>Ga0207695_10012818_pt1 | contig 10040 bp, 7 predicted proteins | sample KBSC54metaG_FD_184354 | JGI IMG/M metagenome (GOLD analysis project Ga0207695, IMG submission 184354) | Corn rhizosphere microbial communities from Kellogg Biological Station, Michigan, USA - KBS C5-4 metaG (SPAdes) (version 2) | ecosystem: Host-associated > Plants > Roots > Rhizosphere > Soil... | reverse complement strand
CCTCAAGACCTGCAACGAGCTGAAAGTGCAGATCGTCCCGCGCGGCGCCGGCACCGGCTTGTCCGGCGGCGCGATGCCGATTGCCGACGGCGTGGTGGTGTCGACCGCCAAGTTCAACAAGATCGTCAGCATGGACAAGTACTCGCGCACCGCCGTGGTCCAGCCCGGCGTGCGCAACCTGGCGATCTCGGAAGCAGCCGCGCCTTACGGTCTCTACTACGCACCTGATCCGTCGTCGCAGATCGCCTGCACCATCGGCGGCAACGTCGCCGAAAACTCCGGCGGCGTGCATTGCCTCAAATACGGCCTGACCGTGCACAACGTCCTGCGCGTGCGCATGGTCACCATTGAAGGCGACGTCGTCGAGCTCGGCAATGCCGGCCTCGATGCGCCCGGCCTCGACTTGCTGGCGGTCTTCATCGGCTCCGAAGGCATGCTCGGCATCGTCACCGAAGTCACCGTCAAGCTGGTGCCCAAGCCGCAGCAGGCGCGCGTGATCATGGCTTCGTTCGACGACGTGGTGAAGGGCGGCAACGCCGTCGCCAACGTCATCGCCGCCGGCATCATCCCGGCCGGGCTGGAGATGATGGACAAGACCAGCTCGCGCATGGTCGAGCCCTTCGTCAAGGCCGGCTACGATGTCGATGCCGAAGCGATCCTGCTGTGCGAATCCGACGGCACCAGCGAAGAAGTGGAAGAAGAAATCGGCCGCATGAGCGAAGTACTCAACGCCAGCGGCGCCACCGCCATCGCCGTGTCACAGTCGGAAGCCGAGCGCCTGCGCTTCTGGTCGGGTCGCAAGAACGCCTTTCCGGCGGCCGGGCGCATCTCGCCCGACTACTACTGCATGGACGGCACCATCCCGCGCAAACGGCTGGCCGAAGTCCTGCTCGGCATCGCCAAAATGGAAGGCAAGTACGGCCTGCGCTGCGCCAACGTGTTCCATGCGGGCGACGGCAATCTGCATCCGCTGATCCTGTTCGACGCCAACCTGGCGGACGAATTCCACCGTGCCGAATTGTTCGGCGTCGAGATCCTCGAACTGTGCGTCGAAGTCGGCGGCACCATCACCGGCGAGCACGGCGTGGGCATCGAGAAGATCAACTCCATGTGCGTGCAGTATTCGCCGGAAGAGCGCGAAGCCTTCTTCAAGGTCAAGCGCGCCTTCGACACGGCCTTCCTGCTCAACCCCGACAAGGCCATCCCGTCGCTGCATCGCTGTGCCGAATACGGCAAGATGCACGTGCAGCGCGGCGCCATCAAATTTCCCGATTTGCCAAGGTTTTAACGCATGGAACAGACACTGCAAGCATTCAAGGAGCGCATCGCCGCGGCCACGGCCGGCGCCGCGCCGCTGCAAATCCGCGGCGGCGGCACCAAGGACTGGTACGGCCAGGCGCCGCGCGGCGAGGTGCTCGACACGCGTCCTTACAGCGGCATCATCGACTACGAACCGACCGAACTGGTGATCACCGCACGTTGCGGCACGCCACTGTCGGAGATCGATGCGGCGCTGGCGGCCAACAACCAGGTGCTGGCTTTCGAGCCGCCACGCTTCGGCGGCGTCTCCACCGTCGGCGGCATGGTTGCAGCGGGTTTGTCCGGACCGGGCCGCCAATGGAGCGGATCGGTGCGCGACTTCATCCTCGGCGCCGATCTGATGGATGCGCAAGGGCAGGTCCTGCATTTCGGCGGACAGGTCATGAAGAACGTCGCCGGCTATGACGTCTCGCGCCTGCTGACCGGTTCGCTCGGCACGCTCGGGCTGATCCTGCAAGCCTCGATCAAGGTGTTGCCGCAAGCCTTCGCCACCAGCACGCGTGTGTTTGAAGTCGACCAGGCCAATGCGATCCGCCTGCTCAACGAATGGGGCGGCCAGCCCCTGCCATTGTCGGCCAGCGCCTGGGTCAACGGCGTGCTGACGATTCGCCTGTCGGGCGCGCAGGCTGCGGTCTCTGCCGCGGAGGCGAAGCTGGGCGGCACGGAACTGACCAACGGCGAGGATTTCTGGCGCGACCTGCGTGAGCAGAACCATGCGTTCTTTGCTGACGTGGATGCGCCGTTGTGGCGGATTTCCTTGCCGTCGGTGGCGCAGCCGCTGGCGCTCAACGGCGTGCAGCTGATCGAATGGGGCGGCGCCCAGCGCTGGTATCGCGGCGATGACGGCGTAGCCGCCATCCGTGCCGCCGCAACCGCAGCCGGCGGTCACGCCAGCCTGTATCGCGGCGGCGACAAGAGCGTCGGCGTGTTCCAGCCGCTTTCGCCTGCAGTGGCCAAGATTCATCGCAACCTGAAAGCCTCCTTCGACCCGTCCGGCATTTTCAATCCCGGCCGCATGTATTCGGACTTCTAATCTATGCAAACCAACCTGGCCGATTTCATCCGTGACACCAACGAAGGCAAGGAAGCCGACGCTATCCTGCGCTCCTGCGTGCATTGCGGATTCTGCACGGCGACTTGCCCGACCTATCAATTGCTGGGCGACGAACTCGACGGTCCGCGCGGCCGCATCTACCTGATCAAACAGGTGCTCGAAGGCAAGCAGGCCACCGCCGCCACGCAATCGCACCTGGACCGCTGCCTGACCTGCCGCAATTGCGAATCGACCTGTCCGTCGGGCGTGCAATACGGCCGCCTGGTCGACATTGGCCGCAAGGTGGTTGAAGACCAGGTGCCACGTCCGCTCGGCCAGCGCATCGTGCGCACCACGCTCAAGACGCTGCTGCCGAACAAGTGGTTGTTCAATCCGGCGATGAAGGCCGGTCAATTGGTGCGTCCGTTGTTGCCGCAAAAACTGCAGAACAAAGTGCCGCTGAAACAGGAGGCCGGGCAATGGCCGACGCGCACGCATGCGCGCAAGATGCTGATGCTCGACGGCTGCGTGCAACCGGCCATGTCGCCCAACATCAACAGTTCGACTGCGCGCGTGTTGGATGCGCTGGGCGTCGAGCTGATCGTGCCGCCCAAGGCCGGTTGCTGCGGCGCGATCCGTTATCACCTGAACGATCAGGATGGCGGGCTCAATGACATGCGTCGCAACATCGATGCGTGGTGGCCGTATGTCGACGGTTCGGCCGGCTTCACGGTCGAGGCGATCGTGATGAATGCATCCGGCTGCGGCGCCACCGTCAAGGAATACGGCCATCTGCTACAGCACGACGCTGCCTATGCCGCCAAGGCGCATCGGATTGCGCAGCTTACGCGCGACATCAGCGAGATTTTGCCGGAATTCGAAGCCGAACTGGCGGGTAAGCTCAAGGGCAAGATCGGGAAGCGTGTGGCTTATCATCCACCTTGCACTTTGCAGCATGGGCAGAAGATTCGTGGCAAGGTAGAGCAGATTCTCGGCAGCGCCGGCGTTGATGTGAAGCTGTGCGCCGACAGCCATCTTTGCTGCGGGTCGGCGGGGACGTATTCAGTGTTGCAGCCGGAGCTGTCTTATCGTTTGCGCGACAACAAGTTGAATAATTTGCAGGCTACTCAGCCGGACATGATTGTTTCCGGGAATATCGGATGCCTGACGCATTTGCAGTCGGGGACGGATACGCCGGTGAAGCATTGGATCGAGTTGTTGGATGCGGCTTTGGTGGGGGCGTAAGCTGTTCCGACGTTCCTTCGTCGGCAGCTGATTCTGTGTTCTCTTCGATCAACCCTGCCGGGGGTAGCCCGGCGGCTACTCACTTTCTTTGCTTCGCCAAAGAAAGTAAGCAAAGAAAGGCGACCGCGATTCGCCGCCCCGCTACGCGGGGTTCCCGTTGATGCCGCACTCAAATCGGGAAGGGAAACAAACTCGCTGCGCTCAGACAAGTTTCCCTTCTTTATCCGATTTGAGCACGTCACCAACGGCGACTCATAAGCGGAATTCTTTTTCCGGCTCGCTTCGCATTGCCTTGGGGGGCTCGCCTTCGGCATCGTGATTTTCACCTTTAGTCGTGGCCAACTACATTTTCCTTCCGACGGTAGCGAAGAACGACGACTCCCACTCCACCTCAGTCCCCTGGCGATGCGCAGCGAGCCAGTCTCGAATTCCCGCTTGCGAGTAGCCGGTGGCGGCAGGTGCAAATCGGATAAAGAGGGGAAACTTGTCTGAGCGCAGCGAGTTTGTTTCCCCTCCCGATTTGTGCCTGCCGCCACCGGGGACCCCGAAGGGGCTACGAACTTGCGGTCGCCTTCTTTTGCTTACTTTTCTTGGCGAAGCAAGAAAAGTGAGTAGCTGCCGGGCTACCCCCGGCTTGGTCGTCCAAAGAAGGAAAAGAATAAACAACCTGAACAGGCTGCTCGAAGATCCCACGCACAAAAACAAAAAAGCGGCCCCAAAAAGAGAGCCGCCTTCAACAACCAAGCCAACGCAAGTCAGCAACCAAAAATCAAGCGTGCAAAACCTGCTGCGCCTGCTTCGGAATCCACTCTTGCAAGGTAATTTCAATCGTAATAAACGACAGATTCGCCCCTCGCACAAACCGCCCCGCAAAAATCTTCCCCTCCACATCCGCCACCACCCCCTGCAAAGGATGCGCATGCGGCTTGCCGCCGTTGAAGCCGATCTCGCCAAAGACGTTGAGGATCTCAACCCCCGGCCCGTTGATTTCCATCTCTCGCGAGCCGTTCGGCGTCGCATACTCCAGGTGCGCATCGATCAGGCTGCCGATCGCACCGCGCACGATGGCGGTCTGCATGCCGTATTGACGGCAGAGTGCTTCCACGCTTTCGGTAAGGTCCTGGTTGGGTTTGAGGCGCGCCATCACCAGTTTTCCCAGTGTGCCTTCCTCTACCTGAATGTCGTTGTCGTTGGTGTGTGTCTCTGTGTTTTTTATAAGCGTTGATGTCGTCATCATGATTCCATGGGTGTCGGATGCAATAGACTGAATAGCGTCTCTTCATCGCTGTTGACGACGAAAGCGCCCTGGGAAAACAAGCATAGGCGGATGATGAGCGGATCGTCGCCCACTTCCACCGTGTCGAGCAATAAATGCCCGCCGTGTATCGAACCATCGCCGTCAAGGAAACCGGCATGGCAATGCAATAAGACTTTTCCTTCCTGGTTCTGGCCAACCGTGATTGCGCCGGTGACGAAGGTGATCACGCCTTCCAGCACATGCGGCGGGCCATAGTCGTACGGACGGTTGGCGTCGCGCGTGTTCTCGATGCGGTGGTAGTGCAGCTTGCGCGCGGTGCCGCCGCACATGCGGCCGACGCCGCCGCGCTGGCCGTAGCGTTGCAGCACCTCACGCAAGGCCGCGCCGACTTTGGTGCCGGGTTGCAGCGTGATGCGCAGTTCTTCCGCCGGATTGGCTTCCAGGTCCAGCGTGCGCGGGTAGCTCTGCTGGCCGGCGTGAAGAAACTTGCGTACCTCGACAAATCCCGGATGGCCTTCGGCGGACTTGTTGGAAATTTTCATAAGCGATAGTCACCTTTCTCCTCGAGCAGACTTTTGATCTGCTTCTTGACGATCTTTCCATAACCGGATTTCGGCATGGTCTCCCAGAACACGAAGCGGCGCGGCCATTTGTATTTGGCGATGCGACTCTCCAGATGCGACAGCAGCGCGTCGCAGTCGGCTTGCTGGCCGGACTTGGCGACGATGACGGCGATGCCGCTTTCGCCCCATTTCGGATCCGGCACGCCGAGCACGGCGACTTCGGACACCGACGGATGCGTCAGCAACGCTTCTTCGATCTCGCGCGGATAAACGTTGGAGCCGCCAGAGATGTACATGTCGGACGAGCGGCCGGTGATGTAGAGGAAGCCGTCGTTGTCGACGTGGCCGAGGTCGCCGGTGTGGAACCAGTCGCCCTTGAAAGCCTTGGCGTTGGCGTCCGGATTGTTGTGATAACCCATGAACACGGCCGGGCCGCGCACGCAGATTTCACCGGTTTCAAACGACTTCAGTTTCTTGCAGTTGTCGTCGAGGATGGCGATTTCCATGCCGGTGCGTGGCATGCCGCAGGAGCCGACGCGCGCTTTCGGATGGGCGTCGTCCGCTTCGTGCATGTACGGCGGCAGGAAGGTGATGTTGCCGGTCACTTCACCGAGGCCGTAGTACTGTACCAGCACCTTGCCGAGCTTCTTCAAGGCATACACCTGATCGGCGCGGTACATCGGTGCGCCGGCGTAGATGACGTGCTTCAGCGAGCTATGGTCATAGCGATCAACCGATTCGTCTTCGGTCAGTATCTTGACGATGGTCGGCACGGTGAACATGTTGTCGACGCGGTGGCGCTGCACCAGTTGCCAGGCTTCTTCCGGCACCAGGCGTTCGGTCGACAGCAGGATGCTGGCGGCGCCGCGCGCGGTGTTGACGACGGCGTGGATGCCGGCGCCGTGCGACAGCGGCGCCACCACCAGCGAACGCGATTGATGCGTCAGGCCGGGCAGCAGGTCGGCCAGGTGATTGGTCACGACAAAAGCCATCTGGCCGTGCGACAGCATGCCGGCCTTCGGATGGCCGGTGGTGCCGGAGGTGTAGAAGAACCACAGCGGGTCTTCGTAATCGACTTCCACTTCATCGAAAGCCTGATGCGTACCGGTTGCGGTCGCCAGTGTTTCGAAATCGAGTTCGCCGGCGCGCGGGTCTTGCAGCGCGATGACGTGTTTCAGCGCGGGGGAAGCTTCCTTGACCGCATCGACGTAGTTGGCGAAGCCGCGGTCGTACAGCATCACACTGGCGCCGCTGGATTGGCCGAGATAGGCAGCTTCCGGTGGCGTGATGCGCACGTTGGTCGGCACCCAGACCATGCCGAGCTTGAATGCCGCCCAGGCGCTTTCAAAAATCTGCAGGTTGTTGCGAGAGTGGACCAGCATCTTGTCGCCCTTGGCCACACCCAGTTTTTGCAGCGCGTGGGCGAGGGTGTCGACGCGGTCGTTGATCTGTTTCCAGGTGGCGATCTTGTCGCCTTTGCCGTCTGCGGTGCCGTCGCCGAAGATCAGGCCGGGTTCGTCGGGAAAGCGGCGGGCGACATCGGATAGCAGGCGCCCCAGGTTCATTACTTTGGTTAACATCGTCTCGCTCGTGTGTATTTTTTATGTGGGTCTTTACTTCAGTTGCTGCTGCCGTGGTCTCGCGCAATGCCGGGACCACGGAAAAACTGTTAATGCACGCGTTCCAGAATGCTCACGTAATTCGCGACCGCAGCGCCACCCATGTTGAATACGCCGGCATAGCGCGCGTTCGGGATCTGCATGTCGCCCGCGTCATGGCTGGCCTGCATCGCGGCCATCACGTGCATCGACACACCGGTGGCGCCGACCGGGTGGCCCTTGGATTTGAGGCCGCCGGAAGGATTGATCGGCAGGCGGCCGTTCTTGGCGGTGACGCCGTCGAGGATGGCGCGTGCGCCCTGGCCGGGTTCGGCCAGGCCCATGGCTTCATACTCAAGTAATTCGGCGATCGTGAAGCAGTCGTGGGTTTCCACCAGCGACAGGTCGAGCAACTTCAGGTCGGCCTGTTTCAACGCCTGCTGCCATGCCAGCGTGCCGGCTTCGAAGCGGGTCGGGTCGCGGCGTGACAGCGGCAGGAAATCATTGACGTGCACGGCGGCGCGGAAGGTCACGGCGCGTTGCATGGTCCTGGCGACGTCGGCGGCGCTCAGCACCAGCGCGGCGGCACCGTCGGAGATCAGCGAGCAGTCGGTACGCTTGAGCGGACCGGCGACGAAGGGATTCTTTTCCGACACGTTGCGGCAGAAGTCGAAGCCGAAATCCTTGCGCATGTGGGCGTAAGGATTGCTCATGCCGTTCTTGTGATTCTTGGCGGCAATGGCGGCCAGCGCATCGGACTGATCGCCGTAGCGGTCGAAGTAGGCTTGCGCGATCTTGCCGAACACGCCGGCGAAGCCGCCCGGGATGCCGGCTTCTTCCTTGGCGTAGCAGCACTTGAGCAGTACCTCGCCGACTTGCGGCGTGGCCAGCTCGGTCATCTTTTCAAAGCCGATCACCAGCGCATGCTTGGCCTGGCCGGACAGGATCGACTGCATGCCCGAGTGGATCGCAGCCGATCCGGTGGCGCAGGCGTTCTCGACGCGCACGGCCGGCGTGAAGCGCAGCGCGGGAAGGGTATTGAACACCAGCGACGAGGGGAAGTCCTGATACAGGAAGCCGCCGTTGAAGGTGCCGATGTGGATCGAGCCGATATCTTCCGGCGTCAGGCCGGCGTGTTCGATGGCGGCTTTGGCGACCTGGCCGATCAGTACTTCCGGATCGATGCCGTCGAGCTTGCCGAATTGCGAGTGGTTCCAGCCGGTGATGCAAGGGGAAGGTGCAGTCATGTGGATTCCTGAAAAGAGTGTGTTGGGACAGCAATATGCAAAAACGATGCCACGAATTTTTCAGGCCGGCGCAGTGTTGCCGCGTTGCTTGTTGTTATGGCGGCAGCGCCCGTGCGGGCGGCGTCGGCGGGCCGTGATGGCGGTAAACATAGCACGTTGCGGAGCAGGATGAATTTGCTGCGCTGCGGTATGAGGGCAGGCTGGAAAACGCATACAGGTGTCAATCAAGTGTTCAGGCAATGCGACAGGTGTCGCATCAAAATAAACACCCGATTGGCCCTCACATCGCTTGTCGAAGCAGGCGTTTATCGAAGAGAATGTGCTTGCAATGCCGACTTCAGGGAGGGAAGCCAGTGTCGTCATCGACTTGGCATCCAAATTGCTCTAGGACGCATAAGCAGTGCTGAACAAGTTATTCGTTTTACTCGTATCGGCAACAAACCAACCAAAACTAAAATCAGGAGACAAACAGATGGGCAAACCAACTGCTGGCGTCACACGTCGTCATTTTTTGAAAACCGTATCCATCGCATCGGCCGCTGCAGCGACCGGCATGATGGCGACACAGGCGCATGCCGCCGCTGAATTCACGCTGAAGTACGCCAACAACCTGCCGGCCACGCATCCGATGAATGTGCGCGCCAAGGAAATGGCCGCCAAGATCGCGACCGAATCCAAGGGTCGCATCGATTTCCAGGTCTATCCGAACAACCAGCTCGGCAACGATACCGATACGCTGGGCCAGGTGCGCTCGGGCGCGGTTGATTTCTTCACGCTGTCCCCGCTGATCCTCGGTACGCTGGTGCCGGCTGCGCAGATCAGCGGCGTCGGTTTTGCCTTCAAGGATTACAACCAGGTATGGGCCGCGCTGGATGGCGAGCTGGGCGCGCACGTGCGCAAGCAGATCGACGCCAAGTCGACCGTCTTTGCCTTTGAAAAGATCTGGGACAACGGCTACCGCCAGATCACCAACAGCACTCGCGCGATCAACAAGCCGGAAGATCTCAAGGGCATGAAGCTGCGCGTGCCGCCGAGCCCGCTGTGGACATCGATGTTCCGCGCCTTCGATGCGGCACCGGCCAGCATCAATTTCGCCGAAGTGTATTCCGCGCTGCAGACCAAGATCGTCGAAGGCCAGGAAAACCCGATGGCGATCATCTCGACCGCCAAGCTGTACGAAGTGCAGAAGTACTGCTCCATGACCAACCACATGTGGGATGGGTTCTGGTTCCTCGCCAACAAGAAGTCGTTCGAACGTCTGCCGAAGGATCTGCAGGAAATCGTCACCCGCAACGTCAATGAAGCCGGCATCAAGCAACGCGCCGACGTCAAGGCCTTGAACGATTCTCTGGCGACCGAAATGAAGGGCAAGGGTTTGGCCTTCAACGACACCGACAATGAAGCCTTCCGCGCCAAGCTGCGCAGCGCAGGTTTCTATGCCGAGTGGCACAAGAAGTTCGGCGACGAACCTTGGGCGCTGTTGGAGAAATACACCGGGAAGTTGGCATAAATGGACGCGGCGATGACAGAAGCAAGAATGCATCCTGCATCGACATCGGCGCCGACCAACCCGCTGGCGCGTCTGCTGGCGGGCGTCAACCGCAATGTCATGCACGTTGTCGCCGCGGTTGCTGCGGCGCTGGTGGTGGTGGAAACCGGCGTGCTGCTGGCCGGCGTGATCTACCGCTATGCCTTGCACGATCCGCTGATCTGGTCGGATGAACTGGCCTCGACGCTGTTCATCTGGCTGTCGATGCTGGGGGCGGTATTGGCGCT
>Ga0207695_10012813_pt1 | contig 10041 bp, 9 predicted proteins | sample KBSC54metaG_FD_184354 | JGI IMG/M metagenome (GOLD analysis project Ga0207695, IMG submission 184354) | Corn rhizosphere microbial communities from Kellogg Biological Station, Michigan, USA - KBS C5-4 metaG (SPAdes) (version 2) | ecosystem: Host-associated > Plants > Roots > Rhizosphere > Soil... | reverse complement strand
CCGGATGCCACGGTGGTGGACTACGCGCCCGATGCGCTCGGCCGGCCGACCAAGGCGGGCAGCTATGCGAGCAACGTCAGCTATCACCCGGATGGCGATATCGCGCATTTCGTCTACGGCAATGGCACCGACTATCTGGTGCAGAAGAACGCGCGCATGTTGCTGGGCAACTTCACTTACGCGCGCGGCAGCGCGCTGAATCTGAGCGAGGACTACACCTACGATGCCAATGGCAACATCGGCAAGATCACCGATCTGGCCGGTGGCCCGCGCACCAAGTCGTTCGACTACGACGGCTCTAACCGCCTGCGGCGAGCGCAGGCGGACGGATTGTGGGGTGTGGAGGAGTACTACTACGACGCCCTCAATAACTTCCGTCGCCGGGTCGCTTCGGGGCAGATCCTCGACTACAACTACGATGGCTCCAATCGCCTGGCGACGATCACCCAGGCCGGCAATCCCCTCATCACCCTGGCCTATGACCCACGCGGCAACGTAACCAGCAAGAACAGCAACACGCTGAACTTCGATGCGAAGAACCAGTTGAGCGGTGTGGTCGGTTTTGACACTTATGCCTATGACGCCGCGGGGCGGCGCGTACTGAAGACGCCGACCAATGGCGGCTCACCGTCCTATTATTTCTATAACCAGGGCGGTCAGTTGCTGTACCAGTACGATGCCGGCAGCTACACGGCGACCGACTACGTCTATCTCGGCAAGAAGCTGATTGCCAAGAACGTCACCGACACCTCGATCCTGCTGCCGTCGCAGGTCAATGTCACTCTGACACTGGTGGGTGCGCCGAGCCTGTCCGCCGATGGGCAGCAGATCAACGCCACGGTCGATATCAGCAATCATGGCAGCGTTACGCTCACCTCGTCCGGTCCGCACCCGGTGCATCTTGGCAACCACACGGTGGACAGGTCGGGAAATATTCTGGCCAATGACATCACGCGAGCGAACATCCCGGATATCGCCCCGGGGGCTCATGCGGCGGTAACGATCTCGACGCCGGCCAATCAGGCGCTGGGTACGGGCAACCTCGTTCAGTACGAACTGGTGCAAGAAGCCGTCGCCTGGTTCCATTCCTGGGGTTTCCAACCCATCACGGTGGGGCCATTCACGATGTGCCCCAATGGGAGTCCGCCCGCGCTCTGCAACATCGGTAGCGCGCTCGCGCCCAATGAAGCGAATGTCAAACTGAGCCTGGTCACTGCTCCGACCTTGTCGGCGGACGGCCAGACCATTACGACGGTGGTGGATTTCGCCAATCAGGGAACCATCACGCTCAGCTCGACCGGCCCCTATCCGGTGCGATTGGGTTATCACGTTGCCGATCCGTCGGGGCGATTCGTGGTTATGGACACGACCCGGGCCGACATTCCGGCCATCGCGCCAGGAGGCCATCTGGCGGTGTCGATTGCCATGCCTTCGAATGGGATTCTTGGCACGGGCAACTCGGTGCAGTTCATTCCCGTCCAGGACGGCGTCGCCTTCTTCGATGCATGGGGAATCGCGCCGATGACGATCTCGCCCCTGGTCAGTCTCAGCGTGCCGTCTTCGAGCAGCAGCGGTAGCTACGGCGTGAGCTGGGGAAGCATCGCGGGCGCGGCCAGCTATAACCTGCAGGAGCAGCTCAACGGCGGAAGCTGGGCCACCGTGCAATCCAACGCCTCGTCCAGCTGGAACGCCAGTGGCCGAGGCGCCGGCACCTACAGCTATCGGGTGCAGGCCTGCGGCACGAGCGGTTGCGGTCCCTGGAGTACGGTGCAGTCGGTCAATGTACTGTTGCCGCCGCCGACGCCCACGGGGATCACGGTACCGGCCACCAGCAACGGCCCCATTCCGGTCAGCTGGAATGCCAGCCCGACCGCAACGCGCTACGACCTGTACCAGAACATCAACAATGCCGGCTGGACGCTGGTGGCCAGCACCGCTTCGACGAGCGTCACCGTGACGGCGACTACCTCCGGCGGTTACCAGTTCTTCGTCGCCGCCTTCAACGCGAGCGGCTGGAATGGCGCGGTCAACAACAGCGCGCTGGTCACCGTGACCATCCCGCCCTCCAGCGCGCCGAGCATCAGTGCGCCCGGCAGCAACAACTCCGGCAGCTATACGGTGACCTGGTCGGCCGTGGGCGGAGGGACCTCCTACAACTTGCAGGAGCAGGTGAATGGCGGCGGCTGGACGCAGGTGCAGGCCAACGGTTCGACCAGCTGGGGTGCGTCGGGCAAAGGCACCGCCACCTATGGCTATCGCGTGCAGGCATGCAATGCCGGTGGATGCGGGCCTTGGAGTGGCACGGCAAATGTGGCGGTCACTCGGATTCCCGCCACGCCGGCCGCACCCAACTACAGCCTCAGTGGCGGTGGCGCCAAGCACTATGTGTACTTGAACTGGTTGGACGTCGCGGGTGCTACCAGCTACGACCTCGAAGAAACCAATGCCAACGATGGCACCTTCATCGTTTACACGGGGCCGAGCACTACGTTCAGTGAGCTCACCGATATCACTGGAGACAGCATCCAGTATCGGCTGCGTGCTTGTAACAGTGCGGGGTGTTCGGGGTGGAGTGATTACAGGACGGTGTCGCTGTGATGCGCGTGCGAATGAACTCAACTCATCGATCGGACAAAGCCATGCTAGGCAAACTGCAGAAAGGGCTGTGCGTCTTGTCGGTGCTTCTTCCCTGTATGTCCGCACATGCAGGCAAGGTTACGTACGTTTACACCGATCCCCAAGGCACGCCGTTGGCTGAGGCGGACGCTTCCGGAAACATCATCGCCACGATGGATTACAGGCCCTACGGCGCGCAGGCGATGGGATCTGAGCCCAATGGACCTGGCTACACCGGGCATGTGAATGATCCGGATAGCGGGCTGGTCTATATGCAGGCTCGATACTACGATCCGTTGCTCGCGCGTTTCTTGAGCGTCGATCCTATGGCCCCCACAGGGGGAGACATCTTCAGTATGAATAGATTTTCGTACGTGGAGAATAATCCAGTAATGAACATTGACCCTACTGGGGCATGTGTAGGTAGCCATCATGAGCCGGGGGATCCTTGTAATCCTGAGCCAATGACCGGCCCACCACCGCCACCGCCGCCGGTAAGTCCCGCGGTGCAGCGAATGAGAGATGCCTCCGACAGATTGAGCGGTCCAACCTCCCTCTCTACGATGCCGCGTACAAGCGAAACACCATATTGGGGAAGAGTGAAAGAAAACTTCGTTGATGCCAACGTGGCGATTCCCGGCATTGCTGCGCCACCTTTTTTTGGGGCGATCACGGGGCGCGCAGTGTCAAACGCGACAACCTTGCCAACCATGATGGATGCGTTGGTCGGCTCGTATCGGATGGGTTACTTGACATTGGAAATTGCACCAGCAGTGGCGCACTCCGCCATAAATTTCGTGGCTGTGGGGTCCGCGTTCGAGGCGGGGTTATTTATTGGTTCGACGATCAATGCTGCCAAGGTACCTGGTTCTGGCGTGACATACCGCCAATGGTATGGCGACTATTTTTGCGATATTTCGAAGAACTGTAGGTGACTATGAGCGAGATCAAATTCCGTGTACTGATAACTCTGTTGCTGGTGATCTGGCTTTCATTGGGAACGTTCCTGATTCTCTTCTGGTCCGAGCTGCCAGCTTATGTATCCTGGCCCCTGTCAATTCTTGAGTTCCTCATATGCGCGGACGGGAGAATGTTCCGGATAGCGCTGGGCAGAGAAAAAATATCCACCAATCGTGCCAATGGAGGCAGTGATAGTTAGGCTCGAACATGGGCACGGGTAGTTAAGTCGGCCTAACTACCTGCCGCCCCTTTTTCACGCTGGCGCGCTTGTTCATCCGAGAAAAACGAGTCTCCTGGCTAACCGCATGAACGAGAGATTCCTCTTCGACGCTTCTCTGAGAGTGCGCCATCCCTCCATGGCAGCGGCGCAGATCGTCGATATGTTTGGCTGGGAGCCCCACGTCGCTCAGTCCGCGCATGAGCAACGCAGGACTAAAGCGGGGACGCTGCTGGCTGGTAGCTACAAGGAAACCTATCTAAGTTTTCCCCTGGAGATCGGTGATCATGATCGGCCGGAGGATTTCCTTTCTGAACATCTGGCCGAACCGGGTTCAAGGGATCAGCTGGCTATCGCGCGTGCGATCGAGGCGGGCTGCAGCGTGACTTACGCTTTTGGTATTTCCTGCCCGGGTAGCAGTGGGTTTGAGCTCGAAGCGAAGTTGATTGAGGCAGTTCACCGCGCAGGAGTTTCGCTTTCGTTCTATTTGTATGGCTTCGCGTAAATGCGACGCCTCGCGTTCGTGGTAAGCATGTTCGGACTGAAGCGGCTGCTGGTGGCATACATCGCTTTCCAAGCAGCGTCGGCTTCGTCCACCGGCATTGCTTTGGATCATCACTTCATAAATGGGGTGGAGACCTCTAAGGTTCCGCGAATTGTGGCTCTCTGCATCTCCGAGAAGATGAAAGAGAGGGCGGACGGTGGCGATATTGCCATTCACCAATGGGTGTACAGAGTGACGTCAGCTGGCGGACTGACCGTGGCGGTCTTGCGGTCCATGGCTACCGCAAAGACAGTCATTCATGTGGACAGCGAGGATCGCCGCGCTGTGCTTCAAGACTATGGGGCAGCGATCAAAGGCTGCCTATGAAGGCAGGATGGCGGTTGGTTAAAGAAACGAGCATGGTCGATAACTTTCAGAGTGACGGAATCACCACGCTGCTGGAGCTTCTGGCAGACCCCGAAGAGCACCGCGACTACGCGTTCACCAAGCGCTTCGAGAAGCATGTCTTCTTCGATCAGGATGTCCGCTCCGATGACGTCATCATTCAAGTACTGCAGGACATCGCCTTGGCGTGCCTCGGTCCGGAAGGTCGTATCGCCGTTCTATCAGCGTCGGATCGGAGCCTGCTGGGTTGGCTGAAAGCTGGCGAAGCTTGGTCATTGAAGATGAGCGCCATGACCGAGGCACGGGAGCGCGCCGGATACCATGATGGCCTTCTGCTGATCGATGACTCGAAGCGGTTCCTGGTCCATCAGCAACTTCCCATCGAGCTAGGCATCCTGGCTTTCGACGGGTTGGCGGATTGGCCGTCGGCATCGGCAAATGCGAGAGAGTGCCTTTTTGATGCGAGCGATTTCAAGAACTGGCTAAGCGGGGCGACCGAGCGAGATCTCTCATTGACGAGGTGGTATGGCCGGGAGGGCCTCGCTCACCTGGTCAAGCATTATCGATGAAGTTGCTTCAACGGAGGGCCGCGAGCCATGAACGACTACGAAGCCGACATCATCAGGTCCATGGACGCGATCGGCGGCGACTGCATCTACATTGAGAATGGAGAGTCCGAAGTTTTCCAGAAGATCTCCGAGCGATATCCGGCGGTAGGCTCCAAGATCGACTGGCGGCAGCTGGAGGGTTCCATCGGAGAGATGGAATGGAACCTGGATCTTCATGCAGAGAGCTTTAAGAGGTTCTTCCACGAAACAGTGTCGCGTTTTGGTCTATCGGGTGACGCGATCTACGCTGGCGATGGGCTAACTGATTTCTCCCTGCACGCGCCGATTGAGCAGTTCGGACCACTGCTGGATGCCATCTTTGATGTTCCGCATCATCACTACTTCGTCAGAGCTGATTACGGCTGGTGCATGTGTTTCACGATGGAAGGCGATATGAGCTTTGCTTTCTGCGATCCAAGGGAGGCGGGAGCAGCAAGGTCGGTCTGACGATCGCTGTCCCGATTGCAGCTTATGCAATTGCTATTCTTCGCCTTATTCGCGATCAACATGATCTATCTGGTGATATGCCGTGGCTTTCTGGACGAGATCGGCCTGAGCGACGAGAAGATCGGCAGTGGGAAAGGTCTCCATGCCATTCTTGGCCACGTTTTCGGATCGCGTGAATCACCAACCAGGACGGCGACTGCGTTTGTATGGGTCATGCGGGTCCTGCTGTTCTTGAGTACTTCGGGTTTCGTGACCTTGCTGTTGTTGGCGTTCCATGGGGACCAGTAGGTACGCCGTTGATATCAGAGGAAACGGAGGTGAGTCGGCCCCCGTTGCCTCGTCGCGCTGATGGCGTGTCATGGTGACGCCAGAGTCTTGGTCAGGTCGCCTCCTCCTCGCGCATCTGCTGCAACTGCATCCGCAGATGCGCCTGCGCCGCGCAGCGCGTGCCCATCTCCAGGAAGGCCGCGACGCCTTCCAGCATGATCGGCAATCGGCGCGCATCGATGATGCTGTGTTCGTCAACCAACTGTGCGAGCAGCTTCAACGCGTTGTAGGCGTACTGCAGCCACTCGGTGGCGTCGTTCAAGAGTGCATCCGGTCCTGCGTTGGGATCGGAGTAGTAGTTGGTGTGACGGGTTATCCAGGCTTCGCCGAAATCATTCATGAGCAACTCCTTGCTTGATGCCGCGCCCTCGCTCCGAGAACGGCACGCCGCAGACAGCACGGCGTGCCGCGACCACACGGACTCGAAGGTTCACCGGCGGCCTGGAAGACAGGCGCCGGGCGGCTTGATTGAGGAAGTGGGAAGCGGTGTCGGAGGCTTTCGCCGTTGCACAGGGCAACGCGCCGGATTGCACGGCTAGGATTCGTTACCTGCGAGAACTCTTAAACCGCGGTTCTTCAACCGTGTCCGCGCTGCCAGCGGACGGCCCGATTGGCCGGTGGGTGTGTCGCCCTGGGGATCGGCGAGCGTGCGAGTGACGTATGATCTGGCTTAGCCATGATCAACTCCTGACGTAAGTTGGTGATGGTTAGCGGGTCGGGGGTGTTCCTAGCACCCTTGGCCCGCGCTTCTCACAGCATTGCTGCCATGGTTATCCGCGACGCGCGGAAACACTCCGCGGATAACGAAGACCACGCTAGCAAAGGCAACCGTAGGTTGTCTGTAGTATTTCCCCGAAAAGGGCCAACACTTCGGCGTAGGTTGGGGTGAGCCGCAGGCGAACCCCAACATCGTCACATTCCAACGCACCGCAATGTTGGGGTTCGCCTGCGGCTCACCCCAACCTACGGCGTGGCTTAGAAGGAGTATTTCGCAGTCAGCAGGGTAGTCATCCCCGAATCGACCACATCCGAAATCGCCAGGCTATTGCGGCCCACGTGCGACCAGTAGGTGTAGTTCTTGGTTAGATTCGAAATCGACAGATCCACCTGGAAACCATGCGCGAACGCGTAACCCGCATGCAGATCCACGCGCGTCACCGGGCGGATCCACAGATTGTCCCAAGGCTTGTTCAAACCGAAGTAGTCGTAGGTCGACACATACGACCCGGCGTAGTGATAGCTCAGATTCACCGAGAAACCGTTCTTCTCGTAGAACAGCTCCGCATTGGCCATCAGCTCCGGCGCATTCTGGATGCGCTGGTGATGGAAGCCATCCAGGCCCAGGTCTACCGACGTCCACTGCCGCGTGGCATTGAAGCCGACGCCGAAGCCATCGATCGGCGCCGGCATATCCTGAAACTTCTGCCGCAGCGCCGTTTCGATGCCGTAGACCTTGCCGTCGCCGCCGTTCTGCGGACGAATGTACTGGATCGCGCCGGCGTTGCTGGTGCCCGCATTGACCGGATTGCTGCCCGATTCGTAGATGTAGTTGGACAGGCTCTTGTAGAACAGCGCCGCCATCGCGTGGCCGCCGTGCTGGTTGCTCCATTCGCCGGACAGATCGAAGTTCACCGACTTGATCGGCTTCAGATCGGGATTGCCCTCGGTGATCTTGGTCAGGCCATCGGCCGACACACTCACCTGCGAACCGCCACCCAGCTGCACGAAGGCCGGACGGGTGTAGCTGGTCCAGATCGAGCCGCGGTACACCGCGCTGTCGCCATCGCGGTAGTTGACGAAGATGCTCGGCAGCGGCTCGTCGTAGTGGGTGAAGTTGCGCGCGAAGTGGCCCGGCAGCTCGGTGCCGGTGGCATCGCGTGGCGTGGTCCAGAAGGTGTTGCGGATGTCAGTGTGCTCAAAGCGCAGGCCGGGGATCACTTCCAGGTCGCCCCACTTGAAGCTGGCCATCGCATAGGCGGCGCTGACCGTCTCGCGGGCGCGCTGGGTGTTGCAGTTGAAGTTGTTGATGTACAGATCGCTGCAGGTGTCGAGGTTGGCGTCGGTGACGCGCGAGGCGATCAGGCGCTTGAGCGCGGCCTGGTCGATGCTGGGCACCGCGTAGTCGTACACGCCGGGGAACACCGACGAGTAACCGCCATCGATCAGGCCCAGCGAGGCGAAGCTGCGGCCATCGGTGTACTTGGCGGTGGTCCAGTCGCGGTTGGTGAACTCGCGGTGGGCGTCGCTGTACTTCACGCCGAACTGCACGGTGCGCAGCGCGCCGTCTTCGAAGTCGTAGCGCGCGTCGAACTTCAGGCCGCCCTTCTCCTGGCCGCTGTACGACTTGGTCAACTGGCCCGAGCGGCGTGCGTACATGGTGGCCACGCTGTTGAGCTGCGCATTCATCGCCGGCGTCAGCATCGGGTAGGGCAGGTGGTCGGCGCCGTAGCTCATCACCGTGCTCGCGCCGTAGGGGAAGTTGGCGGAGCTGTACTGGTCGTTGCGCGCGGAGATTTCCACATGATCCGGGCGATCGTTGTCGCCGAAGCTGTAGAACAGGCTGGGCGACAGCGTCCAGCCGCCGAGCGTCTTGTCGCCGCCGACCTGGAAGGTGGCCAGGTCCGCCTTCTCCGGATTGGTTTCGTACCAGAAGCGCGTAGCGATGCGGCCGATCACCGGCTGATACAGGCCCGTACTGCCGATCGGCGCGTAGCTGACGTTGGCGGGGATCACCTGCAGGTAGGTGGTGTTCTGCTCGGTTTTGGCGTAGCCGTAGGTGGCGCGGGCGTAGGCGGTGAGCGTGTCGTCGACCTTCCAGTCCAGCGAGACGTTGCCGCCGTAGCGCTTGGTGTCGCCGGAGGAGGTGCCCATGTTCATGCCGGTGCTGAGCAGGTTGCGCACCGGATCGAAGCCCGGCGCATTGTCACCCTTGGCGGTGGTGCGCGCGTATTCCCAGGCGCCGTCGTTGAGCGCCGACGAAGCGGCCGCCGCTTCGCTGTTCACGTAGTTGCGCTTGTCGTAATAGGCGCTGGCGTAGATGCCGAACTGCTTCTCCTGGCCGAACTTGGTCTGGAACTCGCCGGCCAGGCCGCCGCCCAGGCCGTTGTCGCCGTAGTCGCGGGCGCGGCTTTCCATGCGGCCGCTGGCGGTGACGCTGCCGCTCATCGGCGCGCTGAAGTCGAACGCGGTGGGCGTGCGGAAATCGATGGTGCCGCCGATCGCATCGCCGTCCATATCGGCGGTGGAGGTCTTGTTGAGCACGATGGTCTGCAGGCCCGACGGCGGCAGCAGGCTCAGCTGCACGCCGCGGCTGTAAGCCATGCCCTGCGCCACGTTGACGCCGTTGATCAGGTTGACGTTGTACTCGGCATTGAGGCCGCGCACCGAGGTGAACATGCCTTCGCCGCGCGAGGCGCCATCGATGCCGCCGAAGTACGACTGTCCGGTATTGAATACGTTGACGCCCGGCAGCAGGCCCAGCGCCTCGGCCACGTTATGCACGGCGGTGTACTTGAGGTCATCGGCCGACAGCACGTTGACGGTGTTGACCGCATCCATCTGCAGCTGGCTGGCGTCGTAGCGGTTGGCGGCGACGGTGATCTTGCTCAGCGTGGTTGCCGCAGCAGGTGCGGCGGTGCCGTCCTGCGGCGCGGCCTGAGCGGGAGCGGCGGGCACGTCGCCGGCGATGGCGGTGCCGGACAGGGCAGTGGCGGTGATCGCCGCCGCGATCGCGCGCGCCAGCAGGTGGTGTTTCGTCGAACGCATGTAGTGCAACTCCGGAGTGGCTCGCGTGGGGATGGCATCGGCCATGGGAGGGCCGAGGGGAGCCGGCGAAACTAGAGAGCGCGCGTGAAAATTCCGTGGCGCGTTGATGAAAACCCCACACCAAACTGACGCGTCCAGACGTCTAAATGAAATATGCGGCGTGCGCCGCCGGTCATACGCGCGACATCTGCGATGGCAAGAATATGCCTGGA
>Ga0207695_10012811_pt1 | contig 10042 bp, 9 predicted proteins | sample KBSC54metaG_FD_184354 | JGI IMG/M metagenome (GOLD analysis project Ga0207695, IMG submission 184354) | Corn rhizosphere microbial communities from Kellogg Biological Station, Michigan, USA - KBS C5-4 metaG (SPAdes) (version 2) | ecosystem: Host-associated > Plants > Roots > Rhizosphere > Soil... | reverse complement strand
CGGAGAGCGCTGGGGGTGAAATTTCGGGGGGAGGAGTGAGGTGGGAGATGGAACTCGTGTGCTTCGAAGATTGTGCGGTTCGGCATAATTCCGAGTGGGCGGTTATTCACTCGGAGAATGCGCTGACTGGAATTCGGCTTCGAAAACGCCACCAAATAAAGCCTAAGCAGATTTGCAAGCGGCACAAGCATAAGAATTGATAAAGCAGGGTGACTGCCTAGTCTCTTGAGAATGACCCAGAAAGGCACGACCACAATAGCAGCTAAGAGCAGGGCTGCCAGAAGGCCGACACAGATCACGAGTAAGCTCATGCTGTGTTCGTTCCCTGCCACCCGAGTTAAGCACCAAACAAATACAACGCAAAGAAAGACAAAGCTCCACAAAACGATATTCATTGAGACGATCTTCGGGATCGAGTTCATGCTTGCTCCGCTCCACAGATTCTATGCGCGAATGCTATTCCGGTTGTGCGGTTGTTGACTCGGGGCACGGGTTTGGATCCCGGACGGGGTGCTGTGAGCTCGCTGTGCGGCTTCTTGCAGGATGTGAAAGGTCATTCTCCCTGGTGCGCCATGGGCTTACGTCCGATGCAGCAAATCCATCCTTTGCGCAGTTCTTCAAACAGCTCAACGTCCGCATATCCGGCAGACTGAAACAGAGCTCGATGATCATCTGCGCTGAGCCTGATCGAACCGATTAGTCTCATCACCGGACCGAGAAGCCAATCATTTCGCCCACCCTTGTACGATTCCGCTACAACCATAAGGCGGCCGCCCGGTTTGAGAACGCGCAGAATTTCCCGCATGTCATTTGCTACATCCGGCCAGTAGTATTGCGTCTCGATCGCAGTGACTACATCGAACATATCGCCGGTAAATGGAAGCTGGGACACCGAAGCACGGTCAACATGGACTCTGCCCTCTGCGATCAGGCGCTTGTTGTGCGACCGAGACTGGCCAACACTCCCAGCCGCATAGTCGACGCCATAGACCGAGGTCGCGATCTGCGCCAGCTTTTCGATCGTTTTACCACCGCCGCATCCTACATCGAGTGTCGTCGCGCCTTTGTCAATGGTCAGGTGGGTGAGGGCCCAGTCAGTCAGCGCGGAGTGACTATCGTTCATCATCTGCGCAAATATCCGTCCCACGAACCTTGTTGGCTTCTTTACCTGCCTTCCGACGTACACGACGCCAGCAACCGCAACCACGCAGCGTAGCACCACGAGAAATGCCGAGCGGTCCAAGGGCCGACCTCCACTCTGATTTGCAAGAACGATAAACGGTGCAGTCATTTTAGGCCATGTGTTCCGATGTTCGTCAGGGATCTGCTCCATCGTCGGGAGGTGCTCCTTATTCCTGCGAGCAGGTTGGCGGATGCTCGCGAGCAACGGGAATTTAGCGGGGTGCGAACGAAACGCAACTGCGGGTCCTTCGACTGCGTTGATCGCGTGCGCGATCAACTCCGCTCAGGATGACAGTCTTGGTTGGCTGGCGCGCCAAGAGTTGCGGCCGGACGGATATCCGTTGATTACCTGTGTGCTTTCGATGAATGGGTGATGGCAACAGCAGATTCTTCGCTTACCACCCCCACCACCCTCCACCCCAAAAGAGCAAGGACGGCTCTTTGGGGACCCCAGGCAGAAAACGTCTGGGGCCCGTGCGCTCAGAATGACAGCTTCGTTGAATTAGCGGAGTGGGGTAGCAATGGAAACAGATTTTGCACAGCCCTTCTCACTGCCTGAGGAGTTCGGTGCTGATGGTTTGGAGGAGTTTGTTGTTTGAATCGCCGAAGTATTCCCAGAACATGATGCCGGCCAGCTTCTGAGTGCGGATGTACTGGCACTTGAGCTTGAGGGACTCGGGGTCTTCGTAGGAGACGAAGATTTTCTGTTCGGAGTTGTAGAGGTAGGGGACTTTGGCGGAGTCGTCCCAGTAACGGGTGAAGCCGTGGCCGAGCATGGTGGTATCGATGACGCTGAAGGGCGTGTATGCGCCGGGGATGGGTTTGCCGACCTGAAACAGACCGTGGTTCTGGTCTTTAACCTGGCCCCACTCGTGGCCGTAGAAGGGGACGCCGAGGAGGATCTTTTCGGCGGGGACTCCAGCCTTCTCAAATGCGCGAACGGTGTCGGCAGATGAGGCGGATTTGGGATCGGCGGGATCGGCGTAGAGGGGGGAGTGGTTTCCGGTAATCGATTCGGAGCCGGGCTCGTAGTAGTCGTAGGTCATGAGGTTGACGGTGTCGACGTAGCGCTGGACCTTCTGCATTTCGGTGTTGGCAATTACTTCATCAGACGCGCCCATGGCGATAGTGAGATAGAGGCGGCGGCCGCGGCGGGCCGAGGCGTCGAAGCGTTCGCGGAGTTCCTTCAGCAGCGCGGTGAAATTCTGCTTGTCTTCCGGGCGGAATGGGTGTCCGGCGCCGGGCATGCCGGGATATTCCCAATCGATGTCGAGGCCGTCGAGGTCGTAACGGGTGAGGAACTGCATGACGCTGTCTTCGAAGATGGCTCGGGAGTCGCGGGTGAGCGCCATGTCGGAGAAATTTGTAGACCAGAGCCATCCACCAACGGAGACCAGCACGGTGAGGTTCGGGTTCCTGTTTCGAAGAGAGCGCAAGAGTGCGAAGTTTTGTGCGTCGGCGGGAGAGCCGATGACCATGCGGCCGTTCAGGATGTTCGAGAAGGCGTAGTTGATGCGGGTGAGTTTGGTGGGGTCGATCTGGTCGGGAGTGAGAGCGGCGCCGCGGGCGAAGACGTAGCCGGTGATGACATAGGGGCGCGGAGTTGGAGCGGTCGCGTGGCATGGGATGGAGATGAGGAGTGCAAAGATGAGAAGGAGATGTTGGAAGCGGGGCATGGGTATGGATCGAGGCTAGCAGAGGAGGCCGGATCCGAGGCGTAGTGTTCGACGTGAATGCAGAGCAACAGCAGATCCTTCGACTCACCACCCCCGAACTGAAGAAAACGTTCGGGGCCCCGTTCGCTCAGGATGACAGCCAATCATTTTGGGTTGTGGCGGCTTTCGAGCTGCTCAGCAGTACTGAAGGCGCACCTTGACGCGCACACACTTCAGGGACGGTCGCCCATGGGACGCTCGTGCATGATCATCCATGAGGTGCCGAATCTGTCGCGCAGCTGGGCGAAGCGCGATGCGAAAAAAGTTTCCTGCAGGGGCATGTATACCTCTCCGCCCTCAGCCAGCACCTTGAAGAGGCGCTCTGCGTCGGCGTCGCTCGAGACGTTGAGGGCAAGATAGACGCTGCGCATGGGCTTGAACCGGTCGGCAGGCACATCGCTGGCCATGATCATGGTGTCGCCGATGGTGATCTGGGCGTGAAGAACAGCGTCTTTCATTTCGGGCGGGACTCTGCTGGGATCCGGCATTTCGCCGTGCTTCATCATCATGCCGATCTTTGCGCCGAGGTGTTCCTCATAAAAGCGAAAGGCTTCGGCGCAGTTCCCGCCGTAGTTCAAATATGTATTCAGTCTCACCGTCGCTCCAGGCAGAAGTTGATGTGGACGCAATTCACGCCGTGTCCACAGCATAGTCCCTATTCACCGGTTGAGGGAACGGCGCCGGCGAGGATTATGGGGGCGGTGGGTGTGGTTGAACCTTCAGCTTTTTCAATCGTCACGCCAAACGCCTTGGCAGGAACGCCCTTAGGCAATGGCGGCAGAACCACGCTTGCGCTGCCCGATGAGTCAGGACGGAAAAGGCCTGCGGGGATGGGGGCGCGACCGTCTGCAGGGATGACCCATAGCTCATAGGTCTTGTTGGCTGCAAGCAGCGCGAGGTTGTTGGCCTGGAAGACCAACCCACCGGTCTCAGCGAGATAGACGGCACGACCGCCTGGTTCTGGTTTTGTCTTTCCGGCAGTAAGCAACACCCGACTAGCTGTTGGCGCGGTAAGAATATCGAGCACCTGTTGTGCGCGGGCGTTTGCGGCGGCCTGCTGCTGGACTACATCGTGCTGGCGGGCCAATTCATCGTTCAGCTTGCGGAGCTTTTGTTCGAGCGTGAAGGCAAAGAGGAATGAGGCTGCTGCGGCAATCCATCCGATCCATCCGATCCACAGGACTGCGCTCCGTTGTGGTTGCGCCTTTTGAATGGGAATGACATTTGTATTCGCGGCTCGAAGCGGACGTGACGCATCAGCCGAGATGCGATTGATGAATCGCTGCCGGGCTCCTTCAGGCAGGGGCTTTTGCTCCACGCCCATGGCGACCAGGGCGAGATCTCCATTGACCTCGGCGAGCGCGCGGCGGCACTCGCTGCAACTGTCGAGATGCAGACGTACCGCATCAAGCTCATGCGATTGCATGGCCTGCATTGCGTAGAGGACCAAGTCCTCCTGCGGTATGTGCTGGTCGTGCGTCATGCGCTGATCGCCTTTCGCAAAGTTAACAACGCGGATCGGATCCTTGTCTTAACGGTCCCAAGCGGGTCGCCAGTTCTCGCGGCAATTTCCGAGTGACTGAGGCCCTGAAAGAAGGCGAGCTCCACGGAATTCTGCTGCTCGCGGGGCAGGTGTTTTAGAACAGTCCTGACCTTGTCCATGATGCGGCTTCGTTCAATATCGGAGGAGAAATCGGCTTCTGTTGCCAGTACCACTTCGTCTACCGGATCGGTGGGCCTGCGCTGCCTGAGGGCATCGATGGCGCGATTTCGTGCCATGACCGCCAGCCAGGCGCCGAGCGAACCGCGACCGGAGACAAACGAATCGGGGTTACGCCAGACCTGGAAGAAGATATCCTGCATGACATCTTCGGCCTGACCTGGATCATTGAGCACACGCAGCGCGACCGAGTACACGAGGCTGCTGTAACGGTCGAAGAGGTCGGTCATTCCCTGCTGATCGCCGCTCGCTGCCCGTGCCAATAGAGACTTCTCGACCTCAGACGCAGCACGATACTGAGCGCTGCGTTGCATTGGATCCACATCGGAAGAACGATAGGGCTCCGCATTCGGATTGGACGATAACTCACTCAAGAGGGTCAGGATCGGAGAAGCAAGCCGTATTCTAGCGAACGGCCGCGGAAGCGCCCAGCAATTTCTGCATATTTTTGAACAACTTCGGCGCCGATGTCTCTCGATCCAAGCAGGCATGCGGGTGTTAGCATCGAACATGACAGACGCAAAGCAAAAAACTAAAAATGCAAAGCAAAAAACTCAAGATTATTCCTCTCGGCGGCCTGGGCGAATTCGGAATGAACTGCCTGGCATTGCGCTGGGAAGACGACATTATTGTTATTGACGCGGGTCTGATGTTCCCTGAACAGGAGCTGCTGGGCGTCGATATTGTCGTTCCGGACATCACCTATCTGATTGAGAACAAGGAGCACGTCCGCGCGATCATTCTGACGCACGGGCACGAAGACCACATCGGCGGCCTGCCCTGGATCCTGAGCGAATTGAAGGTTCCGGTATACGCCACCGAGTTCACGCTGGCTTACGTGGAAGGCAAGTTGGAAGAGCACCAGCTGCTCGACGAGACGACGCTGATCGAGATTACTCCGCGGGAGAAGTTTTCGATTGGGCCGTTCACGATTGAGCCGATCCGAGTTACGCATTCGCTCGTGGATTGCGTGGCGCTGGCCATTGAGACGCCGGTGGGCGTCGTCATCCATACGGGCGATTTCAAAATCGACCTTGCGCCTCTGGATAACAAGGCGTTCGATCTGCACACGTTTGCGGAATACGGCAAACGGGGTGTTCTGGCGTTGCTGCAGGACTCGACCAATGTGGAGCGGTCGGGTTATACGCCGAGCGAGCGTGCGGTGATTCCCAGGCTGCACGAAATCTTTTCGCAGACCAAGAAGAAGCTGTTCTTCAGCTGCTTTTCGTCGTCGATTTTCCGCATTCGCATTGCACTGGAGCTGGCGCGAAAGCATGGGCGGAAGGCGGTGGTGCTGGGGCGCTCGATGATGGAGAGCACGGAGATTGCGCAGGATCTTGGATATATCGAGGTTCCGCCGGGACTGATTATCAATCCAGGACAGATGCGAGATTATCCGCCGGACGAGTTGCTTGTCCTGATCAGCGGGACGCAGGGCGAACCGATGAGCGCACTAAGCAGAGCGGCGGTAGATAACCACAAGCATGCGCGCGTGGACGCTGGCGACACGGTGGTACTGAGCTCGCGCATTATTCCGGGCAATGAGAAGAGTATTTATCGCGTGATCGACCACTTGAGCCGCCGCGAAGCCAACGTCATCTTCGATGATGGCTCGCATGGGCTGATCCACGTCAGCGGCCACGGCTGCCAGGAAGAGCTGCGCCTGCTGATTAATCTTGTGCGGCCGAAGTTCTTCATACCGGTTCACGGCGACTATCGGAATCTTCGCCGACATGCGCAGCTTGCGATGGAGACGGGCGCGGTGGAACATGCCATCGTTATCGAAGATGGAGACGTGCTCGAAGTGGATGCGGAGGACGCACGCAAGAAGGACAAGGTGACGGCAGGCCGCGTGCTGATCGACTCGGGTTCAACGATCGATGTTGTCGAGGACCTGGTGGTTCGCGATCGGCGGATTCTGTCGGAGGATGGAATTGTGCTCGCGGTGCTTGCCATCAACAAGCGAATGGGCAAGGTGGAGCGCGAGCCGGAGATCGTGATGCGCGGCTTCGGTGGCGCCGATATCACCGAGGAAGCGCGGCAAGCGGTGCTGAAGACGCTCGATGGGCTGAGCGGAGAGCAGAAGACGGACTACGGGCTGGTGAAGGAGAAGGTCCGCGTGGAGTTGAAGCGGCTGATCCAGAAGACGACTGGACGGCGGCCGATGATTATGCCGATTATTTTGGAGATTTAAGGACGCGTCTGTTCGGGTTGTGAGGTGAAGGCTGCCACTCGAGCAGCCTCAGGCTGTCGAGCGTGGGCAGACCAAATTCTCCCCTTACGAGTCCGTCCATTGAGTAGATTTCGAGCAATTCCAGTTTTCTATCGCGCTGGAAAAGGAGAATACCGACTAGCTCTCCTTTTGCAGTTCTACCTGCGAAATCTCCGATGACCCTTTGATTGAAATCTTTGCCCAGCGCAACTCCCTCTGCAACCTGAAGCCGAATTGACGGACACCCGCAATCGCACCAAGGAGATGCGAGAATACCTTCAAGCTGGGGTCTGAAGGTTCGCAGATCGTCTGGGCCATGGTGGAACATCCATAGCAGCAACTCGAGCTCTGCTTCCTTGAGCGGGCGAACGAGTTTGCTATCTGGCACCACAGGAACTCCCGAGTACGAGTTTAGGTGGTTCCGCCGATTCGCCCGAGGATTTCAAGAATCAAGTCAAATGCTCAAGTCCGCGTAAACTTGCGTTATGACTGGTACTGTCGCGACTGATTCCCTCGTAACGATCGATTCCATTCGCGCCGCGGCTGATCGCATTGCTCGAATTGCGGTGAAGACGCCTTTGGTGCGCGCGTATTTTCAGGATGTGCCCGGCGCGGTCTGGCTGAAGGCGGAGAGCCTGCAGCCGATTGGGAGTTTCAAGCTGCGGGGGGCAGCGAACAAGATTCTTCAGTTGACGCCTGATGAGATTGCGCGCGGCGTCATTACGTATTCGAGCGGGAACCATGCGCAGGGGGTTGCGTATGCGGCGCGCGAGGTAGGCGCGAAGGCAGTAATTGTGATGCCATCTAACGCCCCCGAAATTAAGAGGGCGGCGACAATCGCGCTGGGAGCCGAGGTGGTGGACGTGGGCGTGGCTTCGAGCGAGCGGCTGTCAAAGGCCGAAGAACTGGTGCGCGAGCATGGATATGTTGTCATCCCGCCGTACGATGATGAGCAGATCATCACGGGGCAGGCGACGTGCGGGCTGGAGATTATCGAATCTCTGCCGGAGATTGACCTGGTATTGGCGCCGGTATCGGGCGGAGGGCTGTTGAGCGGTATCGCGACGGCGGTGAAGCGAATCAGTCCGAAGACGAAGGTTTTTGGCGTCGAGCCGGACCTTGCCGGCGATGCAGCCGAGAGCTTCAGGACAGGCAAGATGGTGACGTGGCCTGCCGAGCTGACATCCCGGACCATTGCCGATGGGCTGCGGACGCAAAGCGTCGGCCTCAGAAATTTCGCGCATATCCAGGCGTTTGTAGACGGGATTGTCACGGTGACGGAGGCGGAGATTCGCGCGGCGATGCGGGCCATTGTTGGTTCGGCGCGGATTGTTCCGGAGCCAAGCGGGGCTGCGTCTTCAGCGGCGTTGCTTTTCCATCGAGCGGAGTTGCCGGCGTTCAAGACGGCGGTGGCGGTGGTCAGCGGGGGCAATGTGGATCCGGTGTTGCTGGCTGAGGTGCTTACGGAAGCCCAGGTTTAGCGTCGTTCGACTATGATCTTTTGTGAGATGAAGACTTCCTTACCCACTGCACGACTGCTTGCGGCATGCCTGCTATTGTGCGCCCTTCCCCTTACTGCACAGAAAAAGAAGGACCAGATCCAGAAGCCGATCGCGGGGCCACGGGCGACGGCGCTGCGCGTTACTTGGCTCTATGTTTCGGCGAGCCAGGAGGCGCAGAAGGTCGATCGCGTGCAGCCGGGGCGAGAGCTGGTGGTTGCCGAGAAGAGTGGCGACTGGCTGCGCGTTTTCGCAAATACCGATATTGAAGAGGAACACACCGCAGATCAGCCGATCTTCGATACGAACGACGTGCCGCCTCCGATCTCGGGATGGATGGAGGCAAAGGGCGTGGTGATCGAGAGCACGCCGAACGGGGACCAGATTCTGATGGGCGCCGGAGCGGACCAGGAGGCGCAGGCATCCGATCCGCGAGGATCGGTGAATGCGGCGCGAACTGCGCACCTGATCTACCGGAGGTTGGCAGAGATGTTTCCGAATTCGCCCCTCGCTCCGGAAGCTGCGTGGCGCGCGGCGGACATTCTTTGGCAGATCCAGAAGGCGGATGCCTCCTCGCGCCCTTCGGCGAAGGAACAGGCGCCTTATCTCCGTGAACAGATGGATCAAGATTCGTTGAAGCACGTGATTCGCGATTATCCGCATACCAAGCAGGCCGACTACGCGGAATTTGAACTCCTCGATAACAAGCTCTGCGGCGATTGGCAGGGCCAGGCGAAGTGCCCAGAGAAGGAATCGGAGATCTATGAGAAGTTCGCGGCGGAACATCCTGATGGGCCACGGACGGCGCAGGCGCTGTACCTGGCTGTGTACAGGCAGGCGGTTCTCAAGGACATGTATGCGGCCGACGAGAACGACAAGAAGAGCGAAGCAGCGCATGCACATGCAAGAGAACTCGCTGCCCGGATGAGGGACAAGTTTCCGCAATCGGACTACACGGCGCGGGCGGCGATGCTCGTGTTCAAACTGGACCAGGGCATCCCGGTTTACGGTATCGAAAAGCAATAGATCGCGTAGTTTGACATGCGCCGCGACGGCTGACCCGTAGGATAGAGAGCGGAGGCTCTTTGAACGTCTATATTCAATCGCTTCTCCTGGGCATTGTTGAGGGCCTTACGGAGTTTTTGCCGGTAAGTTCGACGGCGCACTTGCGAATTGCCGAAGCTGCGATGCGCATTCCGCTGGATGATGCGTACTGGAAGATGTACACGATTGTGATTCAGGCCGGGGCGATTCTGGCGCTGGTGCTTCTTTATCTTGGGCGCATCGTGGCATTCATGAAGAGCTTTCCGCGCGGCGAGAGCGGAGACCGGACGTGGACAAATCACCCGATCTCACTGACGCTGATTGCATTTTTCTTTACATCGATCATTGCCCTGCCGTTGCACAAGCTGAGTGAGAAGCATCTGGAAAACGTCATGGTGATGGCGTGGACTCTGCTGATTGGCGGCATTCTGATGTGGGTGATCGATGCGCGGGCATCGCGGTACGAGGCCACCACCATTCATGTAGAGGAGATGAGCCTGGGCCAGTCCATCTGGATTGGGATATGCCAGTCCCTGTCGGCGGTGTTTCCGGGGACGTCGCGCTCGATGTCGACGATCGCCGCGGGACAGTTGGTAGGGATGGACAGGCCTTCAGCGCTGGAATTCAGCTTTCTGCTTTCGATTCCGACGATGATCGCCGCGACGGCGTG
>Ga0207695_10012807_pt1 | contig 10043 bp, 4 predicted proteins | sample KBSC54metaG_FD_184354 | JGI IMG/M metagenome (GOLD analysis project Ga0207695, IMG submission 184354) | Corn rhizosphere microbial communities from Kellogg Biological Station, Michigan, USA - KBS C5-4 metaG (SPAdes) (version 2) | ecosystem: Host-associated > Plants > Roots > Rhizosphere > Soil... | reverse complement strand
AATGGAAATGGCAAACTGCGTTACCACCAATACCTTACGAAAGCTGATGCTTCCGCCGCCAACTTTGAATAATCCCTTTAATGTTTTCGCAGGCTGAAACGAGGACATGAAAAATGCCGGGTATAACCCGGAAACGATTCCTACAACAAATGGCGACAGGAACAATGGCACAAGTATCTGCCACCGCATTAAAATACTTACCGACAAATCCTGCGCTGATAATTTATTCAGGAATGGCAGCAAAAAGTACAACAGCGCAAACGCGAATAAAATAGCGGCCCAGGTAATTAATACAGATTCGGCCAGGAATTGAACGATCAATTGCTTTTTCCTTGCGCCGACTACTTTTCTTATGCCAATTTCTTTGGCCCGCAAAGCAGAACGTGCGGTGGAAAGATTCATGTAATTGATACATGCAATCAATAGAATAAACAACGCGATGGCAGAAAAAATATACACGCGGTTGATGTCACCGTTAGGTTCTGCTTCGTAATCGGTATGCGAATACAAATGAATATCCGTAAGCTTTTGCAGGCCCAGGCTCGTAAGTTTCGAAGGTTGCATGCCGCCATACTGGCCAGCCATATGGTTATTAAGAAAAGCAGGAAACCTGGCTTCCATGTTTTTGATATTGTAGTTTTTTGGAAGCTTTATATATGTAAAGAATGAATTGTTGCCCCAGTTGGTTCGCAAATTTTCCGCACCATAAACAGCAGTATCGTTAAGCGTGTTAAACGACACTAAAATGTTTGGATGAAGATGCGCATTCGGAGGAAAAGCTTTGTAAACACCTGTAACCTTCACATCAAATTGATTGTTGGCTCTAAGCACCTTATTGATGGGATCTTCATCGCCGAAATATTTTTTTGCAGTTGCCTCCGTAAGCATAACCGAAAACGGGCCGGATAAAGCCGTCTTCTGATCGCCTTCCAACACCTTTACCGTAAATACATCAAACAAATTTTCATCGGCAAAATATACATCGGGCTCATTGATGAGTTTGTCTTTATACCGGAATGCCGTATTCCCGATATCCTCAAGGCGGGTCATCTTCTGTATTTCAGGAAAATCAGTTGGAAAGTAATAGCCAAAAGGCGGAGCCACCGTACTTAACTCAAGTGACTTCTCGCCATTGCCATTATAAAAAGTTCGTGTAAGACGATATACCTGGCCGGCATCTTTGTTATAACGATCATAACTTAATTCATTCAAAATATAAGTAAGGATTAACAGGCAGCAGGTTAATCCAACGGTTAATCCAAATAAATTGATGAAGGAAATAAACTTGTACTTCATCAAATTTCTCCACGCTGTTTTAAAGAAATTTTTTAGCATTGACTTTCATTTAAATTCTGTAAAATAATTATATAGGCACACCTTACACAAATAGTGAACAACGTAGGTGCCAATATATAAACAGTTGCTTATTAGGTATTTAATCAGGCAGATATAAAAAATGTGTTCGATATCGAACACATGATTGTGCGCATGCGACACAATAAAAATCCAGGTGGTGATGAGCCTGAATAATTCAACTTTCTGATATTATCATTTCTTATACACTTAAGAAATAAGATGAAACATTTGTAAAGCTCGTCGTTATGATAAATGTTTTAGTCACAGATTCCGGTAAAAGACTACTTTTCCGTCCTCTTCAAATGATCAGACAACGGAACCCATTTCGCAGAAAGGTCGGGGTCCTTCATATTCTTATCAAAAGGAAACATGGGACGTTTAATTCTTTTATAGGGAAGCCTTTCCAGATTCTGATCGACACCGCCGGGTGTAATAGCGAGTATCCAGTCCGCCCGCATGGCGTATAACTCCGGTTCCAGGTAACCGATTTTTACAACCACGATATCCGCTTTGCGGGGATAAAGGCCAAGCCGGGTAAAATCAATTTCTTTATGATAGGGTTTGCGTTTCCTGGTTACAATAACATGTACACTGCCAACCTTAACCGCCACTTCCACTTCAGCATCTTTATCGCCATATATTATAGACTCCACCGTTCCTGAAAGATGAACCGGGGGAGCAAACCTGGAATCAACAACGGCTCCTGCAAAACCATCAACATGCTGACCAACACCTGCAGCTATTGCTTTCTCCACAAAGTCAGCGCCCGGAATGGAAGCATAAATAAGGGATGGGCCGTCCTCTTTGCTGAATGCTGGATTGTTTAGGATTTCAGTTAGTGTCCAGGTAACATCGCCGGCACCACCAGCGGTAGGGTTATCACCGGAATCACTTATAAAAAATGGATGCACTTTGCTTGCCAACGCATTTGTCAACGCTTCCTGTAAAGACCCTGAAGGTGCAACAAAAACAAAATCATTTCTCACCTGCCAGAACTTTTGCGCCAACTTCTCTGCAGTCCTTTTTACTCTATCCATATCATCACCTGTTACCATTACTACCGCGTGATTGCGGGGTTCATCCGCCCATGCATATCCTATCCAGATTGCTGCGTCTACTATTCCCCGTTGTGCCGCAGCGGGAGCCACCTCTGCGTATAAGCTCTTTCCCGGTTCTATCCTGGTACTTGTTTTTTCGCCGGGTAATAAAATCGGGATAGGGATATAGGCTTTATACCGGGGCTTACCTTTACCGCTCTCAATTCTTTCAAGCAAATTTTCCACCGCTCTTTCTTTAGATTGCATGGCATCTTCATGCGGTGCCATCCTGTAACAGGTAATGAGGTCAGTATTTTCTGCAAGGCGCCAGGAAACATTTCCGTGCAAATCCATACAAGTGGAAATGATTGTTTTCGTGCCGATCACTTTTCGAATCCTTGTTATAAAATCTCCTTCGGGATCATCCAATCCAATTACACTCATGGCTCCGTGTATATCAAAAAACAATCCATCATAAGGAAGATGTTTTTTAAGTGAATCAAGAGTTTTATTTACCAGCGATTCATAAGCCTCACGGGTTACAACGCCGCCCGGTAACGCATGGCCGGTAAGGGTTGGTATCCAGGTGGCTCTTTTCAGCATGGGTGAATCTTCAGCAAAAAAAGGATACCCCGAAAGAACATCTTTTCCATAGTGGGCATGAAACGCCGCCTCATCTGTTTGCGCCGGAGAAAATGTGCTCGATTCTATAGCTATACCGGCAATGGCTACACGCGGAAGAGGTTTATTACCCGGCAACTGTTTTGCAGTACTTGTAAGCGTTGTAAGTAAAAAGAAAATAACCAGGAGCCAACTATTTTTCATAAACAGAATTTTTTCGAACAGGATAACAATGATGATGTGGTTTCCCCGTAACTATTAAAGTACGCAACCTACAAATAACGAATCTGAAAACAAAGAAATGTTTCGATCCTGCCTACCCATAATAAAGTTGTCCTATTGAAGCATCACAGATGTTTTATGCCGTTCTTAAACTTGCGGCAGGCCTTTTTATTGTTATAACTCATTCGGTGCGCAATGATTTCACAGGATTGGCTAATGCCGCTTTAACCGCCTGGAAGCAGACAGTAAGCAATGCAACCGTAACGGCAAAAAATCCCGCAACCGCAAAAACGGCCCAACCAATGTTTACCCTGTATGCATAGTCCTGTAACCATCTATTCATTATCATCCACGATATGGGCGATGCAATTAAAAATGCGATGACGACTGGCTTCAGAAAATTCCTGGAAAGAAGCGTTACGATCTGGCCAACTGATGCTCCCAAAACTTTTCGCACGCCAATTTCTTTAGTGCGCTGGTTGGTGGAAAGATGAGCGAATCCAAATAATCCCAGGCAACAAATGATAAATGCCAAAATGGTCGCTACGCTTACAACCTGCTGCCAGCGTTGCTCCTGGATGTATTGCTGTACATTTAATTCATCCAGGAAATTATACTGATACACCGCACCGGGCAATGCTTTTGTATAAATATGCTCAATGGCCATCAATGCCTCTTTTTGTTTTGCCTGGTTAAATTTGATCCAGATGCCGCCATCGGGAACTTCGCTTGCATACATCACCATGGGAGCTATCGGCTCACGCAATGAAGCAAAATGAAAATCTTTTACAACGCCGGTGATGGTTTTCAATGCACTATCTCCATACCTATACACCTTTATTTGTGCACCAACAGGGTTCTTAATTCCGGATTGTTTAACGAAGGTTTCATTCACGAGGACTTCATTTTTTGAAGCCGTAAAAGATGAACCAATGTTGCTACCAGCTATCAATGGAATTTGCATAACGGAAAGAAAATTTTCATCGACATTTTTATATTGGGCTTTTAAATTTCTTCCATTCACTTCTATATTTTCAGGAAAGCCATCATTACCAAATGAAACTGCTTTAATGGAAGGCTCTTTCGCAAATTCATTTTTTAAATAAATGATTGCCGACCTGTAATCCCTGTCGCCACTGATATTCATTCTGATGATTTGATTAGGGTTGTAGCCAAGGTCTTTGGTGCGCATGTAGTTCATTTGGCTGTAATACACAATGGTTGCTATCAATAAACACAATGCCATTGAAAACTGCAATACAACCAGGCCTCGGCCTAATAAACTACGCCCTGATAGTTTTTGCCTGTTGTAAAGAACTTCTGATGGATTAAACCGGGAAACAACGACCGCAGGGTAAATACCAGTTAATGCAATGATCAGTAAAAACAATCCCGCAAAATATAAAAGCAATTTTGCATTGAATGCCCCTGCCAACTCAATCTGCTTACCAGTAAGATGATTGAATAACGGCAAAGAGATATTCAGCAACACAATAGAAAATAAGAATGAAACAAAGCAGAGAATAAAAGACTCATTGATAAACTGCATGATGATATGTCTCCTGCTTCCGCCTGAAATTTTTCTTATGCTAACTTCTTTGGAGCGATTAAAAGAATTGGCGACAGTTATATTTATAAAGTTTATAGACGCCATGAGCAGTATAAAAAATGCTATGCCCAAAAACATATAAGAATAAGCCGGGTTACTAATATTAACAATGCCGCCTTCCGCATTACCGCTGCTTCGCATTAATGCGTTGAGATGTACATCAGTTATAGGTTGCAGTCCATAGCTTACTTGCGGATCATATCCATACAACCTTATATTTTGAGCGAGTTGATCTTTGGCGTGTGATGCGTAGACTGCATCAAATTTCTGTTCAACATTTTGTATGTTGGCATGCGAATCAAGCACTACAAATGTTCCCAGGTACGCATTGAGCCAGTTATTATCATGAAATGAAAGCTGCATAAACTGAAAACTAAATAATGCATCGAATTGTAAAGAAGAATTTGCGGGAGGATCTTTTACAACAGCTGTAATTATTAACGGCCTTCCAAGTTTGTCAAAAGATGGATCTGCATCCATACGTAATGTTTTACCAACTACATCATCAGTATTAAAAAATTTCCTTGCCGTACTTTCAGTTAATACTGCAGCATAAGCATTTAACAAAGCTGTTGACGCGTTTCCATGTGTAATCTTAAAACTAAAAACATTGAAGAAATTTGAATCGACGAACAGTGGCTTTATATGCAATCCTTTTCCATTAGCGATAACGTCGCTGTAAATATCACCTCCCATTATTCTCACATAATCTTTTACTTCGGGTACTTCATTTTTAAATGCAGGGCCCTGTACTTGTCCCGTGCCGCCAATGGTTTGCGGGCTTTCATTTTTATCATCGATCAATGTGGTGGTAACCCGATATAGATTGGGATTGTTAGCATGAAAATTATCAAAGCTGTGTTCATCATTCCAATATAAAACCGCCAGCAACATGCAGGTAATACCTGTAGCCAGGCCGACTATATTTATAATTGCATACAACCTGCTTTGTCGCAGATGACGAAAAGATATTTTTAAAAAGGTATTCATATTATAAAATGGTACTAACCTCTTATTATTTATTCAGTCCGCAATGATTTTACAGGATTCGCCACCGCTGCTTTTATTGCCTGGAAACTTATCGTTACCAATGCAATCAACATCGCAAGTACCCCTGCCACTATAAATATCCACCAGCCAATTTTTATGCGATATGCATAATTCTGTAACCACTTGTTCATAAAAAACCAGGCTATCGGTGTAGCAATGATGAATGCCATTAAAACAAGTTTTAAAAAATCCGTCGACAACAATCTGACAATTTCATTTACTGATGCTCCCAGTACTTTCCGGATACCAATCTCTTTAGTCCTTTGTTGTGCGGCAAACGTTACAAGACCAAACAGACCAAGACAAGCTATCAGAATTAAAAGAATCACGAGGCCTGTAAAAGCCTGTTGAAAATGAATTTCAGTCCGGAACAACTTGCCATAAGTGTCGTCCAAAAAAATATATTCAAAGGGTCTTTCCGGTGAAAATTTATTCCATACCGCTTGCAATTGTGTCAAAGTACGTTTTATGTTTTCTGTTGAAAGTTTAATGGTGTAGTTTCCCATTCTCGACGGATTATCAAGAAATGCAAAAGGCTTGATGTGGTCGTGAAATGATGTAAAATGAAAATCCTTTACTAACCCGACTATTCTTAGATAATTTTGACCCCAAAAAATATTTTTTCCAACAACGGGTTCCTGCAAGCCAAGTTCTTTTACGGCTGTTTCGTTTAAGATTACACTGCCAATCATTTTATTCGATTGATTATCTGCCCGGGTGTTCAGAACATCAGTGGGAAATTTGGCAGAGAAGCTTCTGCCTTCTTTGAGTTGAATGCCTAATGCATCAAGATAATCGCCGCTTATGCTTAAAGAATTTACAACCTTTATATTTTGAGATCCTTCTCCACGAAACATCATGTTCCAGGTTTGTCCTCCCAATACGCCATCGGACATGGCAACTTTTTTAACACCATTAATTTCTAAGGATGCATTTCGAAACGCATCTTTATCGGCATCGGGTAAAGTGCCCCCATTCTGTACAATCACAACCTGGTCTTTATTTAATCCTAATGTGGCCGACTGCATATAGTTAACTTGCCCCGCTATTACCAGCACGCCAATAATCAACATAATTGAAATAGTAAATTGTACAACAACCAAAAGTTTACGCAGGCTTAATTTTCCTTCATAATTTGCTTTGCTGCCTTTTAACACCAACACCGGTTTAAAAGATGAAAGATAGATTGCCGGAAATATTCCCGCAACGATACCAACTGACAATGCCATACCTAAAACATAAACGAGTATAACAGGGTTGTTGACAAATGCCAGTTGTTTTTGAGACATGGTATTTACTGCAGGCAACAATAATTGCGCTATCACTATCGCGAGTAAAGAAGCTATCAAAGAGGTGAATACAGACTCCGTGAGAAACTGCTTTATAAGTGATGATCGCGATGCTCCTGTTATTTTACGTACACCAATTTCTTTTGCTCTTACTGAAGACTTTGCGGTTGCAAGATTTATATAATTAATGGCTGCAATCAGGACGATAAAAATCGCGATGATGGAAAAAATGTATACATACAGTTTACTGCCGTTAGGTTCAATTTCTTCTTTAAGATTTGATGTTAAGTGAATGCTGGTTAAAGGTTGCGTATAATATATAGCCTTACCTGATGAATCGTTTCGTTGGTAGATTGTTTGAATTTTTTTAGTTAAGGACGCAATGTTAGTGTGCGGCCGCAGTTTTACGTATGTATAAAATTCATACCATCCCCAATCACTATCCTTATCGCTGCCACCAAGTTTGCTTAACGGTATTGCAAAATCGAAATGAAAATGTGAATTGGAAGGGATATTTTTAATAACACCGGTAACTGTCATGTTTCCGAGGAATTGATCCCCTTGTATCGTTTTGCCGATTGGATTTTCGTTGCCAAAATATTTTTTTGCCGCACTTTCGGTTATCACGACACTGCTGGCATCTTTGAAAGCATTGCCTTTTATAAACGGCAAGGTAAAAACACTAAAAAAATTACTATCAACAAAAAATATCTTTTGTTCGTTAAACTTCTTGTTGTCGTATTTAAAAAGAAAGTTTTGACCCCAGTCAGGATTAGCAAATAACCTTGTTGCGGCAGTAACTTCAGGAATGACTCTTTGCATCGCCACTGCCAAAGCGGGAGGCGTTGTTGCATCAGGGATTATAGTGCCATCATCATTTACAAAATCTTTTACAACACGATAAATATTGGCCGAATCTTTATTAAAGCGGTCGTAGCTAAGTTCATCTTTTACAAAAAGAAAGATCAATAAGCTACAGGCCATTCCAACAGCAAGGCCAAAAATATTAATGAATGAGAAAATCTTGTTTCGCTGTATATTTCTCAGGGCGATTTTGAAATAATTTTTTAACATAGAAGAAGATTTCTGATGTATGATTTAATGAGACCTGATTTAAAAATTCATCATTCACGTTTATCATTCCGTCCTCAAACTCTTCACCGGATTAGCCACCGCAGCTTTTATTGCCTGGAAGCTTACTGTAATTATTGTTATCAATATGGCTGCAAAGCCTGCCATTATAAATATAAAAGGCCCTATGGTTATCCTGTAGGAATATTGTGTAAGCCAGTTGTTGAGATAATAATAAGCAACTGGTGAGGCAATCACACAACTAATAATCACCAGCAGTATAAACTCTTTTGATAACAATAGCCAAACTTGCGATACGGAAGCACCCAATACTTTTCGTATACCGACTTCTTTCGTTCGTTGCTCTGCCATGTATGCAGCAAGGCCAAACAATCCAAGACAGGAAATAAAAATAGCAAGGCACGCAAATAACCCTGCGAGTTTCCCAACCAGCATTTCGAGATTGAATTTCGATGCATAATCGGCATCCGCAAAAGAATAAACATACGGGTAGGCGGGATCGTATTTATTAAAGATGGCCGTTAGCTGGTTTACTGCATCACCGGTTTTTATGTGGAGCGACAACTTATATAGCATCACATTCTGCGGCTGCGGAAAACAGTAAAACATAGTGGGATCAGCAGTATTAAATGGCGAAACCATCAATGCGTCTTTCACAACTCCTGCAATAGTGTATTGCCTGTCGTTGAAATACGCAGTTATTTTTTGCCCAACCGGATTTTTTAAGCGAAGCCTTTTTATGGCCGCTTCATTAAAAATTACACTGGTACTATCATTGGCATTGGAAAAATTTCTTCCTTCGATAACCTTCATCCCAACGGTTTTAAAATAATCTTCGCTAACAAAAATATTTCCCATCTCTACCGTCTCACCGGCATTTTTGCCCGGCCATTGTTTAATATCCGTATGCCACCAAACATTAGTAGCAGGACTCGTAGAGGTAGTCACACTTTCCGCAATACCCTTTCCAATTAATTCATTTTTGAGAGCAGTATAATTTTTACTCAAATCATCGTTCAGATTCGTTGACAACAAGCGATTGAGATCATAACCGGCGGGCCGGTCTTTCACATATTGTATCTGCCGGTAAATAACTACGGTACTGATGATAAGCGCTATCGAACAACTGAATTGAATTACCACCAATGTCTTTCTTGAAAAAGAAGCGCCCTTGCCTGCATTAATAGCACCTTTCAAAACTTTTACGGGATTAAAAGATGATAGATAAAATGCAGGCCTGCTTCCTGCGAGAACAGCGGTAAACAAAACACACCCGATCATCAATAACCAAAAACTGATATTGGTGAAAGGAATTGTGATATGATCATTGGTAAGTGTATTAAACGCCGGTAATGCCAGCCACACAAAAAATATAGATAAAATAAAAGCAAGTGTAGTAAGAAAAAAAGATTCGGCGAGAAACTGTATGATGAGATCTTTTCTTTGTGAGCCAATAGCTTTGCGTACACCCACTTCACGGGCTCTCTTTTCGGAACGTGCCGTCGTAAGATTAATAAAATTAATACAGGCAATGAGTAATACCAATAAACCAATTATTGAAAACATCTTTACATAATCAAGAAAACCAGCGGTGTCCTGGCCGTTGATATAATTAGAATATAAATGCCAGCGTGACAGCGGCTGAAAGGTGATATAGGAATTCGTCGCGTTGATACTACCAGTTTCCACATGTTCAATATTCCTGATTTTTGGAGCGACTTGCGTATAGGAAATTCCGGGTTTTAATTTTACAAAAACCTGGTAACC
>Ga0207695_10012806_pt1 | contig 10043 bp, 5 predicted proteins | sample KBSC54metaG_FD_184354 | JGI IMG/M metagenome (GOLD analysis project Ga0207695, IMG submission 184354) | Corn rhizosphere microbial communities from Kellogg Biological Station, Michigan, USA - KBS C5-4 metaG (SPAdes) (version 2) | ecosystem: Host-associated > Plants > Roots > Rhizosphere > Soil... | reverse complement strand
TGGAATGAAATGCGGCAACTTATTGAATCGGGTCAGCCGTTGTTTACGCCGCTGCCTTCAGAGGTTGCGATTTCCACCTCGCCGCGCGGACGTTTAGCGCCCGTTAATCCGCCGTTGCCTGGCTTTAAAGTCATCTTGCCTTACGAGTCGAGCTTGACCGTTTCGGGACGTAAAACGATCGGCATGGTGTTTCAAAATAGTAATTATTCTAATTCCACTTTTGCCGCCAATCAAGGATTGCCTTCGAGTCAAAGCAATTTTGAACTGCAGCAGCAATTGCAGGTCAAAATTAATGGGCAAATCGGTCGTAAAGTGACGGTCAATGTGGACTTCGACGATACCAAGCAAGACAAAAAAGATATCTCGATTGTCTACAAAGGAGAACCTGATGAAGTGGTGCAACATGCGGCCTTCGGCGATATCAATCTCTCGCTACCGCAGACGGAATTTGCCGGTTACAGCAAGCAAGTGTTCGGCGCTTCCGCGGAACTGAAATACAAAGCGTTGCGCGGTTATTTTATTGGCAGCCGAACCAAAGGCACCACGGAAACCAAAGAGTTTGTTGGCAATGTCATTTTGCAGCGCTTAAATATTCCCGATACCGCCTACATCCGGCGGAAGTTTTACAACTACACGTTATTAGATGGACGCGGTAACGACAAAACAACCAATCTTACGGCCCTAAACGTCAAACTTTATCTCGACACACAAGATGTCACGCGTCCCTTGGCCTCGTTGACCAGACGCACGCCCTATGGCGGACTTTTAAATCCAACTACGACGTATACCGGTAACTTTACGCAATTGGCGATCGGCACCGATTTCACGGTGGACCCCAGCTCCGGCGTTATTACCTTGCGCACCCCTATCGCGCAGAATGCCGTCTTAGCAATGGACTACACACCACCCGGCGCTTCGCAGTCGTTAGCGCAGCAGTTTGGGGCCGACTCCATCCTCCTAAAATACGATGAAAGCCGCGTCACCTCTATTCCGCAAACGGAAGAATTGACCCATTACACGATCGGCGTGCAAAAAATCGTGCGCGATAATAACCAAGGCAATTTCACTTTGCAGCTGCGTGATACCGGCAACAATCCGATTGGATCTAGCTTTGGCGTTAATTATTTGCCAAATAACGCCGGGCAAATTAGTGTGGATTTTGAAAATGGCGTTTTCACACTCGTGAAGCGCTTAGATACGTTTAACTCCAAATTCGCGCCCGTATATAATTTTACGCCGACCACGCAAAGCACTTTCTTTTTAGAATTCCGTTCGCGCGTTAAAACCTACGTTCTGAGACCCAATATCGTCATCGGCAGCGAACGTATTTTGCTCAATGGCCGCCCCCTGGTGCGCGATGTGGATTACTTTATTGACTACGAATCTGGATTTTTAACATTCTTCAATGAAGACCAAATCACCGAAGATACGCATATTCAAGCCAGCTACGATTATTCACCTTTTGGTATTGCGGGCGCACAACAAGACACTTTAGTAGGCACGCGCGCCGAACTCTCGCTCTATCCGATTGCGCCGATTCTGGGACAAAGCTTAATTGGCACGAGTGTTATTTATGATTTTTCGCCGCAACAAACGGCGGCGCCCGACATTCGACAAACGTCCGGTAGCTTTTTAGTTTCAGAAGCCGATGCACATTTTAAAGATTTAATCTTTAATCCGCTACCATTTTTGAAATCCAGTTTTTCAGCGGAAGGGGCCCGTAGCCAACGCAATCCCAATACGTTTGGTAAAGCTTTAATCGATAACATGGAAGGCATCAAGGATGAAACCGCGGTCAATACCAGTAAGCTGAACTGGCAGATTGCTTCGACACTTTCAGGCACCCCGGCTTATGCCCAAGCCATCGGCATTGTGCATACAGGCAATAATGTCGGCGACAATTTGACCAATGACCGGATTAATACCTTGTCGATTAATCCAAATGCCTCGGCGCTTCCCGGCGATGTCACCCAAGTTTTAAACATCACTTACGATCTCAGGCAATCGGCAGAGGCATCCATTGCCACGGTATTAAGCCGTAGCGGCATCGATTTTTCGAAGAAGCAATATGTTGAAGTTTGGCTCCAAGGAGACGGCACGAACGGATCGCAAGGCGGCGCCTCTGGAACTCAAATCGATTTAACGTTGGGACAAATTAATGAGGACGCGGATAATACCGGCGGTGGCGATTTTGCTGACAATCGAGCGACGCATGTATTAGGTGACCGCGCTCCGCGCACAGAAGATTTAAATTACAACAATACGCTGGACGTTAACGAAGATGTGGGTTGGAAATATCGTAATCCCGATGGGACTACGCGACAGATTGGAGACGGTAATTTAACGCTAGACAGCGAAGATTTAGACCGCAACGGCATTTTAGATTTTGGTAATTTGGGAATCGGCGGCGACATCGGTTATGCGTCGAATGCCATTTCGTCGATGACATTCAGTGGCTCCTCCGGACCCAATACCGTCGATCATCCCGGCTGGCAATTTGTGCGCATTCCATTAAACATTAGCTCCGATACAGCAACCGCGGACCGCTGGAGCGCCATTAAAGAATTACGCCTCACCTTAAAAGCCGGCAGCGGACCCAAACAGGGGACTATTCGTATTGCCAAAATATCCATCGTCGGTAATCGCTGGCAAACAGATCCACCGGTCACGGGTTCCACCGTCACTGTAAAAGCAATCAATAACGAAGATGATTCAACTTACGTGTCGCCGGCGGGGGATCCGGACTTTGATGCGCTGAATCAAGTGAACACCGCTCTAAGTGGCCCGACCCCGAACAAGAAAAAAGAACAGGCGTTAGCGCTGAATTACGATGTGACCAACGCCGTCGTGGGATCCTCTGTTTCGGCCAATGAAGTGACCACCTCACCTATGGATTTCACCGAGTATGGAACGGTGCGCATGTTTGTCTTTGGCGATGGGGGGGGAGAAAACTTTTTCTATCAAGTGGGAACGAATACGGATTATTTGGAATTCAGTTGTCCAATTACTTGGCACGGCTGGCGACAACTCTATATTGCCCAGGTGGGCCCAGGAAGTAACCAACGACCTGATACCTGGGGCGCCGATCCGCGCAATCCCTCGCCCAGCCAGATTCGCTCCGTTGGTAAACCCAATTTATCGAACGTGGCGCAACAACGCGTAGGTATTCAAAAGGTGGATGGCAGCGCCAATACCGGCGAAATTTGGATTGATGAAATTTATGCCAATGATGTGCTCAAGCGCGTGGGTTATGCCGGCAAACTGGCTTCGGATTTTGAAATTTTCGGCTGGGGGACATTCGGGCTGAATACGCGCGATATTGATCGCAATTTTGAAACGTTCACCAGCGCGATCGCCAATCAAGATCGTCACGAATCAAACGCTTATCTAAATATGACGCGCTTGGATTGGTTCCCACTGAAATTCACCGGCTCGCGCAAGCGTACCGTGACTCCGGCCATTAATACCGTGACGGGCGCCACGTTAGTTTCGGTGCAACAAGAGGGGCGTGTCGATCAGGACGATTTTTCGGGATCGGGACTTCTGCAATTGCCACGCATGCCCAAGATTGGCCTTAACTATGACTCCGATATCACCAAGACGGCGGAACTCTTCCGCAAAGATACAACCAATAAATATGGCGCCACCATGGATTACACGGTTCCTGGAAATCGCGCTTTCTTGCCAAAGAATGTTTCTTTGGGTTATCGGATCACTAAACTTAAACTGGATTTTGATCAAGGCGCATTTTTAAACGCAACGGACCCGTTTAGCGTCTCCGATACCAAAGATGACACGCGCGACATTACCGCCAAAATGTCCTTTCAGCCAATCAGCGGCTTTACCTTCAACCCGAACTACAGTTTGACCACGACCAAGGAAACCAAAGAAGTTGTTTATTCGACGGGGACAACGGGTGTCGGGATTTCCACCACCACCTTAACCTATGACAAAGCCAAATCCCAAACGGCGGGATTTGACGGCGTTCTTTCATTCACACGGTGGTTCGCGCCGCGCTTACGCTATTCCATTACCGACCGGGAAACATATGGCATCCCATTAGCGACGGACGCATCCGCCGCTTTATTGAAAACGGTAGACCGGACTTCGACCGGCGAAACAGCCTGGGATTTTGCCTGGCGTGACTTCTCTCGCAAGGCGCGTCCGTTGCAATCACTAAATATCGTTTCTAGCTATTTAATGGAAGACGGCGACAGTTGGGAAAAAGTGGATTCTGGCTACAGCAGTCTGAATAGCTTTTCGATTCGCGCGCCGATTAAGAGCGGAAACCGCTTGAATTTAACGCTACGCGATACCTTCCGTTCGACGCAGCGTTGGACACCTTTTGATTGGGCGAATTTTACCGGAACGATGCAGCCGTTGCGTACCTTGTCTGTGACCCATACATTCACGGACACCAATCAACGACAGGAAACGACCGGAACCCCATCAAAAATACACACCACTATTTTGCCGGATTTGATTTTAAGTTTGAGCCAGACCGAATACTTCTTTAGCGCGCAGCGGTTTATGTCTAACAGTCAGATGAATATTAAAACTCAATATAAGAAAGTGGAAACCTTTGGGACTTCGCTGGAAAACACCTCAACCAATGGCGGCGACTGGCGCTTTACGCTGTGGCGAAAACTAGATCTCTTTATGACCTACACGCGCACGTCAGACATCACGCAAGATTTGGTCAACAAGGTGACCAGCAGCAATTCTCAAGGTGAAGTTTTAGGCCTGCAAGCCGGGTTCAACGTGGGGAAATGGCGCATTTCACCGAAATATGATCAAACCAAGCAGAAGACCACAGACGCTTCAGGCAATCCCACAACCGATTTAACCACCCGTGTTCCCGCGGTGCAATTTTATGCCGATTTGTATTTACCCGCCGGCCTGCGACTGCCCTTCGGAGATTTGGTGGTCTTTTCTAACCGTATTCGCACAACGAATACGCTTTCATTAACGCAACGGCGGTCCGCCTTAAACGATTTAGCCAATAACACCGACACCTATTCTTTCACGACCAGCAACGACTACGAAGTCACTCCGAATGTCCGCGTTACTGTCGGCGGCAGCTATTCTTATCAGTTGAACAAAGCCAGCTCCGACGCGAATGTCTACACCTACCAGTTGAATGCATTGATGACCATCCAGTTCTAACGAACACCCATCATCCCTCCCCTGGCTTCACCAATAAGAAATAAATGAATAAATAACCCTCCTTGCGCCTCTAAGAGACATGTCTTCTTTAGTGCGTTTTGCGCCGTACATAAAAGATCAGCTTCTGCGTCTCATATTTCCATGGTCCTGCGCGGCCTGTGGAAAGGAACTGGCAGGAACAAAAGATGCCGGCTTCTGTCCGGATTGTGAGTTAAATCTACCGCGTATCCAGGGACTGGTATGTATCCGTTGTGGCGTTTCACTGCCGGAAGGGGGAATGCGTTGTTATCGGTGCCGGACAAATCCCGCCGCCAGCCCTCTCCGCATCCGTTCGGCTGTTCAGTACACAAAAGGCATCCCTTCCGCAATTTACCGCTTCAAGTATTTTGGCCGGGAAAGTTTGGCGACGGTTTTTGCCAATCTCATGGTTAGCGCCTATGCCAACTATTTTCTAGAACCGATCGATTACTTGATTCCCGTGCCTTTGCATTTTCGACATCAAAGACAAAGAGGATTTAATCAGGCGGAGTTATTAGCCCAGGCGCTCTCCGCACACCTCCAGATTCCGGTACTATCGAATGTCTTAAATCGAGCACGTCTCACAAAACCCCAATATGGATTGAATCGTGCGGCTCGTCAGATAAACGTCGAAGACGCCTTCACACTCAAGACCTCACCGCCATTTTTAGAGAAAAAATCGGTTCTGCTCATTGATGATATTTGTACGACGGGCAGTACGTTTGCCGCCTGCGCGCGTGCCCTGAAATTAGCCCGCATCGCTCGAATTCAAGGCTATGCCTTCGCCCGGGATGAGTAAGCCGGTTGACAGCCGGGGCCAAATTGGTACTATAAGGACAGCTTTCCCACCAACTATCCGTCATAAATCACCGGTGGAATTCATAAGGAGGATGTAAATCATGGGCGTACGCGTTGGTATTAATGGATTTGGACGTATCGGTCGCTTAGTCATGAAAGCTGGTTGGAACAATAAGGACATTGAATGGGTTGCCGTCAATGATTTGACCGATGCGCAGACGCTGGCTCACCTCTATAAATACGATTCCACCTTTGGCATTGATCCCCATAAAGTCGAAGCTAAGGGCAATGACGTTGTAATCGATGGGAAAACCATTAAAGTCGTCGCGCAAAAAGATCCCGCGCAACTTCCTTGGAAAGATTTAGGCGTGGATATCGTGATTGAATCCACAGGTCGCTTCACCGAGGCCGACAAAGCCAAAGCCCATATTACCGCCGGAGCCAAACGCGTCGTTATCTCGGCACCTGCTAAAGGGGAAGATATCACCATTTGCATGGGCATCAACGAAGAAAAATTCGATGCCACCAAGCATTTCATTCTTTCAAATGCCTCTTGTACCACCAACTGTTTAGCGCCTTTAGCGAAGGTTATGCTTCAAGCCTTCGGTATTAAGCGCGGGCTGATGACCACGATTCATTCCTATACCAATGATCAAGTGCTTCAGGACAATGTGCATAAAGATCTGCGACGCGCACGCGCAGCGGCGGCGTCGATGATTCCGACGTCCACTGGTGCGGCAAAAGCCATTGGTCTTGTGATTCCTGAACTTAAAGGGAAAATGAACGGAACATCGATTCGTGTGCCGACACAAGATGTCTCTCTCGTGGATTTGACGATTGAAACGGATAAGAAAGTCACCATGGAAGAAGTGAATGCAGCCTACAAAAAAGCCTCTGAAAGCGGTCCCTTGGCGCCCTACTTGCAATATTGCACGGATCCTTTGGTTTCTCGCGACTTTATTGGCAATGCGAAAAGCTGTATTTTTGATGCTTTATCGACGGATGTTATCGATGGGAATTTCGTTAAAGTCTTTGGTTGGTATGACAACGAGTGGGGATATTCTAGCCGTGTGGTAGACCTCGTGTCTTACATTGCGAAAAAGGCCGGACATTAATGTCTATGCCTGCATCGGCGCCTGAAATTCCTTGTAAGACGGTTGATCAATTTGCCGTCGAGGGCAAAAAAGTCCTCGTGCGTGTGGACTACAACGTTCCGTTAGATGCCAATGGGCAAATTACAGACGACACGCGCATTCGGGAAACCTTACCCACGTTGAATCTGCTTTTGCAAAAAGGCGCAGCGCTTATTCTCTGCGCGCATCTCGGCCGTCCCAAAGGTCAAAACAATCCGGCATTTAGCCTTAAACCAGCGGCCAAACGTCTTGAAGAGCTGATTAAAAAGCCCGTTCAAATGGCCCCTGATTGTATTGGCCCTGCCGTTCAGGAAATGGCTCAGGCTTTGAAGCCGGGACAAATCTTGGTATTGGAGAATCTGCGTTTTCATCCGGAGGAAGAAGCCAATGATCCGGCCTTTGCCAAAGCATTGGCCTCATTAGCCGACGTCTTTGTTCAGGATGCTTTTGGTGCTGTCCATCGCGCGCATGCCTCAACAGCCGGCGTGGCGGCTATTTTGCCTAGTGCAGCCGGTCTTCTCTTGGCGAAAGAAATCTTTTATTTAGGTAAAGCATTGGAAAACCCGGAGCGGCCTTTTATTGCCATCCTAGGCGGAGCTAAGGTTTCGGATAAGATTGAAGTCATTGATAATCTGTTGTCTAAAGTGAACGCTTTAGTCATTGGCGGCGCAATGGCTTACACGTTTCTAAAAGCCCAAGGCGTAGAAATAGGCAAATCGCGCGTCGAAGATGACAAGTTGGATTTGGCGAAGACCTTGCTTAAAAAAGCAAAGGATTTGCACGTGCAAATTATTTTGCCTCAGGATCACGTGATCGTTGAAAAAGTGGATGCGAAAGCGGCTTTCAAAGCGACTACGGATCGTTCCATTCCCGTAGGCTGGATTGGCGTCGATATTGGACCGCAATCGGCTAAAGCCATTGCTTCGCTGCTGGAAAAATCAAAAACTGTCATTTGGAATGGCCCAATGGGCATTTTTGAGATGCAGCCTTTTTCTTCCGGCACGTTCGCCGTCGCTGAAGCTTTAGTCCAAGCCACTAGAAATGGCGCTACGACGATTGTGGGCGGTGGCGATTCTGTGGCGGCGGTTAAGCAAGCGGGACTAGCGGATAAACTCTCGCACATCTCGACCGGCGGCGGCGCTTCTTTAGAATTCCTCGAAGGCAAAACACTTCCCGGCATTGCCGCCCTTCCCAAGGAATAAACATGGGCGGGAAACTAGTTTTAGTTCGTCACGGCCAATCGCAATGGAATTTGGAAAACCGTTTTACTGGCTGGGTGGATGTTCCTCTAAGCAAATTAGGAAATGAGGAAGCGCAAAAAGCAGGACAGATGCTTCGCGGTCTTAGCCTTAAATTTGACTACGCTTTCACCTCAAAGCTGCAACGCGCACAAAACACACTCAAACTTATTTTAAAAGAGCTGAATCAAGAAAGCATTTCTATTACCGCGGATGTGGCCTTAAATGAACGCCATTATGGCGCTTTGCAAGGGCTGGACAAAAAAGAAACCGCAGCAAAATACGGGGAGACCCAAGTCCATATTTGGCGCCGAAGTTATGATGTACCGCCACCGAAAGATAAAACGCAAGATAATCCGGAAGGCATCAGCGAAAGCCTGAAAGACACAGCAGCCCGAACGCTACCCTATTTCAAAACAAAGATTTTACCGTTGGTGGAAGCAGGCAAAAACGTGCTGGTTGCCGCTCATGGAAACTCTTTACGCGCCATTGTGATGGACTTAGAAAAAATGACCAAAGAGCAAGTCTTAGAACTTAATATTGCCACAGCGTCACCAATCATCTACGATCTCGATAGTTCAGGCCGCATTCTGGCCGCACAGGGGCGATAACTATGTACGGAATTATTGTATTCATTCACTTAATCGTTTGCGTCGGACTAATCTTGGTGGTTCTCTTCCAAGCGGGTAAAGGCGCGGGCTTAGGAAACTTATTTGGTGGTGGCGGGGGAGATCAATTGTTTTCCGCTCCCTCCGGTTCCGCCTTCATTCGCAAAGTGACGGTGGGCATGGCGCTGACTTTTATTCTGACCTCGGTGTTACTTACCGTCATGGCTTCGCGCCGACATCAACGCTCGTTATTTGAACAAACGCCTTTCCCTAGCGCTCCTGGACAACCTGCACAGCCGTAAACAGCGTCTTAGCCTAGCGGTATCCCATTTAAAGAAACCCGCTGAGTTTCGTTACAGTCTTGCCATCACCTTAGTCTTTGCCGCCTTTCTAATCACAGATTTAATCCCTGAATTAATGGTGCAGCATGTTTTTGATCTTTTCATCGGGGCCATTTTCTTTATTGCCTGGTATGTGGGGTTTGGACCCAGCGTATTGGCCATTGTCCTATCTATCCCCATCATTGATTATTTCTTTCTGCCGCCCATTAATGCCTTTGGTTGCAGCGTAGAAAATGTCATTCGACTGACGGTTTTTGCGTTTGTCGCTTTTTTGATAAGTTCCTTGAGTGCGCGTTTACGCAGGGTTCAATCGGAACTTCAAAACGCGCGCGATGAACTGGAAGCCCGCGTTGCGCAACGCACGCATGATTTATCGTTGACTAACGCGCGTCTCCAAGAAGAAATTGTCCATCGCCTTGATGCGGAAAAAGAAATTCTGCAAACAAGCAACCGTGAACAGCGTCGTTTGGGCGAAGATTTACACGATGGACTTTGCCAAACATTAGTAGGCGTTCGTCTTTTGAGTCGAGAACTTAAGGAAAACTTAGAAGCTGAAAATCCGCAACGTGTTGATGATATCGCTCGCATCGAAACCCATCTTTCTGAAGCATTGATGCAAGCCGACATCATCAGCCGCGGTCTTTACCCCGTCGAATTAGAAACAAATGGACTTATGGCGGCGCTTCAAGAATTGGCTGAAAAAACATCCATCGTACACCGTTGTTCCTGTCAATTTATCTG
>Ga0207695_10012799_pt1 | contig 10045 bp, 3 predicted proteins | sample KBSC54metaG_FD_184354 | JGI IMG/M metagenome (GOLD analysis project Ga0207695, IMG submission 184354) | Corn rhizosphere microbial communities from Kellogg Biological Station, Michigan, USA - KBS C5-4 metaG (SPAdes) (version 2) | ecosystem: Host-associated > Plants > Roots > Rhizosphere > Soil... | reverse complement strand
CGATCGGCTCCGCCAACTCGCCGCTATCAGGACAACACACTCTTACCAATTTCATCATCGAAGGCAGCTCAACGAGCAACGGAGAATCCCCGGCCGCTCAGGTTGTGGCGTTCACTCCCGATTTTCAGCGAACGCTGGGAATGACCGTAGTTCGCGGACGCTCGTTTACGGATGCGGACAATGAAACAGGAGCCCCGGTCGCACTCATTGATCAGACTGCCGCGGAACGTTACTGGCCCAATCAAGATCCGCTCGGAAAACAGATCTTGCTGCAGATTCCTGGCCCGAGGGTGAACCCGCTCCGCCTCACGACGATTGTCGGTATTCTCGCGCGAACGAAGGGCGACGGATTAGACCTGCCCTACAGTCCGCATATTGTCTTTCCAGCATTCCAGGTTTTCGGAACCGTCCTCAGCATCTACGCGCGTACATCGGCTAGTCCGGACACACTGCAAGACGCGATTCGCGGTGCGGTGCAGTCCGTCGATCCCAATCTGCCGGTTTTTGGGGTTCGCAGCATGGAAAGCATTCTGACCGATTCGTTAGCTCCCCGCCGGTTTGCGCTGGAGTTGATGGGACTGTTCGCCGCAACGGCGCTTCTGCTGGCGGCGATCGGCATTTACGGCGTAATGGCCTATTTCGTCTCGCAACGTGTGCGCGAGATTGGCATCCGCATGGCCCTGGGTGCCCGTCGCGCCGACGTTTTGAAACTGGTCGTCTCGCGCGGAATGATTTTGGCCGGCATTGGAGCAGGCGTCGGCGTTGCGGTCGCGCTGGCAGCAGGGCGATTGATTTCCGGTCTTCTCTTCGGAGTAAGCCCGCATGATCCCCTCACTATGGCGGGCTTCGCGGTGCTGTTGGCGGGTGTTGCTCTCACTGCGAACTATGTCCCTGCGCGGCGCGCAACCAAGGTCGATCCCATGGTGGCGCTGAGGTACGAGTGAGGGCTGATATGAGTGCACTAACTCAGGATCTTCGATACGCAGTACGACAGTTGCGCAAGAGTTCCATGTTGACAATTGTTGCTGTTGCCACGTTAGCGCTTGGCATTGGCGCGACGACCGTCATCTTCTCTGTGGTGAACGGTGTTCTCCTTCGGCCTCTCCGCTACGCACAGCCTCAGCAACTCTTTGTTGTGCGTGAAATCGTCCCCGAATTGAGCCAGACGTATCCTTCGTTTCCGGCAAACTTGGCGGGGTTCAGAATCTGGCAGCGTGATTGCCGCTCGTTCAGCGATATCGCAATCGTCAAGCCTCATGGGATGACGCTGACTGGCGATGGTGATCCTGAACAGATCTCGGGAGGGCAAGCTTCGGCGAACCTGTTTGATGTTTTAGGAATTCGACCTGCTTTCGGCCGAACATTTCTGCCGCAAGAAGACAATCCGGGGAACGATCACGTTGTAGTTCTAACGTATCCGTTCTGGCGCGAACGGTTTCACGGTGATTCGACGCTTGTTGGGCGCTCGATCACGCTCGATGGCATACCTTTCCAGGTCATTGGAGTCTTACCGAGTTCTTTTCGATATCCGAAGAATTTCGGTCCGCTCGCGGAGTTTCCTTCTCGCGTGGATTACTTCAAACCGCTCGGGCTCGATGCCGCGCAATGGTCTCCATTCGGAGACTTTGACTTTGCTGCAATCGCGCGGCTAAAGCCTGGAGTCAGTGCTGCGCAAGCGCTCGCTGAACTCAATGTGGTGCAGGCGAACATTTCGAAATCACACAATGTCGGGTTGAGCCTTCGCGCTCAACTCATCCAACTCGAGAACCAGGTTGTTGGAACGGCGCGGGCCGGGCTCCTGCTTTTGTTGGCGGGCGTAGGTGCTGTCCTTTTGATCGTCTGCCTCAATCTCGCGAACCTATTTCTTGTGCGTGTTCCGGGCCGGTTGCGCGAAGCTGGCATTCGCACCGCGCTCGGTGCATCACGGTCGCGCCTGGTCCGTCAATTGCTGACCGAGAGCACACTGCTCGCAATTGTGGGCGGAGCCGCCGGCATTGCTCTCGCCTACTACGGAGTACACCTGCTGATCGCGGTAGCTCCTGCCAATCTTCCACGGATTGACGAGGTGCAGATCGACGCGCGCGTCGTGTGCATTTCGGCGGTCATCTCAATCCTGACAGGAATCTGTTTCGGCGTATTTCCCAGCTGGACCTTCACTCAGTCGGACCCTCAGCAAGCAATCAAAGCCGGCGCTACCACGGTCACGGATAGCCGGACTTCGCGCCGGCTCCGCACGTCACTGGTGGGATTCGAAGTCGGGCTAGGAACTCTGCTGCTTGCGCTCGCCGGTTTGCTCACGTTGAGCATGGTCCGGCTGCTGGGCGTGGATAAAGGATTCACAACCGAACACGTCGTCGCAGCCGATATTACGTTACCTCCTGCGCTCTATCAGAAGAAGGAGCAGAAGCAAGCCTTTTTTGAAAACGTACTTGCGCGCGTACATGCATTGCCTGGAGTGAGCCATGCGGCTTGGATCAGCCGCCTTCCCCTCGAGGGCCAGGAACAAGTGGACAACATTGTCGTTCCAGGACGCGCGATTCCGGAGACACAAACCCCGCTGGCGAACTACCGATTTGTCACGAGCGAGTATTTTCGGACGCTCGACATCCCATTGCTGAAGGGTCGAATGCTTGAACCCGCCGATGCTGAGCGCCATGTCGCGGTGATTTCAGAGAGCGCGGCGAAAAGAGTCTGGCCCGGCGAAGACCCGATCGGCAAGAAATTCCGTACCGGTGGAGATCCTCAGTGGCCGCAGGTGGAAGTAGTTGGCGTTGTCGGGGACATCCGGGGAGTCGCGCTTGATGAGTCCCCAGGGCTGATGATTTACCAGCCGATCGGGCCGGGCTCGCCGAAGTGGTGGGGCGGTCGCGCGTCGCTGGTAGTGCGTTCGACGCTTGCTCCTGCGTCGTTATTTTCTGCTGTCCGCACCGCGATTCACGACGGAGATGCCGGGGTGCCGATCGTAGAGCTTCGACCGATGACCGAGATTGTTTCCGAATCGGTCAGCATTCGCCGGTTTGAGCTCGCGCTCGCCTCTTTATTTGGAATTCTCGCATTGGCGCTGGCGGCTCTCGGAATTTATGGCGTCGTGGGTTATTCGGTCGCCAGTCGCCGGCAAGAAATGGGGATACGAATTGCCCTAGGTGCGCGCTCGTCGGATTTGCGCAGCCTGGTCCTTATCAAAGGGATGTTGCCGGTCATCATTGGATGGGCGGGCGGCATTCTGGCCGCAATCGCCGCTGGCTCCCTGATGCGAAGTCTGCTGTTCGGTGTTACTTCGCATAATCTGGTGACGATTGGTTGCGTCAGCGCAGTCGTCCTCGCAACTGCGGTACTGGCCTGCTACATCCCCGCGCGCCGAGCCGCCAAGGTCGATCCTATGGTGGCGCTGAGATACGAGTGATCTGGAGTGAATCATGAATCTGTGGCGTGATTTGCGTTTTGGATTTCGGCTTTGGAAGAAAAACTATGGCTTTGCTGCGATTGCTGCCCTGACGCTCGCCCTTGGAGTCGGTGCGACCACCGCGATCTTCAGCGTCATCTACGCCACGCTGTTCGAGCCCATGCCGTATCCCAAGCCTGACCAGTTGATGGTTCTGTGGTCCAAGGTCACAGACTTTCACAACGTCGTTTCAGCCGGCGACTTCCGTGATTGGGCTCAGCAGAACACGACGTTCCAGTCGATGTCGGCCTCAACCGGTGCAAGTTTCAACCTTGCGATGCCGGGCTCGGCGCCCCAAATGATAGACGGGGGACGCGCCACCCCCGGTTTATACGACAAGGTATTCGGAGAAAAACCCTGGATGGGCCGATACTTCCTGCCGGATGAGACGCAGGCTGGCAAAGATCACGTCGTAATCATGACCCATCGTCTATGGGAGCGCCTGGGATCGAATCCCAATATCGTCGGTACACAGCTCAGGTTGGACGGCGAGATCTATACCGTAGTTGGCGTGCGACCGCCCGGTCAGCCTGACCGCATGGCCGGCGACCTTTTCGCCCCGCTGACGTTCAAACCCGAACAACTCAATCACGACTTTCACTGGCTGCTTGTCTTTGGCCGCGTGAAGCCGCACGTCACATTGGCGCAGGCACAGGCGGACATGAATGTTGTTGCAGGCCGGATTGCGCATGACTATCCGATTTCCAATAAGGGCTGGGGAATTTATGTAGAGCCACTTCACAACGATTTCCTGCCGAAAGACGTGGTGAAGACCATGTGGCTGCTCATGGCGGCAGTGGCATTCGTGCTGCTGATCGCCTGCGTCAACGTTGCCAATCTTCTTCTTGCGCGCGGAACGACTCGGCAGCGTGAGGTCGCAATGCGGTCTTCGCTGGGAGCGACACGCAGACAGATTTTCGCGCAGTTGCTCAGCGAAAGTGTCGCGCTAGCCTGCATCGGCGGAATCGCCGGGACGGTGCTGAGCTACGTCATGATTAAAGCCTTGCTCGTCACCATGCCGCAATACACGCTTCCATCGGAGGCGAACGTTCGGCTGAGTGTTCCGGTGCTGCTTTTCACATTCGGAACCACAATGATCGCCGGTGTATTGTTCGGCTGCGCCCCCGCATGGCAGGCGTCGAAACTCGATTTGAATGAGACGTTGAAAGAAGGAAGTAGAGGGTTCGGCGCATCGGGAAAGCACCGTCTTCGCCGATCTCTAGTTGTTGTCGAGTTCGCGCTCGCTTTAGCTCTACTTGCCGGGGCTGGACTCGCCCTGCACAGTTTCTGGAACCTGGCGCGGGTCAATCCTGGTTTCCGCATTGATCACTTGCTCACTTTCGGTCTGCCGGTGGCGCAAGACAAGCTCACAAAGCCTGAGCAGATCGTTGGCTTCTATCGCCAACTCATCGAGCGCGTCCAGGCACTGCCCGGCGTGGAGCAGGCTGGCGTCGCAAATGGACAGCCGATAACGGGGGCCAGCATGGGCATGCCCTTCAGCATCGAGGGGCAGACCGTTGCCGACCCATCCTCGCGGCCGGGCGCAGCATTCGTCTTGACCACTCCCGGTTACTACCGGACATTCGGCATTCAAATGGCCCAGGGGCGCACGTTCACCGACGAAGACCGCGCGGGGAGCGTGCCCGTAGCGATCGTCAATCAGGCCTTCGCCGACAAATACCTGAAAGGCATGGATCCGCTCAAGCAGCGACTCATGGTTGAACAACTGATTCCCGGAGTCGCGAAGCTGGGCCCGACCATTCCCTGGCAGATCGTTGGTGTCGCCAGAAATGTGCACAACAATGGACCACGAGGAGACGGCTTCCCAGAGATTGACGTCCCGTTCTGGCAAAGTCCGTGGCCACAGGCTCTTATGGCGGTTCGCACTGTGGGTAATCCAGAAATGTTGACAAAGGCGATTGCTGCCCAAGTGCACTCTATCGATCCGGACCTCGCAATGGCGAACGTGAAGACGATGGACCAAATTGTGAGTGAGTCCCTGGTTAGCGACCGCTTCGTGTCGTTGCTATTTGGGACGTTTGCCACCGTGGCGCTTTTGCTGGCTGCCATCGGGATTTATGGGGTCATGGCGTTCACGGTGGCCCAGCGCACGCACGAAATCGGTTTGCGCATCGCACTCGGAGCCAACGAACGGGAAGTGTTACGGATCATTCTGCGAGAGGGACTGATGCTCGCCGCTATTGGCCTGGCATTTGGACTGGCGGCCGCTTGCCTGGTTGGCCGCACTATGCGCAGCACACTTTACAACGTTGGCGCGATCGACCTGCCAGCTTTTGCTGTCGTTGCGATTGTGCTGCTCGCGAGCGCAATGCTCGCCTGCTACGTCCCCGCGCGGCGAGCAACCAGGGTCGATCCTATGGTGGCGCTGAGATACGAATAGGAGCGAAAGATGTCTGGAGTGATTCAGGATTTTCAGTACGCAGTTCGTCAGGTGCGCAAGAGCCCGGGGTTCGCCGCTATAGCCGTGATCACGCTGGCACTCGGAATCGGTGCTAATACTTCAATCTTTTCAGTGGTCAATGCTGTGCTGTTGCGCTCGCTTCCTTTTTCCGATGCAGGGCGCTTAGTGCGCGTCTGGCATACGCCTCCGCAGAGTAGTTTTCCGGGCATCAGTGTTTTCTCGATCTCGCCTGCCAACTTCCTCGATTGGCAGAGCCAGAACCACGTGTTCTCGAGCATGGCAATCTACGGCTTCGGCGGGTTCACTCTGACGGGTGGCGACAAAGCTGAGCAGGTAACCGCCAGCCGTGTTTCGGCTGCGTTCTTCTCGACTCTGGGTGCTCGGCCAATGCTCGGGCGCGTATTCTCAGCGCAGGAAGACGAGCCCGGACACTCCAATGTAGTAATTCTTAGCCATCGTTTCTGGCAGGACCACTTTGGTTCGAACCGCGACATTGTTGGCCGCGATATCACACTCGATGGCACCAAATATCTTGTCGCCGGTGTGATGCCTCCCAGTTTTCGGTTTCCTGATTTCGCCCAGGTCTGGACTCCCATGGCTTGGACCGACCAGGAGAAGACCGTTCGCGGCAATCACAACTATCTCGCCGTGGCACGCCTCAAGCCTGGAGTTGATCTGAAACAGGCGCAAGCCGAGATGAACACAATTTCCAGCAGGCTGGAGCAGCAATATCCCGCGGACGACAAAGGATGGGGAGCGTTGTTGCGGCCGCTCCAGGCCGACCTGGTGAGCGACGTGCGGCCTGCCCTTCTTGTGTTGCTGGGTGCAGTCGGGTTCATTCTGCTGATCGCTTGCGTGAACGTGACCAACTTGTCCTTGGCACGAATCTTCAGCCGGCATAAAGAAATTGCAATTCGCACCGCAATGGGCGCGAGTTCTGCGCGCATCATCCGCCAGATTGTCGTTGAGAGTGTGCTTCTGGCCTTAGCAGGCGGCGCGCTCGGGCTCGCCTATGCGCATTTCGGCGTTCGTCTGATCATGGCTTTCCTCGCCGATAAATTGCCGGCATCGATGGAAGCGAATCTCGACCTCAAGGTGTTGGCGTTCACGGCCGCGGTCTCCGTGTTAACCGGTGTGGTTGCGGGCATCCTGCCTGCATTGCATCTCAGTCGCGCGAACGTCAATCAGGCTTTGAAACAAGGCTTAGGGCGAACCGGGAGCGACTCCGGCGGGAACCACACGCGCAGCGTTCTGGTGGTGGTTGAAGTCGCACTCTCACTGGTGCTCCTAATTGGCGCTGGCCTCATGATTCGCAGCTTTCAGACTCTGCGAACGGTCAACCCCGGATTTGACGCGCGTGGCGTCCTTACGATGACAGCCGGGATTTCGCGCGGGAAATTCTCGACGGCGAACGAACAAATCAGCTTCTTCGAACGCACGCTGGAGCGCATCCGTGCACTGCCAAGTGTTACGGCGGCAGGCGTCATCGATGACGTTCCCCTCGGTGGAGGCGGATCCCATCAGCCGATTGCTGTCGAGGGCCGCGCCATAGTACCCATGGCGGAACAACCGGAGGTGGACGTTCGGAGGATTAGCGCCGGCTACCTGAGCGCTCTACAGATTCCTGTGCTGCGCGGGCGCGACTTCGACAGCAGCGATGTGGCCGGGAGACCCTCAACCATTCTTATCAGTGCATCACTGGCGAAGCAATTCTGGCCGGAAGAGGACCCGATCGGGAAGCACATCACGCTGACTTTTTTTCCAGGCGTGGTGCGCGAGATCGTCGGCGTCGTGGGAGATGTTAAGGGAGACGGTTTGGACCAGACGCGCGCGCCCGCAACCCTTTACATGCCTCTGGATCAACTGGCGCCTCCTCAAGGGGAGCAGTGGCGTTCCTCGTCCATGACGTTAGTCGTGCGTTCGAGTTCCAGTCCTGAAGCCATGGTTTCAGCCGTGACGAATGCAATTCGCGAAATCGACAGCACGATACCCGTCACCAACGTTCAGACTATGGAGGACTTGGTCACAACCTCCCTTTCTTCTGAGCGCTTCAGCCTGTTATTGCTGGGCGCCTTTGCTCTGCTGGCACTCATTTTGGCTGCGATCGGAATATATAGCGTCTTGTCTTACAGCGTTCGCCGCAGAGTGCAGGAGATCGGCATACGCCTGGCGCTCGGTGCTTCTCTCAGCGATGTTCTCCGCATGGTTATCTTCGAAGGGCTGCGGCCAACGTTGCTGGGCGTCTTGATCGGAATTGCCGGCGCTTTCGCTTTGGCTCGGGTCATGTCCAACCTTATTTACGGCGTGAAACCAACCGATCCGCTGACGTTCGTTTCTGTGGCATTTCTTTTAGGTGTGGTGGCGCTGGGTGCCAGCATCATCCCAGCCTACCGCGCCGCGAAAGTCGATCCGCTGGTGGCGCTGAGGTACGAGTAAGAGGAGAAGAAGAATGACCGGCTTGCTACAGGATGTCCGTTTCGCTTTCAGGCAATTGAGAAGAACACCGGGATTCACGGTGACCGCAATTATCACCTTAGCACTCGGCATCGGCGCAAATGCGGCAATCTTCACGCTGGTGAATGCGGTCCTGATGAAGAACCTGCCGGTAGCGGATCCGAAGTCGCTACTCCTGTTTGCTGACCAAAACTTCTGCTGCGTTGGTTCTGGAACTCCCCCAGGCGGCGACTACGGGCTCTTTTCCACCGACGTCTACGAACAATTGAAAAAGAATGCGCCGGAATTCGAAGAGCTGGCGGCGATGCAGGCCGGGTTTGAATACCGTCCCATTGTCGCGCGCCGCGGTGCAACACCGGAGACTGCGCGGTCCGTGATGGGTGAATTTGTTTCCGGCAATTACTTCCGGACCTTTGGCCTGCGCCCGGCCGCCGGACAACTGTTTTCCGATGCGGATGATGCTCAAGGTGCACCGATTGTCGCGGTGATGAGTTATGAGAAATGGAAAAACGACTACGCGAGCGATCAGTCGATCGTCGGCAGCACATTTTTCGTGAATACGAAGCCGGTCACAATTGTGGGTATTGCGCCCGAAGCCTTCTACGGTGATCGCTTATCGACAACGCCGCCGGACTTTTATTTGCCCATCGAGTCCATGCCGGTCATCGCTAACGTGCCCTACGTGCACGATGCAGACACAAATTGGCTCTATATTGTGGGTCGCGTAAAGCCCGGTTACTCGATCGCCCAGGTCCAGGCAAAAATGAGCGGCCTCCTGCGGCAGGCGTTGGCAACGACTCGCACCTACTCGACAGAAAACGACAAAGCAAAACTGCCGAAGGTTCACGTGGTCCTTACGCCCGGCGGCGCGGGCATCCAGCACCTGCAGGAAGGGTATGCGTCGCAATTGAAGCTGCTGATGTGGACCTCGGTGCTGGTTCTGTTGATCGCCTGCGCCAACATCGCAAATCTGCTTTTGGTGCGGGGAATGGCGCGGAAAGCCGAAATGTCGGTCAGAACTGCGCTCGGAGCGGTGCGTAGAAGAATCATCTTTCAATTGCTCACTGAAAGCGTGCTGCTCTCCGGCCTAGGAGGAATCGCCGGACTGGTTGTGGCCTATGCCGGAACGCGAATGCTGCTCGCAATTGCATTTCCCGGAGCGGCGAGTCCGATCCATGCCGGCCCTTCGTCCGCGGTGCTGGCTTTCGCATGCGGACTGACGTTACTGACTGGCATTTTGTTTGGCATCGCGCCCGCCTGGATTGCGGCGCGAACTGAACCCGCAGATGCGCTGCGCAGCGGTTCGAGGACAACGGCAGGAGGAGCCAGCTTACTTCAGCGCGGGTTGGTCGTCGCGCAAGCAGGGGTCTCGCTTGTTCTCCTCGTGGGAGCAGGCCTGTTTGCCCAAAGCCTGAACCGGCTTGAGCACATTGATCTGAAACTCGACTCGACAAACCGCTACATCGTTCATTTCAACCCCCAGGCTCCCGGTTACACGCAGCGCCAGGTCGGCGATTTGTACCGCATGCTAGAACAGCGATTCCATGCCATTCCAGGTGTCGAAAAGGTTGGTATTTCGACTTACACACCCATGGAGGACAACAACGACGGCTTTAGCGTGCGCGTGCAGGGCCAGCCGGATCCGAACGTCAGCGCCTCCTTTATTAAGGGGAACGCGGACTACTTCGATTCGGTCGGGACTCGCGTGATTGCCGGACGAGGCATTC
>Ga0207695_10012792_pt1 | contig 10048 bp, 10 predicted proteins | sample KBSC54metaG_FD_184354 | JGI IMG/M metagenome (GOLD analysis project Ga0207695, IMG submission 184354) | Corn rhizosphere microbial communities from Kellogg Biological Station, Michigan, USA - KBS C5-4 metaG (SPAdes) (version 2) | ecosystem: Host-associated > Plants > Roots > Rhizosphere > Soil... | reverse complement strand
CACGGAAACGTTGGGCTCTCCGGGGAAATTATCGCGGTAAGAGTCGATGTAATCCGACTTGTGATAGCTGTACGGCTCGTCCAGGCGAACGCCGTTTAGGTATACCTGTTTGTTGATGACGCGGATACGGTCCCCGGGAACTCCGATGCAGCGCTTAACGAAAGTCTGACTGATGTCGACCGGATAGCGGAAGACGATGATGTCACCGCGCTTCACATCCGTGTAGGGCAGAAGATATTTGCTTACCGGGCCATACGGAGCGAAGGCCAACTTATCCACCAGCAGGTGATCGCCGATCAGCAACGTGTCTTCCATGGAACCCGTCGGAATTACATACGCTTGTACCAGCGTAGTCGTGAGGAACAGCAGCAGCAGGATGGTGATGGTCCACTCAGCGATGGTGCTGCGAGGTCGTTCATGGTGCATGTCGTCTGGAGCACTGACCGGGACGGCATCTACGGGGGCGGCGGCTCCGTTGAGCGTGGGAAATTCGGTGACGGGTCCAGCGGGCTGGGGGACCTCGGAAACGGTACCCGAACTCAGGGGTAGGGAGGGGTCCGTGGGATCTTGGGGGGTCACTACTTCTATCTTAGCGGATCGAAAAACGCGGCGACGAAACGATCCCAGGAACTCCTTGAATCCAAAGGGGCTGTATTTTCAGAGGTAAATTTGTTCGCTAAGGATCGCATAGGAATCGGGTCACAGCGGATGCGTGTACAATGACTCCGCAGCGAAAGCTAAAACGGATGTTCCGGATGAGACTCAGACTTCCCGTTGTCATCGCTATTTTCCTAGCCGCGGCTCCTATCTGGGCACATCACATAGTGATCCATCTTGATGTGGCCGATACGGACGGAAAAGTGGCTACGTGGCTGGTGAATACCCTTCCTCCCAGCACGGCGCTACGGCGGGGCTTTTCGAAGAATTCCTTCGCGGTAGGGACCGAGATCTCCGTGGAAGGTTTTCAGGCCCTGGACGGATCGAATCACCTCAACGGCAGGAACATCGAGCTCCAGGATGGGCAGAAGATCGCTACGCCCGATTGCTTTGATAATGGGCTGGATTGCTTCGAGCCCGTCGACGGCAAAAGCAACCGCATCCAGTAGGGGGACTTGAGACTGAAAGCGACAGCACGGGTGTCTATGCGCTGGCATGCTGATCGGCGACGATTCGTAGTGCGTCCTCAAATCGTGCAGTCCGCATATTCTGCAATGCCTGGTTCATATGAACTCTTGCGTACTGCAGCTTGGCTTCATTCGTGGCCAGACTAACTGCTCCCGCCCAAATGCCGTTATGCAAGTCTCGGAAAGCCGGGGCCTTCACATTCGGGTCAATCGGCTTGCCTCCAGCGCCGAACAGCATGAAGACGATGGCGTAGAACACATGCATGGTCTGACGCATAAGATAAAACCGCGCCAGCCTGTATTCACCTGCCGCTTCTCCGAAATACGCTCGAAGATAAGCGTTTTCCTCGGCGTCATTCGTGACAACAAAATTCGCTACCATCGCGAGATCGTGGTAGCGGTCGTTCAGGAAAGCGGCTTCCCAGTCCACCAGCCACACGCGGTCTCCATCGAAAAGGATGTTTTCGGGCTTCAAATCATTGTGGGACGGCACCATGTCCGAATCACGCGGATAAACGTTGGTTACGCGCGCGTACCGTTCGAAGAGTTCCTCGGTTTCACTCTCCGGCAAGATCTTTGCGTCCTGGAATCTTCGAATGAACATATCCGGATTGATGATATTCACGGGTTTCAGGAATGATGGCAGCGCGTGCAACCGCTGAAGCGTAAGGGGTAACCCGGCAAGAGCCTCGGTTCGTGGAAACGGTCGGGCGTCCACAAAATCCGTGATCGAAACCCGATCTTCGGTGTTGGTATACCAGACTCGGGGCGCAATTCCAGCCTCCGCCGCCAGATTCATATTGGCAAAATGGCGTGTTTGATCCCCTCGGCCGGGGCCGGTGGCCGCTCCCGTATCCATGACGACGCGCAACAGGTATGGACATCCTCGCACGACGATGCGAAAGACATGGGCCGGCGAAAGCCCCGCGGTCAGCATACGAATGTCTTCGAACTCGGTCGTACCAAACGCTTCCCGCAGCGCCCGAGCCACGGCGTCATTTTTCGCTTCCGGAATCATGAGGTCACCTTGCGATGATGGCTTCGCCTGAAAGGCGGGTTGCGACTTCAACAGAATACGGATCTCCTTACGATTATCCCTTCAGCGAGCTGCCGGGCGGTAGAATACCAGCATGCTACGTCTGACGCTCTTAAGTGTTCTCGCGCTTGGCAGCGCTTATGGCGCGGTGTGCGATCGCGCCTGTTTGAAGACCACGCTGGATCAGTATCTAACCGCTGTCGTGCAGCACAAACCGGCGTCCGCTCCACTTTCGGTCGGCTTCCGGCAAACGGAAAACGCGATGGTGCGAAAAGTGGGCACCGGACTGTGGGAGAGCACGAAGGGCCTGGGCAAGCTCCAGCTTCGATTTTTCGATCCCGAAAGCGGGCAGGCCGGCTATTTCGGAACGCTGGAAGAGATGAACGGACCCGCCATCGTCACCCTGCGTTTGAGGGTTGAAGATCGCAAAATCACCGAGGCCGAATGGGTGCTGGCGCGCAAAGGCGATCCTGGGCTCGGACCGCTCGGAGGTGGTCAGGCAAATGCCGCCTACAACGACGTGGACTACCTGCTGGCACACGCACCAGGCGAGCGAGTAGCGCCGAAGGCCGGTCGAGTGTCTCGCACGGACCTGATCGCGATCACCAACAGTTATTGGGATGGCCTATCGGCGCACGATGGGAAGCTCATCCTTGCGCACCCCGGCTGCAAGCGGCTGGAGAACGGGACGCTGACCACGCAGCGGTCGCTTCCGGCGGGCGGCGAGAGCGACTGTACATCGGAAGGCGCCATGGCCAACATTTTTGCGGTGACGGCCCGCCGCTTTCCCATCGTCGATGAAGAAGCCGGAGTGGTGCTGAGCCTGGTGCTATTCGAACGCAAGCCGGGGGTCGCCATGCGGCGCAATCTTTTGGCGGAATGGTTCTTCATCGAGCAGGGTAAGATTGGGTCGATCTATGCGTCTATGTATTACCCCGACCCAGAGGCGATGGTGCCAAACTGGCCGCCTTATGACGGCAACTGGCCGGTCGCGCCGGCGGCTAAATAAGGAAGTGCCTGTTCCCAGATTTGCTTGACGAGATCGCCGGATGGGATAGGTCGTGCCATGGCGGCGGACTGGCCCGCCCACACCTGCATCCGATGATGATCGCCGGCCGCCGCGCCGGCTTGTTTCATCGCGGCCGTCAAGCCTCGTTGCACGGGATAAGGAGCAGGAGGAGGCGCGCCGGGCGATGCAGCCGCTCGTACAAAATCGGTCGCGATGGCGCGGCCCAACCGTCCGGTGAAGGCCCTCGTCAGCTGCGTGCCTTCCGGCTCGAGATTCGCCAGGGCATTCGCCCACGCCGGATGTGTCTGGGCTTCCGGACACCGCAGAAACGCCGTTCCGAGCATCGCCGCGCTCGCGCCGAGAGTCAAAGCGGCAGCCACGCCGCGGCCGTCTCCGATCCCACCGGTCGCGATGATCGGCAGATCGATGACATCGGCGAGACGGGGGAGAAGCGCGAACAGACCTACGCCTTGGCGCTCGGCGGCTGCGTGATTGAAGGATCCACGGTGGCCTCCGGCCTCATAACCCTGGGCGATGATCGCATCCGCGCCGGCATCGCGCGCGATCCTGGCCTCTTCGATCGTGGTGACGGTCGCGAACCAGGCAATGCGGCGATCCTTTAACTTCGTTAAGTACGGGGCGGGGAACACACCCATGATCGACGACACGGCGGTCGGGGTGAGTTCCAGGAAGGTTTCACACTGGGCATCGAAGTCGGGCGGGACCGAGTCACCGGCGGAAACTGGCACTGGCGGACCCCACGCTTCCATGAATTTCCTGACTCGTTCTTCCGCTAGCGGATCTCTGGTCGGCTTGGGATCGGGAATCCATACGTTCAACTGAAAGGGACCGCGGCTGCTGGATCGGAACGTCTCGACCCACGAGCGGATTCCCGCGGGGGGCGTCATCAGTGCGCCCATCGCGCCCATGCCGCCGGCATTTGCGACGGCGATGGCCAAACTCGCTGGAGACGCGCCCGCCATTGGCGCGAGGAGTATGGGGACCTTTAGTCCGTATGTTTCGCAGAACGAGGTAGCGCGGTCGAGTGGACGAGATGTTGAGGTCGCCATGATCTCAATTTATTCCGGTGGCTCGTCTGGCAGGTCGTCAATCCGATTTTCAAATCGGGTGTATTGCCCCAGGAACCGTAGCGGCACTGTTCCGATGGGGCCGTTACGCTGTTTGGCGATGATCAGGTCGGCCAATCCTTTTACGCTGAGGTCGTCCCGCTTGTAGATTTCCTCGCGGTGGATGAAGCCGACCAGGTCGGCATCCTGCTCAATCGATCCTGAGTCGCGCAGATCGCTGAGCATCGGCTTATGATCGCCCGGACGCTGTTCCGAGGCTCGGCTTAACTGCGACAAAACCAAGAAGGGCACTTCCAGGTCCTTGGCCATCAGCTTCAAACCGCGCGAGATGGCCGATACTTCCTGGTTGCGATTCTCGATGCGGCCCATGCTGCTCATCAACTGGAGATAATCGATGATCACCAGCGCCAGGCCATGCGTGTTCTTCAGCCGCCGCAGCTTGGAGTGGACGTCCATCAGGTTGACGCCGGCCGAATCGTCCATAAACAAGGGTGATTCCGTAATCTGCGCCAGCGCGAAATGCAGCTTGCGGCGTTCCTCTTCGTTGAGGTAGCCGGCTCGAAACTTATGCTGGTCGACACGGGCGCCCGCGCACAGCAAGCGCGTGAGCAAGCTGGCCGACGACATTTCGAGCGAGAAGATCGCCACCGGTTTCTGCATCTGCGGATGCGTCGCTACGTGCTGGGCGATGTTCAGCGCCAGCGCCGTCTTGCCCATGGAGGGCCGAGCCGCCAGGATAACCAGCTCGCCGGCGTGGAGGCCGCCCGTCATTTCATCGAACTTCGCAAATCCGGTGCTTAGGCCGCGCACTCGCTGGCTGGGGTCGAGGAACGCATTCGCCCCGCCGGGAAAGCTCTCGACGATGCTGGCCGGCGAAGACAACTGCTCGTTGGCGGACGCTTCACCCAATTTCAGAAGAGACTCTTCCGCGGACGCCAGGATTTTGTCGGGCTGCTCTTCACCCATCAGGCAGCGGTCGATGATTCGTTGCGAGCTGAAGATCAGCTTGCGCAGCATGGCCTTGTCCTTGACGATGCGGACGTAGCTGTCGAGGTTGGTAATTTCGGGCAGGCCGGCGTCCAGCTCGACCAGATAAGACAGGCCGTCGACCGATTCGAGCTGGCCCTGCTTCATCAGCTCTTCGGCGAGGGTGACCCGGTCTATGCGCTCGCCGCGGCCGTACAGATCCCGCATGCGTCCGTAGATACGCCGGTGCTTTTCGAGACTAAAATCCTCCGGTGAAAGCGAGCCTGCGACCTGGAGGTAGACTGCATCGTTGAGCAGGATAGAGCCGAGCACCAGCCGCTCAGTGTCTACGCTTGCGGGCAGACCTTTCTCAAATGTCAGATCCGCGGTTGCCATCTTCAGGGGTGTTTCTTACCTTAACCGGTTCGTCACAGTCCACGACGATATTTTTTCGTCGTTCCGCATCTCACACTTACGATGAGGAAAAACCTGTGGAAGATCGTGCGCGTCGGGTGGACGCCAACCTACTGAATGCAAAGCCGCAGCGGAACGATTTCCACACACACTCTGGAAACCATTTTATCGCGATTTTGTTTTTAGAGGTGATAACGCCTACTTCTTGGCGTCATCCTTTTTGGAGTCGTCGCCCTTGGATTCAACCGGGAGCGGCTCGATCACCGCGGTGGTGATCTTGTCGAGCCGTGGGAAGTTCTTTTCCAGGTAGGCGTTACCCTGGTTCATGATTTCGCCTTGCTTATCCGTGACCGTCTCACCATAGCCCGAGTAAAGCATGTCGAGAACATCCAGGCCTTCGATCACTTCACCGAAGGCAGGAAATCCCAGGCTGTCCAGGTAGGTGTTATCCACCTTGTTGATGAAAACCTGAACGGATCGGCTATTCTTGTCGCCGGTTGAGGCGAACGTGATCATGGCCCGTTTGTTGGACTGGATCGGACGATCGTCGAGCATGGTGTGTTCCATCCACACGCGCGACAATTCCGGCCGCGCGGGAATACCGAACTGCGCGAATTGCTTGGTGGAGCGAAAGATGATGTTGTTGTTGTAAAATCCGGCGCGAACCAGGTTGTAGAAACGGTCGGCGCCGGTGGGCGCCCAGCTCTTCGTGACTCGTATGACGATCGGTCCCTTGGTGGTGTTCAGTTTCACCAGGTACACCGGGGGCGCTTTGGCATTCAGCGTGGACGGGTCGAGGAGATTTGGACCTTTAGCCTTCGTGGCTGCTTTGGGCGCAGCGGCTTTGGGCGCAGCGGCTTTTGGCGCGGATTTGGTTTGCGCCAGCAGTCCCGCGCACACCGCCAGAGTCAACATTGTCGAAGCAAGAAGAGCGTTTTTCATACGAAGCAATATTCTATCTCAGATCCCGAATGGTTCCGTGAGCGTCTTGATCCATTCGTTGAAAGCGATCTTTTTTCCCTGGCGGTTGTGCCACCAGCCATCGGCCGTGAAATATCTGTCGGGCGCGGCCACCACCACGAATTGCAGATCGGGCGCGGCGGTGCGGAAGATCTTTCCGGCGCGGCGCGTATGGTAATCGCTGGTGACCACCAACACTTTGTGCATGCCGAGCTGGCGCAGGCGCGTAACCGCGTCGCGAGCTTCTTCCTGAGTGGACCGGGCCTCATTTTCGAAATGCATGAAGTAAGACTCGGGGTATCCGGCCTTCACTGCAAAAGGGATCGCCAGATCGCACTCGTACTGCCCGTACATTCCTGAAGGCCCGCTGACCAGCACATCGGGGACATAGCCTTGTCGGACAAGCTGAGCGGCTTTCAGAATGCGATACCCTTCGCCATCGCCAGCCAGCACTAATGCAATATCGGCCTTCTGCGGCGGCTCGGATTTGATCAAGTAGGAGCCGAGCGCTGCCAGGATTGCATTGTGAAAGATAAGCCCCAGGACTACGATCGCGATAAGGACTAGCGCAAAAGAACGGAACGGGCGCTTCAAAGAGATTTACGACTCATCGGACCCGCGGTCACGCTGATCCATGCGGCCCACGGATTTCAGCCGCTGGAACATTCTTTCGATCTCTTCCTCTTCTTCGGGCCGCAGCAGAGGCCGGTGGACCGCAGGTGGCTGTTGAAGCTGGGGACCGGACTCGGGCGTCTTGCGGCGTTCAGGCCTTTTCTCGCGCTCGGGCTTTTCCTCCACCTCGCCCCAGGCCTGACGATAAGGAATCCCGTCTAGCAGAGCGTTACGCGAGTAACGGCGCAGGTGGCGCAGCAGGCCGGTGGAAGAATCCAGATCGCCGGCATACAGCAGGAGTACACGCCGGTCGTTCGAAAGAGTCAAATGAACTACCAGCGGTGCAGTCCAGCCGGTCTGATCCAGCCGATGAATTTCCCGCCACAGAATGATCCGCCGCCCCAGCTGGAGATGGGTCTCATGGATTTGGATTTCGGGTTGCCACAGCAGCGCAAGAAGCGCCGCGGACGTCATCCCAAACAGTCCCGCTGCCACCCAAGTGGAGGGCCAGCGCAGGCCAGTCCAGGCAGAGAAGGCGGTGCCGACGAGGGCCAAAAGCGCAAACAGAATGTAGCGGCGTGAAGGTCGATAGCGGGCGAGCGGGCGACTCACCCTTTCAGCCTACCACTTCGCTCAAGATACAGGAAAGCCGCGGCTCAGCTATTGTGTGGTCGGGAACGTCTTTGAGATGTGATCGTGCCAAGTGAGCTTTTCTTCGTCGACCAAGGCCCAGACCAAACCGAGACCCGCGGAAAGCAGGCTCAACAGGCTAGCCACCTGGCGAATGCCGCGCTGCTCGCGATCGGGCCGGCGGCCATCGAAATCCACCAGGCGCAGCCCCGCAAAACGCATGCCTGGGGAATCGCCGTTGGCCAGGCACCACAGCGCGCGATAGAACAGTGCGATGACAACGGTAACGCCCAGGATGAAGGACAGTGCTTGGCGATCCAGAGCCACTTGGCCGCCCGAGACGAAAAAAATCGCCAGGAAAACGGCCACGCCCACCAGAATAAGGCTGCCGTCCACTGCCGCGGCCACTAAGCGATGCGTGGGAGCCGCTACCGGCGCATCGCAATCGATGGTCTCTCCCGGCTGGGACCGGACCTCTGCGGGTGCTTCCTGAAATCCGAGCGTTTGCTGGAAATCCGAACGGCGATGCTGCTGTCGAACCTGTCCGGACGAGCGCGGCGACGTGCGGCGTGCAGCAGTTTCGCGATGATACGGGTGAAGCGGGGTCAGCGTCGGGATGGGAATGACTTTGTTCCCGCCAGACCCTTCGCGAAATAGCGACGGTTGATAGTTAGGAGTCTCGGGCGGCTGCGCCGGAACAGGATTCTCTACTGGGAATGGGTCCAGGGCAGTCGCGGTCGCAGCTGTAGATGGTGCAGGGCTGTTCCGAACCGGAAAGGGTCCCGGCGACGCGTTGTTGAGACGCCGGCCGCAATGGACGCACCGCTCCTCCGCCTCTTCGTTCAGGGCGCGGCAGTGAGGGCAATGCATGATACGCTGGACTCCTTGGACGCTTGGTGACCTTTTTGGTCTTGACTGTTCTGGCAACCCTCTGTTACGGTGGCGCTTGAGAGCTTTTATCCTTCGTAACATAAACCAGCCTGTTTGTCACGGACTTTATGTGTTGGTTCTGGCCGGTTTACTCACCCCCAGCACCAAGATACAGGCTCAGACCTTTCATCCGACATTAGCTGCGCCTGTAGTTCCGGTCCAGCCTGGTCCAAACCCTAATGCTGCCATTCGGCCGGCCAGGCCCGACGCGCCGGGACCCGGCGAGTCTGCAAAGACTAAGGCGGATCAGCAGGAATCCGATGGGAAGGTCCTCCATCTGCGCGGTAATGCCCGAGTGGAAACCGCGGATGACCTGCTCACTGCCGACGAGATCGATTACAACGAGGACACCCACGAGGCCGAAGCCCGCGGTCACGTTCATCTCGAAAGTTTTTCGCACGGACAGAAAATGAATTGCGACCGGGCAGAGTACAACACCGAAACCAAGATTGGAAAATTCTACAACGTCAACGGGACGTCGCCCGCTCGGGTGGAAGCGCGCCGTGGGCTGCTCACCACGCAGAATCCCTTTTACTTTAGCGGGGAATGGGCTGAAAAGACGGAAGATCGCTATCTCCTTCACAACGGGTTTCTGACGGATTGTCTGATCCCCGGACCCTGGTGGCGGCTCAAGGGGCCGAAATTCGACATCATCCCCGAAGATCGCGCGATTACCAAAGGATCGTGGTTCTATGTGAAAGAAATTCCCATCTTTTACACGCCATACTTCTACAAATCGTTGAAGAAGCAGCCTCGCCGTAGCGGTTTTCTAACGCCCAGCGTGGGCAACAGCTCGGTGCGCGGAAAGACGGTCGGAATTGGCTACTTCTGGGCGATCAATCGCAGCTACGATCTGGCCTACCGCGGATTGTACTATTCTCAGACGGGGTTCGGGCACCAGGCCGATTTTCGTGGCGTGGTGAGCAAGAATACCTATTTCGATGTCTCCCTCTACGGCATAACCAGTACCAACAGCAACTCGGTCTCGCCCAGCGGCCTGGTGCTGTCGGTGGAAGGAAAGTCAGACCTGGGCAAGGGCTGGGAGGCGCGAGGCGATCTAAAATATCTGTCGTCTTTCCTTTTCCGGCAGCAGTTCACCCAGTCCTTTGACGAAGCCGTCTCCTCAGAAACGCATTCGGTCGGGTACATCACCAAGCACTGGTCCGATTACGGATTCAATTTTGTGGCGCAGCGCGACGTCAACTTTCAAAGTACCGCTCCCAACGATGAGATCGTGCTTCGCAAGCTGCCGGAGGCGCAATTCACCGAGCGTGAGCAT
>Ga0207695_10012791_pt1 | contig 10048 bp, 9 predicted proteins | sample KBSC54metaG_FD_184354 | JGI IMG/M metagenome (GOLD analysis project Ga0207695, IMG submission 184354) | Corn rhizosphere microbial communities from Kellogg Biological Station, Michigan, USA - KBS C5-4 metaG (SPAdes) (version 2) | ecosystem: Host-associated > Plants > Roots > Rhizosphere > Soil... | reverse complement strand
GAAGACCATGGCGGCCGTATCGAGCTCAAGGACGCCTCCGATTTCCGGCCCGGACAGCGCGGCGCCTGGATGCGGCTGCGGTTCTCCATCACCGGGCAGGCCGCAAAGGACGGCGCGCGCGAGCCGTTGCGGACCCTGGGCGGCTGGAGTTAGCTGGCCGGCATGCGCCTTGCCAAGGACATTGCGGCGGCCCAAGCCGCGCCGGGGGCCTGCGAGCGCGGTGCGGCCCGCCGGACGAACTGAGGCGCTCAGGGCGTGCGGCGGCAGATCTACCTCGACTGCGACGGCGTGCTGGCCGACTTCGACAAGGCGGCCGAGGCGCTCTTGGGCGCGCCCAGCCACGTCTTCGAAAACCGCCACGGGGCCGGCGAGTTCTGGAAGCGCATCGCGCGGGCCGACAACTTCTTCGACAACCTCGATCCGATGCCGGACGCCCATGAGCTCTACGCCGCCGTGCGGCACAAGCACCCGATCATCCTGACCGGCCTGCCGCGCGGCCGATGGGCCGAGCCGCAGAAGCGCCGCTGGGCGCAGCGGCACTTCCCCGGCGTGCCGGTGATCACCACCAGCGCGGCGCTCAAGCGCGAGCACTGCCATCCCGGCGACGTGCTGGTCGACGACCGCGCCCAGCACCGCCACCTGTGGGAAGCGGCCGGCGGTCTCTTCATCCTGCACCGCTCGGCCAGGGAATCCATCGCGGCGCTCAAGGCCGCGGGGTACATCTGACCATCCCTTCCCGCACAGCGGGAAGGGGGGACCATCGGCCGACCCCGGCCTTGCGCCGGGGGAAGAGCCGATGGTGGGAAGGGCGAGCCGCCAGCTCGGCGCGGCGGCTTCCCCTCTCCACCACTCGCTCTTCGGCGAGCGGTCCCGCTCTCCCGCTGCGCGGGAGAGGAACGCCTACCAGAAGATCCCGCGGACCACCTGGACGATGCGACCGGTGTATTCGTCGATCATCAGGGCGTCGTCGCCGACCCGGACCCACTCGTAGCCCGGAGGCGGATAGGGCAGGTCGAAGTCCAGGAAATCGTCGATGAAGTAGTCGGGCCCGTACCAGCCGCGGGGCAGGATGTCGCCGAAGCCCCACGAGCGGGCGAAGAAGCCGTACGGCGCATGGTAGCGGCCGACGTGGAACCGATGGTGGGCAGAGAACACCGGCGGATAGCGGCCGGGCTGCCAGTGGTCGCCGCGGCCGGCCCAGCGGCCGTCGCGGGCGCCGTCGTTCCAGTGGCCGTCGGTGCGGTGATCGCCGTTGGCCCAGCGGCCGTCGTCGTGGCGGCCGGCGCGGGCGTCGAAGCCGGCGCCCGGGCGCACCTCACGCCCGTCGCGGCGTCCGTCCCACCCGTGCGGGCCGGCCGGCGGTATGACCTCGCCTTGGCCGCGCTCGCGATCCCACCGGCGTCCGCCGTCCTGCGGCCGCTGGCCCGCGTCGCGGTCAAGGCGCTGTTGGTCGCCGCCCTGGAACCGCTGGCCCTGGAAACGCTGGCCCTCGAAGCGTTGGCCCTGGACGGGGGGCGCCTGGTCACGACCCTGGAACCGCTGGCCCTGGAAGGCCGGCGCCTGGTCGTGGCGCTGGAAGCCCTCGGCGCGGAAGCCCGGGTTGCCCGCCGGACCGCCCTGGCGCATGCCGCCGCCGTTCCAATGCTGCTGCGGCGCGGCCGCCTGCGGCGCGGCGGCCTGGGGCGCCGCCGCCGGCGCCTGGGCGCGGGGTCCGCCGCCGCGGTCGCTGTGATCGTGCTCCTGCGCCATCGCCGCGGTGGCGACGCCGCCCAGGAGAACAGCCGCCAGGGCGGCCTTGAGTGTAGTCTTCATCTGTCGCTCCAGGGGCGCTCGGCCCCGAGGGTTTGTGTCCATCGTGCGTCCAGTATTGCCGGCGCGGCTGAACCGCGCTTGAACGGCGCAACAGCTGCAACCTTCAGGATCAGGACCCGACGAGCCCGTGACCGCGCATCCCAACGACGTGATCGGCTTCTGGCGCAGCGCGGGACCGGAGAAATGGTTCAAGAAGCACGCCGCCTTCGACGAGGCGATCCGCCTGAAGTTCGAGCCGGTGCACCACCGCGCCGCGCGCGGCGAGTACGACGCCTGGGCCGACAGCGCCGAGGGGACGCTGGCGCTCCTGATCCTGCTCGACCAGTTCCCGCGTAACCTCTACCGCGGCTCGGCCCACGCCTACGCCACCGATCCCAAGGCCCGCTCGATCGCGCGGCCCGCCGTCGAGCGCGGCTTCGACCGCCAGGCGGAGCCGATCCTGCGCAACTTCTTCTACCTGCCGTTCGAGCATTCGGAGGACCTGACCGACCAGGACTTCGCGCTCGCGCTCTGCGCCGAGACGGGCATCGAGGACGACCTGAAGTGGGCCCGCCTGCACCGCGACATCATCGTCCGCTTCGGCCGCTTCCCGCACCGCAATGCGGCCCTCGGGCGGGTGACCACGCCCAAGGAGCAGGCCTTCCTCGACGAGGGCGGCTTCGCGGGGTGAGGCGAGTTCGACGAGCCCGCGAGGCGGCGGCGCGACTAAGTTCCCCTCCCCGCAAGGGGGAGAGGGCTTTGAGCTCACCTGCCTCGCGGAACAGCAAATCCTCTCCGATGTCCCGGCTCGAATGGTCCACAGCTAATTGAGGCCACCAGATGTTGGGTTTCCTATTCCGCTATCCACAAGTCGCTGTTGGGGCGACCCTTAATTGATTCGAATCAGTGGAACTGAGTCGTGAACGCCCACGCCGCCATCCAGCCGCTGCGCCGGGCCGCGCCGGACCATCCGGAGCGGCAGTACCTGGACCTGCTGGCCGACATCCTGGCCAATGGGGTCAGGCGCGGCGACCGCACCGGCGTCGGCACCCTGGGCGTCTTCGGCCGGCAGATGCGCTTCGACCTGGGCCAGGGGTTCCCCCTGCTCACCACCAAGAAGCTGCACAAGAAGTCGATCATCCTGGAACTGCTGTGGTTCCTGCGCGGCGACACCAATGTCCGCTGGCTGCAGGAACGCGGGGTGTCGATCTGGGACGAATGGGCCGACCGCGAGACCGGCGAGCTGGGCCCCGTCTACGGCAAGCAGTGGCGGTCGTGGGCCGCGCCGGACGGGCGGGTGATCGACCAGATCGCCGCCGTGGTCGAGGGGCTGAAGACCAACCCGGAGAGCCGCCGCCACATCGTCTCGGCCTGGAACCCGGCGGAGGTGGAGGACATGGCGCTGCCGCCCTGCCACTGCCTGTTCCAGTTCTTCGTGGCGGATGGGAAGCTGAGCTGCCAGCTCTACCAGCGCTCCGCCGACGTCTTCCTGGGCGTGCCGTTCAACATCGCCTCCTACGCCCTGCTCACCCTGATGGTGGCGCAGGTGACGGGGCTCGAGCCCGGCGAGTTCGTCCACACCCTTGGCGACGCGCACCTCTACCTGAACCACCTCGACCAGGCGAAGCTGCAGCTCTCCCGCGAGCCGTTGCCTCTGGCCCGGATGCACCTGGCCCCGCGCGACGACCTCTTCGCCTTCGAGTTCGAGGACTTCGTGCTGGAAGGCTACCGCGCGCACCCCTCGATCCCGGCGCCCATCGCCGTCTGACCCTTGGCAGGCTAAGGAGGGTCATGCCCTCCGTCACCCTCACCGCCGGCCCTATCGCGCGCGCCAGGAACGGCGTCATCGGGCGCGGCGGGACCCTGCCCTGGCGGCTGAAGACCGACCTGGCCAACTTCCGCGCGGTGACCATGGGAAAGCCGGTGATCATGGGCCGCAAGACCTGGGAGAGCCTGCCGAAGAAGCCGCTGGTTGGCCGCACCAACATCGTGCTCTCCCGCGACGGCTCCTTCGAGCCCAAGGGCGCGCTCGTCTGCGAGGACTTCGCCGACGCGGTGGGCATCGCCCGCGAGCAGGCGGCCGAGGACGGGGCGCGCGAGGTCTGCGTGATCGGCGGCGCCTCGCTGTTCGAGCTGGCGCTGGCCAAGGCCGGCCGCGTCTACCTGACCGACATCGACGCGGACGTGGCGGGCGACGTCACCCTCCCCGCCTTCGACGAGGCCCGCTGGCGCGAGGTCAGCGCGCGCGCCTACCCGGCCGGGCCGGACGACGAGTTCCCCTTCACCATCCGGGTGCTGGAACGGCGCTGATCCTTCGCTATGGTCGCCGTCCAGCCGAGGATGGAGGGCGCGATGGACATCGAACTGGTCACCGAGGGCCTGGAATTCCCGGAAGGCCCGATCGCCATGGCGGACGGCTCGATCATCCTGACCGAGATCAAGGGCCAGCGGCTGACCCGCGTACGGCCCGACGGGAGCAAGGAGACGGTGGTCGAGACCGGCGGCGGCCCGAACGGCGCGGCCATCGGCCCGGACGGGGCGATCTACATCACCAACAACGGCGGCTCGTTCGAGTGGCTGGACATGCAGGGCCTGTGCATCCCCGGCCCGACGCCCGCGGGCCACACCGGCGGCATGATCCAGCGATATGACCTCGCCACCGGCAAGCTCTCCACCCTCTACGATGCGTGCGAGGGCCGCCGGCTGGTGGGGCCCAACGACCTGGTGTTCGACCGCCAGGGCGGCATGTGGTTCACCGACCACGGCTGCTCGACGCCGGAGGGCCGCAAGTTCGGCGGCGTCTACTACGCCAAGGCCGACGGCAGCCTGATCAGCCGCCAGCGCGACCACCTGATCTCGCCCAACGGCATCGGTCTGTCGCCCGACGAGGCGGTGGTCTATGCGGCCGACACCAACCTCGGGCGCCTCTGGGCCTTCGATGTGGCCGAGCCGGGCGTGCTGGCGGCCGGTCCGGGGTTCGCGCCCGGGCGGGTGATCTGCAACCTGCAGGACTACCAGCTCCTCGATTCGCTGGCCGTGGAGGCCGGCGGCAAGGTCTGCGTGGCGACCATCATCAACGGCGGGATCACCGCCTTCGACCCCGACGGCTCGACCGAGCACTTCGCCTTCCCGGACCTGATCTGCACCAATATCTGCTTCGGCGGGGCGGACATGACCGACGCCTGGATCACCGCCTCGTCGACCGGCAAGCTCTACAAGGCGCGCTGGCCGAGACCGGGACTGCGGCTCAATTTCAACGCCTGAGGGCCGCTCCGCCAAAGCAGCGCTTGTTCGGGAACAGGTCGCCGATTTGGACGCTTAAGCTCGGGCGGGGGCGGGGTTCCGCCCAGCTGCAGCGAGAGACGAAGAATGGCGACGAAGGGTCAGGCCGACGCTTCGACCGGGATATCCGGCCTGGACGACATCCTGGCAGGCGGCCTCGCGCGCGACCGCGTCTATCTGCTGGAAGGCAGCCCCGGCACCGGCAAGACCACCGCGGCGATGAGCTTCCTGATCGCCGGCGCCAAGGCCGGCGAAAGCACCCTCTACATCACCCTCTCGGAGACCGAGGCGGAGCTGCGCGAAACCGCCCGCGCCCACGGCTGGGACCTGGCCGGCGTCGACGTCTTCGAACTGGTGCCGCCGGAAAGCCTGCTCGACGAACAGCAGCAGCAGAGCCTGCTCTATTCCTCCGACCTGGAGCTCGGCGAGACGACGCGGATGATCTTCGACGAAGTGGAGCGCACCAAGCCGCAGCGGGTGGTCATCGACAGCTTGTCGGAGATCCGCCTCTTGGCCCAGAGCTCGTTGCGCTACCGCCGCCAGGTGCTGGCGCTGAAGCACTATTTCGCCAAGCACAGCGCCACCGTCCTGCTGCTCGACGACCTGACCACCGAGAACCTCGACAAGACGGTGCACAGCGTGGCCCACGGGGTCATCCGGCTGGAGGAGCTGGCCCCAGAATACGGCGCCGAGCGGCGGCGCGTGCGGGTGATCAAGTATCGCGGGCGGCGCACCCGCGGCGGCTACCATGACTTCGCCATCCGCACCGGCGGCCTCGACGTCTATCCGCGGCTGGTCTCCTCGGAACACCGTTCCAGCTTCCCGCGCGACGCCCTGCCGAGCGGCATTCCGGGCCTGGACGCGATCCTGGGAGGCGGCGTCGAGCGTGGCTCGAGCTGCCTGATCCTGGGCCCGGCCGGGACCGGCAAGTCGCTGGTCGCCATCCACTTCGCGCTGTCGGCGATCAAGCGCGGCGAGAAGGCGGCCATGTTCGTGTTCGACGAGGAGCTGGGGCTGCTGGTCGCGCGCACCAGGGCGCTCGGCATCGACCTGCAGGCCCTGGTCGACTCCGGCGATCTCCTGATGCAGCAGATCGACGCCGCCGAGCTGTCGCCAGGCGAGTTCACGGCCAGCGTGCGCGAATGCATCGCCACCGCCGGCATCCGCACCGTGGTGGTCGACAGCCTGAACGGCTACCAGGCCGCCATGCCGGAGGAGAACTTCCTGCTCCTGCACATCCACGAGCTCCTGCAGTACCTGAACCGCCAGGGCGCCACGACCTTCCTGACCGTCGCCCAGCACGGCTTGGTGGGCGACATGAAGGCCCCGGTGGACGTCACCTACCTGGCCGACACCGTGCTCTTGCTGCGCTACTTCGAGGCCGTCGGCGAGGTGCGCCGCGCGATTTCGGTGATCAAGAAGCGGGCCGGCGCGCACGAGAAGACCATCCGCGAGTACGAGATTGGCGAGAACGGCCTGACCGTCGGCGAGCCCCTGAGCGGCTTCCACGGCGTGCTGCGCGGCGTGCCGAACTTCGTGGGGCCGGGGTCCGGCCCGATGGGAGACGCATCGGCATGATCGAGCCCGCCGGGGCCGAATCCGAACGCGTGCTGGTCGTCGCCCCCTTGGGGCGCGACGCCGCCATCGCTTCGGCCATCCTGACGGAGGCCCGCCTCACCGCGGTGATCTGCGGCGACCTCGCCGGTCTCGTCGCAGCGCTCGACGAGGGCGTGGGCGTGGCCCTGATCGCCGAGGAGGCGCTGGAGGCGCCGGACTACCCCGCCTTCGCCCGGTGGATCGTCGAGCAGCCGCCCTGGTCGGACCTGCCGGTGGTGCTGATCTCCCACCGCGGCGGCGGGGTCGAGCGCAACCCGGCGGCGCGGCGCATCGCCGACGCGCTCGGCAACGTCACCTTCCTGGAGCGGCCTTTCCACCCGACCACCCTGGTCAGCATCATCCAGACCGCGCTGCGCGGCCGCCGGCGGCAGTACGAGGCGCGCGACCGCATCCAGGCGATCCGCGCCGCCGAGGCGCTGCTGGAGCGCCGGGTCGCCGAGCGCACCGCGGAGCTGGAGAGCGCCAACCGCGAGCTCGCCAGCCAGATCGCCGAGCGGGAGCGCGCGGAATCGGCGCTGCGCCAGGCCCAGCGCCTGGAGGCGGTTGGCCAGCTCACCTCCGGCGTGGCGCACGACTTCAACAACCTCCTGATGGTCGTCCAGGGCAACATCCGCCAGCTGCAGAAGGCGCTGGACGACCCGGTGATCCAGCGGCGCCTGCAGATGATGTCCCAGGCCGCCGAGCGCGGCGCGCAGCTCACCGCCCAGATGCTGGCCTTCTCGCGCCGCCAGCGGCTGGAGCCTCGCGCCGTGGACCTGAACGACACGGTGCGCAGCATGCGCGACCTGCTGCAGGCCACCATGGGCGGCAGCGTGCGCATCGAGACCGCCCTGCAGCCGGACCTCTGGGCGGCGATGATCGATCCCACCCAGATCGAACTGGTGATCCTCAACCTGGCGATCAATGCCCGCGACGCCATGGAGGTGGGCGGGACGCTCACGGTCGAGACCGCCAACGTCACCCTGGGCGCGCCGGCGCGGCCGGAAGAGCCGGCGGCGGGCGACTACGTCATGGTGGCCGTCACCGACACCGGCTCGGGCATGACGCCTGAGGTGCTGGCCAAGGTCTTCGAGCCCTTCTTCACCACCAAGGAGGTCGGCAAGGGCTCAGGCCTGGGGCTGAGCCAGGTGTTCGGCCTGGCCAAGCAGTCCGGCGGCGGCGTGCGGATCGACTCCGCGCCGGGCGCGGGGACCTCGGTCCGGGTCTTCCTGCCCCGCGCCGAGGTGTTCGCCGAGGCCGAGGCCGAGGCCCAGCCGGACGTCGCCGAGCCCCGCCACAAGGACCTGAAGGTGCTGCTGGTCGACGACGACAGCGACGTGCGCGCGGTCACCGCCGGCATACTCGAGGACCTCGGCTACCGGGTGGTGGAGGCCGGCAGCGGCAACGCGGCGCTGGACCTCATCGAGCGCCAGGCGGAGATCGACCTGCTGCTGGTCGACTTCGCCATGCCCGGCATGAACGGCGCCGAGGTGGCCCGTCAGGTGCGCGCGCGGCGGCCCGGCCTGCCGATCCTGTTCGTCACCGGCTACGCCGACACCGAAGCCCTGCCCACCGCGGGCGACGACGACATCCTGCGCAAGCCCTTCGTCGAGAAGGACCTCGCCGCCAAGCTCCGCTCGGTGCTGCGCGCGGTCTAGGGCCGCGGGCTCGGCCTAGACGGCCTTGCCGATGGGCTCGGAACTGCCGGAATCCATCAGCGAGCGGACCGGGGTCTTGGCGCGCTCGTCGATGTCGTCCTCGCCGCCGCCCAGGCCGTGGTGGAAGTCCTGGAGGATGTCGAACAGCTCCTCCAGGTCGACGGTGAGCGCCCGGCCCTTGGGGAAGCGGTAGCGCCAGAAGCTGGCGATGTGCGAGACCATCCCGGTCCGCTCGCCGAGCGCGATGAACATGTCCGGGGACTTCAAGAGGAAGTCGCGGAAGGCCATGGGATTGCCGGCCTGGGTCAGCTCGTTGAAGGCGTCGTCATAGACCTGCAGGCTGGTGCGGACCTTGCGCACCTGGCCCAGGATCGCCTGGTTCACCCGCCCGCCGATGTCCTTGACCTGGCTCAGCATCTCCGGATCGCGCGGCCCCGAGACCTTGATCTCGGTCAGGTCGGCGATCACCCCGCGCAGCTCCGGCCACAGGCTGTTGAGCACCCATTTGTAGTAGAGGAAGCCCTTCCAGCTGAAGATCCCCTCGCGGAAGTTCTCGCCCTGCAGGCCGAGCGTCAGGCGCAGCGGCTCCAGGCGGGTGTCGTCCTGGCCGGAGAGCAGCAGACTGACCAGCTTGGAGATGTTGCCGTTGGCCGCGCCGCCGGCGCCGCCCTGCCCGCCATAGGCCAGCTCCACCAGCTTGGCGATCTCGCCGGAGACGAAGCGCTGCATGCGCTCCAGGTCAGCCTGGGAGATGGCGAAGTAGCAGTTGGCGATCCGGAAATCGCGGCGCTTGAGGTGTTCGCGCAGCAGGAAGGGGTCCAGCGACGGCAGCTCGTCCAGCGCCTCGAGCAGGGCGATGTCCCGCGACTGGTCGTCGACCCCGCCGCGGAGCTGGTTGAGCAGCTCCTGCCAGCCGCGCTGGCCCACGAACAGCGAGCGGCCGCCCAGGCTGAGGTCGGTCCGCTCGAACGGGATGATCACCTTGGTGGAGACCTTGCGCGAGCGGTCGAAGATGTCGTGCTCGTCGCTGCGCAGCCGGTGCTTGATGATCACCGCCCCGTTCAGCGTCGCGGCCTTGAAGAAGGGCGAGGCGTCGTATTCGGGGTCGCCGGCGTTCAGGGTGGCCACCGCGGCCAGGTTCAGCACCCGGCTGGTCGAGGCCGTGCGCTCAAGACCGCTCAGGCTGCGAAACGCCCGATCTGGTTTGCGCGCCACGTCCGGTCCTCCAGAAGCAGGGCCTTCTGGCCCCGCGATCCGCAACCCGGCGGTGCGAACGGCCCGCGCGTTCGCCGCGCGAAACCGTCCCCCGACCGCCTCAAGGATCAAGTTATCGACGGCAAGCTTAACGATAGCGTTAAGCGCGCGAGGATTCTCAGGCGGACCCGGTTCGGCCGCCAAGCTGCCCGGCGCGGCTTCCCCTGGCGGGCGTTTGGCGCGATGAGTTGCGTGACGCGGCCGCCTGGGCCGCGGCGGAGGACCCGGCCATGGACGACGCCTCGATAGACCTGCACCGCGCCGCGCGCGAGAGGGCCTATTCCATGCCGCTCGCCGAGATCAACCCGGCGGACCCCGAACTCTTCCGCACCGACACCTGGCGCCCCTATTTCGAGCGCCTGCGGGCCGAGGACCCGGTGCACTGGGCGGTCTCGCCGGAGCCCGACGTCGGGGGCTATTGGTCGGTGGTCCGCTTCAACGACATCCTGGCCATCGATTCCAACCAC
>Ga0207695_10012789_pt1 | contig 10050 bp, 9 predicted proteins | sample KBSC54metaG_FD_184354 | JGI IMG/M metagenome (GOLD analysis project Ga0207695, IMG submission 184354) | Corn rhizosphere microbial communities from Kellogg Biological Station, Michigan, USA - KBS C5-4 metaG (SPAdes) (version 2) | ecosystem: Host-associated > Plants > Roots > Rhizosphere > Soil... | reverse complement strand
GTTTCCTGATCAATCTGCCCATTGTGTCCTACTTCGAAGTGGGCACGACGCTCACCGCCAATCATGCACACGCAGCATTGTTTGGAGTCTTTGGGATGTTGGCCCTGGCGGTCCTGGTCTTCTGCCTGAGAGCCATGCAATCCGACACGGTCTGGAAGGGGACGGAAAAGTTCGTCAGAGCGGGCTTCTGGGGCGCCAATATAGGCCTGGCGCTGATGGTCATTCTGGATTTGTTCCCCGGAGGTGTAATCCAACTGTGGGATTCCATCAACAACGGGTACTGGCATGCGCGCCGTCTGACGTTTTTGATGGGGGGCACCTTCCATAAGCTGGAATGGCTTCGAATGGTGGGCGACATGATCTTCCTGTTCGCCGGCGCGCTGCCCATTACACTCGGCGCGCTGCGCAGTGTTTGGAAAAAGGATCTTCCTCCCACCAAGTAACCAAGGAAACGCCTGATAGATGCTTCAGCGGGCGTCGAAGGTATGGGTACTTTCGTGAAGTGAATGCGAGGCTTGGATGGGCGGCACGGCCGGCCGGCTGAGTTTCAAATGGCGGGCGTGGAGTGTTCCGCCTCGCGTTCGAGCGTATGACGGCTTTGGAGCCAGCGCGCCAGGAGCCAGCAGAGAAGCGCCCAGACGGCTCCCGCGGTCCAGCCGGCAAGCACATCGGTGGGCCAATGGACGCCGAGATAGACGCGGCTGACGCCTACCAGAATGGTGAGGAAGACCGCTCCCAACAGAAAATAGGCCTTGACCAGCTTACGTTCCTGAGAGCGCGCCAGAAGGGCTCCGAGAACTAAGTAGGTGATCGCCGACAACATCGAATGGCCGCTGGGGAAACTCGAGTTGGATACGTGGACGGTGAAGGGGACCAGATCCGGACGGGGGCGGTCGAAGTGGTCTTTGAGGAGGGTATCGACGAGCAGACCGCTGAGCACCGAACCGCAGACGTAGAGCGCCATGTGTTTCTTGCCGTCGAGGACCAGGAAAATGCTGACACCGATGGTCAAGAGGCTGAGGACGGTGACGCCTCCGAGAGCGGTAATGTCGCGCGCGGCGTCCTGGATGGCGGGCGAGCCGATGGGCTGCAGATTGCCGGGGTGGCGCAGGGCGAGAAGCAGCGTGCGGTCCAGCTTTTGGGTGCCGCCTTCCATGACTTCATCGGCGAGCGCGGCGAATAGCAACACGCCCGCGGCTAGGCCTCCGACGGCGAGGAGGAGGGCCAACTCGTGGCGGCCAAGCCAGGCGAGGGCACGCACGACCATATTTCGTTTCATTTCCTCTATTGTGCTCCGAGATGGCCGATGAAAAGAGAATAGGCCCTATAATGACCAATAAATTGATACTGCTGGTGGACGATTGCTTGCCCAACTTGAAGCTGACGCAGTTTCTGCTGACGCAAGGAGGCTTTGTGGTGGGGACCGCGGAGAGCGCTGAGCAGGCCTTAATGGCTCTCGCGGAGCGCGTCCCGGATATGATTCTTATGGATATCCAACTCCCTGGTATGGACGGGCTGGAGCTGACTCGTCATCTACGCCGGGATGCATCGCTCCAGGGAGTGCCGATTGTGGCGTTCACAGCTTCCGCTATCAAAGGGGATGAAGAAATCGCCCGGGCAGCCGGATGCGACGGCTATATTACCAAGCCGATCGACACTCGCACGTTTGTGAGTGTAGTAGGCAAATTCGTCAACAGCTAGGAAGCCGCCGGTTCGGGCAAGATTTCGACGACTCTTAGGTAGGCGTCGAGCAATGCGATCTGGCGCGCGAGTTCGGTTGCCGCGCCGTCAGCGGCAGCCTGCTCGATTGCGCTGCCGATGACGGTCACACCCGGGAAGCCGTAAGGGTTGCCGGTGCCTTTCATCTGATGGCCTACGCGGCGCGCGCAACTGTAATCGCTCGCGGCCAGTGCGGCCTGAAGCAAGGGTAGATCTTCGCGGCAGGATTTCAGGAATTGGGCCACTATTTCCCTTGGAAGATCATCTGGTACCGAGACCAAAATTCGTGCAGCGGGTGGCGTGACTGGTGCGGACTCATCTCGACCGGACACGTTTTAACGGACTCCAACGCGATACATGCCATGGCTGGGAGTGTGCAGGGGAGGCACCGCCGGACCCGTGAGCGCATTTGACTGCGGTAATGGAACTTGTTGCGCGATCACCCGGCTCAAGGCTACGAATGCTAGGGCCGGGAGGCTATCGGCATCGAGCGAAACCAGGGGGATGTGGGCATGCTGCGCTGCCGCGCACAAGTCCGGCGCGGGTGGAATCACACCCAGAATCGGGATCGCCAGATGGGCCTCGATTTCGGCGAATGGCAGCGGCGAAACCAGCGGGGAACGATTCACGATCACGACGCCGCGCGAAGTATGGCTGGCTTTCCATCCATCCACGGCGCGAAGCACGAGCTTGGCGGCTTCAACCGCGAGCGAGTCCCGCTCAACCACCAGGGTAAAGAAAGCAGCACCTTCAATGACGACACGGTTCGCCGCCGACAACGACACCGGCAGATCGACGACGACATAATCCGCCAACTCGGTCAAATCCGCAAGGATGGCGTGTGCTTTGGCGGGACTCAGATGGAGCGGGATCTCCGGGTTGCGCGATCCAAACAGCACTCTTAGTCCAGCAAGATTCTTACAAGGCCACAGGCAGGCTTCGACTTCGCCAGTCGGGATCGCCTCCGCCTGAGTTTCCTGGTGAACTTGCGCGCGAAGCAGATCTCCGAGGTCGCGTATGGAGCGGTGCGGTTGGAAGTAATGCGCGAGAGCTCCGATTTCCGCGGGGAACTCGGCGAGAACGACGCGGTGGTCGCGGGCTAAGGCAGCGGCTACGTTTAAGGTGACAGTGGTCGCACCAGCCCCACCTTTGGAGCCCATGAATACCAGCACTTGGCCGCCTTTTCTGGACGCTGCCGCATGTAAGGGGGCCGTCGGGATGGCGGCTTTGGCGGCCACCGACCGCAACACTCTAAGAAGATCCACATCGTAGGCTTCGCGGATCAGAAAATCGGTAGCGCCCTCACGGATGGCGGCTTCGGCCAAGCTCTCGTCGGCCGAGGCGCAGAGGACCACGACAGGTAGGCCCTGAGCTTTATTGCGCAATTCGAGGAACGGAAGCAGGCGTTCGCCACCCGCATCAAGACCGTTCGAGCCCGCCCCGGGAACAACGGAGGCCGGAAGATTGATTAAGACGATATCGACGCCGCCGCCCAGAATGCGGGCGAGAGCGGTGGGCACGTCCTCGACTCGCTGCACACGGAAGTGGTTGGCGCGGTGCGCCAATACTCGGCGAATGGAATCGACCTCCACGGGGCTTTGATCGACCAGAAGAATGAGTGTGCCTTTGTCCATAGAGTTATTCCGAATGGCGTGGTGCGCTCGAGTATCGCAATTAACTCCCCTGTGAAACCGTGGCGCTTTCGGCGGATTTGCGGAAACGCTCGGCGAAAGAAACCAGCGAAGTGAGCGTGCTTTTGCGGTGCTCCGGCAGCCCCGTGATTTTGCGGGTTAGGCTGGCGATGGCCTTGCGCAGCAGACTGCTAGCGGCCGGCAGCCGTTTTTGAACGCACGCCTGATGCAGTTCCAAAGGATCGCTCGGGAGAGTGGCGTATACCGGAACTCCAAACATCTGATTCAGAGCGTCGCCGGATACCAGTTGTTTTTCCGCAGTATGATTTATGACAAGACGGATGCGGTCGGTATCAATCGCGGCGACGCGCAAAGCCTCAATAGCGCGCTTGGCGGTGTACAGTGCGGGGATGGTAGACGCCGTGACCACGAACACTTCGCTTTCCGGCCCCAGCAGGTTGAGCGATTGATGGTTGAGCCGCCCCAGGTCGAGGACCGTCCAGGGGTACAGCGTTCGCGTGAATGCCAGGACTTCCCGCAGGCTGTCCGCGTCGATTTCCGGTTCGTCGAGTTTGCTGGAGGCAATCACGTGCAAGCCGCCGGGATCGTCCCGGGCAACCAGGGATTCCCAGCAGTTCGTATCCAGGCGCTGCAGATTGCCGACGGCGTCCCGCAGGGAATATTTGCAGTCAATGCCCATCAGAAAGGGCGCCAGCCCCCCGCTGGGATCGAGATCCGCCAGGAGGACTTTTTGCCCGGTCTGCTGCTGCAATTCGGCCGCTAGGATAGAGGCGATGGTGGTGGTGCCGCATCCGCCCTTGGCTCCGACAACATTGAGGACGCGGCTCGAAATCGATGCGGCTGGGACTTGGCCTACCTGGGACTTGCGACGCACTACGGCGCGGCGCACGGCGCGGGCCAACGCTTCAGCGTCACAACTGCTTTTGACCAGATAATCCTCCGCCCCTTCCTGAATCATCTGCAGAGCCAGCGATTCGCTGTCGGCCGAACTGAGGATTACGATGGGCGTTTTGGGCGCGCGATTCCTGGTTTGGATGAAGGTTTCCATCCCGCTGCAATCGGGAAGGCCCAGATCGAGGAGAATGACGTCGACGCCACCGCGTTCGAGCCGGTTCATGCCATCGGCCAGCGAATCGGTCCAGTTGAGAATGAATCCGGCGGTACCTGAGACGTGGGCGAGCCAATGCTGCACCAGTTGTGCGTATTGCGGGCTGTCCTCAATCAGTAGAACAGTAAGATTGTGGTCTTCCACTTCTTCTCCTCGTTACCAGTAAGCGGTTCCCGGATCGCCGGTTCACTTGCCCTTTTCGGCCCGCGACGCTTTAGTATGAGGCCTCAAATGGCCTGGACCGCTTGGGCCACGCCGTCCTCATGCGCCGGGGGCGGCTTTTCCTTCAGCGCTTCGTGAAGCCGCGCGCGATCGGTTTGCATCCAGTCAACCGAGCAGGGCAAATCGGCATAGAAGCGGCTGCCCTTGCCGGGATGGCTGACCACGCCGACCTTCCCACCTTGCGCCTCGACCAGGCGTTTGGTGAGTGCCAGACCTAAACCGGTTCCTTGCACCTCTTTGGAAAGGCCGCCATCGAGTTGGTGGAAATCCTGAAACAACCGCGCGATGTCATGGGGAGCAATGCCGATGCCGGTATCCTCCACTTCCAGGCGGAAGGTAGTGCCTTCCTCAAAATGTGCGTGGACCGTGACCCGCCCGCCGGCGGGAGTAAATTTCAAGGCATTTGAAACATAGTTGAGCAGGACTTGCTTTAGCTTCTGGGGATCCAGAAAAATCTCAATCGCGGACATTTGCACGTCGGTAGTGAGAGTAATATCGCGTTGCGCGGCGACCAGCCTCAGCCCAGCGATGGTTTCCCGAATCAGGTCGGGCAGACAAATTTGTTCCGGATGGAACGGCATGGTACCGGATTCCACCCGGGCCAGATCCAGCACGTCGTTGATCAGGCCGAGCAGATGCTTGCCATTGGCCAGAATGTCGTGGGTGAAATCCAACTGCTCCGCCGTCAGAGTGCCCACTTTGCCGTCGACCAGCAACTCGGAAAAGCCGATGACCGCGGTCAGCGGCGTTCGCAATTCGTGGGACATGTTAGCGAGAAAAATACTTTTCATGCGGCTGGCGGCCAAGGCCCGGCAATACAGATCTTCAAGTTCGAGATTTTTGCGCCGCAGAGCCTGGTCCGCAGCGATTTTCTGGCGGCGCAGGTCCGCATCTTGGAGCGCGCGCTCGACGGCGGGACCCAGCCGCAAAATGCGGTCTTTGAGAAGATAGTCGGCGGCGCCGCTCTTCATGCACTCGACGACTTTGTCCTCGCTGACAGCGCCGGTCAAAACAATCAAGGGAATAACCAGTCCGGACTCGTGCAGAATTTCCAGAGCACGCAAGTCGCCAAATCCGGCGAGCGAATAATCGGCCAGGATAATATCGGGCCGCTGCTGCAGCCGGGCAGTGAAATCGGCTTCCGTCGACACTCTTTCGCAGCGCGCGTTAAAGCCGAAGCGAATCAACTCGTGGGCGACTAATTCAAAATCAGCGGGGTTATCTTCAAGAATCAGGACAAAAAGTGGACTGGACATACTAAACCATCCCTGGCAGCCCTTATCGGCGCACGCGCAAAATTCTTAAGAACGGTGTCGGGCTTTTCTCGTCTGCCCGCCCTGCCATGGGCGGAAATGGGTTAACCCGAGAGGGCTTCCGCCGGCGGCGGTTCATTGGCGATCAGCCAGAAGGCCCCAATGTCTTTGATGGTCTTCCGAAACTCGTCGAAATCCACCGGTTTCTGGATAAATGCGTTGGTTCCCAACCGGTAACCGTCGAGTAGATCCTGGGCTTCTTTGGAAGAGGTCAGGATCACCACCGGAATAGCGCGGGTGCGTCCATCCGAGCGCAGAGCTTTTAGCACTTGAAGTCCATCGAGCTTGGGAAGCTTCAAGTCGAGCAGAATCAGGACGGGGTACTCGCGCGGCTCCCGGCCCTCATGGATACCTCGGCAGAACAGGTAATCCAGCGCCTCCTCCCCGTCCCCAGCCACCACGATGGAGTTGGTGAGATGGCTATGGTTCAAGGCGTGAACGGTCAGCTCCACATCGGAGGGGTTATCATCTACCAGCAGAATGCTTTTATTCCTATAGGGCATGTGTCCAATTTGCCGCTCGATTCGAACCAGAACTGCACTTGCTACCCCTACATCATGTGGCGCGCGGCCCTATCGGTAACAGTGAGAAATTTCCTGTATTCCTTTCCTTACGGGTTGTCTTATCGGCCTTGTGGCGTCGGAATATGAAGTTTTGAATTGCCTACTCAAGAGAGAAGCTCCGGGAGCGATACGCACCATGAACTAGGAACTTCATGCTCAAGCTCTTCGGGCTGTTCAATACCGGCGGTTTCATGCCGCATGCGATGTGTTATCGCTGGAACGCGGCGCTGATGCGCCTGCACTTCGCGAGCGATCTTCTGATCGGACTCTCGTATGTGGCGATCTCGCTGGCGCTAGCCTACTTCGTAACCCGGGCGAAAAAAGACCTCCCATTCTCCTGGATATTCCTGGGTTTCGGACTCTTTATCATTGCCTGCGGAGCCACTCACTTCATGGAAATCTGGACGTTGTGGATACCGGTTTACTGGCTTTCGGGAGCCGTTAAACTGGTGACCGCGGCGGCGTCGATTACGGTGGCGATCGCGCTGCCTCCGCTGCTTCCGAAAACCCTGCTGCTGATTCGGGCGGCGAAGGAGTCCGAACAGAGAAGACGCGACTTGGAGATTGCCAATGAATCCTTGCTGCGGGTGATTTCCGAACGGGCAAGCGCCGAAAGCCAAACCCGGCAGTCCGCAGCGCGCCTGGAAGAACTGGTGCGCCTGCGCACGGACGAATTGGCTCAGACCAATCGAACCCTGGCGGAGATGGCGATTGCCATCCGGGATTCGAGCACCCCTGCCTGGAGCCTGGACCTGGAGGCTCGCATCACCCAATGGAACCCGGCGGCGGAACGGCTTTACGGCTACTGTGCAGAAGAAGCGCTGGGTTATCCCGCCTCGATGCTCGCGTCGGTGGAGCTGGAAACCGAGCCTGCGGACTTGATCGCTCGCATGCGACGCGGAGAGGTCATTGCTTCCTATGAGACTGTCAAAGAGCGCAAAACCGGCGAACTTCTGCACTTACTTCTCACTCTTACAGCAGTTCGCAATCACACTGGCGAAATGGTGGGTATTTCGGTGCTCGCCACCGATTTCACTGCGCGCCGGCACGCCGAAGAGATGTTCCGCATGGCTGTTGAGGCAGCGCCCAACGCCAAGATCATGACGGATGCGGCGGGAAAGATCGTGCTGGTAAGCGCCCATACCGAGAAAATGTTCGGCTACCGGCACCAGGAACTGATCGGCTGCGACGTGGACATTCTTATTCCGCCAAAGTACTGGGACGCGCACCCGGTTGACCGACGGGAGTTCATGGCGCCGCCGGAGGCGCAGGCGATGGGCACGCGCCGGGGGCTTTATGGCGTCCGGAAGGACGGGAGCGAATTTCCGATAGAGATCGGCCTGAATCCCATCCCCACCGACCAAGGCACGCTGGTGCTCTGCGTGGTTGCGGACCTGACGGATCGCCAGCAGGCCGAGGCCGAAATCAAACGGCTGCAGCACGACCTCGAAAACCGAGTGGCGGAACGCACGGCCGAGTTAATCGCTGCCAATGCTGAACTCGAATCTTTTTCCTATTCCGTGGCCCACGACCTCCGTGCTCCTCTGCGCCAAATTGCCGGTTTTTCGAAAATTTTGGCCGAGGAATGCGGGACCGAACTGAGTGACAATGCGAGGCGATATCTGCAGAGAATACAGCACGGCTCCAAGCACCTGGGGACATTGATAGACGACCTGCTGTTGTTGGCCAAAACGAGCCGGCAGAAGCTCTCTCGCCGTTCGATGCCGCTCGGCGAAATCCTGGAGCCGGTCCTCGAGAATCTAAAGCCGGAGTGGGAAGGCCGGGAAATCCAGTGGCAAGTCGACGCGCTATGGACCGTCTGCTGCGATGCGGGCTTGGTTGCCCAGGCCCTGGTGAATCTACTTTCAAACGCGATTAAGTTCACGCGCTTCCAGATTCCCGCCAGGATCCATATAGGGCAAACCAGTGTAGACGGAGAAAAGGTTCTATTTGTACGCGACAACGGCGCCGGGTTCGATATGGCGTATGCCAGCAAACTTTTTGGAGTATTTCAGCGACTGCACAAGCCTCAGGAGTTCGAAGGCACGGGAGTGGGACTGGCGAACGTTCAGCGCATCGTTCACAAGCATGGAGGCCGCATCTGGGCGGAGGCGCAACTCGGGAAAGGCGCCACCTTTTATCTGACGCTCCCCGAGGTTCTCCCCCAGGAGGCGGACGGCCGCGCTCATATTTTTCCGGCGCCCGACGATGTGTCTTCCTTATGAGCGGAGATTCGGTACTTATCGTCGACGACAATCCCCTGAACCTCAAGCTGGTTCGTGCGGTGCTGGCCGCGGATGGCTATGATGTCCGCACTGCGGCCGACGGTCCGGAGGCATGGAGCGTTCTGGCTCAGTTCCGGCCGCGGCTGATCTTGATGGATATACAGCTTCCGGGCGCCGACGGCTTTGAGCTGACGCGGCGCTTGAAATCGGATCCAGCCACGCGGGACATCATCGTGCTGGCAATCACGGCCTACGCGCTGCCGGGCGACGAAACCAAAGCTCACATCTCGGGTTGCAGCGGCTATATTACGAAACCGGTGGACACGCGCACGTTACCGGCAACCGTCAGATTGCATCTGGGGACTATGCCGGCTGCCCGGCCAGCGTTTGAGGCCGGAGACTACCACGATCTGCTGACGGAACTGCGAGCCAATTTTTTAGTGGAAGGCGAAGAGGAGGCGGGAGCGGCGCTGGCTACCTTGGCGCACACTTTTGATCTGGACCGGGTGCTGCGCATCGCTCATCGCTGGACCGGCATCGCCGGGATTCTGGGCTTCGCGGAAGTCGCCCGCGAGGCGCGCGGGATCGAGGACTTTCTGGCAGAGCCCGGTGGGCGGGAAAACGGTGGAACCGGGCTTGAAATGATCGCGGCGGGCGAATGCATGAGCCGGCTGCGGGCGCACCTGCTGAATATCCGGCAGATGTTTTCGCAGGCGGTCCGGGGAGGCCGTGAGACGCCGGCGCTGCCGGCGGTGGTGCGGCAGACGCTGGCCAAAAGAACTTCGCTGTCATTGGATTCGAACGAGCGGAGGCGGCTCGAATCACCGGGGCGCTCGAGTATGCGCGGGCGTGCTGCCGGGCGTTTGCAGATCTGCCCGATAACGGAACCCTGCAACGCTTCGATGCGGCCGTGGTGAATGTCTGCCAAGGCGAGGGAATTTTCTCCTGGGCCCAGAGCGGGGTCGCCGGCGACAGCATCAAGCCCATTCTCTTTGTGGGATCCGCCGAGACGCTGCTGCGGCGGGAAACGGGGATTCCGGAGCAGAGCTGGGACTTTCTACTGGGTCCTTGGGATGCCGATGAACTAATCTTCAGGGCCCATCGATTGTTTGCGGCCCACCAATGGTTTGCAGCGCACCGATGGTTCGCAGGGCCCCCATGGTTCGCAGATGATCGACCGTCGGCACTCGGCGCAGATCGCGATCCTGGCATCTCCGTTGCCGGCGCCTCCGGCACGGTCCTGGCAGC
>Ga0207695_10012788_pt1 | contig 10050 bp, 5 predicted proteins | sample KBSC54metaG_FD_184354 | JGI IMG/M metagenome (GOLD analysis project Ga0207695, IMG submission 184354) | Corn rhizosphere microbial communities from Kellogg Biological Station, Michigan, USA - KBS C5-4 metaG (SPAdes) (version 2) | ecosystem: Host-associated > Plants > Roots > Rhizosphere > Soil... | reverse complement strand
AACTCCTGCCGAGTTATATAAGACTGCGAAGCACCTCCGAAAGTGAAAAACCCGCTCACCGAGATGCTTTCAATGGCTTTTTGTGGCGGCAGCCAAAGACCTTTCACGCCAAAGTCGGCCAAGTTTGGCGAATTTGGCGGCGGGGTTCGCACATCTCCCTCGCGGACGTAGCTGAACCGGAAATCGTTCAACAGATTCGGCCGAAAAATGTGGGTTTCGCGAAGTACCGTACTTTGATATGGGATATGCGAACCGGTAGCATAGGTCAGAAGATTGTCGTTATTCAGGACTGGATCGAAATGATAGCGGTCGTAGAAGTACCGTACGAAGATCCGGTCCGCGTTGGAAATAGTGTGATCGACACGCACCAGCGTTTCGGCAAAATTCTCGACGTCCGGATTTGCGAAGACCACATAGCCGTTGCCGCCCGCTCGGGGTAGAGACTTGGCGAGACCAAGGGATGCCGGATCGAGTCGGCTGGCGGGAATCTGGTTGTTGGGAAACGGCAGACCGTTGAGAGGATCTTTAATCGGCACCACCTTACCCTGAGGATTATTGGGATCGGTAGCGCTGAGATAGGCCGAGAAGTCGCCGCCGAGATTGGCTTGCGTGGGGACGAAAGCGCTCTGCCCTCCCTGTTTGCTGCGTATGGTAGTGCCTTGGTATTCAGCGAAGAAAAAGGTTTTGTCTTTGATAATCGGGCCGCCAGCAGCGCCGCCAAACTGACCGCGTTTGAGCGGATCTCGCTGGGCGGCGAAAAAGTTTCGCGCGTTGAATACAGCATTCCGCAGGAAGCCGTAGGCGTCGCCGTGGAAAGAATTCGTGCCGGATCTGGTGACGACATTCACCACGCCGCCTGCGTTCTGCCCGAACTCCGCACTGTAGTTACTTGTTTGCACGCTGAATTCCTGCAAGGCATCGGGCGCGGGAAAAGGTGCGTTGACGTTGCTGAGGTTGTCGATGTTCTCGGCTCCGTCCAGCCGGTAGCTGACTTGATTCTGGCGGGTACCGTTGGTGGAAATCGTCACGGCAACCGGGAAGGTTTTTGTCTTGCCCTGGTCAGCTTGACTGGGAGGCGCGTTGACCGCGCCCGCGACTAAAGCAGTTAGCGCAGCGGCATTGCGGCCGTTTAACGGCATCTCGACCATTCGCGAGTTATCGACCACCTGCCTCAGCGTCTCTGTATTGGTGTCCACTTGTAAGGCAGACCCTTGCACAGTCACTGACTCAGTGGCTGCGCCGATCTCTAGTTTCACGTTGAGTGTGGCGCTCTCATCCGCTTGTAACGTGATACCCGTCTGCGAGAAGTGACGGAATCCCTGGGCCTGCACGGTCAAGACGTAGCCGGCCGGCCGCAGCTCTGGAATCACGTAGCGTCCATCAGAGCCGGTGGTGACAGAGCGTCCGAAGTCGGTTGCAACCTCAGTTGCCGTTACGGTCGCCGAAGGAATTGTCGCTCCGGATTGGTCGGTGATGACTCCCGAAAGACTGCCCAATCCTTGAGCGTGGGCGTGGGCAACGATCAGCGCCGGAAGAATCAGAATACGCGTGATACCTGCAAATTTTGAGGGGATCGTTCGCGAGGCGAAATCGAACATAGAAGGCCTCCTACAGACTGGAGGAGATCGTATCCAGTTTGCGTGCTTAGGTCAAGCGTTGAACCAAAGCGTTTGACCCTCATGTGAGACCACGATACGTCCCGTTGCGTGGCCGACGCGGACAGTGCGTCGAATCGCAGCGAGACGAGGACGGTGCGCGTTAAAGCGGTCTGGCTTCACGAAGGCAACCGAGAGCGCTTGGCGCCTCACCCTTGAAGCTCGCGGACTGGGTTCCGTATCCATCAAAGTCAGGATCACCGCAGTTCGAAAACTCGCGGTCGAAGCGGCTGACAATGGGCTGCTGGCTCCGGAACTAGCCGCCGGAATTTCACGCATCAAAGGTGTAAGGGCCAAGGGCGTACGGGTCGGGAACTGGTTATCGCTTCGGCAAGCCCAGACACTTCTGAATGCACCGGATATTTCTACGAAGAAAGGACTACGGGATCGTGCGATGCTGGCCGTCCTGCTCGGCTGCGGCTTGCGGCGATCCGAAGCAGCGGCGCTTACGCTCAGGCACATCCAACAAAGGGACAATCGCTGGTGCATCGTGGACCTTATCGGTGAGCAGGGCCGTGTTCGGACAATTCCGATGCCGACCTGGGTCAAGGTTGCGCTCGATACCTGGACCGTGGCAGCCGGCTTCTTTGATGGATTCGAATTCCGCCCAATCAACCGAGGCGATCAGGTCCAAGGTGAATGCATTAGCGAGAAGGTTGTCTGGCAATTGCTCCAGCAGTACGCAGCGACCGCCGGTGTTCCGGGCATCGCACCGCAGGACCTACGGAGGACCCGCGCTAAGCTCTGCCGCGCTGCGGAAGGCGAGCTTGAGCAGATCCAACTGCTCCTCGGTCACGCGTCAGTCCAGACTACCGAGCGATATCTTGGCACCAGGCAGGATCTAGTCCATGCGCCTAACGACGCGATCAAATTGAGAGTGGCAGTGTAGCAAGAAATTTCCTGGGGCTCCGAGATGTGCCCATTCTCTGCCGACTCGTGTCTACATCCGGGACAAGAACGCAAAGTCCTATCCTAATTGTTGTAGGATACATGCCCCGAGAGATCGTCAGTGTCGAAATAGGTTGCAGTTCGATAACCCTCACGCCTGACGGAATCCAGGTCCAAACTAAGAGCGGGTTTGTGCGCATCCCTTGGCGCGACGTGAAAGCCGTGGCGCTCGCAGGAAAGGACCATCGAGCGATGCCTGGTCCAGCTGTGATAGCCGAGCAAACGAAGCAGATGCAATCTCGGATGAAATCGGCGGGTATCTGCGACTGGACAAGTATGTTAAAGCAAATGGAGCTGAGTGCGACGCGCTATTGATGGGTCTGCGGACCCGCCTGGGTGCCCGCTGGCTGGGTGAAGAATTCACCCAGGAGCAGCTGGAAGAGCGTTTTTGCCGTTGGGGCCTCAAACGCACGTTTGGAGTTGTTAGAACCCTGGTACTGTTGTTCAGTGCGCTGATACTCTTCCTGATCGTCTGGACTTTGGTTGTGTATGGTCTGCCGATAGCCACCCAGGAACTCTTCGGCGCGTTTTTCGCAGAACTTCTTGCCGGTGAATGGCAGGCGGCTTTGATCCTGGGTATCTTGCTGGCTGGATTCTTACTCCTCAGTTTGGGCGTCAAGAAAGTAACTAGCCGGTCGCGATACCGGCGGTTCTGGACCCTTCCGTGAAACGCGGAGCTGAAGCACCTGGTGTCGACCACCGGCCGGATGCCTTCGATGGGACGGGCATAGCCGTTATCGGTAGGGTCGGGCCGGAGGAAGCAGAGTGGACGCGTCAACCTCTGGCCAGTGTCGACATCGTCCCCGTCATAGTGGCCGGCGCTCCAGATATAGACCATGACGAGCGAAGTGTTATTAATACCGTAATGCTTTTCCAGCGCGGCGCGAAAGTCTTCGCTCTCCAGAACGGCTTGCTCGCACTCGATCTGTTCGTCGGCCGAAAGTGTCGGTTGCGCTCCTTCGCGAGCCACGTCAACTCCGATGACGGTGTTGGCGGTTAAGTCGAGGGTTACGGTGGACGCGCGATTCAGTTGGTTGTTCATCAAGACGGCTTTGGCGCAGCGTCCTGCCACCGGCACCGCCGGCCACCCGTAGACCGCGCTCTTATCGGGTTCCTTCGGGGCAATGCTGATAATGCGGGTTTCGGACATCCAGTCAGCCATAGAGCGAAGGAGTGCAACAGACTGTTGGACTTCAGCCGCCCTTAACGGTTCCAGCGGATGGCGAGTCCACCTATTGTCGGAGTTCGCGGAAGGGGAGGTTGTGGGGTTTTGAACTTCTTGCATAAGAGTGCCTCTCAGTTAGTTATCGTCCTAAGCAATTTGCCGCCGGTACGGCACCGGCGCCCTTACGGGGTTCACCGGCACCCTATTGGAAGCGTGGACGGCAGATGGTCCACAACGCGTTGGAAAGGACTACGTGGTCACGAGAGAACCGGCCGAACGCCGATCCAGGTCAATGAAAAACCACACCGCGATGCTCAGGCTGACCACGAGGCAGCCAAAATAGAGTCCGGCGGACCAACCGAATTGTGAGGCAATCCACGGGGTGACCACGGGAGCGAGAAACCCTCCGAAATTACCTCCCGTGTTGAGTAGTCCGCAAGCGGCACCTGCTTCTTCCCCGCCAACACAGATGGTTGCCGCCCAAAAGGGACCGTCTGTGGCCGCTGCAAGCCCCAACGCCAGCGCCATCAATACCCCCGTCATTTCCGCACTGCGCAGACCGAGTGCTGCAAACAGAGTGACGGCGCTCAGGCCCAATCCCGCAATGGGAACAATCCGCATTCCTCTCTTCAGTCCAAAACGACGGACGCAGAGATCGGATACTTTCCCGCCGGCGGGAGCGAAGACCATCCAGGAAAGAAAGAGTCCTGTTGTATAGACGGCGCTTTGCGCGGCTCCCATGTGGCGAATCTGTCCGAGGTAATAAAAGGTCCAGTAGAAGAAGATGTACTCAAAATAGCAGGCGGCGAAGTATCCGGCGGTGAGGAGCATCAGGTTGCGGGTGGTCAACAGCCTTCGCCACGGTGTGCGGTGTTCAGCAGGTTGCGGCGCCCGAGCGACTCCTCGCGGGTAATCGCCGACCGCCGTCATCCAGACAATAGCCAAAAGTCCCGTGGCTGCGCCGGTAATCAGAAAGGCGATCCTCCACCCCGCCGACGCAATGAGGTGCGAAAAGATCAAGGGAGAGAGCGCACCACCGATGCCCGCGCCACCGGCAATCCAACCTTGCACTTGTGCGCGAACTCCGATATCCATCCAGTTGGCATTCATGCGAGCGGCCGAGGGATAGAGAGGGGCGGAGACAATGCCCAGCAGCAACCGAATTCCCAGAAAGGCGGGCAAAACTCCAACAAGAGCGCCCAATCCGGGTCGTCCACCGAGGGCGGTGATAGCCGTAAGCACGGCGGTTCCGAAGCCCACGATGATCAGCGCGCGGTGCGGCCCGATACGATCGGCGAGCCAGCCCCCCGGAATCATCAGCAGAGCGTATCCAAACAGGAACGCGGAGAAGATTGCGCCCATCTGCGTTTCCGAGAGTGAGAACTCACGGGCGACGGCCGGTCCGGCGATAGATATGGCGGTCCGCTGAAAATAGCTCATCAGGCTAAGGCCGACGAGCAGAGCGATCACTTTTTTCTGTGAACGATTGAGTCCCAGCCCTGGCGATTGAGTGAGAATAGGGATGAGCGTAGGCGTTTGACCGGGTGATCCCAAGCCGATATTATATGATCGATCATCATAATCACGCAACGAGACACTAAACAAGGCATTTTCATCATGAAGACTTGGTATTGGTTCGTTATTCTGGCGGCTGCGGCGTTGGCTAATGGTGCGGACGCGGAACATCCCAATACGGACCATCCTCCAATGCCTAAAGGAGGTACAGCTCTGGAGCGGTCAGAGCTTACCGAATCGTCGGCCGCCGATCTGCCGTACTTTACCTCGAAGCCAGCCGTCGTCCAGAACTATGTGGATGAGTTCGTTTTCAAGAAGATTAATAAAGACGGAATTCCACGGGCTGCGCTCTGTTCGGACATTGAGTTTCTGCGACGCGTCACGCTCGACCTGACGGGACGGCTGCCGGAACCGGATACCATCCGTGGGTTTGTCGCCGACACCGATGTAAACAAACGCGGCAAGCTTGTTGACGAGTTCATGAAGGCGACCACCAAGGGCATGACGGTAAAACCGTCTACACCTTTTCTCGACCGCTGGACCTACTTTTTCGCAGACCTGTTTCGCGTAAACAACTCCATGGGAGCAGGCCGAATCCTTCTGCATCGTCATATTTATAATGCGCTAACGACGAACGAACCTTATGACGAATTCGTGCGCGGGCTGTTAACGGCAACAGCGCGATCCAACTTCGACTCGGCGCAAGCGAATTTCCTGATCCGCTTCGATGTTGACCAGCCTGATCAAAGTACGGTCAACCATGAAGATACCTACGACGAAATGGCCATACGCACTTCGCGAATGTTTTTGGGCTTGAACCTGGAATGCATCTCATGCCACGACGGAGCCCGGCATTTAGAAAAGATCAACTTGTGGCTGACCCAAAAAAAGCGAGCGGACCTCTGGCGCCAGGCGGCATTTTTCGGCAAAGTGCGGATGTACCGTCCGTACGGAGATTTGGTTGATGAATTTGTCCTAAATAACGAAGGCACGGGATACGACACTGCCAGCAAGAGTGTCGTGCGCCTGCCGCGCTACAAGGCCGACACCACGCCCACGTTTATCCTAACCGGCGAGCATCCACGGGAGGGAGAGGATCCGCGCGACGCGTATGCGCGAATGGTTACCGGGAATAGACAGTTCTCCCGGACGATCGTGAATAACATTTGGGCTGAGCTTTTTGGAGCGGGCATCGTAGATCCGCCCACCGCATTCGATCTGGTGCGGTACGGCTCCGATGGTTCAACGAACGGCGGTCTCGGCCCGCTGACGCAGTACGCGGAACTTCTGGACGCGATGGCGAAGGACTTTGAGGAGCACCACTACGATCTGAGGCATCTGATTCGCACCATCGTGACTTCCAGTACCTATCAGCTTTCGCACCGCTTGCCGCAGGGCGGGTGGAAGGCGGAGTATGCCGACTATTTCGCGCGGCACTTGGTTCGGCGGTTGCCTGCGGAACAGGTTTGGGATGCATTGAGCGATGCCACCGGGATTTATGATGAGATGCCCATTGGTGATTCGGGACGCAAGGTGAAATACGTGCTGCAGACGGTTTCGCCGGAAGACATTCCGGGAAAATTACGGAAGGTGTTGGCCAGCTTTGGCCTGGATGACCGGACGCTGGGGACGCGGTCCCTTACTGGCTCTCCAGTGCAGGCTTCCATTCTACTTAACAGCGATTTGGTGAAGGAAAAAATCAAATCGGATAAGAAGGGACGGGTCTGGAAATTGATGCATGCCGAGCCGCCGAAGACCAATGAAAAAATTGTCGAGGAGATCTTTCTGGCCACGTTGTCTCGTTTCCCCTCGACCGCGGAATCCCAGTTTGGTGTCAAACTGGTAGCTGAGAACCACGATGCAGGCGCGGAAGATCTGCTCTGGGCTCTTCTGAATCGGCCTGAATTTTTATTGAACTACTAAAGTGGAAACGCTGCCATGAACTCTCCACGATCTCCCATCCCGTCGCTGACCCGTCGCAGTCTGCTCCGCATTGGCGGCGTCTCCCTCGCCGGCTTCGAACTGCTGCCATTCGCACCGCCCCTGAATGCGGCCGCCAAGCAGAAGGTAAACCCGCGCGGCACGGCGGAGTACTGCATTTTTGTTTTTCTGCAGGGCGGCGCCAGTCACGTGGACAGCTTCGATCTAAAGGAAGGTAAGTGGACTCCACCGGACTTCGATGTCCGTACGATCCATCCGGATCTGAAGATGCCCACCGGCCTGTTTCCGAAGTTGTCCCAGTGTACGGACAAGTTCGCGATCGTTCGATCGCTCGAAGCATGGGAGACTGAGCACGGACGGGCAACATACTATCTTCACGTTGCTCACCAGGTAAGTCCGGCACGTGTCCACGAGATCCCATCTCTGGGCGCTTTGATTGCTTACGAATTTCAAGGAAAGCGGAAGCCCTCCGATTTTTTGCCTCCGTTCGTGTCCATGAACTACGGACCGGATCAGATTAAGGAAGGGATGCTCGATAGCAAGTACGCTCCTTTGAACTTTGATACCAAGGGCGGCGACCTCTCGTTCGTAGTGCCAGCGGAAGAGAGAACCAGATTCGATCGCCGGGTCGGATACCTGAAGGCGCTGGGAGAATTGAAGCCGTCGGCGATTGCTCCAGATTCGCATCCGATCGCCGCGCTCGACGCCTTTCGCTCCGACGCTTTGACAATGATGAATTCGGCTCAGATTCCAAATATTCTCAGCATCGGAGACGAGGATAAGAAGCGTTACGGAGACACGGAATTCGGAAACGCCTGCATTCTTGCGCGCAACATTCTGAAGTCCGAAAGCGGCACGCGGTTTATCGCCATCAATCACGGTGGATGGGATTTCCACGTAAAAATTTACGAGAAGAGCCAGAAGGCGAACCACTATACAAAATCACGGGATCTTGATGGTGGATTAGCGGTACTGCTATCCGATCTGGAACAGACGAAGGACCAGGACGGACGCAGTCTGCTGGATAAGACGTTGGTGGTGGTGATGGGCGAGTTTGGCCGCACACCCGGTGAACTCTCGCCCGGTCTGGGGCGCGACCATCATCGCTACGCCATGAGCGGACTCTTTGCGGGCGGTGGCGTGAAAGGCGGCAAAGTGCTGGGCGTCACCGACGCGGAGGGCGGCAGAGTACTGAAGGCGGACTGGTCAAAAAAGCGGTCGATGTACCCGGAGGACGTTGCCGCCACCATCTATTCAGCGTTGGGTATTGACTGGACAAAAGAGATTAAGACTACTCCGTCGGGACGCGTCTTTGAGTATTTAGAATTCCAGTCCGGTACCAGTTTTCTGGACGTCGGCGAGATTTCGGAGCTATTCGTTTAAGCAATAATCACGGAATGACGGGCAGCAGGATGTAAGACGAGTTAGCGCCCGAGTGATGCACCACGTTCCGCGCCGTTTCCCACCGGATTTCGTCGTAATTTCTGCCGCCAGTGTTCAGGTTGCGGTCGAAACGCGGGAAGTTGCTGCTGGAAATTTCCAGGCGTATGCGATGGCCGGCAGGGATGTAAATGCTGGTGGCCATCAGGTCGATTTTCATTGGATACACCTGGCCGGCTTTCATCCATACTTTCTTGTCCAGGCCTTCGCGATAGCGCCCGCGAAGAATTCCCTCTTGCACCGTGTAGGCCGCGCCATCGGGATGAACGTCTACGAGCTTGGCGGTAAAATCCGTATCCTTGGCGCTGGACGATACGTAGAGCAGGGCTTCCAGCGGGCCGGTTATTTCGATACCTTCCTTCAGTACCGGCGTGGAATAGATCAGAACGTCGGCGCGCTTCTCGACTTCACGCTGATCAAGAGGACCATCGGGATTCTTTGGGTTCGGCGTACAACAAATGGAGCCGCCCACAGTTGGGACAGGGTTGCCTGGATCATACGTGTACCCGTCTGGAGCTTCTTCGGCCGGCTTCTCAGTAGAAAGTGTACCCCCGCCGGCATCCGAATTTGCGTGGCCGCCGCTCCTGAGATAGAACCGGGTGAATTTCGTGCGAGCCAGCGGCCACTCATGCTCACCACGCCATTGGTTCTTCCCCATTACGTATAACTGAACCTTTGGCATCTTCAATACATCGTTTTCCGCGCCTTTCAGAAAATGATCGAACCATTTCACGTAGAAGTTTAAATAATCGAGTTGCGCGTCGCCGAAATCGAGCTTCCCAACGACAGTCTGCTCCGTAGCCCGCTCGGACCGGCAGTGCGTGGTTGGCGAAATAATGACGAATTGATTCTCTCTGGCGGTGGCGCTTTCAGCGTTTTTACTGAGGAGATTGAACAGGTCCAAGGTGGATTTCACGACGTTGTCATACCAGGAACAAATGTGAAGCCCTGGCACATTGAATCGATTCTTGTCGCTGACGTAACCGAACTGATCCCACCAGGGGTCTCCTGGAGCGTGCGAAACCCACCCTTCCCAATCGGTTGATGGCGCTCCTGCTTTACGCAGCATGTCGATGAGTGGCAGTGTATTCCAAATCGGAGTCGATTTTTCGAGCCCAGGCCGAGCCTGCGGATTCATTTTGCTCCCGTTCTTGTAGAACCACTCGGAAGCCATTGAGAGTTCGAGCGCGCCGCCGGTCATCAGGCCGGCAAAGCGGTAGGCTCCTCCGGCGGCCTGCGCGATCATCGCGGTCTGATTCAGATGGCGAATTTTGCTCAATTCGATCTGATCTTCCCCCAAATAGGAACAGCCGTAAGTGCCAATTTTTCCCGTTGACCAAGGCTGAACGGCGATCCAATCCAAAAGATCGGAACCATCTCGCGTAT
>Ga0207695_10012785_pt1 | contig 10051 bp, 13 predicted proteins | sample KBSC54metaG_FD_184354 | JGI IMG/M metagenome (GOLD analysis project Ga0207695, IMG submission 184354) | Corn rhizosphere microbial communities from Kellogg Biological Station, Michigan, USA - KBS C5-4 metaG (SPAdes) (version 2) | ecosystem: Host-associated > Plants > Roots > Rhizosphere > Soil... | reverse complement strand
CGGTGCTCGCGGGCAAGATCCTCTATTCGGACATCACCGATATCCAGCTCGCTTATCCGGGCCTGAGCCTGACCAGCTTCACCCCGACGTCGATCGGACTGGATTCGGCGGCCTTCGTCGATCCGGTCACCGGCGCGCCCGTCTATCACGATGTGGACCAGGGGCTGGGGGTCGTCGGCTATCAGGGCGCGATGTTCGGCGATTCCTTCCTGTCGATCACGTTCGACGCGGTCGCCTACACGCCGAGCGGCCAGCCGCTCGCCAGCGTGGCCGATCAATATAATGCGCTCAACAATAGTGCGCCTTATGCCGGCTATCCGACGGCGGGCTATTGGACCGCGGCCTTCCCGGTCGTGACTTCGCCAGGCGTCCCCGAGCCTGCCTCCTGGGCGATGATGGTGGGCGGATTCGGCCTGATCGGCGGGGCGATGCGGCGGCGCAGGATCACAGCATCGTTCGCCTGACCCGATCCCGCAAGGAGCGTGCGGCGCCGTCGCATCCGCACGGGTGCGACGGCCGTTCGCCAATGGCGAAGAAATCCAAGCTTCTTGCATCGGGCGTCTGCAGCCGCGACCGCAATTACCGGATAATGCTTAAGGCGCATGTGCCCCGGCGGACGCGAAGAAAAGCAGATTTCTCTCGTCTACCAACTCGTGTCCGTCCCTGCGCCGGCTCCCGTACCGGGCTTGCTTTCTCAGTATAGAGTACCGATAGCTCGTCGACGTTCCTGCGTGACCTTATCGTCGGAAAGCAGGTTACGGCGCTCCGGCAGCCGAGTGGGCCATTGCAGCAAATAATCTCCGTCGAAGCCCGCAAGCGCTTCGAGACGAAACCTGTTCCTAATATAAAGGTGCTTTTCGCGTAGATCGACCAATCCCGAAGAGCGTAACTTTTGCAATGCGATGTTCAAATGCACGCTGCTCATTGCAAGCGCGGCTGCAAGATCCGTCTGGGTCAGCGGCATCTCGGCACAGCCGCCAATCACCATTCCAGCAGCATTGATGCGCGCGTGCATTTCGCACAGGAGGTGTGCCAGCCGCTGATCGGCTTTGCGCGCGGCGATGTTGACAAGCCATTCGCTCCGGATCGACTGCCGTATCGCCAACAGCCAGTCGATCGCCTCGGACAAGGCGTCGCTTTGTTGCAGGTCCGCCATGGCTTGCGGCGGCACGATCTGAAACCTGCCGCGCGATAATATGGCCGTGGCCGCGATCCTTGCTGTAAATTCGTCGAAGAGAATCAATTCGCCGGGCAGGACAAACTCAGTGATGACGCGACGTCCGTTTGAGCTATCCCTTGTTCGAGCGCTCCAACAGTCCAGCATGAGGACCGCGCTGCCGGGACTCACATCCGTCGGAAGCTGATCTCCACGATCAGCTGAGATTATCTCGCCGGGGAGGTCGCGCACCATCGCAATCTCGTCGGCGTTCAACCGAATCCATCTGCCAAGCCTGTTTATCAAGCCTTCGGACATGATCGCCCCCCACGAGAAGCAAGCAACGCTACTGGGACGCCCCCGAAGCGATCACCGGATTCGACTAATACCGCACCGCCACAAACCGGAAAAGTCCCCAATAGTTTCGACATTTTGAGGTGGGGGCACGCGCGGCCTGGTTACTTAACCAGCTGTATTGTGACAGCAAACCGGCAACGTCGAAATGGCTAGGCGATATTGATTGGGGCGATGCCGGTCGCAACCAGCCCAATGACAACTACGACCACCATTAACCCGATAGAGAACAACGGCCCGAGTTCTCGCGACCTGCGCCCCAGACATGCGAGCAAAATTCCGATAATGGTGGCAAGCGATAGCCCCACAATATCTGGAATCTCTATGGTGGCCCTCCAAAATGAAATCACCACACCCTCCCGCATATACCGATCAAAGATCGAAACATGATCTATCGGTCCTGTATGACGATCCGTGTGGTGAGTTATTTAATTTCCTTCTTGATCGGCCCAGTATCTTCCACGAACGGCGGTCGGACACGTACCCGTTGTCTTGAATGTTCATCCCTTTTTGGCGGTAAATCGTTAAGCGTGCCGTCTGAGATTGTCGAACCGATGAATCCGACGCAACGTTGTCCCGCTGGCTAAAGGACTACTCCACGCGGCCCGGCTTAAGCAATCTTAATGCGCGTAGCCAATCGCGACGATATCCTCCTCAGCCGGGCGACAGGCACGACCGTATTCCGGCACGGGCCATGAGCAGACCGTGGGAACTGACCATGCGACCGTATCGCTTAACCTTGTTATGGTTGATGATAGTCCTTGTGCCCTTGGGAGGTGCTCCAGCTTCGGCGGATCCGCCAGCCGCGGGAATGACCGCAGGCCCCGGGCCCGGTACTGGGACCTTGGCAGATTGTACCGAAGTCACTGCCGCCTCGCCCGTTCGACCAGTTCGCCGCAGGCTCACTTATGCACACGAGCAGGGGAAACGCCCGGTTCGCGCGCTTGGCCGGCGCTCCGTTCGCGTGAATAGAAGTCGCCACGCTCGCAAGCGATCGCGTCGGCCCGTGCGGCGTCATTTTGGCCAACCGCATTCGCAAAGCTCCGCCAATATTCGTCGTTCCTTGATCTGCGCGGGTCGCACGCATTTCGTGAATCGCATTATCGGCCTTCCGGATCTCGGCGCGGAAAATTCCGACGAGGTCGCCGATGTTTCGCCGGAGATCCTCGTCGAAGCAAAACGCGCCCAGTCTCCGTCCTTGGACATGCCGTCATTCCCCCCGCTCGCACCGCCGCCATCGCCATTGCCCCTGAATGGCCGGACGGGTGGCCCATTTCCTCCATTTTACCCGATCGGCCCAGCGCCCATCGTCGTGGTTGCGCCCCTCCCTCCTCCTGGCCCTCCTGGCCCTCCCCCGCCGCTGCGCGCTGTTCCGGAGCCCTCGAGCTGGCTCCTGTATTTCTGCGGTTTCTTCCTGCTGGGGTGGAGGTTGCGAAATCGGCGCCGAAGAGCGCCGTCTTTGGGATGAGCAGCGTCGACGGGTTGGACAAGCCCAGGCACAAAGGTTGAGAACTGCTAATGAAACGAGCAGTATCGACGCCAGCGCAAGAGAGACTGCCAAACATCCGCTCGGGCGAGCCAAATATTAAGCATTACCTGCTAATCCTTTCAGGAACGCAGCAGCGAACCGACGTCTCCTGGGAAATCGGGCGATGATAGGATGGCCATTGATCGAACGGATAGCGCGCCTGATTGAGCCGCACGAATTTCGACGTTGGCAGCAAATCCATGATCACACGATCCGGGGCGGCGCGACCAGCGAGGCGGCGGAGGCCGCTGCCAATGGCTGGCACGGCGCCGGCATCGAAAGAGCGCGCAACAAAGCACACGAAATTCTAATCATGATGGAAGATGCGACGCCGGCGATGGAACAAGCGGGACGGGAGGCTTTGAGCGCGGGCGGCACACCGCGTGCGGTTTGGAGCGCAATGGTTGAGGTAGCGCTTAAGGAAAGCATGCCGCCGAAATCCGGGAAAGACGCCGACGCTTGTCCAGAATAGGGTGCGCCCCATCACCTTGGGGGGAATGATGGGGCGCGAGCATACCGGGCCGAATCGTGGGATGGGGTGCCGGTACCTCTTCCCCGTGCATACCGGAAAGCATAGTTAACCATATTAGGGAATCTAAATAGGCAAGCGAAATTCTTGAGCTGTGCAAGAAGTTACAATTCCCTAAGCAGCGCCTTGCTAAGATGAAGAATGGGCGATGCCGGCTCGGACCGCATCCGCGGCTAGCACAATCGCGCCCGGCCGAGGGCGGCTTCCGCTTGTCGGAACCGACAATATCGGGCGCCGTCAGAGGCATAGACGACGGCTCACCACCGCTCTCACCGCAGGAGCCGAGCCGGTGGGGCGTGGTTCGGGTCTCCGAGGCCTCGACCGAGCGCAGCGGCGCCTCGAGCCTACGTGGATCCTTTCACTAGCTCGATCATCGTTTCTGTCCCGAAACAGCCTAGATATTTATCAAGCAGCTCATCCGGCGCATCGCCAAACAGCATCGGCAGTTGCGATCTGTAATGATAGACCAGCTCCCGTTTCCGGGCCAGTATCTCGGAATCGATGACGGTCGTCGCAATATTGGGCCGAAACGCCTTCAGAACGCCGCCCCAATCGCGCCCAGCCCGTGCCAAGAACCCCAAGTGAACCGCCAAGAACAGCTTTTTCCCCCGCGGAAAAGGGACGTCCTTCCGCAAGAGATATTGCCAGAGGTCGATCCCATGCCTGCCTGGATGGTCGGCAGAAACGTGTGTTCCGGCCCGCAGGCCCAGCTCGCGGTAATGTGCCTTTTTGAGGAACCGCAGCCAGGAATAAGGTGCATCTTCATAAAAGAGGACCTTGGCGGAGGCGTCGTTCCGCAAAAGTTCAAGGGCGACGTCGCGACATAATAAATGATCGAGGTGCCCGCCGATCCCGGAGGGGAAATAAAATTGCGCCTCGGTGTAGGTGCGCTTGTACGAGACCATCATCTCGTACAAATCGGCCATAACCTGGCGGTCCCGTGCACTTCTCGATATGGAAAAAGGGAAGCTGCCCCGGAGCAGGGCCTCCGGCAGGCCCAGCGCGCGCCACGAAACATCCACAGAATTCCAGGCCGTCTCGTCTTCCTCTTCTCGGTCGGTACGGATCGCATCAACGAAATGGATCTGCGCTCTCCTTGGCGCCCGCCTCGAAGCATCCTTCGAGGTGAAGGTCGTGAGCACCAAGGTGTCGCTACGACGGTCGGAGTTGGTCAATATCCGACCGCCACAGGATAAGGCGACGTCGTCGGCATGAGGTGACACGTAAATGTGTCTCACCTTGTTCTCTCCCCTTACGTCAGCGGCTGCCGCCTTTTACCCGCCGCTGCTCGTGCGGCCTATAGGCAGCCCCAGTGCGGGCGGCCGGACCGAAAACCTTGGCGTCGTCGGCCGTGCGCCGCGATTTACGGGCGCTTTGATGATCAACTCGTTTAAACTGCTTGATGCTATGGCAGCTTAGGGGAGTACGGGTGTTGCGGAGCCAAGGGGGATGAACGAACAATGCGCTTTCTCTTCACATCCATCCCGGGCCTCGGCCACTTCAATCCGCTGGTGCCCCTTGCGCGCGCGCTGACCGATTCGGGGCACGATGTCGCCTTCGTAACCTCGCCGTCCTTTGCGGACGCCGTCACACGGGCCGGTTTCGAGTTCATAGCGGGCGGAATCGACTGGGACGAACGACGCTTGATCGAAACTGTCCCCGAGCTTCACAGCCGCGCGAAGCTGGAGCGGGGCGAATGGATCATGAAAAATCTGTTTCTCGATCGCTCACCGCGCCGCATGATCCCGGATCTGATGCGGATCATTCCGGCGTGGCGTCCGGATGTCGTGATCGCCGGCTCGTTCGAGTATGGCGGGTTGCTCGCGGCTGAGAAATCCGGCCTTCCCTATGCGACCGCCAATTACACGATTCCCTGGAACCGCTGGATACTCAAGCACGCGGTCGGACGCCCAATTGCCAGAATACGAGAGGACTTCGACCTCCCTTCGGACCCGAAGCTGGATGCTTTTCGCCGCTACCTCGACCTTTGCTTCGCCCCTCCGTCATGGCGGTTTGAGCGCGCGCTGCTCGACCGAGCCTTGACGCATCTCGTCAGGGCCAAAGTGCTCAGCATCGATGTGCCCTTGCGCCAAAGACTGTGGGGTCTGCGCGCACTACTGCTACAGAAATTGTTCGCCCGCTCGCTCCGCGCACATCCGGAAGATGCGCTGCCAGCTGCGACAACACATTTTATCGGAGGCGCCAATCGGGTTGAGGCGCAGGAGGCAAGCTTAAGCTGGATGGAGCAAATGCCCCGGCAGCCCACCATATTCGTCAGTCTCGGCACCGTTTTAGGCGCCGAATATCCTGATATTTTTGAGAAAATATTGGCCGGTCTGGGCGACAAGCCGGTTAATCTGGTCATGACCCTGGGCGGCAAAGGCGATGCTGCGCGCTTTGGACCACAGCCCAAGAACATCCGCATTATGGATTTCATCAGTCAGGACGATATTCGCCGGTTGCTCCCGCATGTGGATCTCTGTGTGAATCATGCGGGGTATAGCTCCGTGGTCGAGTCATTGTCCCACGGCATTCCGCTTGTCTTGTTGCCGCTCATGTCGGATGCGCCAATGAATACACGAATGTGCCTGATCGACGGCGTGTGCGCGAGCCTTCCATCCCAGGTCTGGGGAGTGAGCCCCAAGGGCTTGCCCATCATAAGGGTAGAAAGACTTACCGCCGACACCCTGTCCGAGGTGATAATGCAGGCGCTCAACGAGCCCGCCTACAAGGCGGCCGCGATGCGAATACAACAGCAGATGGCGCAGCGTCCGGGCCTGGACGCCGCCGTTAAGCTGCTAGAGACGCTTGGCTCCTCCTTCGAGCAGCTGTGTCCTGCCAATGCCGAATAACACGCGCGAGAGCGAGCTAGTTCCCGATTTCCTCTCTGACAGCGACCGCCAAACGATTCGCCGACCGGACGAACGCGACACTCCAATCCTCGACCGAGCGCTGCGCGGGGAGCGAGCAAGCACGTACGCCGCAAGCTTCATCTTATAGACGCAACGGCTAGTCGCGAACAAACCCCCGGCCATGTAGACTAACGCCGTTAACCATGAGAAGTTCCCATTCCTTTATGATTTTCCATCAAATGTTACGGCTGTGGCATGATTGGCGTTTGAGGGGTATACGAGGGGGCGATTTCATCGCGATAACTTTGTTGAAAGGCTCGCTGAGCTAAAGTTGCTTAGCCGAAGGTGCTTTTGGCCGGGGGTTGCATGTCGTACCAGTGGAATTTCAAAGACCAACTGCATGCGCATTTTGCGCGCAAGAGGGCCGACTCGTCGCTCGGAACAAGCAAGTCCATTCGCCTTCGGCGCATGACAATTGGTGGGGAACCACGCAACGTAGTCATCAGGCTCGTCGAGACTCGCAAGAAGATCGACGCCGCGTGCGAATTGGTGAACGATCGCTACGCCTGGCGAGGCTATGGCGATCGCCATCACATCCCCGCCGACGCGCACCACATGACATTCACGGCCGAGGTCGACGAAGAGATTGTCGGAACGATCACCCTCGCGGTCGACTCCTCATCCGGCCTCGCAATCGACAAAGTCTTTTCTGCGGAGGTCGACGCGTTCCGGTGCATGCCGGATACCAGGGTGTGCGAACTGACCAAATTTGCGTTCAGCCCAAAAGTTCAGTCGAAAGAATTGATGGCGGCGCTGTTTCATATCGTATTCGTTTATGGCTCGCGGGCTCATGGCGGGACCGACCTCTTCATCGAAGTCAATCCCAGGCATGTGCGGTTTTACGAGTCGATGCTCGGCTTTCAGAAGCTGGGTTCGCTGAAACAGAATGAGAGCGTTGCCGCGCCGGCGCAACTCATGTGGCTGAAGGTCTCTGAAATCCGAGAGCAGATTGTGCAATGTGGGGGCACGCATCAGAGCAGCGCCCGCTCGCTCTATCCCTTCTTTTTTTCGCCCACCGAGGAAGAAGGGATCTACCGGCGCCTGGTCGCCGCGGAATCCGAATTGATCGAGTTGCCCGATAACGAGCAGGAATTGACCGGCCTGGCCGCCAGCAGGTCCCCGGTTGCCGTGTCGGCGCAATTGTCGCTGGCGGCCGCGGCTTTGATCGATAAGGTACAGCGACGCGCGCCAAATCGAAGGGTAAGCCCCAGACTCAATTACCGGAAAGTGATGGCTGGGGCGAGGAAAACGCCGGCCCTGTAGTTGCCAGCAAGCTTTGTCGTGGCAGGTGGCGATGCGTCGCCAGCCCCTGACGTTGCACCCGAGCCGGTCGGTGCCGTAGCGGCGCGGCACGGGTCGCGGCTCAAGAGAGTGGCCGCCCCCATGCACGGTAGCACCAGCTGGGAGACGAAGGGCGGCTGTGGGACCGGCGCATTTCGGTGGAATTGCGCCAGGCCGCAAGCGTATCCCGGACCAAGCACCCTATAATCGCCCGACAGTCGGCGTTGGCGGCGAAATCCGCGCGGGCAATGAAGCGTGCGTCTCTTACGCCCCCGACTCGCTGGGTCGCAAAGCTCGATTATCGTTAATGATTCGCGGCACGATATTTTTCGCGGTCTCCCGGCGCGGGTTAACTATCAAATATGATCTTGAGTTGGGGCCGAACGTCGGCAGAAGTAGTTACAAAGACTTTATGTTTTCGCGACGCCTCCCTTTTCGGCCACCAGCGAGGCTCGTTACGCCTCAAAAAGAGGTTGCCGTTAACTTCCCGGAAAGATATCCAGTACCTCGGACTAGCAGGCGATTCGTTTGGGGGTCCCCCCGGTGATTTGGGGTATCCAATGGGGAGAATTGTAATGAGTGTTTTCAAGGCGATTTTGCCTGCCGGGATTGCGGCCGCGCTCGCGGTGGCTTCGTCGGCAGGTGCAACGGTGATCCACGTCGGCGGAGCCACGACCGGCGCGCCGGCTGACGCCACCTATGTATTTGATCTGACGAATGGTTCGACGCCGTTCTCGCCGGTTATTACGGCCCGATATAGTGCCGATTTTGGCGCTCATACCGGGACGCAGGCGGTCGACGATTCGTTCGTTTTCACGATTCCGCAGAACGGCGTTGGCAGCGGCAACTTCTCGACGAGCTTCTCGGCCACGTCGAATGAGTTCAAGCTGACCGACATCCTGTTCAATGGCACGTCCTATTTCAGCCAGGTGACGGTGGGAACGCACGGTTGGTCTTTGTCGATCGACAATCCTCTGCCGATCACGGCGAATATCCAGAACACTCTCGAGATCGTCGGGACCGTGAAGGGCATTAACGGCTACAGCGGGAACCTGACGTTCGCGGCTGTGCCGGAAGCCTCCACCTGGGCGATGGCGGTTCTGGGCTTCGGCGTCATCGGTGCCGGGCTCCGCAATCGCAAGTCTCCGAAGGTTGCCTTCGCCTGAGCTTCAGGAAATGAGAATGAAGGCCGTCGGTGAGAACCGGCGGCCTTTTTTTTGCCGAAAGGTCGTGTCGGATCGCGGCCTCTACGGTTGGTGAACACTGTCGAGTGACTCGGGTTCGCGCAGACAGGCAGCTATCCCATTCCCGAATATGTCGCCGGTGAACTTGCCCGCATCGGGCCGGATGCGTTCAAATAGGGCTGCTGGTCGAACCTGGCGACGTGCTCGTTACCGTCACTGCGCCAACGGCTTCATTCCGAGCGTCAGCTTGGGAAGCGCGGATGCGGACAAAAAAGCTCGGTATAGATTGAACGTCGACCGGATCTGGAGATGCTGGGCATGAGCCCGTTTTGGCGAATCCTCTCCGCCCCTTATTCGGGGCAGTGATCGCACTGAGGCGGCCGCCTTGGCGGCGCGTGAAAGCGGCATCTCAATGCAACGGCTGACACGCTCGGCTGGAATCAGGCGCTGGTGGGCTTCGGCCATCATCCAAACAGTCAGCTAGCGCTCGCGCAAAGGAGGCTGAAGCCGGTGCGCTCGCCCGGCATGGCGGCGGGCAAAGCACCAGGATCCATGCCGCGGCCGATGCTGCTCGGCCTGCCGATTCGCAGCCTCCCGGCCTGCGGCAGCGCGGCGTTATCACGGAGATCCGGCAGCTGCTCGACGGCTTCAACGCCAGCTTTGCGGTCCTCGGAAACCATGGCGGGCAAGGCACCAACGCCGCGCCTGCATACGTCGCGGAACCTGCGCCGTTACGCGGCGATCCTGTGATCCGACCTTCTCAGGAAGCGTCCGCCACCAACCACATGGCCAGCGTCTTCCTCGCCGCCACCTTCACATCTTTCGGTATATCGAGGCTGGACGCTGACTTCGTGAATACGCTCCACCGAGCGGGTCGGGCAGCTATTGGGGTTCGCCGCCCGACCCAATCACGTACCTATCGGACGATGTCACCGGAACGGAGTTAATTATCCGTAACCTTATGTCGGGTCGTAATCACGGACGAGGCGCCCTGCGGACGGCCAACAAATTGCCGGTTTGGGACCGCTGCGGAGGGAGAGGCGTTCCTGGCGAAACGGCGAAGATTTCAACCGACTCGAAATTCGAGGCTCGAATCTAAAAAGAAGA
>Ga0207695_10012782_pt1 | contig 10053 bp, 10 predicted proteins | sample KBSC54metaG_FD_184354 | JGI IMG/M metagenome (GOLD analysis project Ga0207695, IMG submission 184354) | Corn rhizosphere microbial communities from Kellogg Biological Station, Michigan, USA - KBS C5-4 metaG (SPAdes) (version 2) | ecosystem: Host-associated > Plants > Roots > Rhizosphere > Soil... | reverse complement strand
CCGACACCCGCAGCGCGTTCAAACACGCAACACGCGCCTCGAACTCAGCATCAAGAATCGAGCATCCAGCATCGAGTCTCCGCGCTAACCTCCACCTAAAAATTCCCGCGCGGCCCTCAACCCACTCTCCATCGCTCCGTCCACCGTTCCGCTTTGCGCGTCCTTCGCCGTAGCCTCACCGGCAAAGAAAAGTGTGTCCTCGACCGGCGCCGCCAAAACTTTCGGCAAATCGAGTCCATTCACCGGCACATAACTATACGCACCACGGATATGTGGATCACGCGCCCAATTGTGCGCGCGAATGCCCGCGAGATTGCGCCGCAGAGACGACGGCGATTGTAGGAAAATATCCGCCAGAATGCCAATGGACAGCTTTCCCAGCTGTTTCCAAAAACGATTCACAAGCACATCCGCCTTTGGTCCCCCTGCCCAACCGGTCAAAACCGGTCCGCGTGGATCGCTCCACCAAACCGGAATGGGCTCGTCCAGCGCCTGAACAACACCGAAGTCCTTATCCCGCCACCACCGCTCCTTAAAGATGAGACTCACCCGCACCGCATTTCCAAATTGAAGTTCCCCGATGGCTTCCGCCTTGTGCGGCAGCGGCGGCACGAACTCGACGTCACTTGCCTTCAGCACCCCCAACGGAAGCGTGATGACCGCCGCATCATACTGCTGCCGGAACTTGCTCGGCTCCGTGGCTCCACCGCGTTGCTTTTTCCGCTCCCCGCAGACGGTCACATTTCCACGCCGCCATGAAATCTTTCTGACCACCATGCCCTGCATGATATGCCCACCTAGCGCATGAACCGCACTTTCATAAAATCCCACCAGCGCCCCATAGCCTTGCTCAATTCTACCCTGATGCGGATCCACCATGTGTTCCGCGTCGTATTGACTGCGCAACAGCGCATGCGCACTGATTCGTGACGCGTTCGCCGCATTAAAACCTTCTACGAACGCCATGCTCAGCCGCTTCGTTTGTGGCGTAAAAAGATGCGACTGGATAAATTCACTGAAGGAGCAATCGGGCTTTTTCGGATCGACCTTGCCGATGACTTTCTCTACTCGCTGCCACACATCCATCTGCCGGAATTTTCCATTGGGAAAAAGAATCCGGCTTTCGACATTCATTCGGCGGACAGAAAGTTGCGCCGCTTCAAGCGCATCAATCATCGGCTGGCTTTGGCCGTGCAAGAACTCTGCACCAAGTTCAACCAATGTGGACTTGTGGGTAACCGTATGGACGCGTCCGCCCAGACGGGACTTTGCTTCCAGCAAAGTCACCCGGCAGCCAGACTTCAACAATTCCGCCGCCGCCGTCAGGCCCGAGATTCCACCACCGATGACAACGACATGTTTGGGCATTTAACGCGGCGGTTTGGGTGGTCGTTTCGTGTCGCGGATGAAAATATCGAACAACAGCCACATTGCGCCAAACGCCGCAAAAATAAAACAAAGAATGGCCAGCCCCGGATAACCGAACAGTTGAAAACCCGTCCGCACCTGCATCAACAGCGCCGCGCCAATGATGAGCGCCGCCAGTAACAGTCCCGCCGCAATGCGGTTGGCGACCTTCTGAAAACCATCGAGCAAGAAAAGCGTGTCGTCCTTGCGCAACCGCAATTCCAACTGCCCCTTGCCGACGGCATCGAAAACCTTGTTCACGCGGCCAGGCAGTTGACCCACGAAATCCTTCATTTCCAACAAGGAGCCAAAGACATTCCCCGGCGTGAGATCCTTTTTGAAACGACGTTCTAAAATTTCAGTGACGTCCCGGCGGATGGCGGCATTGGGATCGAAAGAAGGTGCCAGACACCGCCCGATTTCGTGCAGTTGCAACAGTGTTTTACCGAGCAACGTCAGTTCACTCGGCACGAACAAACCCGTTTCACCGGCACTTTTGCTCACTTCTAGCAGCGCCCGTCCGATATCCATCCGCTGCAGTGTGTTGTCCTGCATTTGCAGCACAAGCTCCCCGATTCGCCGTCGGAATGCCGGTTCGTCGAACTCACTGTCCGTCTCGCTCATTTGAATTGCAAAACTGGCAGCGTCCTCCGCCCGTCCTTCGCTGATGGCCAGCAGCAATTTTATGAGCTGCTCCTGCATTCCCGGCGTGACGCGCCCCACCATCCCCAAGTCAAGCAGCCCCACGCAATTGTCCTGGGTCAGAAAAATATTTCCCGGATGTGGATCGGCATGAAATAACCCATCGACCAGAATCTGCTTTAAATAAGCGCGCAACAATTCATCCGCCAGCGCGTCGCCGTCATAATCCAGCCGCGTCACTGGACTCAGCGCGGTTATCTTTTGGCCGGAAAGATAGGTCATCGTCAGTACCGCGCGCGTGGTGTAATCCTTCACCGGCTGCACCACGCGGATATGAGGAAACTCGCGCAGATTTGCGCCCAGCGCCGAAAGGTTGGATGCCTCGTGCGTATAATCGAGTTCTTCCACGAGCGCTTTACGGAACTGCTCGAGAATATCCAGGAAGCGGTGTTGCCGGCCGATCTCGGTATGCTCGTCGGCGAAGGTCGCGATTTCTTCCAGCACCTCCAAGTCCTCGGCGATTTGCTTGCGGATGTCCGGCCGCTGCACCTTCACAGCCACCTCTCGCCCGTCGCGTAGGCGAGCGCGATGTACCTGCCCCAACGAAGCTGCAGCGATTGGTTTTACATCAAATTCTAAAAACGCCTTGGAGAGACGGACTCCTAATTCACTTTGAACGATTCGTTCCACGTCTTCGTAAGGAAACGGCCCTACATTGTCCTGCAGGCGCGACAACGCCTTCAAGTAAGGTTCCGGCAACAGGTCGGCGCGACTCGAAAGAATTTGCCCTAGCTTTACGAAAGTCGGCCCCATCGCTTCCAAATCCGCGGCCAAGTCTTCCGGACTTGGGCTCTTGCCGTCCGGCACAAACGTCTCGTCTTTCAGCTCACTCAGTTCAGTGAGTTGGCGGAATAGGTCCGACCGGCCATGACGCCAAAAGAGCCGTCCGATTTGTTTGTATCGCGGCAAATGTTTGGTTTTGAAAAGCATGCTAGCTCATTCATTAGCCGGAGCCATGCCATAACCGCCGGAGCGCCGGTCTCCCGACCCGGCGTGGTCCGTAGCCTTTGTCCAGACGCTTCCACTTAGACGACTCGCACGCGGCGAAGGAGATGCTTATTAATTCGCACGCCCTTACGCGCTCCCCTCCTTGGAGGGGTGAGGGGTGGGTTCAGGACGCACACAACGCGTTCAAACCTCAAATATGCGCCGCGCGCTGTGCCGTTCTTGAGAGTAAGTCCTCAATCAAACTCGTTCCGCTAAGTCACGCAGAATGCATTAGCCCAACGTGGTTATAGGCACTCTGCAACAAGGCAACCATGCCGTTTGTCCCTACTTCCGCGTGTACCGGCCTGCGGCACGAGCACTGCTTTTAATGTCCCAGAACAACCAACCAAGGAGTTTTTATGAAAAGAAGTTTTACTCTCCTGCTCGTGGGCACCGTCCTCACGACCAGCATCGCCCTCAACGTACAATCACAACAACCAGCTAATCCAAACCCATTCCGTCCGGTCCCGGGCGGTGCGCTACAGCCAATGACCAATCTGGTCCGGCCGATGACCAATTCTCAACTGCGACCGCAAACCAATTTGGTGCCTCCTTATCCGAACCGACCATTCCCAACACAGACAAATCTTTTCCCCCGCCAGCCGTTCACCAACGGGGCCCTCATCCCGCGAACCAATCTAATCCCACAACAACCACTGCTCCCGCAGCCGCCCACCATTCCACAGCCCCCTACTCAACCGGCACCTCCGCTCATTCCTCAACCTCCAACGCAGCCTGCGCCGCCTCTGATTCCTCAACCACCGGCCGTGCCACCGGCTCAGCCGCCCGTCCCGACCATCCCACCAACACAGCCTGACCCTCCAGCCGTGCCGAACCCACCCTCACGACCACTGCCACCGTCACAACCAGTTCCTAATCCCCCTAGTGCACCAGTGCGACCACCGACAGCACGCTAAAGCTGGAGCGAATTAGAAATCAAATGGGCGAGCCCGCTCGATTGCTGGCTCGCCAATTTTTTGCAAGGAAAATGCCGACGCCTTTTCAACGACTAAGCGCGGCAAAATGCGCGCCACCATGATTTCGCCGATCTTGTAGGTCCCCAGGCTGTTTCCCCTCCCACGAAGTCCATCTGACTTGTCCCAGCGGGACAAAATGAGAATAGCCCCGGACAAGCGATTCAGAGAGCGCCGTCCGGGGTAAGACGCCTCCCATTTATTTTTCCCTCTCCGCTCCCGCCGTGGGAGCGGAGAGGGATCAAGGGAGAGGTGAGGGTCTTCAAGTGACTTCCAGTATATAGGTTACCGGCTGACCACGGCGCAACGCGAGCCTTCCAATTGCGCTTGCCTTGTCTACCGCATCGGCATACACCGATTTCAAGAAACAACGGCCACAAAGGGCTTCCACTTCACCTTCCATAAACCAACATAAAATCCTTCCGATAATTAAATCTCTTAACCCAAATGCCTGAATGCATCGACAATGCTTGGAAAGAGATTTGGAAGCGATGGAGCTCGTCCAATTCCATTTCCTGGCCTTCATGGGATTGCCAGACTGTGGCTCATGAATATCCAGATCTGGAGGACAGAATGTTCAGAGCCCTGACGAACGAGAACAGGTTTTTAGCAGCTCGTTGTCTAATCGCGCTTGAGGCGATGAGAAGTTGTAGATTGAACGCTCTGCCGCCGGAGTTATTTAATCGACCTGAGCGTATAACAGTCCTTCGCGGATCATTTGGTCAGGATTATACTCTGGGCCGCCTAGCACAGGAGATTGCATCAAAATTCGCACAAGAGTCTTAAGGGTGGTGAAGCCCAAACAAATTTTCCTCCGCGCCCCTCCACGTCCTTAGCGCCTCTGCGTTTCGTCTCAAACGGACAAAAAAAGCCCGCCTCTTTAAAGGCGGGCTTGTTGAATCCAGATTCGTTTACAAGGAAATGCGCAGACCTGCGCGACCGACGCCGTAGTTATCAATCTTCTCCGGCATCACGTAGCGGGCGTCCGCGAACAAGCTCAGGTTGTGCGTCAGGCGCACTTCAAGGCCGACGCCGACGTGCCCGAACCACACTTCGTTGGGATCGAATTGATATCCTCCGCCGCCGAATGCGTATGGCGCCAGATGGGCCTTATCAATCGGAAGTCGAAAGATAAGACTGCCCGACAAATCGTCCACGAAGCTGTGGGCGGTATTCTCCGAGTAGGCATCGGCGCCGATACCGATATTTCGCGTGAGGAAGTAATTAAGGCCGAGACCCGCGCCTAATCTCCCATCCTTCTGTACATGCTGTCCTGAGATATGATTGATGGTTTGCTGCCCGATTGAGATGGAGCCAAACGCATCCAACGAGGTTTCGTTGGCGTGAAAGATCTCCTCCGGGTTGTTGTACTGCGACTGCGCCGTTGCCATGGCAACCGGCAAGCAAACTGCCCCAGCAATCAATACATGTAATTTAGTCATAGTTTTTTCCTTTCGAAGACATGGAATGCCTTCGGCCGTTGTTCAGCTATGCGTGTGCCACGGGCCGAAACTAGCCCTTTACAAGCAGTTAGGCGCATTCGCCAAATCCAAGACCCTTGCAATCAGCACAAGTGGCCACCCCGTCCCGGGCAAACTGCGCGACTCCAAAAACGCCGGACTGAGAAGGTTGCTTTCGTAACCCGTTGATACTGTGAGCCAAATGGTTGAGCACCGACCAGCAACCGGGAATGGCGCAACAAAAGCTGAAATAAAGATAGGTATTTAGTTAACCACTAAAGAGAAAGGAAACGTATGTTACGCTGGTCACTGACATTCCTAATTATCGCACTGCTCGCGGGCTTGCTGGGTTTCATCGGCATCGCCGGTCTCGCAGCCTCGATCGCCAAAGTGCTATTCATCATCTTTCTCGTTCTGTTTCTCGTGTCGCTGATTGCGGGGCGGCCGCGGGGCGCGTAGTCATCTAAACCAAATCCAAAACACAACATACCATCAAGAAAGGCTACTCATGAATAAAGCACTCGGCATCGGACTGTTGGTCGCAGGCATCGTTCTCGCGATCTTTGGCATCAACGCTTCCGACTCGTTTGGCTCAGACGTGTCGCGTTTCTTCACTGGAACGCCGACTGACAAATCCATGTGGCTGCTTATCGGCGGCATCATTGCGGCGTGCACCGGACTCTTCCTGACAGTGAGCCCAAAACGCACGTAAGCTGAATTGCACCACACCAAGCTCCCGCCATCGGGAGCTTTTGTTGTTTAAACTGGGCAGGATGAACCAAGGCAAGCCGTGAAGAAGTCAACGTCAAGCACTTCACCGCATAAACGAATAGCAGCCCGCTGGCACTCTCTTTCGCGGGGCATTCGCTGGACCATCTTGATTCTGGTCGCCCTGTTGTTCGCTGCACGTCTGGCAATGCCCTATGCCATCAAAGCGTATGCGAATCGCCAACTGGCAAAGAACCCAACTTATTCCGGCAGCATCGGCGACGTGTGGGTGCACCTTTACCGCGGCGCCTACCATATAGAAAACATCAACATTTCAAAGCTGGGCGGCGAAGTTCCCGTGCCGTTCTTTGCGGCCAAAAAGCTCGACCTCTCCATCGAATGGAAGGAACTTTTTCACGGAGCATTGGTAGGCGAAGTGGAGATGGATGCACCGCAACTCAATTTCGTTTCCGGCCCAACTCCAGAAAAAACGCAGGACGGCACTGAGGGCGATTGGGCTAAAACGCTGAAGAGTCTGTTTCCGTTCAAGATCAACCGCCTGCAAATCAACGGGGGGCGGATCCACTTCGAGAATTTTTACTCAACACCACAAGTAAACATTCACATCGATGATGTTTTCGCCACAGCAACCAACCTGACGAACACTCGCGATCTCCCCAAACAGTTGCCGTCGGGCGTGATTGCTCGTGGAAACACCCTCGGCGGTGGCGAACTCGAATTGGAAACGCACATGAACCTGCTCGCGGAAAAGCCCGCTTTTGAAGTGACTGCTCAAGTCACGAATGTCGATTTGACGGCCCTAAATGATTTTCTCAAAGCCTACGGCAAATTCGATGTCGAACGGGGAAGATTTGCGCTCTTCACTTCTTTCGCTGTGGCCGATGGAAGATACGACGGTTACGCCAAAGTATTCTTCGACAATCTGGACGTGTTTGATTGGGAGAAGGAGCGAAAGAAAAACATTTTGCAGATTTTCTGGCAGGCCATCGTCGGGACCGCCAGTACAATCTTCCGCAACCTCCCCAAAGACCAACTTGCCACCAAGATTCCCATTTCCGGCTCCTACGAGAATGCGAGCGTCGGCACATGGTCGGCCATTTCAACATTGCTGAAAAACGCTTTCATCAGCGCACTGGTGCCCAAATTGGATCGCAGCATCAAGGTCGAGGAAGTCAAAGAAAAGCCCGCGAAGGAGCCTCCACCTTCTTCCCCCTCGCATTAAGCGACGAGGCCGATCGGATGCGCGCCAATGCTATGACGCTCGATTTGAAATCCTTCTTCGCCGTGGTGAAAGATACGATTCGTGGATGGAGCGATCATGGTGCGCTTCGGCTCGGCGCAGGACTGGCGTATTACACCGTCTTCTCCATCGCTCCGCTCTTCATCATCGTTTTGGCCATCGCAGGTATTTGGTTCGATGCCGATACCGCGCGACATGAACTTTTCTCGCAAATTGAAGGCATGGTCGGACCGGAAGGTGGCAAAGCCATTCAGGCCATGGTGACCAGCGTGAATAAATCTTCCGCCGGTTTTTGGGCCACGGCCGTCGCGACGACCACGCTTCTGATTGGAGCCACCGGCGTCTTCGTCCAGCTCCAGGACGCGTTAAATCTCATCTGGGAGGTACGCCCCAAGCCAGGCAGCGGCTGGCGTCATTTCGTGACCACGCGACTGCTTTCTTTTGCCATGATCGTTGCCATTGGCTTCCTGCTCCTCGTCTCGCTGGTGGTCAGCGCAGGCTTGGCTGCTGCCGGCAAGTTCATGAATGGCCTCATCCCGGCGCACGAAGTAATCTGGCAAATCGTCAACCTCCTCATCTCCTTCGGCATGATCACCCTGCTTTTCGCCACGATTTTCAAATATCTGCCCGACGTAAAAATTGCCTGGCGCGACGTCTGGCTGGGCTCGCTCCTTGCCTCCATTCTGTTTAACGTGGGCAAGTTCGGACTGGGCTTCTATTTGGGACGAAGTTCCGTCGCATCCGCTTACGGCGCCGCCGGATCGTTGGTGGTCATCCTGCTGTGGGTTTACTACTCGTCCCAGACGATATTCTTGGCAGCCGAGTTCACGCGAGCCAGAGCCAAAGCACGCGGCCAACAATTAGATCCCGTACGCGGCGCCGAATTCGTCGCCTTAAAGGAGGTCAAAAAGCGCGGACGCGCGAAGTGAAATGGGAGGTGCCCGACCGCCCCTTTAATCATTCAACGGAGAGTCAGGATGGGGCTCAATCACTTTAGTTGAAGTGTAACTAATCTCGGCCGACCGCATGGCTAACGGATGGCCGTTGCTTATCACGGGAGCCTCTTGAAACGCAGAGTTCGAAGGTTGTTCGACCTCGAAGAAAACCGGAGCCGAGGTTCCAGCGTTAAAGCTTTCTAGCGTAAGCATATGGGTTTTGTGGTGGGCGGATGTAGATTTTTCCCATAACCCGCAGAGATACATCGCGATGAAACCGCCATGCTTTCTTTGCTGAGGAATTGGGGCGTATGGCGATCCAGCATTGAAAATGCCATCCTCGTAAAACCTTGAAATCATTGGAGAAATCAATTTTTCAGATGGCATCGCGAACTCCGCAAAGCGTGCCTTTTGCAAGACATCCTGCCTAGGTAGTTGCAGCTTGCACTAGGGCAAATTGCAATCGTCAAGCACCCGCATGCGCCGTTCGTCTGAAGGAAATGGCTAGCGTTTCGTTGTACCGCCGGAAGGCGGTCGCCCACCAGTCGTTCAGCTTGGATGCCGGACTCCGCCACAACTTTCGATGCAGAGCCGCCATCGAATCCGCATCCCACAGGAGCGCGTATTTCTCCTCCGGCGTCAGCGCGGCGGGTCCATCCCGCAACAACCGCTCCTCTAACGTTCCAAGATGATGACGAGTACGAAGCGCGACAAAGTCACGCCGCCGCAGGAGCGACGTATGAACGGCATTGCAATAAGGATCCAGAACCGCTTGCAACAAACCGTAATCAGCGGCATACCGTTCCGCCTTGAAGAACTGATTTTCTGGAACCGGAGAGCTATCTTGCATGTCCCGCAATTCAGCCGGCGGAGCGTTTTCCTCCGGAACGACAAACAAATCTTTCGCCCGGGCGTGTTGACCGACAGATTTCAAAGCAGTGACGAACGTGAAAGGAATTGCCACCAACGGCCCGAGAAACACCAGCGCCATCCACGGCAATAACAGCGGTGAAAGCCAGGCCACCGTTCCCGCCCAAGCCAGAATAAACAGCGTGTTGCCCCAGTGGCACGAAATACAATCCCACCACGTGGGAGCCCGTTCCGCATCACGCTTTTGACCACCCCACTTCACTTTCGCACCCGTCAGCGACACTAGCACAAACCGGGTGTGGAAGAGCATCAAGATCGGAGCGAGCAGCGCAGAAAAAACCATTTCGCCCACGGCGCTCCAGAACTTCGCGGTCTGTCCCTACAAGTTCCTCCTCCAGGCCATCCATCGCCTCTCGCCCCGCGAGACCCCTCACGCCATCGAGGAGATGGACCCGCTCCAGCGCGGCTCGCTCGTGCACGAGACCCTCTTCGAGCTGCTGGAGACGCTTCGCGACGAGGCGCTGCTCCCCGTGCGCGAGGCGACGCTGCCGCAGGCGAGGGACATGCTCGACGCCGCGCTCGACCGGGTCGCCGCGCGCTTCCGCGAGGAGCTGTCGCCGGCCATCGAGCGCGTGTGGGAGGACGGCATCGCCGGCGTGCGCGCCGACCTGCGCGAGTGGCTGCGCCGCGCCGCCCTCGATGGGGACTACACGCCCTGGCGCTTCGAGCTGTCCTTCGGCCTGCGCGAG
>Ga0207695_10012780_pt1 | contig 10054 bp, 7 predicted proteins | sample KBSC54metaG_FD_184354 | JGI IMG/M metagenome (GOLD analysis project Ga0207695, IMG submission 184354) | Corn rhizosphere microbial communities from Kellogg Biological Station, Michigan, USA - KBS C5-4 metaG (SPAdes) (version 2) | ecosystem: Host-associated > Plants > Roots > Rhizosphere > Soil... | reverse complement strand
ACAGGCCGGCTGGAAACTCGCGCAGCCGGCTGATGTGCTCGATCGTGGTGCATGGTGGGAGATCTTCGGCGATCCGGTGCTCGACGATCTGCAGAAGCAGGTCGAAACCGCAAACCAGAGCCTCAAACAGGCCGAGGCGCAATACCGGCAGGCAGCCGCGCTGGTTTCGAGTGCGCGTGCGAGCTTCTGGCCGACGGTGTCGGCGAGTTTGAGCGCGACGCGTTCCGGGCGCTACAGCAGCTCGAGCGGCAGCATCGTCTCCGGAGGAACCGTGATTGGCGGAAACTCCGGCTCGACGATCAGCAAGTCGTACCAGTTGCCGATCGCGGCAACGTGGGAGCCCGACCTGTGGGGCGGCGTGCGCCGCCAGGTCGAGGGCGATGTCGCCAGCGCGCAGGCAAGCGCCGCGACGCTCGCCAACACGCGCCTATCGCTGCAGGCGACGCTGGCGCAGACCTATTTCCAGTTGCGCATCGTCGACGAGCAGAAGCACCTGCTCGTCGACACGGTCGATGCGTACCAGAAGGCGCTGCAGCTGACCGAGAACCAGTACAAGGTCGGTGTTGCCGCGCGCGCGGACTTGGTCCAGGCGCAGACTCAGCTCAAGAGCGCGCAGGTGCAACTGATCGACCTCGGCATAGCGCGCGCGCAGTACGAGCATGCGATTGCCGTGCTTGTCGGCCGGACGCCGGCGCAGTTCTCGCTTGCGCCAGCGCGGCTGGCGATGAAGCCACCGGCGATTCCTCTGGGACTGCCATCGCAACTGCTCGAACGCCGCCCCGACGTGGCCGTCGCCGAGCGCCAGGCTGCGCAGGCGAATGCGCAGGTTGGCGTCGCGACCGCGGCATGGTTCCCCTCGCTCACGCTGTCGGCTAGCGGTGGCTATTCGAGCTCGATCTGGTCGCAACTGCTCGATGCGCCGAGCCGCTACTGGTCGCTCGGGCCGAAGCTCGCCGAAACTCTGTTTGACGGCGGTGCGCGCAGCGCACAGAGCGCGCAGGCGCGGGCGGCGTGGGACGCGGCCGTCGCGAACTACCGTCAGGTCTCTCTCACCGCGTTCCAAAACGTCGAGGACCAAGTCGCCGCGCTGCGCATCCTCGAGCAGGAAGCGCAGGAACAGGACGAGGCGGTCCGGCTTGCAGAACAGTCGCTCAAGATCGCGACGAACCAGTACCGCGCCGGCATCGTCAGCTATCTCAACGTCATTACCGCGCAGAACACCGCCTACAGCAGTGAGCGCGCGGCGATCACCCTTCTCGGCACGCGCCTCAACGACAGCGTCGGCCTGGTCAAGGCGCTCGGCGGTGGCTGGCAGGCGAAGGAGTTGCCGGAAGCAGGCGGGATCAGTCGGCATTCGCAGCCGCCGGGGGCGGAATCGCCCGCGAAGGAGCCACTGTAGGAACGCGATTCATCGCGCCCTGCTTTTCGCGCAAGCACCCCGCCTCGACCGTATTGATATATTTCGCGCGAGGCGCGCGAAAGTCGAGTCCCTACACGCCGATGTCCTCGTTCCACAATTCCGGCCGCGCGGCGATGAACTTGCGCATCAGCTCGATGCAGCGTGCATCGTTGGCGACGTCGAGCTGAACACCCTTCGAGCGCAGCCAGTCCTCCTCGCCGAGGAAGGTGACGTTCTCGCCGACCACCACGCGCGGGATGCCGTAGAGCGCGATCGCGCCCGAGCACATCGAGCACGGCGATAGCGTCGTGTAGATTGTGGAATTCCGGTAGACCTTGGCCGGATGGCGGCCGGCGTTTTCCAGCGCATCCATTTCGCCGTGCAGCGTCGCGCTGCCTTTCTGCACGCGCCGGTTATGACCGCGGCCGATGATGCGGCCTTCGTATACAAGTACACTTCCGATCGGAATGCCGCCTTCGGCGAGGCCGAGTTCGGCTTCTTCTATCGCTGCGTCGAGGAAAATATCCATGTACACCTTCCTGCTTGCGGGACTGCAAGGGTAGTGCAAAACGCCTAGAATGATCGACCGAACCGGGCTGAATGGAATCGGAGCACCGATGGCGGATCAGAAAAGCATCGACGTGGTCCGCCCCTGGCACCGGGCCGTGATAGGCGCGCTTATGCTCTCGCATATCGCCTGCGCGGTACTGGCGTCCAACGCGAGTTCGGATACCAATCGCGATATCTTCTTCGCCCAGCAGATCGCGTTGGGCTCCCTGTTCCCGCTCACGGGGCCTGCGATCAACGGCGCGTTGCATCTCGGCCCGCTGTGGTACTACCTGCTGGCGCCGGTATTTCTGGTGCTGCCGAATGCGGCGGCGATCACCGGTTTCGTTACCGCAGTGAGTGCGTTGCAATATCCGCTTGCGTACCGTTTGGCTCTGCGCTATGCGAGCGCGCGAGAGGGCATTCTTTTCGTCTTCGCGCTGACGCTGCCGAGCTTCACGGACGAGCAGCTCGGTTGGTTGACACACACAGCGGCGATCGTTCCGAGCCTGATGCTTGGCATATTCGCTGCGACGCACTATTGCGAACGGCCCAGTGCTGCGCGTGCCCTATGGATGGGGCTCGCGTTGACCTTCATGCTGTGCGCGCATCCGACGCTGGCGATACTTGGCGGTCTTTTGGCGTTGTGGTGTGGGATGAAAACGCCGACTTGGCGTGCGCGGCTCGGACATGCGTTGATCGTGCTCGGCCCGATTGCATTGTCGTTGTTGCCGATGCTTTTCGATCAATGGCAGCACGGTTTTGCGGATGCCTCGACCGTTTCGACATATGTCGCCAACGACTGGTCCTTGCCGTCGGTCATAAAAGGATTGACGCTGATCGGCGCGGTGCTCGTGAACGGGCCGAAATACGTCAGCCGTTTCTGGTTGGAGCTGTCGCCGTCGGCGATGCGACCGTTGATCGCGCTGTACGCGTTGATCATCGTTGCGGCCAGCATTGGATTGGTCGCGCGTGCGTTGAACGACAAAAGCCGGCGTGGGTTGATTGGATTGCTCGCTGCGGTGGCTCTAGCCCAGGCGATGTTCGTCTGTGCGATACGCGGCTTGCAGCCGCCATGGATGGTGTTCGCGTTGTGGTCGATCCTCGCCGCTTTGATCGCGTTGGGGCTCGAGTGGGTTTGCCGCACAGGCCGCACGGCCCGCGTCCTGATTACAGCGAGTCTAGCGATCACGTCGATCTGGTCGATTGCTGTCTGGGCACATTTTGCCTCGGGACCGCAGAAACTTGTCGACATCAAGGCGTCGAGCGGCAAGTGGGGTTCCTATGACGTGCGCGACTACGAAAAGGCCAAGCAGGAAATTCCGATGCCGCGCCTGCCGTATCGTCAATATCTATCGATCGCACAGCCGTTGTGCGGTCCAGTGAGTCTCTACGGGCACTATGCGCATTTCCTGGACATCACCTATGCCGTGGGAGCGATGCAGCATTGCGGGACTGCCGACATCCGCTACGGCGGCATGCTCGAGCCGAGGCGGATGAGTTGGTTTGGCCTGCAGGAGGCAGTGTGGCTAAAGATCGGCTTGCATCCGCAGGAGCAAATCGGTGTATTGGGCATCACAGCCCCGGTAGCAGTCTGGCATAGCCCCAAACCGTTGACGCCCGTGCTGCCACTGGTCGACAACCATCCTCGCGGGTTGCGTGACAAGATCTTACATTTCACCGTCGACGGCGATGCCACGCCGGACGAGGCCGTCGCCATTGCGCATCGGGCATTGCGCTACGGCGCGTTCGCCGTGCTCTCGGCGAGCGTCGACGGCGAGCCGGTTGAACCGCGGCACGAGGATATCGTCACGCGCATCTTTCTCGCACCGGCGAATCTGCGCGCCAACGCCAAGGTGCACTGGCGATTCGAAATCGAAGCGATGCCCGACTATGTCGACGTGCTGACCTTCCGTGGTGCCGTGGCGGGACCGACGGCACCGCAGAACTGATCGTGCCTGCGACCGCTGCGCAGGCGCGCATCTCTACATGCGGAACTTGCTGCCCAGATACACCTCGCGCACCTGCTTGTTCGCGAGCACCTCCTCGGGCGAGCCTTTGGCGAGCACGCCGCCGTCGCTCATGATGTAGGCGCGGTCGCAGATGCCGAGCGTCTCGCGCACGTTGTGGTCGGTGATGAGGATGCCGATGCCGCGCTCTTTGAGCTGGCGCACGATGCGCTGAATTTCGTCGACCGAAATCGGATCGATGCCAGCGAACGGTTCGTCGAGCAGCATATAACGCGGATTCGCCGCGAGCGCGCGCGTGATCTCGACGCGCCGGCGTTCGCCGCCCGACAGCGACTGGCCCTTGGACTTGGCGATATGCGCGATCTGCAATTCGTCGAGCAGCGATTCGAGCTCACGGCGGCGGCCCTCGGCGTCGAGGTCCTCACGCAGTTCGAGGATGGCGAGCACGTTCTCCTCGACGCTGAGGCGGCGGAAGACGCTCGGCTCCTGCGGCAGGTAGCCGACGCCGAGGCGCGCACGCGCGTGCATCGGCATCGCGGTGATGTCGTGCTCGTCGAGCGTGATGCGGCCGGCATCGGCGCCGACCAGGCCGACGACCATGTAGAACGTCGTCGTCTTGCCCGCGCCGTTCGGGCCGAGCAGGCCGACGATCTCACCCTGTTCGAGGGTGAACTCGAAGTCGCGCACGACGGCGCGACCCTTGTAGCTTTTCTGCAGGCCGACTGCGTTGAGCATCAGTGCGCGCCGTCCTTGCTCTTGTCGGCGGAGGGCTTCACCGCCGGTTTCGCTTCCTTCGGTTGCGGTTTTGCTTCACCTGGTTTGTCCGTGATCTTTGCCGCGGCGGGCTTGGCCGTGCCGACAGGGAAGCCGCAATTGTTCGCGCTGGCCGGAGGTGGAGTGGTCTTCGGCTCCATGACGAGATGTACGCGAGCGGCGGGATTGGAAGTATCGCCGGATTCCATGTCGCCGGTATCGGTGTTGTAGATCATGTGCTCGCTGCGTGAGTCGCTGCGGCCCTGCTGGGTGACGACCACGCCGCCAATCAATTCGGCGATGTTGGTCAGCGGGTTGTAGTCGATCTTATTGGCGTTCGCGGTCATCAGCGAACAGTCGCCGTCGTGCACCTGCTGCAGGTGCGCCTGTTTGCCGGTCAAGACGATGCGCGAAATCTGGCCTGCGTTGGGGCTGTTCGAAGCGGAAGGAATCCGGTAGACGGTCGCGTGCGCCGCGGTCATCTTGATCGAGCCGCGCGTAATGACGACGTCGCCGTCAAAGTCGTTGACGTCGGGATCGTTCGCAGCGCCGGTCTTGCTTTGCACTCCTTTCCAGCTCGCCGCGTCGATGTTCGCCTGCTGATCCTTGTCGCTCTTCAGCGCAACTGCATTGCTTGCGAGCAGCAGCGTGGCGACAGCGCATGCGCTTGTGAATTTCCCCGCTTTCATCAGCGTTTCCCCGGTAGTGAAATCATGTGCACGTCGGACAGCAGTTCCATGGTCTTCAGGTCCATGTCGGCCTTCATGCCGACACCATAGGCCGTACTGTTCGTCTCGGTGATCGTCGTCGGCGCCGCGGTTTCCATGCGCTTGTCGCGATGCGGTGCATTGGCAACCGGATGTCCCTGGGCATCTTTGAGCTTGGGGTCGGTCGTGATCGTCAGGTCGCGCGTGTCGACGTCCACGCGCTCCACTTTTTCGTTCGGCTCGCGATGCATCAGGACCTTGCCCTCGAGCCTCATCACGTTGCCGTCCTTGTCGACCCAGGCCGACTCGGATGTGCCCTTCCAGGTGTTGCTGCCGTTGTCGACGATCTCGTAGTTCGGCAGGGTGACGTAGATCGAACCGTCGTCGCCGCGTCGCGCCATGCGTGGCCCGATCACGGTGAACGAGTGCGCACCTTCGTTGTCGAGCGCGTCGAGAGTGAAATCGTTCATCGTGTAGTCCGAGCGCGGTGGGCCGGTGAAGTCCTCGCTCGTGTCGCGCGCGCGCATCAGCCAGACCTCCATCCACGCGGCGAACGCGATCAATGCGAGGACGGCGATGACGAGCCAGGTGCGGCGTTCGATCATGGCAGCTCGAGCTTGCCCTGCGCGGCGAGCAGCAGATCGCAGACCTCGCGCGCCGCGCCGTTACCGCCGGCAAGACGCGTGCGCCAGAGTGCGCGTTCGCGCACGTATGGATGCGCGTTGGCCGGTGCGATCGACAGGCCGGCGTGCTGCATCGGTGGCAGGTCGACGATGTCGTCGCCGGTGTAGCAGGCATCCGCCGGATCGAGCTGCAGTGCCTTGAGCAGGTGCTCAAAGCAGGCGAGCTTGTCGGCGCGGCCCTGGTAGACGTGGATGATACCGAGCTCGGCCATGCGCACCGAGACGACATGGCTGCTGCGCGCGGTGATCACCGCGATCTCGATGCCGGCAGCGGTGAGACGCTTCATCCCCGCGCCGTCATGCGCATGGAACGCTTTCAACTCGCTGCCGTCGGCGGCATACCAGAGCCGCCCGTCGGTCAGCACGCCATCGACGTCGAACACCGCGAGCTTGATGCGTGCGGCGCGCTGGAGGATGTCGGCGGGAAGGTCGGTCGGCAACATGAGATTCGGGCGGATTCGCGGACGGCAATTCTACAGGCAACCGGTGTTAACGCGGGCTGAGGGGGATTTGCCCCGGCCAGACCCGCTGGAGCCCGCGAGGAAGACGAGCAAACGCCGCCGCAAATGAGGCAGCACTACCCGGCGGCAGCGGAACCGCGTCTGCGCGTCCAGTACCAGTACACCGGAATCCCGGCGAGCGTTATCAGCACGCCCATGCCCGCATCGCGCGGGCTTTGCCATACGGTTGTCGCGACGACCCAGGCGACGACGGCGAGGAACAGGATCGGCAGCAGCGGATACAGCGGCACGCGGAATGTCAGCGCGGCATCGTCGGCGCGCGTGCGCCGGTACCAGAACAGCGTCGCGATCACGGCGGCGATGCCGATCCAGTCGCCGACGGTCGAGTAGTTCAGCAACTGGTCGAAGGTGCCGGTCAGCGCGAGCACGCAGGCCCAGCCGGCGAGCATCAGCAGGGCGATGTTCGGCGAATGCCAGCGCGGGTGCAGTGGCGCTGCGGAACGGAAGAACACGCCGTCGGCGGCCATGACCTGGAACACGCGTGCCGCGCCGATCAGCGAGATGTTGACGAAGCCCAGGGTCGAAATTGCGATGCCGAGCGCGATCAGGCGCGCACCAGGCTCGCCGAATACCTGGCGCATCACGTCGGCCGCGGGCGCGGCGCTCGCGGCGAGCCCGGCATGGCCAAGCACGGCGAGGTAGGCCGCGTTGGCGAGCACGTAGCATGCGGCGACGAGCAGCATGCCGAGCAGCAGCGCGCGCGGCAGGTTGCGCCGCGGATCCTTGATTTCGCCGGCGATGTCATTGACGTAATACCAGCCGCCGTACGAGAACAGTACCGGCATCAGTGCCGCCATGAACGAGAACGGTTGGAATGGCGGCGGCGGTGCAGTGGGCGCAGGCGCGCCGCCAAAAGAAAGACCGACGGCGATCAGCACCGCGAGCGCGAGCAGCTTGAGCACAGTCAGGATGTTCTGCACCAGCGATCCTGCGCGGATGCCGAACCAGTTGATTCCGGTCAGGAACACGATCGTGCCGACCGCCCACGGTGCAGGGTTGGCGATCTTCACACCGAGCGCGGCGCCGAGATATTCGACGAACACTGTGGACACCGCGGCGATTGCGCCGGAGTGGTTGACGATGAGCAGGTTCCAGCCGTAGACGAAGGCAACGATGAGACCAAACGCTTCACGCAGGTAGACGTAGCCGCCGCCCGCATTCGGCCGGCGCGCGCCGAGTTCGGCGTAGGACAGCGCGCCAATCAGGGCGATGACGCCGCCGATCACCCAGGCGATCAGCTGTTCGGTCCCTGATCCGGTCTGTTTGGCCACCGCCGCCGGGACGCGGAAAATGCCCGAACCGATCACGCCGCCGACCACGATCATGCTCGCGTCCCAGACGCCGAGGCGGCGCAGGTAGCCGGGTGTCGACGGAGCGGATGCGGTCACGTTTTCGTCGGCCATGGGCTTCCGGAGTGTGTGGAGGAGGACATAGGTTGGGCGGTTTTTGACCAAGCCATGCCCGCATGCCAACGGGCTGCTTCAACTTCACTACTCACGCATGATATCACCGGGCACTTTGGTGAACAGATCGGGTGTTCTCTGCGTTTCATCCCAGCGCTGACACTGCGCAAGAACAACCCGACTTGGCGCGAGCGCATCCGCACAAACCGAATGCAGTCACGGCATGACAAGACGGAGTAGACTCGCCGAATGATGCGATCGTGATGCGGATCTTTCGGCGCGGTTGGCGATGCGGATGACCACACCATCGACCGGCATTGCGGCGATGCATCGGCTGAGCTAGGGGGGGGGGATGGGCGTCCGCGTGGACGACGAAGGGCCATCGGCATCGATCCAGTCGATGGCGTCGGCAGAGGCGCGGCCGCGATATTTCGCCTTCATCAGTTACAGCCATGCCGATCGTCGCTGGGCGGATTGGTTGCACCGCGCGATCGAAACCTGGCGCGTGCCGAGCCGGCTCGTCGGCCAGCGTACCGCGACTGGTGTGATTCCCCGGCGCCTGTATCCGGTTTTCCGCGATCGGGAAGAACTGGCCAGCGCCACCGATCTGGGCCGCACGGTCGATGAGGCGCTCGCGTGTTCCGCCAACCTGATCGTGATCTGCTCGCCGCATGCGGCGGCCTCACGTTGGGTCGATGCGGAAGTACGCGCCTTCCAGCGCCTCGGTCGCCAAGAACGCATCTTCTGCCTGATTGTCGACGGTGAACCAAATGCGACCGATTCGACCGGCGGCAGCGAACAGGAATGCCTCGTGTCGTCGCTGCGCGGCACGGTCGACGCGGAAGGTCGGCTCACCAGCGAACGCATTGAGCCGATCGCCGCGGATGCGCGGGCGGGTCGCGATGGCAAGGTCAACGCCAAGCTCAAACTGGTTGCCGGCCTGCTCGGCATCGGTTACGACGCGCTCAAACAGCGCGAACTGCATCGACGCAATCGACGCCTGGCGTTGGTCACCGCGGCGGCGGTGCTCCTCACCACGTTGACCTCCTCGCTGGCGATCGTTGCGGTACTTGCGCGCAACGCAGCCGATTCCGCGCGCGAGGCTGCTGAACGACGGCAGAAACAGGCGGAAGATCTCGTCGGTTTCATGCTCGGCAATCTCAACGACAAGCTCGCGCAAATGTCGCGCTTGGACATCATGGAGGTGGTGGACGACAAGGCGATGGCGTATTTCCAAGGGCTGCCCGCTTCGGACCTGACCGATTCCGGTCTCGCGCAACGCGCCAAGGCGCTGGAGAAGATCGGTGTCGTGCGTCAGGAACAGGGGCACCTTCCCGCGGCACTGGAATCATTCGCTGCGTCCGCGCGGATTTCCGGCGCGCTCGCCGACGCGATGCCGCAGGACGCAGCGCGTCAAATCGCCTATTCGCGCAGCCTCGCCTTCGTCGGCATGACCCATTGGAATCAAGGTCGGCTCGATGCGGCACAGGCGAGTTTCGAGTCCGCGCGGAGCGCGCTCGAGCGCGCGCAGCCCAAGGAAGACAAGCGCCAGGAGCTGCTGTTCCAGTTGACGCTTATCGACAACGATGTCGGCCACGTGCTCGAAGCGCGTGGTCGCATCGACGAGGCGGAGCGGGAATACCGCAGCATGTTGGCGCGCTGTGAGCGACTCGTCGCCGGCACGAACGTGCCCACACGCTGGCGCATCCAGCTTGGCTCGGCGCACAACAACCTGGGACATGTCGCACTGTTGCGCGGCGACCTTGCCACGGCGGTCGCCGAGTACGCCGCCGACTACGCAATCGAAGCTGCCCTCCTCGAACACGACCCGAAGAACAACAACCAGCGGGCGAACACGATGCGCGTGCACGCGATTTACGGCCGCACATTGGCGATGACCGGTGCGGTCGATGAGGGTATGCGTGAGTTGCAAGCGGCTGTCGACATCTCCGCGCATCTGCTCAGCGTCGATCCGGGGCAGGCCGAATTCCAGGAATACGCCGCGCTGTACTCCTCGCAGCTCGCGCGGCTCAAGCGCCTGAGCGGAGATGTGGGCGTGGCGGCGACACTCA
>Ga0207695_10012779_pt1 | contig 10054 bp, 13 predicted proteins | sample KBSC54metaG_FD_184354 | JGI IMG/M metagenome (GOLD analysis project Ga0207695, IMG submission 184354) | Corn rhizosphere microbial communities from Kellogg Biological Station, Michigan, USA - KBS C5-4 metaG (SPAdes) (version 2) | ecosystem: Host-associated > Plants > Roots > Rhizosphere > Soil... | reverse complement strand
GTCCAGGGTATCTTCCTCGGGGAGGTGGCCGACATTGGTCTTATCAATATCGATGAGGTCCATTTTCCTCTTCCGCAGCTGGTTGATCGACTTGTTGATGACGATCTTTTTCAGCCAGGCTCCGAAAGTGGATTTATAATGAAAATCTTCCAAAGATCTGAATGCATCGGTGAACGCCTCCTGCAGGACGTCTTCGGCGTCCCCGGTGTGGTTGACGATACGAAGGCTGGTATTGTACATTGCTTTGCAGTATTTATTATACAGCTCAGCGAAACCGCGGGAATCTCCGCGTTTGCACCTTTCTACCAACTCATCATGTAGTATCGGCTCTGTTAGTTCCAATCCTGCAGCTTTTGCGTTCATTTTGTGTGCGTTCCTGTAATAAGTACAACGTCTTTCATCTCATGTTGCATAATTATGAAATATTTTGGGAAAAAATGTTTACCAGTGGGAGGGAAGGGGTTCATAATCAGGCTTTTTCTTACTTTAGGGGACAAAACAGCCCCAGGGTCCACACGGGGGCAAATTAAAACGAACGTACATGGCGACAAAGACTGATGTTTTCCAGAGTCCGGACTATTTCCAGGTGGACGATCTGCTGACAGAAGAGCAGAAACTGATACGCGAGTCTGTGAGGGCGTATGTAAAAAAGTCCATTTCCCCGGTGATCGAGGACTATGCCCAACGGGCGGAATTTCCACAACAGATTGTGTCTCAATTAGGTGAGTTGGGCTGTTTTGGCCCGACCATTCCTGTGGAATATGGGGGTGGGGGGCTGGACTATATCAGCTATGGATTGATGATGCAGGAGCTGGAGCGGGGGGATAGTGGGGTGCGGTCGACGGCTTCGGTACAGGGGTCGCTGGTGATGTTCCCTATCTATGAGTTTGGCAGCGAGGAGCAGCGAAAAAAGTACCTGCCGAAGCTGGCCAGCGGGGAATGGCTTGGGTGTTTCGGGCTGACGGAGCCGAACCATGGCAGTGATCCAAGCAGCATGCTGAGCAATATAAAGGATGCGGGAGATCATGTGATCCTCAATGGAAGCAAGATGTGGATCAGCAATGCACCCTTCTCGCAGGTGGCTGTCGTATGGGCCAAGGATGAGCAAGGGGATATCCGGGGGCTGATCCTGGAGAGGGGGATGGAGGGGTTCAGCACGCCTACGACGCATGGAAAATGGAGTTTGCGGGCTTCGGCGACGGGGGAGCTGGTCTTTGATCATGTGAAGGTGCCGAAGGCGAATATATTACCGGGTGTGAAGGGATTGAAGGGGCCGTTGAGCTGTCTGACAAAGGCGCGTTATGGGATTGCCTGGGGAGTGGTGGGGGCTGCTATGGATTGTTACGATACGGCCTTGCGGTATAGCAAGGAGCGTGTGCAATTCGACCGGCCCATCGGTGGATTTCAGCTGCAGCAGAAGAAGCTGGCGGAAATGATCACGGAGATCACGAAGGCGCAGCTATTGAACTGGCGGTTGGGGACATTGATGAATGAGAAGATGGCCACGCCGGCGCAGGCGTCGATGGCCAAGCGGAATGGTTGTGAGATAGCAGCGCAGATCGCCCGGGATGCCCGGCAGATGCTGGGCGGTATGGGGATCACGGGAGAATATTCCATCATGCGTCATATGATGAATATAGAAAGTGTTATCACGTATGAAGGGACGCATGACGTACATTTGCTGATAACGGGAATGGATGTGACGGGGCTGAATGCATTCAAGTAAACACAACCGGGTCTATGAAGTTCCATCGCAGCCTTTTATTGTTGTCGGGGATCAGCGTGGTGTTGTGCTTCCTATTCTTTTATTTCTCCTACAACCTTTCTACGGATGAGAACGGGAAAGGGATGACGCTGGTGTTGGGATGGATCTTGTGGCTGGGGGTAATGGCATTGGTAGGTCCGTTGATGATTTCTCCCGAGACCCGTGTGCAGTGGTTCAGTAAGGAGTATGGGGTAGGGACCATCGTGTTGCTGCTCATCACAGTGCTGGGGATCATAGCGGGAGATAGTTTAGCATATAGCATAGCGAAATGAAAATATTTTTGATAGGTTTTATGGGATCTGGGAAGACGCATTGGGGGAAACTGTTGTCTTCCAAGCTGCAGCTACCTTTTCGGGATCTCGACTCCCTGATCGTGGAGAAAGAGCAGCGTTCTGTGTCGGACATATTTGCGGCGGAGGGAGAAGAATATTTCAGGTACAAAGAAATGGAGATGTTGGAGGAGCTGGTGGGGAAGGAGGAGAACTTTATCCTTTCCTGCGGAGGGGGTACGCCCTGCTTCTTCAACAATATCGAGTTTATGAAGAAGAGCGGGAAGGTAGTATGGCTGAATACGTCGGTGGAGGTGTTGAAGGAGCGGCTGTTGAACGAGCGGATGAGCCGTCCCCTGATACGGGAGGTGGATGATGATGAGCTGAAAAGATTTATCATCCGGAAGCTTAGCGAGCGGAAGATGTATTATGAACAAGCCGATGTCATGGTGAATGAAGAGTCTATAACTTTGGAGGAATTAATCAGAGTATTGTTACAAAATGAATAAAAGCTTTCTTTCCATCGCCGCCCTGCTGGGGGCGTTGTCTGTCGTTCTGGGAGCATTTGCCGCACATTCGTTAAAGAGTATGACGACCGATGCGAATACGCTGGAGGTCTTTCAGACGGGTGTGCGTTACCAGTTCTATCATGTGTTTGCGTTGTTCCTCGTCGCGTTGTTGTCGGAGAAGTTTTCCAACCGCTGGATGATCTGGGCGGGGAACTGTTTTATCACGGGTATCATTCTCTTCTCGGGGTCGTTGTATCTGCTGACGGCGTTGAAGATCGCGGAGACGGCCCATGGTAAGCTGGTGGGGGTGGTTACGCCGGTGGGGGGGCTGTTCTTTATAGCGGGGTGGATCTTTTTGTGGCTGGGTGTATCGGGGAAGGGGAAATAAAAAATACATAGAAACATTTCGATGTATTGATACTTTATGTACCTTTGTTGTTGAATGATGGATAATAAGAAAATAGAGAAGATCTCCAGGGCATTGAGCGACGCCAGCAGGATAACTATTTTACAGCAGTTCAAAAAAAGAGACAACTGCCTGTACTGTGCGGAAGTGCATGATATTCTTGATCTTACACAGCCTTCTGTTTCACACCATCTAAAGCAGCTGGTAGAGGCGGAGCTGCTGTTGCCGGAGAAAGAAGGACGTAACCTTAAGTATGTCCTGAACGAGAAGGTCCTCAACGAATACATTTCCTCATTAAGCGACTTAAAGGGTAAATAAATGATGGAAACAATTAAAGCTCATTATCGGTTAAATTATATTGAAATATTGAAATATTTGAATCTATGAAAAGATCTATCTACATAATGGCGCTTGGCGCCTTCGGCATCATTACTACTGAATTTGGGGTTATTGGGATCCTGCCTGATCTGGCAAAAGAATTCCATATTTCTATCGACACCGCCGGCTGGCTGCTCAGCGCATTTGCTTTGACGGTGGCCCTGGCAGGGCCTTTTACCAATATGCTTACGGCCAGACTGAACCGCAAATTTGTTATGTGTCTGGTATTGGGCATTTTTGTTGTTTCCAATTTATTGTCCGCCATTGCTCCCAACTTTACCATACTAATGATAGCCCGTATCCTGCCTGCATTTCTACACCCGGTGTTTTGGGCGGTAGCCATGACGGTAGCGGCTAAACAGGCAGGGCCGAAAGACGCACCCAAGGCCATCGCTATCGTAATGGCTGGCTTAAGTGTGGCCACCGTGCTGGGTGTGCCATTGACAACCTATATGGCTGATCTGTTCAACTGGAGGGTGTCATTCATCGTATCCGCCGCCATTAACCTTTTGGCCTTCGGGGCGCTCTATATGTTTGCCCCATCGATGCCCGTTGACAAAGCGCAGGAAAGCCCCGCAAGCCAGGTAAGATTACTCCGCAGCGCGCAACTATGGGTCAAACTGCTGGCCTCCACCATTATACTGGCGGGTATGTTTGCTACCTATGGTTATCTGGCCGAATACCTGGATAAAATCTCACACATGAACGGGGCGCAGATAAGCATCATGCTGCTGGTCTTCGGCGGCACCGGTATCTTAGGCAACTGGCTTACAGGGATTGCACTAAGCAAGAACATAACTCTTACCGTACGCCTGGCGCTAGTCCTTTTAGTGGTAATGCATATCCTGGCGTACCAGTTCGGCGGCTATTTTGTCCCGATGGTCATCATACTTTCTATATGGGGGTTCATCCATACCGGTGGTTTCCTGGTGGCTAACCTTCATCTCACGCACGATATCAGGGGATCAGCACTTGACTTTGTCAATAGTCTGCTCCCGTCATTTTTTAACGCAGGTATTACCATCGGTACATTGCTGGGCGGTTTTGTTATTGCCAGATACGGCATTCATGAAGTGATCTGGATGACTGTTCCTTTACTTTTACTGTCCCTTGGACTGACTTTTATAACCTCTCCTGTAAAAAGGACTGCTGGAAAGAAAGCCACCGCGAAAGGACCGCAAACAAAGGTTGGAGAAATGGCCGTTATTGGCGAATGAGTTATTCAACGAAATGCCAGTGGGGGTCAACGATCGTCCAAGGTTGTCCTTATCCTGACAATTACGATGTGATCTCCACGCGGGTGGAGGAAGTCAAGGATTAAAGGGTAAATAAATAGTAAACACGGCGCCGACCCCTGGCTTGCCATCCGCCGTGATAAATCCGTCGTGGGTCTTCATGATCTTGCGGCAAATGGCGAGACCGATGCCTGTTCCTTCATATTCGGCCGATGAATGCAGCCGCTGTAATACCTCGAATATTTTTTCTGCGTAGGCGGCTTCGAAACCTATGCCATTGTCGGCTACCTGAATTTGCCAGTATTTCTGATACCTGACGGGTGCATTTGCCGGCACCTGTCCGCTATCGACCAGTGTCGTGGAAATAGTGATCAATGGGTCTTCTGTAGCTTTTTTATATTTAATGGCGTTTAGGATCAGGTTGGTGAACAGCTGATTTATTTGATACGGGATTACGCTTGTCACGGGCAAAATCGAAGTTGTAATCGTAGCTCTATTGTCTTCTATGACCTCTTTTATCGAAAATTTCACTTCCTCCAACACCAGATTGAGATCGGTGTCTAAAAAACCAATGGCGGATGTATTAAGCCGGGAGTAGTCAAGCAGGGCCCTTATGAGATCCTGCATTCTTTTGGCGCTTCCGATGATCCGCTGGAAATAGTCAAACATTTGAGGTGTAAAATCCTTTTGTGCGTGCTCCAGGATGCGGGTGCTAAACAGGTTGATCTTTCGCAATGGTTCCTGGAGGTCGTGTGAGGCGACATAGGCAAAGGATGCCAATTCCTCGTTACTCCTGGTCAAAGCCAGGTTCTTTTCCTCGAGGCTGGCCTGATATTGCAGGATGATCGCTTCGTTGTTTTTCTTTTGCGTGAGGTCGGAAATGATGATCCCTACGGTGGGTAGATTTGGTTGTAGTGATGTCATGGAGATATACACGGGTATGACGGTGTCATTGACGGTCAGGTTGATCTCTCCTTTCGACCTGCCGGTAAGGGCCCGGGTGAACAGGGACCGGAAGAGCTCTGTGGAATCCGGCGCTATATAATTGATAATATTCGAACCAATGACCTGTTCATATGATAAGGCTGTGAATTCGAAAAAATAGCGGTTTGTATATACGATCAGTCCATCTTCGGTGACATTCAGGGCGCCTTCCCCGAATTCCTCGACCAATACCCGGTAGGCATAATCGCCACTCTGCAATGTAAATATTTGCGGGGTCTTATCGGAACCTACGGCAAAGGCATCCACTTCCCCGTCTTTGATAGCCTGTATCAGCTGATGGGCTTCAGCAAGTTGGGCCTTGAGATCTTCAATTTGGGATAATAGTATGCTTTCTGCTATTTCCTGCATGCCTTTTTATTTAAAAGTGATGCCCAGCGCTTTGACTACCTTTTCGGGATCGGAGAGATTGCCGATCAGGATCTTTTTGGGTAATGGCAATGGTTTCACGAGAGAGGGAGTAAAGACAATATGGTTTGCCTGGGCGGCTTCCGGGTTTTTGTAGAGGTCGATAATTTCCAGCTCGAACAGATCTTTAAAATTCTCGTCGAAGATGTGCTTTGCGTTCTCTATGGCTTCCATGGACTTCTGAGACATCCCCGAGACGTATAGCTGCAAGACCACTTTGGCGCCGTTGCCCGGCTCGAGGAGTTCTTCGTTGTCCATTTTACATGTATTTTTTTGCCGGTATCGGCCGTATGTTCAATCCTACCAATACTTTTTCTTCGTTGGAAAGGTCGCCAATGATCTTCCGGATGGGTTCGGGCACTTTTCTGATGAGTGTCGGGATGGCGATGATCTGGTCACCCTCGGCCAATTGGGGGTTTTTCAACAGGTCGATCACCTCGATGGAATATCTGCCTTCCAGGTATTCTTCACAATATCTGGTAATATTCTTTAAGGCAAGGATGGATTTTGGCGTCTGGCCGGCCACATATAATCTCAGTTCCCATCGTTGTGCATTTTCCATTTGTTTAGTTTGTGTGTACATGTGCTTGGGGGCTGGTGAGCTTTATTCCTTCTGCGGTGATATAAAAGGGAACAAAATCATTGTTATGTTCCATACCCCGGGATTTGACGATAGACAGGGTCCTTTTTCTTTTACCTGCTTCCACCTCATTTTTCAGAAAGAACCAGTTGTCGGCAAGGGACGAAACTGCATCGATGGTTGGATCATCGCCGGCGGTGCCGGCTTGACCTATCAATGAGGTGAATAAACAATTTATCTTATTCATTTTAAGTGTGTCCATCAGTCTTACGAGCATGGCCTTCACTTCCAGGGAGCTTCCGACGGAGACAAGACTGCTGATCGGGTCTACGATGACTGTCTTGGGATCGAGCTGGTTTATCAATTTATGAAATAGCAGCAGATGCATTTCGAGACCCTGTAAGGTAGGTCGGGAGGCGTGTATCAGCAGGAGGTTGGCATCGATGAAGGGCCTTAGATTTACACCTATGGATAGCATGTTGCGTATCAGCTGATCCGGAGATTCTTCAAAGGAGAAGTAGAGGGTGCGTTCCTGGCGCCGGCAGCTGCCTGTTGCAAAATACCCGGCCATGAGCGTTTTTGCGGTGCCGGCGGTACCTGTGATCAGCGAGCTGCTGCCCTCATAAATTCCGCCTTTGTCAAACAAAGCATCCAGGGACGGAATGCCGGTGGATAAGACGCTGGTGGAGCTTTTATAATCTAATTTAAGAGAAGTAATAGGGATGACGGAAATACCCTGTTCATCGATGAGAAAGGGGTATTCGTTGGTGCCGTGTGTGCTACCTCTGTATTTGACGATACGCAGTCTGCGGGTCGCGATCTGATCGATGACCCTGAAGTCCAGCAGCACCACGCAATCTGAAACATATTCTTCCAATCCCTGACGGGTGAGGGAGCTTTCGCCTCTTTCTCCTGTGATGATGGCGGTGACTCCTTTTTCTTTTAGCCACTGGAACAGTCTCCGTATCTCGGAACGGAGGAGCGCCTCGTTATCCATGCCGGAAAAGAGGGATTCGATGGTATCCAGGACGACCCTTTTAGCCCCTACGGCTTCGATGGCATGATTCAGCCGTATAAATAATCCTTCCAGGTCATATTCTCCCGTCTCCTGTATTTCAGAACGTTCGACACGAATATGATCGACCCTTAGTTTATTATCAGCCTTTAGTTTCTCGAGGTCAAAGCCCAGGGAAAGTACGTTTTGCGTAAGGTCTGCGACGGGTTCTTCAAAGCTTATGAAAACACCTGTCTCATTGTGCTCGGTGATGCCTTTGACGAGGAATTGTATACCGAAAAGGGTCTTTCCGCAACCTGCGCTACCGCATATAAGGATGGGCCGTCCCTTTGGGAAGCCGCCGTTGGTGATCTCGTCGAGGCCCTCGATGCCGGTGGAGGTTTTGGGGAATTGAACAGATTGGTTCATTAAAATAAATGTTGAAAGTCAATAGACCTAAATATAACGATTATTCCTTGTTCAGACCTTTGGTTAAGGCCGACAATGGTAAGGTGATCTGTGCAACTAGCAGGCCGCGCCAGTTTATAAGCCGAATGGGGAATAATTTCTACATTCATTCCAATCGTCTGTTCTAAACAGATTTACCGGAAGCCCATTTTTTCCAAACAGATTGGGAATGGCGGCATTGCTGAAGTCAAACCGTACTGCGACAGGCTTTTTTATGTCCTTATGAGAGACGATGACGGTGTTCCCGTCGATCTCAACAGTTGCCGGCAAGAATTTCCGGTCTTCCCCGGCAATAAAAAATCCGGTGGGCTTACCACCCTTACACACCAGCCCGCTGTCGGCGTTGGAGAAGAACCCGCTGTCGACGTAGGAAAAGAAGATACGGATCTTGTTCTTTTCGATCTGCATCCCTTTATAGAGAGGACTTCGATAGGCAATATGCTTTTGATGGTAGGTTTCCGCCAGGGCATAGTTGGCAAGCCGCAATCCCACATCGCGCTTATTGGGCGGGTGGATCTGATTGACGTCATCGATGAGATCGGAGATGACCACCATACCGGTATTGGGTATCGTCAGACATCGTGTCTGGGCTTCTCTCAGTAACGGGCCTGCGCCGGGGGTATACCCGTTGCCGGGGGCATAGCCGCTGTACGGAGCTATTTGGAACAGCGGGCTTTTTGTTGGATTTGTCAAAGTTAATTGTATTTTTGTACTTGTCAAGTGTAGCTTTACACACTACAGTTAACCTATGATCATCAGTTTTCGACATAAAGGGCTAGAACGATTTTGGACGCACAATGACTGGAAAAAGCTTCCGGCCGACCAGATCAACAAAATTGACCGTATTCTCGATTTGTTGGACGAGATCGAGGAGCTGCCAAAAGATCTATTACCGTTTCCTGGACTGGGTATTCATTTTCTGAAAGGTGATTTGGCTGGATTTTGGAGTGTCAAGGTAACAGGAAATTATAGGATCATTTTTCGCTTCGACGGCAAAAATGTATCTGAGATCGACTATATCGATTATCATTAATGGAGGTAAACATGCGTAAAAGACAAAAACCACCTGTTCATCCCGGCATAATTTTGCGCGAGGATGTGATCAAGGAGTACGGATTAACCGTAACGGACGCAGCCAAAATGCTGGGGGTCACCCGGACGGCTTTGTCGGATGTTTTGAATGGCAAGGCGGCTATTAGTGCTGAAATGGCCTTCCGGATCGAGGCCGTTTTTGGCGGAACCGCTGATATCTGGACCAGGCTGCAGATGAAGTATCAGAATTGGTTTGCGGCTGAAAAGGTCCGGGGACTAAGGTTAAAGCGATTCAAACCGAAAGCGGGACAGACTGATTTGACCTGAGCCACATAAGACAGCGGTATAAATTGGGCCGCCATTTTAATGATCCTTGCAATTGTAACATTAGATGTTCGATTCGCAAGGTTACAGGAGATCGAATCCCTACAGCATCAGCCCAAATGTGGTGCGGGTGCCCTGATGATTTTGGATATCGAACTCGCCGTCGATGGAGGCCATTCTTTTCTTCATGTTATGGAGGCCGTTGCCGAACTTCCTCAGCTTGTCCATATTGATGCCGACGCCGTCGTCCTGGATCTCGATGGTCAGCTTGTCGGTGACGGTGACATTGATCTTGACCACGTTGCTTTGGGAATGTTTTAGCACGTTGTTCAGCGCTTCTTTTACGGACAGGAACATATTCCTTCTTTTTTCTCCGTTGATCTCGCGATGGGGGATGGCAGCGGGCATGCTGAAATAGCAGTCGATGGAGGTGTTCTCGAAGAATTCCACGGCATAGCTTCGGATGTAGGCAATGAGGTTCTCGACCGAGTCGTTGGAGCTGGTCATGGTCCAGATGATGGTGTTCATCTTATTGAGCAGCTCGTTGGCGGAGTTGGATATCTTTTCTATTTCGGGCAGGGTCTGGTCCTTCATCCTGCTCTTTACTATCTCGCTCATCAGGCGGATGGCTGTTACGCCGGAGCCGAGCTCGTCGTGCATGTCGGCGGAGATGCGATTGCGTTC
>Ga0207695_10012778_pt1 | contig 10055 bp, 8 predicted proteins | sample KBSC54metaG_FD_184354 | JGI IMG/M metagenome (GOLD analysis project Ga0207695, IMG submission 184354) | Corn rhizosphere microbial communities from Kellogg Biological Station, Michigan, USA - KBS C5-4 metaG (SPAdes) (version 2) | ecosystem: Host-associated > Plants > Roots > Rhizosphere > Soil... | reverse complement strand
AAATTATCTTACAGTTACCTACACCCTTACTTCCGAAAATGGCAAAACAAAACTTTCTGTCAGTCAGGGCGATTACTCAAAAGTTGCCAATGGGCAGAAGCGATATGAAGATACCAATGGCAATGGCGAAGGCTGGAACCCAATACTGGTGCAGATAAAAGAGTTGGTGGAGCAATGATCGTATTGTGTAAAGAAGCTGTATAGACAATCGTCTTTCTGTTAATGAAGCGAAACTATTTGATTACTAACTTTGAATTAAATATATTCATGTATTAAATAGCTTTTGTATGAAGAAACTATACACTCTTATCTTATTTATTCTGGCCTTAAATATTTCTGCCGGTGCACAGGGTTCCAGGTATGTGGATCTTGCATTGTCGCTGCATACACCTGTTACCGGAGATACTATTATTCGCGGTGTGGATATGCTTAACATCAACTCAGAGATATTGGACGTGGGAATGTCCCCCTTTGTGCCAATAGACTCAATAGCGTATGCTATACTAATAGATGGAACGCCGCTCCAGTTTGTTGTAGGCAGTAAGCTGGTGCCATATAAAACCATCACAGATACTTTAATAAACCCCGGCGATTCCATGGCATATAATATGGCAATAGCTCTTGATACTACTTTGCCTTTTGGCACCTACGATGTATGCGTACAGGTAACCCCTTTTAATGGATCAGTCCCTATTAGTGACTCAGTCCTTACAAATAATAAAAGTTGCGCGACAATTGTGGTAAGCAAGCGACCTACCGCCGTGCCATTGATTAATACAAATATTTCCTCAATAAATGTATATCCTAACCCTGCAGCAGATAATGTGAATTTTGAGTTAGATATGCTCCGGAGTAATGATGTAGTGATAAAAGTGTATGATATTACAGGTCGTTTTACAGGCCTGCAGCAAAATAATCATCTTACGCAAGGGAAGCATACTATGCAGTTAAATACAGTCAGCCTCCATACCGGCTTGTATATGTATCAGTTAAGCATAGGTGCTGAAACTGTTAATGGCAGATTTATTAAAAACTAACTTTTTAAATGCTTATTGCAAAGCCATTCCTTATAAGGAATGGCTTTTGTTTTTATAATACTTTAACATACCGGATGTAAGCATTGGTAAGGTTGTTTTATACTCTTATTCGGGATATGTGATTGTAAAATTCTAAAAATGAGTGTTATGAAAACGAAGATGAGAATAGCAGCAATATTACTGACGACTATGAGCCTTATGCCCATAGCAAACAATACAGTAGACGCCCAGCAGGTAAGGGCGCGTATAACAATTGGTACACCCCCACCGGTTTATCCTGATAATGGACAATATTATTATCCGCAAAGCAGATTTTATAACGATAATAATACCTATTACAAATACAATACAGTACACCCTTATTACGGGTACAGGCATGAACATGGCGAATATGGAAACATGCACAGGGGCTGGGACAGAAATGATAGAAACAATTATAACAACAGGAATTCTGACCGCGACATGCACAGAGATCATTCCGATTACAGGCATGATAGACGATAAAATAATGTCTCACCTTTTATTATATCCAGGGCCGCTATATCAGCGGCCTTACTTTTTTATTTTGCGCTTTAACATATCTATAAGTATTTCTGGTAGCTAATTTGGAATACACCATGCATACCTCAAAAAACATAGGTTATGAAAAACAAGACAAAAATTTTAGTTGCGTTAGTTGCCGTGATGATGATAGGTTTTAGCAACAATTCTTTTGCTCAGCGTGTGAGCGCAAACATTCATTTTTCTTTAGGCGGTGCACCGGGTTATTACGCTCCTGCTCCTGCTCCAGCTTATCAATATAGTAATGTAGTTTATTATGGCCATGACAGGTATGAACGCCGCAGGGGTTGGGATCGTGACCGTGATATGTATCGCAGAGATAACAGCCGTATGATGGATAGAGGCGGCTATGCATATAGAGATCGTGGCTGTGAAGCTCCACGTTATAACAATAATAGTGGTTACGAAGCTCCACGTTATAACGACAATAATTATAACAGCTATAACGGGTATAATAATAGATATAGGTAGTAGGCAGCGTTTAGTTTAAAATGAAACGCCTTCGCTTTTAGCGAAGGCGTTTTTATTATTGCATATTCTGTTAGAGCTTAAATTCGGCCACGACCTTGTAAAGATCATTAGCTGAATCTCTTCTTAGTAAAGTAAGTGTATCGGCAATGAATTTGTTTTCATACTTTTTGTCTTTAAAAGTATCCCAGAGTTTATTTGTCTTTTCTTTGTTCATGCCTCTGGCAATGGTTATGTGTGGCTCTTTATATAGTATTAGTTTCCTGCCCTTATTTACCGCACTGCATACTGCAAGTGCAGGGTATATGGTACGTAACACAGACTCAAAATATTCTTTGGGCTTTGGTTTAATATACACAGTGCCTGAAGTAGGGAAGCAACCATAATCTTCCAGCCATATAAAAGAAGATTTTAACCTTCCCATTATATGATAACGGATTTCATTTACCAGCAAGTCTTCTTTTAGCGGGTTCCCGGAAAAACTTGCCAGTGATATATGCGGTATAGAATGTTTGCCTGCATAGCTGCCAAGTATCTCTGCAGCTTTCTTCTTTGAGTAATTTACATCGCTGGTTACTTTAATATCAGGATTTATGACCATCAGGTAGTCTTCATAAACTGCCGGTACTGGGGCAGAAAATAAAGATGCCTGGGTAGTAATGACGCTCATAATGTTATTGAAATGGGGCTCAAATTATTATTTTTTTAACCAAATAACGAACCTGCTATATTATATCCTTGTTTATTTTCGTTCATGTTGTGAACTTATTGTTAAGCATACAGGTTTAATCTATAAGCTTTTATGAAGTATTTTTGCAGCACACACACTAATAACCATGGGAAAAATTGCTAAACGCATCTTAAAGGTAACGGGGATAATAATAACATTGCTGCTGCTGACGGCTATACTCGTACCCATCTTGTTTAAGGATAAGATTATGGCATTTGCCAAAAAAGAAATGAATGAACAGCTGAATGCTACTGCTGATTTTAAGGATATCAGCATTTCACTATTCCGCCATTTCCCCAATCTTTCTGTAAACATAAAAGAGATTAGCATAGTAAATAAAGCGCCTTTTCTTAATGATACGCTTATTGCTGCCAGCAGCATTGATGTGAGTGTTGACCTCATGAAAGCTATTAAAGGCACTTACGATATCCTGGGTATAGATGTAAATACGCCGCGTATACATGCCCTTGTAAACGAAAAGGGTGAAGCTAACTGGAACATTACTAAACCGGATACAACACAGAAGGCTGCAACAGCATCAAAGCCATTGATACTAAAACTGCGTCACTATAGTATTGATAATGCGTATATAGAATACAAGGACGACCAGGGCAAAATGTATGTAACACTTGAAAATCTTACACACAGTGGCTCAGGAGATTTTACGAGCGATAATTTTACGCTTAGTACCAAGACAAATGCAGATGCCATTAGTTTCACGTTTGGCAATATTGCCTACCTATACAAGGTGAAGACTGAACTGGATGCAGATATTAATATAGATAATGCTACACACAAGTACAGCTTTAATACAGATAAGATACAGCTAAACGGGCTAAAGCTTAGCACTAAAGGCACAATACAAATGCCGGATACCCTGAATACTATTATGGATGTGCAGTTCAACACTCCATCCAATGATTTCAAAGATATCCTTTCGCTTGTTCCCGGTATTTATCAAAACAACTTCAAGGATATAAAGACAAGCGGCAAGGCGGCATTCAATGGTTTTGTAAAAGGCACTTACAACAAAACACAAATGCCAGCTTACGAAGTAAATCTATTGGTAGAAAATGCATCTTTCCAATATCCTGACTTGCCGGGCAAAGTATCTGACATACAGATAAAGATGCAGGCTAAGAATCCTGATGGTGTAACAGACCACACTATTGTAAACATTGAAAAGGGGCATATTGCTTTCGACAATGAACCGTTTGATTTTCGTTTGCTGCTGAAAACACCAATATCTAATCCATGGGTTGATGCTGCTATGAAAGGCCGGATAGACCTGTCGCAGGTACGGAAGTTTATGAAATTGCAGGCAGGCACTAAGCTTACCGGTATTATAACGGCGGACGCTTCAGTGCGTGGTTCTATATCTGCTGCACAGAAAGGCAATTATGAGACACTATATGCTGCCGGCACCGTTGGTGTCAATAATCTTTTTTACGCTTCAAAGGATTACCCTGATGGAGTGAGTATTAGCAGCCTACTTCTTACTTTCAATCCTAAGAATGTAACGGTGTCTGATTTTAAAGGCGCCTATCTCCAGACAAACTTTACTGCAAATGGCAGCATAGATAATCTGCTTGGTTATTACTTACATAACGAAGCCCTTACAGGTGCGTTGCATTTAAGCGCTGATAAGCTGAACGTAAACAAATGGATGGGCGCACCTACAACGTCTATAACTCCTGTTGCAAATAGCAAATCTGCTGCGGCCTCTGCACCTTTCATGGTTCCTACTAATCTGAATATTACCCTTAGTGCAGAAGTAGGCAGTGTACAATACGATAACCTGTTACTCACTGCCGTGAGTGGTACGCTTGCTATACATGATGAAACAGTGTACATGCAGAAAGTAATGGGCAAAGGGCTTGATGGTACTATACAGATAGATGGCTACTACAGCACTAAGAATGATAAGAAGAACCCTGATATACAGCTGACCTATAGTGTGCAGAATATAGACGTGCAAAAAACATTCAACACATTCGTAACCGTACAGAAATTAATGCCGATAGGGAAATATTTGTCCGGTAGTCTCACTTCACAACTGACAATGCAAGGCAAGCTGGGACAGGATATGACGCCTGTATTAAATACCCTTAGTGGTAAGGGTAATTTCTTATTGCTGCAAGGCATACTGAGCAAATTTGCACCAACGGACCAGCTCGCAGATAAGTTAGGCATTACAAGTCTTAAGTCTATACTGCTGAAAGATATTAAAACCTATTTCAGCTTTCAGAATGGCAGGGTAGCAGTAGAGCCTTTTAAATTCAATGTAGGAGATGTTGGTTTTGAAGTAGCAGGTTCTCATGGCTTCGACCAATCTTTGAACTATGGTATTAATATGGCTGTACCGCGTGCCTTAATGGGCAGCCAGGGCAATGCTATGCTGAGCAACCTGGTAGGCCAGGCAGCGAGTAAAGGTGTGAAGGTGCAACTACCAGAAAAGGTAAATCTTGCTGTAAAGCTGGGTGGTACCATAACTAAACCTACCATACAAACTGACCTGAAAGATGTAGCCGGCAATGCTGTAAATAATGTAAAACAGCAGTTGGTAAATGAAGCGCAGAAGAGAGCTGACAGTGCAAAGTCTGTACTAAAGGATACCGCACAAGCCATTAAGAAAGACCTGATGAATAACGCTAAATCTGCATTGCAAAACCAGCTAAGCGGTAACAAGGATACTACTAAAAAGAACGATGCTATTAACAACGCTACTGAAAAAGCCAAGGGTGCGCTGAAAGGATTGTTTCATAAATAGCTGATGGCAGTTTAATAAGTGGCATTTATATGCTCTTAAACTGGCTGCACATATAAATAAAATAAATTTATATGTAACTATTAGAAATTAAGAGATAAAGTTTTATTTTACAGCAAATTAATTTGGATACTACACTATCTTAATTAATTTTGCCCACCTAAATTGTTCACTAAAAATCAAGAACTGTGGCGTACGAAAACAAAAATTTTGGCGACAACCGTAATGAAAGTCTGTTTAGCAAGCGTATAAAGGCTGGTAAGAGAAGAACTTATTTCTTTGATGTTCGTTCAACACGTGGTAATGACTATTTTATTACTATCACTGAAAGCAAAAAGCGTTTTGATGACAATGGCTATGACAGGCACAAAATGTTTCTTTACAAAGAGGATTTCAACAAATTCCTTAACGCGCTTACAGAAACTATCAACTATGTAAAAACTGACCTGATGCCTGACTTCGACTTCGATGCATACAACCACGATCAGGAAAATGAAGAAGGCATGCCAATCGCCGAAGGTGTTACTGAAAATGAAACTTCATCTGCTACTATTTCATCTGCAAGCGTAGTAAGCGCCGAAGATAACAGCAGCGTAGACGACTGGAAAATCTAAATCATAATCTTTACATATTTTGAAATGCCCCGGTATCACCGGGGCATTTTCTTTTATACTACCTTAAGCCTGTTATTGTTTTCCCTTTAGGGTATTTTACCGTATAGCCAATATGCAATTTCTTAGTGTCATTAGGCTTTATATTTAGTTCCCACTTTACTTCACCGGTATTCTCATTATAGTCGCCATCATTCTTGTCTATATCTTCTATTACTATGTCCTTGTCATTGCTTACCGGTATTTGATCCAGTATCACTATGTCTGCGGGTTCCTTGCGGGTATTGCGTATGCTTATATTGTAAGCAAATGTTTCGCGCACATTGCTTCCTATCATTTTCACACTGCGGCGCTCTTTATCCAACTCTCTCTTTATTATTATCTTTTTGTCTTTGCCCAGGGAGAAGTTGAGCGTGTCGTTTGTATTGCGCATATCTATACTTCCCTGTCCTACATAAGAGCCTTCATAGAAAATATTAGTATTACCGGACAGCAGGTTCAGGTCTTCCCAGTTGGTCACCTGCGCCTGCAGGAAAACACTTTCATTTAGCTTAGGTACTGCATAGTATCTGTAGCTCGCCGGCATATCATATGTTTTTATAGCCACCAGGTGTTGCTGTCCGTCACTGGGTATGGAGTAAGGCAGGCTAATATCAAACTTCGCATTGATGCCTGCGTTATCTACCTGCACATACTGGTTCATTGAGCTTTGTTCAATAGCTGCACTTTTCTGATATACATTTCCTCTCATTGGTGCGATGCTTTCCACGTCTTTTTGTTCTGTCATAGAGTTCTTGTACATAGGCATAGGAGCCGGCGGCTGGTAAAAGGCAAGGTAATTTGGCGTGAGTACTGGTGATTGTGCATTTTCGCTTGGGTTGCCTGTAGATAGTATTATATGTACATTGTTCCATTTTATGCCACTGTTCTGGTACACATTGGCTTTATATAAAAGATGTACAGGGTCATTTACTTTATCTACACGCAGGTCATAGGTAGGCGACCATCCGGCATTAGGTACTACATAGGTTATTATTACATCGGAGCTGGTGGCATGTGCTGCATAAAACTTAACACGCAATTGCCCACCCGGTTGGAAATCCCTGTTTTGCTCTGCGCCTAATTGCTGGTTCAGTCTTGTGAGGCGCTCATCTATTTTAGTGATGCGTTCCTGCAGTGCCAATTTGTTATTCAGGTAGCTTTCCAGCTTTACGTTCAGCAGGTCCAGCATCTTTTGTAATTCTACTACGGATAGCCCTGTTTTATCACCACCTACTTTTTTATTTTCAGCCAGTACACTTAGTTGCTCATCTATAACGGCAATCTTATTATTGGTAAGATTACGTTCACGGTTCATTATCTCTATACTATCCTTTAGCTCCTTGCCCCTTGGAGTAAGATTATCATTCGTAAGATAATTATTCTGAAAAGTGCTCGACTCTATTACTACATCTTTATCTGCACTTATATTCAGGCTTTGCTGGTTTACATTGCCCGCTACATTAGTGAACAAGACATCGTTTTCGCCCTGTACTAAATTTACATGAGCAGTGCTTGTAAGCTCAGCGCCATTTAAAAAAACTGTCGCTGATTCTATTGTTGTTTTTTCCTTTATCTGCGCATGCAGCACAGCGGGGGACAGCAGCGTAATGCCTGCGACTAAAAGGTAATGGGGATATTGCATAGAAATGGTTTTAAAATGTAAGACGTAATCAGGTGGATAATTCCATAATGCTAAGTACCAAATACTTTGCCATTTTCTTGTTAAAAAAGTTAAAAGAGCCCGGATTTATAAGACTAAAGAATTGTCTGAACTTAATAAAGGATATAATAACATGAGGCAAAGTATAATTCAAATAAAAAATTGCAGTTTTTGCGATTTTTGTCTGTATGCCTTTACCGTATTGCATTTCATCGAATTTACTTAGGGTATAATTGGGTATAAATATGCTCTTTTATACCTAAATAGTGAGCATGTGGCAGAAAAGCAAAGTGTATTACCAATTTGTTAGCAGACATTTTAGGGTTTACAGCATGTCAAAGAGCTTTATTTTAATTAGCAAATTTGATGATTAGCAAATTAGCAAATGGTGTGGTTTATAACACCTAATCCCAAAGGACTTCTTATTGGCAAGTTACTATTTCGATTGAAGGGTTTCCAAATAATGATATCCACATTTTGAGTTGTTCGGCGCGAGCGTGTTAGTGAGTATACTAACATGGGAGAAAAAAATTAAAGAATAAAAATATTGTGGTAAATAGCCGGCGTGTGCGTTATTGCAAACCTGTAACGGTTTTACCACGGGAGTATTTAACCGTATAGCTCAGCTTTAGCTTTTTTGTTTCATTAGCCTTCAGTGCCAAATCCCATTTTACATAGCCTGTGCTATTATCCAGGTCTCCTTTGTCACTTTCAATATCTTCGACAACAATATTATCGTCCTTGCTTACTGGCACCTGGTCAAGTATCACTATGTTAGCAGCTTCCTTTCTTGTGTTGCGTATAGAGATATTGTAAGCGAATGTTTTGCGCACGTTTGTTCCTATCATTTTTACGCTGCGCAGCTCTTTATCCAGTTCCCTCTTTATTACTATTTTCTTGTCCTTGCCTAATGAGAAGCTAAGTGTATCATCAGTAAGATGTGTGTCAATTTCCCCCTGCCCTACATAAGAGCCATCGTAATATATGTTTGTTTGGCCCGGCAGCAGATTGAGGTCTTCCCAGTTAGTAACCTGCGCCTGCAGAAACACACTTTCATCCAGTTTAGGGATAGCATAGTACCTATATGTAGCAGGCAGTTCGTATTTCTTTACCAGGATAGTATGTTGCTGCCCGTCTGAAGGTATTGAATATGGCAAGTCAATTTTGAACTCAGTATTGATACCTGTGCTGTTTACAGCTACATCGCCTAAGTTTATGCCTCGTGTACTTTTTGTCAATACACCATCAACTATATATTTAGTGCCATCTACCCTTCCTCCTTCTATCATGACGGCACCTCCTGTATTGCCAATCGTGGCCGGAGAATAAAATGCAAGATAGTCAGGCTGCAACACTGGTGCGTCCGCTTCATCATCGGGGTTGCCAGTAGAGAGTGTAATATGTACCTTATTCCAATTTAGCCCGCTATTTTGGTGAACGTTCGCCTTGTAATAAAATTGGACAGGGTCATTTACTTTTTCAACTCTGACATCATAAGAAGGTGCCCAGCCTGCATCTGAAATGATATAATTAATTGCAACATCAGCTCTAGTAGCTTGCTGTGCATAAAACTTAACTAACAGTTGGCCCCGAGCCTGCATACCCTTCGACTGCTCCTCATTCATTTGCTGATTGAGTCTGCTGATGTGCTCATCAATCTTGCCCAGTTGTTCCTGTATTGTAATTTTCCCATTTAAGTAATCGTTCATTTTATTACTCAAGAGATCAAGCATATGCTGTAGTTCTGCAATAGAGAGGCCGGTATTGTCACCGCCTACTTTCCGGTTATTTTGCAGTACAGACAGCTGCTCGTCTATCACAGTAAGTTTATTATTTACAAGGCTTCGTTGCCTATTCATTATATCAATGCTGTCTTTCAGCATATTTACATGCCCAGAGTGGTCTTCATTTATTAAATAATTGTTTTGAAAAGTTATAGACTCAACTGTAAGATTATTGTTAGCAGATAAGTTGATTTTTTTCTGGTATAAATTTCCGGCAAGATCGGTGAAGGCAACCTCGCTTTCACCCGGAGGTAAGCTAATACGTGCTGTATTGGTTAGCTCTGCGCCATTTAGAAAAACAACTGCTGATTCTATGGTTGTTTTTTGGTGTATCTGTGCCTGTGAGGCAGAAGGGAACAGCAGCATAAGGGCTGCTGCGAGCGGGATGTAGTTGG
>Ga0207695_10012777_pt1 | contig 10055 bp, 5 predicted proteins | sample KBSC54metaG_FD_184354 | JGI IMG/M metagenome (GOLD analysis project Ga0207695, IMG submission 184354) | Corn rhizosphere microbial communities from Kellogg Biological Station, Michigan, USA - KBS C5-4 metaG (SPAdes) (version 2) | ecosystem: Host-associated > Plants > Roots > Rhizosphere > Soil... | reverse complement strand
CAATGGAAGCCGTACCAGTTAGGCCGCCCGCAGTGCGAGCAGATGAATCGCCTGCGCGACAAATATGATTTGAAGCCGCTGGTGATTCACACCAATTACTTGATTAACTTGGCTGGCATCAGTGAAGTCTTTCTTCGCAAATCCATTGAGGCGTTTCGCGGTGAGATCGAGCGGGCACTAGCATTGTGCGCCGAGTATCTGGTGCTGCACCCTGGATCATTTCGCGGGGCCGATCGCGAAAAGGGATTGCTGCAAACCGCCGCCGCCATCGCCGCCGCGAGTAAAGGACTGGATCTGGCAAAGGGCGGGCTCACAATTTTGATCGAAAACACCGCCGGGGCAGAGTACTCACTCGGGGGCAGCTTCGAGCAAGTCGCGGAAGTAATTCATCACCTGCGAAATCACGTTACTGTCGCCGCCTGCATCGATACTTGCCACGTCCACGTCGCGGGCTACGATATTGTTTCGGAACGGGGTTTCGACGAAACCATACGCAAGCTCGACAGCACCATTGGCCTGAAGAACGTTCCGGTCTGGCATTGCAACGACGCCAAAGCCGCCCGCGGACCCAAACTCGATCGGCATCAGCATATCGGGAAGGGAACTATCGGGTGCGAACCATTTCGCCGTCTATTGAACGATCCCCGCTTAGCGCATGCTGCATTCATTGCTGAAACTCCCATCGACGAACCGGGAGACGACCGGCGAAATGTAGCTGCCTTAAAGAACCTCGTCGACAAATCTGGAACTCCAGCTAACAACCCGTAACACAGTAGTAACTTTTGACTCTTGACCTCGCTTTGTATTCTGAACAGGGATGACGCTTTTCATCTGGATATTGAGCCAGCCGCTTTTCTGGGCAGTCACAGGCATTCTTGTCGGTCCGTACATGTTCTACCGCGGCTTTCGTCTGTTGCAGCTTAAAAGGCGCATTTGTAACGTGCCGCGCTCCACCATCCGTGCCGCAGCCGTGGGGCCGGTTGAAGTCAGTGGCACAGCAATGGGCCCCTATACTCTGGTTTCGCCGCTCAGCCAATGCGATTGTCTTTACTACCGGCTGGTTGTCGAGTCGAACCCTCAAGGCGATCTCAAGGACAAAATTAACGAGCTGTGCGCCCCCCTATATATCAACGACGGTACCGGCATGCTTATGGTTTACCCGCACGGCTCGGAGCTTCGCCTCAAACCCTCCGAAAAGCGCACCGACTATTTCAACTTGGCGCTCATGATTGCCGCGCGGACGCGTGGCGAGCTTCCGGAATTTTCTCAGGAATATACCATCAAGCCAGGCGACAAGATTTTCGTGCTTGGCACACTTCAGGTAAACAGTTGGCGGAAGGAGCCCAGCGCAGATCCGGATGATTGTTCACGCATCGGTCCAGGATTTCTTAGCGCTGGCGAAGCTGATTTGCAGCGTAGTGAAGCCCTTCCACTTTTAAGTGCTTTCGCTCCGGTTGGCAAGCCTAACACATCAACGGAATTCGACCTGAATCCGCCTGTTGTCATGGTGAAAGGCAACGGCCCTTTTGTGATTTCAAGAGATAGCCAGAGCGATCTGCTCACCAAGCTGAGCTGGAGATCTCTGGTGTGCATCTGGGGAGGCCCGGTGGCTGCGCTTTGGGGTCTGTGGGAAATCCTGGTAGTTCGTCCCGGATTTATCCGATAGGCGGATCAGAAACCTCCGCACCGCGTCTTCTTTCCATACATTGTAAAATCTAGTTCCAACCATGCCGCAGGATGAGCGCATTATCGTGAAGTCCGTGTCCGCCGCTGAAGAGCCGGATGAAGGCCGTGGCCGCGACGAACGCTACAACCCCGAAGAGGTTGAGAAGAAGTGGTTCGAGCGTTGGCAGCAGGACTCGACCCTTTATGCCGCCGAGCCGCATTCCGCCAAGCCGAAATATTACGTGCTTGAAATGCTGCCTTATCCTTCCGGCGCGCTGCATATGGGCCATGTGCGCAACTATGCGATCGGCGACGCGCTCGCCCGCTACATGTGGATGAACGGCTATAACGTTCTTCATCCCATGGGCTGGGATTCGTTCGGCCTGCCCGCCGAGAATGCCGCCATCTCCGCCAAAGTGCCGCCCCGCGAATGGACCCTACGCAATATCGCCAACATGAAGGCACAGATGAAGCGGCTGGGCTTTGGCTACGACTGGTCGCGTGAGGTAACTACTTGCCTGCCAGACTATTACAAGTGGAACCAGTGGTTCTTCTTGAAGTTATACGAGCGCGGTCTGGCCTATCGAAAAAAGAGCCGGGTGAACTGGTGCCCCAAGTGTGCGACCGTGCTGGCGAACGAGCAGGTTGTGGGCGGATGCTGCTGGCGCCACGAAGATACTCTCGTCGAGCAGCGTGAGCTCGAACAGTGGTTCCTCCGCACCACCAAGTATGCCGACGAATTGTTGCGTGATCTTGATCGCTTGCCCGGTTGGCCGGAAAAAGTCCGCACCATGCAGCGCAACTGGATCGGACGCAGCGAAGGCGCGCAGGTTGATTTCCGTCTGTATGCAAAGGACGGTGAAAAGATCTCCATCTTCACCACCCGCGTCGACACGATCTTCGGCGCGACCTCGGTTCAACTTGCCCCGCAGCATGCGATCACAGAAAAGTTGGCAGCGGCTGATCCCGAGCTGCGCAATAAAGTCGATCAACTCATCGCCGAACAAGCCAAAGCCAGGGAGACGGGCGATATCGGCAACATCGAAAAGCATGGCGTGAATACTGGCCACTTCGCGGTGAATCCGTTCGATGGCGAGAAGGTCCCCGTGTGGGTCGCGAATTACATTCTCATGGATTACGGCACAGGCGCCATCATGAGCGTGCCGGCACACGACGAGCGGGATTACGAATTCGCAAAAAAATATGGCATCGAAATTCGCCAGGTAATCGAGCCGAGGGTGGCGCGGGCGCCCTCGCCCGCGAAAGAAGCGTTGGACAAGAGTGTCCGCCCCACACAGCCGGTGGAACTTCCTTTCACTACCCTCGACGGCAGTCTCATCAACTCCGGCGAATTCAACGGCCTGAGTTGCGACGAAGCCATCAAGAAGATGTCCGCCTTCGCCGAGCAGCATGGCTTCGGCAAAGCCACAGTAACTTTCCGTTTAAAAGACTGGGGAATCTCGCGCCAACGTTATTGGGGAACGCCAATCCCGATGGTCTATTGCGAGAAGGACGGGGTGGTTCCGGTCCCTGAAAAAGATTTGCCAATAATCTTGCCCGAGAATGTCGAGATCACTTTGACTGGTGGATCGCCTTTGCAACGCGTCCCTGAATTCATGAATACGACGTGTCCGAAATGCGGCGGCCCGGCGCGCCGTGAAACCGACACTATGGACACCTTCGTCGATTCATCCTGGTACTTTTATCGCTACACCGACGCGCACAACGATCGCGCTCCGTTCGATTCGAAGATCGCCGGGTACTGGTTCGGCGAGAAAGGAATCGATCAGTACATCGGTGGCGTCGAGCACGCTATTCTTCATTTGATTTACTCGCGCTTCTGGACCAAGTTCATGCGCGACATCGGCCTGATTAAAAACGACGAGCCGGTTGAGCGCCTCTTTACCCAGGGCATGGTGATCAAAGACGGCGCGAAGATGTCGAAGAGTCTGGGCAACGTAGTTTCGCCCGACGAAATGGTCGCCCGCTTTGGCGCCGACGCCGCGCGCATGTACAGCCTCTTCGCCGCTCCCCCTGACCGCGATTTGGATTGGCAGGAAACTGGCATTGAAGGCATCCAACGTTTTCTGGGGCGGGTGTATCGCTTTGTTTCGAGAAACGCCGCGTCTCGCAACCAGACGTTACAAGCAACGTCGCTACCGGCGGAAGCGCGCGCTATTCAGCGCAAACTTCATCAAACCATCAAACGCGTAACCGACGATTTCCAAGGCCGCTGGCACTTCAACACCTGCGTCGCCGCCATCATGGAATTAGTGAATGAGCTTTACGCAGCAGAAGGTGTGGCGCGGGCGCCCTCGCCCGCGATCCCCCCAAGTCTGCTCTCTAATGCGCAACGCAACTTAGTCCTGCTCCTCGCCCCCTTCGCACCGTATCTTGCGCACGAATTATGGGAGATGTTGGGCGAGAAAAGTAATTTGCTAAAATCACCCTGGCCGAAATACGACCCCGAACTCGCTAAGGAAGACGAACTCGAAATTCCCGTGCAAGTGAATGGAAAGCTGCGGAGCAAGATCGTGGTCGCGCCCGGCACCGGCGAAGAAGAAATAAAACAGAAAGCCTTGGCCGACGAAAAAATTCAGGGTTATACTGCCGGAAAACAAATCGTGAAAGTGATCTTTACCGGCAAACTGGTCAGTATCGTCGTGCGATGAATCTCGCGCATGAGTTCCAGCTGAATCCATGTAGAGTCCGGGTCTCCTGGCCCGACGGACGTGCGTGGAGGCCCGTCCCTACACGAGCTAGACTCAACTCGATTCCCCGAGGCCGGCGACTGGCGGGGTATTTGACCCACAAAGCTACAGTGAGTCTTTTCGAAACTCCTTCGTACACATTTTGTTCGATATCAAACAGACCTGCTGGTGTGAGAGCCTGATATATAGGAAGCTGAGTATCCAGGGAGGTTTTTTTCTTGAAAGGCGAAAAGAGGGAAATCTGGATGCACCTGTGTGAACAAGCGGCTGTCGAACAGGATCCGGACAGGCTGATAGATTTGATCAAGCACATCAATCAGCTGCTCGAAGAAAAAGAACTCCGCCTAAAGGGCAACTTGAACAGTCCGAATCGCGATCCCAACGAAGGGTCCGGCGGGAAGTGAACCCTAGACACGCCGTGCTTCTTTTTGTGAGCCGTTGATCGCGAGGAAGCGAACCGCTGCCTCGCAGAACTCACAAGCCACTTCGCGCACTTTCCGCGGTACTCCCACAACTTACATTAATAATGGAGGCCCCTTCCGGACTCGAACCGGAACCGCAGGTTTAGGAAACCTGAGCTCTATCCTGTTGAGCTAAGGGGCCACACGCAACGTAGCCCGATTATCTCACGTGGTTTCCTCCTGATATCTTGCAAGCTTGTGCGGTCGCCCTAAAGACCTGAGTCTGCGTCCTCAGAAATACTGCTCAAACCTTCATCTCACCCGTCCTTTACCGGCATCGAAGCTATATGTTTGTGCCCCCGCAGAGGCGTCTAGGGCCCCGTATCATCATCATCGCGCTCGCGATCATGATCTTCGCCATGGTGTATCTGTTAATGCAGCGCCGGAACCAGAAGCCGATAAAAGAAGCTCCAGTGCAGCAACTTCAACAGGAAAACGGTTCTGGTCCAGCCTTTGCGCTGCGGTAATTCCGTTTTACACGCTAGGAAATCGTTAAATTTATATGATTTACCTTGACCCGTGCACCATGGACAGGGCATTATTTCGGGAATCCAGAGTTGCTGGCCCTTCCCCCGCCCGCCAATTCTGTGCGTACAAAAAACGTTCGGTTCTGCACAGGAGTTTTTAGGATGGGCCCCCGTCTCCCAGTTGCTCTCTACCTTCCAGCTTTCTGCCTTTTGTCTGCCCTCAGTTTAGGGCAACAAATTTCGTCCCGGCCGCTGATCACCGAGCCCTTGGTCGAATCGCAGCTGATGACCTTGAAGGGAAATACTCACCCGCTCGCTCAGTCGAGGTTCGATGTCGGTGCCGCGCCTCCTGACCTTCCCATGAACCGCATGTTGCTGGTGCTGAGGCGCAGTCCGGAGCAGGAATACGCCTTGCATACCCTGCTCGATAATCAACAGGACAAAGCTTCGCCGCATTATCACAAATGGCTTACGCCCGATGAGTTCGGTTCCCAGTTCGGCCCCGCCGATCAGGATTTGCAAATTGTCACCGGATGGCTGCAGTCTCACGGCTTCGCAGTCACTCGCATAACTCACGGACGCAGCGTCATCGAGTTCTCTGGCACGGAAGGTCAGGTTGAGGAAGCGCTGCATACCTCGATTCATAAGTATGCGGTTAACGGGGAAGAACACTGGGCCAATGCCAGCGACCCCCAGATTCCGACGGCGCTCGCGCCGGTAGTGGCCGGTATCGCCTCGCTGAACAACTTTCCACGTAAGCCACTGAGCAAAATTATGGGAACTTACTCCCCTACGACCAAGCGAGTTACGAGCGTCAATCCCGAATTCACGCTTCAAGGTTGGGGATGCGATCAGGACAACAATTGTTACGCAGTAGGTCCGGCTGACTTCGGCACTATCTACAACGTGCAGCCTCTTTGGAATGCAGGAGTCGATGGTACTGGACAGACGATTGCAATTGTCGGCGAGACTGATATTAAGCTTCAAGACATTCGAGACTTCCGCAGTATTTTTGGCCTGCCAGCTAAAGATCCGACGATTATCTACGATGGCCCGAATCCGGGTTTTCAATCGGACGAGAGCGAGGCAGACATCGACGTTGAATGGTCGGGAGCGATCGCTCCCAACGCGAACATAGATTTTGTAGCTTCCGAATCTACAGAGACCACGTTCGGCGTCGATCTTTCGGCCATCTACATCATTGATCACAATTTGGCGCCCGTAATGAGTGAAAGCTACGGTGAGTGCGAACTTGGTCTTGGGAATAGCGGCAACCAGTTCTATAACGCCCTCTGGGCGCAGGCTGCGACACAGGGAATTACTGTAATCCTGGCGTCGGGAGACGACGGATCGAATGGATGCACTTATGCACCCGCAAAATTCGGATTGAACGTAAGCGGGTTCGCATCCACTCCGTACAACGTGGCTATTGGGGGCACCGACTTTCATGATTTGCTCAATCCCCAGCAGTATTGGAATTTGAATAATGCCACGCCAACCCTGGAGTCAGCCAAAGGCTATATTCCGGAAACGACGTGGAACTTATCGTGTACAAATAGCATTTTGCTGGGGGAACTCGGGTGGGGCACTAATGCAGAAAGTAACTGCAACAACTCCCAACTGCAGCAGTTTGGGCTATTGGAGTCAGTGGGCGGCAGCGGGGGTGTAAGTAATTGCACGATAAATTCGCAGACTAGCGGATCATGTTCCGGAGGTTATTCCAAGCCATCCTGGCAAGTTGCGCCCGGTGTACCGGCAGACGGAAAGCGCGACATTCCCGATATTTCCCTGTTTGCCAGTAATGGAGTGATGGGGAATTTCTACATCTTCTGTCAGACTGATAACGGAGCAAACTGCCCTTCCGGGCAATATGGTGCGGCAGGTGGCACATCGTTTGGTGCGCCGATCTTTGCGGGCATAATGGCGCTCATCAACCAGCAGACAAATACCACCGAAGGGCAAGGCAATGCCAACTACGTGCTTTACAAACTCGCGTCACAACAGACTGCTTCGGCCTGCAATTCCGCAACGGGTTCCGGCACAAGTTGCGTTTTTAATGACGTCACTTCGGGCACCATCGCAATGCCGTGTGTTGCCGGAACCGCAAAATGCAATGTTGCAACTGCGGGACACGCTTACGGAACACTAGCCGGATACGGCACCGGCACTGGATACGATCTGGCTACCGGTTTGGGGTCGCTGAACGTTGCCAACCTTTTAGGAAAGTGGAGCAGCGTGGCGTTCAGGCCGTCGACGACTACGCTGGGCCTTAGTCCAACATCGAGTCTCACTCACGGCCAATCTGTCACGGTGACCGGCAACGTAGCGCCGAGCAGCGGAAGCGGAACGCCGACCGGCAAGGTTTCCCTGCTCACCAGCACAGGCCTCGCGGTAGATGGGTTTGCGCTCAGTAACGGCGCACTTTCTGGAATTACGAATCTCTTGCCCGGAGGAGCGTACACGGTCAGCGCGCATTATGCAGGTGATCCGATTTTTGGCGGAAGCGACTCCGCTCCCATCAGCATCACCGTCGCGAAAGAAAACAGCACTACGCAATTGAACCTGGTCACATTTGACTGGAGTGGGAAGCTGATAAGCCGTAATGCTTCCGGTGCAGTTTATGGATCGCCTTATATTTTGCGAGTGAATGTTCTGAATGGTGCCGGAAGTGCCTGCAGCCCTAATCCAATCGGTGAATCCAGCTGCCCGACAGGGAATCTGACACTTACGGACAACGGCAATGCCCTCGACGGAGGAACGTTCGTGCTGAACAGCCTGGGTTATGCGGAAGACGAGCCGATCCAGCTCTCTGGTGGTAGCCAGATCGTTACGGCGACTTACCCGGGGGACAATAGCTTTAACGCAAGCGCGGCCACGACGACGTACAACATTACACCCGCCTCAACCTCGGTTAGCGCGCCTGCTTTGTGCTGCGGCGGAACTGTGGGAGGCACCTTTTCGACGAATGTAGCTGTCCAAGCGAAAAGCAACGGCGCAGCTCCGGGTGGAACAGTCACTTTTCTGGCGAATGGAAACCCGATCAGCGGCACTGTGTCTTATCAGCAAACCGCAGGATCGGCCTCCAACCCGATAGCCACCCTGAATGCATTTTTCACAAGCTCGAACTCGGTATTCACGACTGCCGGGAATTACACGATTACTGCTTCGTACAGCGGCGACGCAAATTATGCGAGCTCAGTGTCGACCGGCACAAACTTCAGCGTAAAGTATCCGGCCCCTCTACTCTCGATTGGGCCGACTAGTCAGACGGTCGCAGCGGGCGGTACCGTTACAGTATCGGCGTTCGTTGATACTTCTATGAAGACTGCCCCGGTACCCACTGGCACCGTTCCCTTTATTTACTGGGGCCCCATGTCTCCGGTCTCTGGAACTGAGACCTACACCACCACGACCGACTCGAACGGAAACGTAGAGCTTGAGGCTTCGATCACCTTTGTGCCTGTAGCAAACGTGACAATTGCGGCCAGCTACAACGGAGACTCCAATTATCCAGCAGCAGGAGGTGGCGGGCTCTCCGACATTATTGTGACTGGCAGTGATTTTGCGTTGGTTCCCTCTTTGTCTTCGATACCTGCAATACCGGGAGAATCCAGTTTCGTGCAAATTTACATTCAGGGACAATCGAACTATTCCGGAACTGTCAACTTTTCTTCTGCGTCATGTGCTGGGCTGCCAAAGGAGAGTACGTGTAGTTTCAGTCCCGCGTCTGTGACGGGAGTCGGTTCCACCGGTTTGACGGTGAACACGACTGCCCCCCATGCCTTGGCCGACAATTCGAAGGGGATGAGAAACGGATTTTGGGCCTCCTCGCTGAGCATGCCTCTGGCGGCGCTACTCCTAATTGGTATCCCTCACCGTCGGAATTTGCGGAAGTTATTGTTAGCGGTTCTAGTATCTGTCCTACTAGTCGGCCTAGGTTGCGGAGGTGGATCCGGGAGCGGGGGCGGGGGCGGCAGCGGTGATCCCGGTACACCGCCGGGCAGCTACGCCATAACCGTAACTGCTACTAGCGGCTCTGGTAGCAGCGCATTGACCCACACCACAATTTTCACGCTAGTTGTTCAGTAATCAGAAGAGGCATGAAATTGTGAAAGGGCAGGCCTAAGCAGCCTACCCTTTACGATCCGAAACTAACTACTTCCCGCTGCAGCTGTCCGCAACCACCTTCACCGAAGTTGCATTCAGAGTTTTTGAAGCGGTAGCGGTTGCCGTGGCGCTGGTCGATGATCCACCTGCCCCACTCGCATCAGGATTGCCGCCTTGGTTTGGCTGGCCCGACGCAGAACTGCTGTTCGGCGCATTGGTATCGGCGTTGTTGCTCGCCGAGGCGGAGGCGCTTGATCCTACGGTACCCATTACTTCCACTTGTTTGTTCACGTTCGAACTTAGCTGCGACTCATCGCCTTGCACCTTGTACGAAATGCCGGTTGCATCCGTCAGCATGTAGTTGCCATTCGTCCCCGTCAGGCAGCCCTGGATGGTATTAGAGGATGCGCTTTGATCGCTGGAGGTAGTTGTGGTGGTTGTAGTCGTTGTACCGTTCTGGCTGGCCGCGCCGTTCGACGGTGTATCCTGCGCCCAGGCCAAACCCGCGCAAAGCGTAAGTGCCGCACTTAACAGCATTGCTTTTCTCATGAGAATCTCTCCTGTTTTCTATCGTCTTGCTAGTGAACTTAGAATTGGTGGCCGGCGATCCCCGTTGCTTCCGGAAAGAGTTATATCGGATGGGG
>Ga0207695_10012774_pt1 | contig 10056 bp, 10 predicted proteins | sample KBSC54metaG_FD_184354 | JGI IMG/M metagenome (GOLD analysis project Ga0207695, IMG submission 184354) | Corn rhizosphere microbial communities from Kellogg Biological Station, Michigan, USA - KBS C5-4 metaG (SPAdes) (version 2) | ecosystem: Host-associated > Plants > Roots > Rhizosphere > Soil... | reverse complement strand
CGCAGAAGTTGGAAGGCAAGATCGTGCATCACGCTTACGTCGCCGAAGCGCAGTAATTCCTGTTTGAATCCGACGCAAAGCCGAGAATGACGAACAGCTGTTTTTGGCCGCGTGCTAGAACGGACGATTGACCGGAACTGGCCGTTTGCAGACAGCTGGGCAAGCGGGGGCAGGGCGATTCCGACGGTGCAGCGGAGACTACGTTGCACAAATTTGTCTGCGGAGAAGCTAACGATGCACAAGAATGTCTGCGCTGGTTGCACAGGATAAGTGCCGTTATTGCCCAACATTTCCTACGATATCCACGGGAATCGACTACCGGGCGTTTAGTCGGCGGCTGGTCAATTGCAGGGCAATTTGTCGGGACCAATTTGACTTCAGGGCGATTGTTGGAGCGGGAACGGGCTGTTGTCGTACGCCACACGGGTCACTCTTTTGGACGGCGCGGAAAATTTTGAAAATATAAGACATTGATTTATAAATAATTACCTTTCAAAACTGTATTTTTTTCACCGTTGGCGCCGCACATAACGCTGGGCGCCAATCGTCTGCGCGCAGACAACATAACGCAGGATGGTCGCGCAGCGGAAAGGGTTGTGCAGCAATCGTCCGCAAACGGAAAACAGCCTTTCACCGATACTTCACTAAGCTAGTGCTGCAAATGGCCGTGCTTAGTTAGGTCTTATGGGAGCCTGTGATTTTGGTCGACGCTTGTTTCGGGTCGGGGGCGTGAGGACTGCTTGACAGTCGTCGCTGCGAGGGGTCCACACGACCTTGACTCCAATCGTCTTCCCGGCTTGACGTTGCAGCAAGACCCACGGCAAGGTGAGGTGGGGGCGATCACGTCGCATGTTGAGCAGGTCGGGAAAGAAGCGCGAAAGTATTACGCGCATGCCTTCGGCATACGCACGAAGGAGTAGGAGCATCCCTGTGCGCATGGGAAGGTCGAAATTGTTGGTCTCTTTCTCCAAGTATCTTCCGAGTCGGTGCACTACGTCTCGTGCTGTCTTCGCCATCGCGTTGACGTAAAGGTAACCGCGCTCGCCACCCACCTGTACTGGAAGAAAGAGGATGTCTACGTTGCCGGTCCGGTGAGTAGCCGCAAATCGGAGCGCGGGCCGACGAGAACCCGCGAAAAATCGCAGCAACTCTCCATCGGAGAACGTCGCCTCCGGTAGTTTCTCCGCGAGTTCGTAGCCGACATGCCGAAAGGCGCTCCACGTTGGCGCCGGGAGCTCTACTACGCCATCGATGTCGACGGGCACGCTGAGCAGAAACTTCGGCCCCAAACCGTTGATGTTGGGATTCACGCGATCATAGATGGAGAGCCTGCGTTCATGCAGGCGAGTGCCCTCGGCTCTCGCATGCCCGCAGCGTGCTTGCAGCGCGGCTGGCATTTCAATCAATTGCCCAAGTGCGTCCCAATTGGAGACGTCAGGTTTCGGCGTATGAACCAGGTAATTCGCTTCGCGCGCTGCGCTTGCCCAAGCTAGATATGTAGAAACCCACCGGGCCATGTCGCGCAGGTGCGACTGACGATGCCGGCACGCTTCGCGTACATTGACGTAGTCGATTCCGCATCGACACTTCATCGGAATTGAGGACGATGCGGTCGAGAATGGTCGTGCGCAATGGCGACAATATCGGATCAGATTTGCGCCGTGCCATGGGCAGCGGGTAATCCAGGGCAGTTGAAACAGTAATGTGTGATATCCCAGGCGGGTGCAGCAGGGGCAGATTCGCGGCTCCCAGGGTAGGCTTTCCCAATCTAGATTTCCCGAGAATGGGAGCCACTCCGTGATATCCCATAAGTCACGCTCACGTTCATTGACACACAACGCGCGAGCAAGCGCATCCTTGCGCTTGTCTGAAAATGTCAGCACGCGGCTGAGTTCGTCGCGACGCGTCGTGCGTAGATCATACGCCGCAAAAAATTCAGCGCGGCGAAGGTGGTTCAGGCGCGCAGTTCGGATCAGCGCGCCGTATGCGGAAATTCCGGGCAGCCAAGATATGTCCTCTCCCACGAATCGGCCGCAGATGCGTCGCGCAACATCTGCTTGCACTTCGACATCGGGAAATCCTCGCTCTGTCATGCGCTGATTTCCTCCGCCTTCTCGTCTGCATTGTCGTTCTCGGGGGCTTGGGGCTTAACGTACAACCGAGGGTCGAGAGTCGAGGGGCATGCTTGCTCGAACTCCACAAATTTGCAGTAGGTGAGTCCTGCGAGAATGTCATCACGCGTGAAGCGACGAAACTCGGCTTCTCTCTTGATGGCGACGCGCGTAAGCATGTAGTAGACGAAAGTCTCCAGCGTTTTCATTGGCCATGCCCATGCCTCATAGTTGAGGCCGTGTTGGGCCATGAGTTCCGTGGCCAAAGCCAAGATTTCCTCGGCATGGTGGTGGAAACGCCAACCTTCGGCAAAGGCTATTGGCGCAAAATATCGCGTATACGTGATGCCGCTTTCGATTGGCCATATCAGATACTCGTCGTATTCTTTGAGATAGCGCCTTAGCTCCTTGAGACCAAACACGGGAATGAAGGTGATACCGTCCTCAAGGAAACGTGCGTGCGCATGACGACTGATCTCAGTCCGAATAGACTCAGGTTCGTCACCGACGTAGTCGATTTGTTTGATCAGGACTACAAACAGACGCTTCCCTGCGAATTCAACTTCGTTGTCGAGAGTGTGGAGATGCTCGAAATCTTTGGCGTGAAGACGTTGCGCCTCGTCGATGGGCATTACGATGACTTCGGCCGAGGCTGCCTCTGCCGCTGAGACGAGGTGCGTCGCCACGCGCGAAAGATTTCTATTGGGGTCGGAAAGCTGTGAAGTCTTCAGGTTCGCGCATGCGAGGAGCTTGGTGTAGAAGTAGTTTTCCGTCGCCCGATCATGTTCCCCCATACGAATGTGGCAGAACGCCAAGGGGTAGGTCCGCCACGCCATCGTCGCGTCTAGATGGACGCACGCCTGCGTCTTCCCGCGCTGTGTGTTGCCCTCCAACGTCATGCCGTGCGAATTCCGTTCGATGTAACCTGTAATGGCGGTTCCGACACGTTCGACTGCATGTGTATCCGCCAATGGCCGCCTGACGTGCAACATCGGATGTTCCAGTGCGAGCCGAGCTGTGGTTTTCATGGGCGCGTCCTCCGGCCGAGCCGAACCGGACCACCGCGTGGCATGAACACGGTTTGATCGACGGACGGCGCCTGTCGAGCGGGTGGAGACCACGACGGCGACCGAATGTCTTTCGGCAGTTTCACGAATTCATCGGCAAGGCGCTGAAACCGATGTGCGTTTGCACGGACGTAAGCGTGATAGGCAGTAACGATGTCCTCGTGGTCCTTTGCAACAATGTGGCCTTTTCTAATCAGTCCCTTGATTTTCTTGCGCATCTCGATGCTGTGCGGCGTGTACTTCCAGGGACCTTCAACGTCGAGAATGACATAGACGTTGCCGGTGTCGATTTTGCGCAGAGTGATTTTCCGCGCATCATCCATCGGATGCTCGGCCCAAAATTCTTGGCCGACGAGATCGAATCGACCATGAAGCGCCGGCGAGCGATAGGCGCCTTCGTAGTTGACGTGCGGTTGCTTTTGCTTTGAGCGTTTTCCCTTGCGGCCGCGGATCGTAACGCGACGGCGGACGGTGCTGAGTTCTGCCGTGTGCTGTGGTGTAAGCGAGGACGTAAAGAGCCAACCGCCACCCGCGCGAAATGCTTCGCAAATTTCGCGAGGCGAGCGCATCTGGCGCGCGCCATTTGCAGTGGCATTGTAGTTCGCCATGTATACGTCGGTTACTTCATCAAGCGCTTCGCGTTCCAGGGGGTAGTCATCCGCGTTGAGACGGGTTGTCTCTTGCGCCACTTCGCCAAGTTCTTTGGCCGGTGTGTAGGAGCCAGCAAAGAAGCGAATGAAGTGATTTTCGAAAGACTTGTGGAAGTTTTCGATTTCACTCCGAATTTCTGGCACGTAGGGCGGCCCGAGGGCATAGACACCCACCATTTGGTCGACGAGTGCGAGACGGACGCACTTGGTCAAATGCGCCTTGTGGTTGTCTGCTGAGATTTCGATCGCGCGGGGAATCTCAGCGCCGCTTTCGACACCAGTCGGCATCCACGCATCCGGGCGGTAGTGTAGACCCGGGATTGTTAGGTTACGGCGGCGCCATGGTGTGTGGCATTTCACAAGTAGCCGCCGAAGGTCATGTTCGTTGTAGTTGCGACCGACGACGAGGACCCAGGCAATTACCGCCAGCGATGCAATTTCGAGGGCCGACAACAACCATATGCCGGAGATTTCCCGCGGAACCATGGCACCTTCTGGTGTCGGAACTAAGGCTGTCCAGTTAGCATCAGTCCAATGTGCATCGAACTGAACACAGTCGAATGGGTTGAGTGGAAAGAGGCTAGGAATTCGCGTGATGCACGCATCCATCAACGCTGCGTCATGCAAACCAAGATCCTTCAGCGCAACGCGAGCGCGCCTAACATAGTGCAAAAGGGCACGCCGTCCCTCATCGCCTGAGTTGAGCGGATACTTACCCTTGAGACCAGCTTTGCCCAGTGCTTTCTTGAAGTTCTTGAACAGCTTGTCGAACGCTGGCGATTTATTACCATCCTCGGGTAGTGGCCCTTTGAATTTCTGGATCAAGTTTCGTGCTTCTTCCACGCCGGCCACGATCTTTCCGAATGCATGCGCACGCCCCTCTGTCGGCAGTTCCATGGGAGGACTGTCTGGTGCACAATCAGCGCATCGAAAAAACGGGAGGCAAGCGCGAAAACCGTTGAGCTTTCCGTCCGGGTGCATCGCAAACGCATTGTTCAAGACAGTCGTCAACGTGTTCCGGTTGACACCGCAGAATGCCGCAGCGCGCACGATGGACATTCCTGTCAGCACCTGATTCATCGCATCCTTGCGTTTGGCGTATTTTGGGTCTGCGACGAGCGCACCCGCGGGCTCCGGCAGTTTGGCAATTTCCTCCAACGTCATGGGTAGATCCGGCTTCACGGCGCACCTCCAGTACTTACCAGCATGTGCCGGCTAACAGGGGCCTGTCGGTCAATAAGCAACGTTCCTTCGTGGATCAAATCGGCGGCCACTGCTAGTACGTCGCTTGGGTCAAAGCCCTCGAGTGAGCGCTGCAATTCGGACAGGCGGATGTTTGGCCAACTGGCGACTGCTTTGCGAATGGCATCGCGCAGGACACCTCGCTGCGGCAGCATCCGAGCTACCTGCACGTGAGGCAACAATCGGAGTGCGGTCGCCACTTCCCCCGCGCGTGCGTTGAACTCCGCCTCGAATACGAATGTGATTTCGAGACCGACTTTGGCTGCCGCGTCGAGCAGTTGCTGTGCGCGGCGATGCCGACGGCGACCCTCCGCAGCGGCCTCCGTTTCGTCGGCGGGCACCACGAGGACATACTGTTCCTTTCCGCGTGAATAACGGACCCAAAACGACAGTTCGACGTTATCGTCGCCCACGACGATATAGCGGGGACGCTCGATAAAATGAGTGACGAGTGGATTGAACTCGTAAATCAGCGCAAGGCAGAAAGACGGTACACCGACCACGTGGACCGTGCGCTCTTGAAGATTCGCATATCGAGTGCCGATATTTCTCTCTCCGTGAGCTCGCGAGGGCTGTGCGGCACCGCAACGGGAACGTTCATGGCCTGCTCTGCGGCTGATGGCGAGGCAGTTCTTTGAACGATGTGCCTTCGGATGAGGTTCCGGAATCCACGCGTACGATAGCCGGGGTGGACTTGCCACGCTGGGGCATGCAGCAGGGCATCCCGCCGATTGCTTCTACGGGCAGTCTTAAGAGCCGCGCAAGGCGGCGGAGCGAAATACGACGGACACTCATTGTTGATACCTTTCGTTGGACAAAGAGCGCCCGTGGCACACCGCCGCGTGATCGACGGGTGCTTGCGATCGGTCCGAAAGGCGAGTAGTCTAGGAACACGGTAAAGTTGTCCCAGAAACCCCGTTAGCGCGGGGTTTCGCCGTTTCTGAGGCCGCGATTTGCCGGCCCGGGCACAGGGAGCCGGATTAGTACGTCGGTGCTGCAGCCTCCTATTCTGCTATTTCGCTACTGAATCATTTTCGCTTGGAACGGTTGGTGCGGTCGCACGCATTTGCTTTAGCCAAACCACCACATCTGCTGTAAATGCGAATTTGCCGCGCCGGCCTTCGATCTGGAATACAGGCACTGGGACGTGGCCGCGCTCAAGGGCCTGTCGAAACGCCCCCCTGCTGCGGAAGCCTAGGGCGCGGCGAAGATCATGGCCTCCGATCAATGGGCCGAATTCTGCGACAAGCTCATGACCTTCGCATTCTTGGTGGCTGCTAGTAGGCACAAAAGCCCCCAGTGGTGCGTAATGTCATTGTCAGCCTATAGTTGGCAACTTTCGAGGGCCGAATTGGCGCCTCGAATTTGTCCCTTGACATTCATAGGCCATGCCCTCGCGACAAGTCCTCAGCTATGGTCCGCGCCGCCTGATTCGGATGGAGAAGGCTGTCCGAACAGCCAAGGACTCCCGGCACCTACAGCAGACTTTGCTGCGATCGCTTGAGGGCGCTTTGCTCTACGAGGACATCCGGTTTGTGCTGCGGGCTGCTACCGCCGACGACGTCGGACGCGTGCTCTTTCCAGCGAGGTATCACAAAGAGACGCGCTTCAAGGAGGGCCGCAAGGACAAGCGGGTCCGGCGCTATGCGACCGGCGTCAGTCGACCCACCAAGGATTTCCGAGTCGCAGCGGCAATGCACACGCGCAAGAGTCCAAGGCAGAATGTCGAGGTTCTAATTGAGGCACTGGACATTTCTCGGCAGATAGGTGATCGCGGCAACAGCCTGATTCGGTTGACGTCTGTCGAGATCCAACGTGCGGTGTTCAAGCAGCCGCCCAGCCCGGAGCGCCGCTCTTGGGAAGCTGCTTCCCAACGCCTGAGTCGCTATGCCTGCACTGAAAGCGTGGCGGTGCTGATTATTCTTCTCCGGGAAGCAGTCGAGCTGGGCGATACTGGGAGCGTGCTCAATCTTGGAGAGCGGCTCTATTTCATGACGCTGGTGTGGTGCTCGAGGGTACCAATTTACGAAACTCATCTCGAACTGGGGCTTTATCTGTGTCGATACATTTTCACCTTGGTACGCGCGGAAGGGCTCGCAATGGCAGTAGACCCCTCGGAGTTTCGTGACCACGTCGATTGCCTGCGCGATTACCTGTTCCATTGGAATCACTTTCCTTTCGCATTGCGGATGGCGGTCGTTGATGACCTGTTCGAAGGTTGGAACATTGTCTGGGATGCTGGCGGGCGATTCGGGCCCCTTTACCGATTCGGGTTAGCGCCACCTTTGTCGCTCGTCGATCGCGAACACGCAAGCCCGGCTGATTGGGAAACATGGGCTTTTCGCCTGGTGACAAAGACTTGGGGCTGGCGAGTATTGCGACTTGTGGAGCCAGATTTATTCCCAACGGAGTCTGTCCGGAGATTGCTGAAGAAGGATCCTTCGACGCTCACACAGGCAGATCTGAACGACATTGAAACGGAAGAGGAGAACTCTCAGGTCGACAGGTGGAGGAGGTCGCCTCTTCGTCGCCGTGCGCGGGCGGGTGACTTTCCAGTTTTTGATCGTGCGCCTTTCCCATTGGGGGCAACTACACCCAGGAAGAACTGCTGATTCGGCTGCAAATGCCAAACCGTCATCGAGGCAAACTCAAGCACCACCATTCATTCCCGGTGGGTTGACCTACCGAGCATTCTTGCGTCGTTGGGCGAGCTTGCCGGCCGATGGCTTGCGGCGCGTGGCCAGGAATTCCTCGGATGCTTTCTTCGGATCGACCTCAGTGCCTCAGAGTGCCGAAGGCGACGCACTGGAAGCTCGGGCACGTTTGCAGGCACTGGAGGACGTGCTCGCCAAGCTACAACTGTCGGCAGGCGCAACAGGGGCGGCAGCTACCGGCTAAAGAGCTTTATTGTTTGCCGTGGCGTCGACGGCTCTCATACACCATCGCTTGCCACTGCGCGATATCTCTTGACCGCGCAAAGGAACCGCGACGCCCCGCAATATCGAATACCTCAACCTCGACGCGTTCTTGAGAGAGGGCTTTGCGGAACGACGCCGGCGTCGCGAAGCCCAACTCTTTCCATAGAGCGGTAGGCGGCACGAACTCCCCGTATCGGTCGGTCAGGCGCGATTCGAATTCTTGAACAAGGTCGCTCATCGCGGATGGGTCGATTGTTCACACATCTCGGCGGGATTGCCGCATGCAAGGTAGATGCAACTTACATATCGAGGCAAGCCGCGATTGATTCGATCGACCTCATCGTCTCCCGACGATGAAAAAATTGCAGGTGTGAATTCGCCGGTTCGGAGCCTACGATTTGAGGGTCGCAATTTCGCGCCGAATGCGGGCGATCAGAGCATCCGTTTCGGTGTTGTTTCCGCCGGTGTGAGACAGCATCAGCAACGTCAGCGGATGAATGGCCAGAACTTGGCTGATTGCCGCGAGTTTGTTGAGCGTGGGGCTCTTCATGCCACGCTCGAGCGAACTCATGTAGGTGCGGCTGGACACGTCGGAAAACGCCTCCTGGCTCAGGCCGCGCGCTTTGCGGGCCATCTTGAGCGCTGCGGGGAGGGATCGTTTGCTCGGCATCCGTGAACTCTCGGGAATTCGCGGATGACAGCGGATTGAACCCTATAGAGCTACAATCTATAGTGTTCATTTTCATGGACTTGCGCTCAGCGCGGTCCATTTCCTCGAAGGTGAACGGTGGATTCGAACGATCTGACGGCTACTCTGTATTTCGCCGCCGCGGTCCGCGCCGGAGCGGACAGTTCTCTCACTCGGCTGCTGCCACTCCAACGCCTCAAGGAGCCGCTCTCGCCACACGAAAGCTTCTCGCAGCGCATGTTGTTCGCGCTGCAGGCACTGGGCGTGATCCAACCCGAGCTCTCGCTATCGAACGCGGAAGACTGGCTGACCGCGAAGGATTGGTTCGAGATGGGGCCACAGACCCTGGCTTGGCGCATCTGCTGGTCACCCGGGGACTGCCGTGAACGCAACACCATGGCGAACGCGCTGTTGAGCGGCATCGAGCCGTCGGACGACGTTCTCCGCGCACTGCTGGACGTATGGCGAGACCTTGCGCTGGCCGAGGTGGTGCAATATGCCGATTGGGAGTTAGCGAAATCCGGGTACAACCCGAAGTGGGCGGAGGCCGCGACATCCAGTCTTCGGGAGGCACTCCACATCTTCAGCATCTCCCAGGTGATGCACCTGACTCAGCTGGCGATGCGCTCGCTGGCCAGCACGCATCAGCGAGGCGGAATCGCGTCGAGCCGGCTGGGCACCGTTTTCTCGGATTCCTTGAGCTACTTTGCCCGCCGCGCCAAGCTCGAGAAATGGACAGTCCGCGAGGTAGCTCGACCCGCAGAGCTACCGATTAGCGCGATCGTCACGTTGTTCAGCCAAGAGGTCACTCGTTTGCACGACGAGTATGCGACGCGCACGCCGTCGACCGCTGCCTTGCTTGACGCTATGACTCGCGTGCGATCCGTGAATTGACGAGAAACCTATCTGTGACCAGATATTGCATAAATCCCGAGGCAGCGAGCGGACCGCAGGCGTACCTGGACTCGCCATTCACGGGCTCCGCCATGCCGGCGCCCAAAGTCTCGCTTCAGGAACTAGAAAAATTGCGCCGGCGTGCCAAAGAACAGCGGGATGAAGCGCCGTTCTTTCGTGCCTTGTTGGATGCCGCGGTGTACGCGCATGCGCCGTTGTCGGATGATTCGGGCCGCGTGCGGTTCATTCAATTTGCCCATCCAGAGACCCAAGCCTTGCTCTTGCCGTTCTTCAGCGATGCGCAACAGGCGCACCAAGCCTCAGGAGGACAACGCAAGGTCATCGCGATGACCGGGCGTGATTTTTTTGAGGTGACCTTGGGGGCGACCCTGATCCTCAACCCGAACGAGGACCACGTCATCCTGTATCCCGAGGAAGCCCAAGGGCTGCTCGAGTCCGGCACCGTGGCTCCGATCGATGTGGAGC
>Ga0207695_10012763_pt1 | contig 10058 bp, 10 predicted proteins | sample KBSC54metaG_FD_184354 | JGI IMG/M metagenome (GOLD analysis project Ga0207695, IMG submission 184354) | Corn rhizosphere microbial communities from Kellogg Biological Station, Michigan, USA - KBS C5-4 metaG (SPAdes) (version 2) | ecosystem: Host-associated > Plants > Roots > Rhizosphere > Soil... | reverse complement strand
CACGCACGCCCCTGAGAGCAAAAAAATATCGCCGGACCTTTGCGCGGGTCCGGCGACTTAGGAGAGTTCCAATGACGCAAACCCATCATGCGGCATGTTGGCCGCAATTGTAAGTACCGTTCGTAATCCGGCCGTAATGGAACTTTTTGCCCAGTTCCCAGTACAATGCCAGAGTATGTTCTCCCGACGCGATTTCCTGGCCACGTCCGCCGCATTCGCCGGACAGTTGTTCGGCTCGCCGCAGAATTCCAAAATCCCAGCGCCTGATCTGGAAAAGCTCGGCGACGTGGCGCTGCGCGAAGCGCGCAAGTACAAGGCCACCTACTGCGACATACGAATCGTGCGGCTCCGCGATCAGCGGGTGGGGCTCCGGCTTTCTCCCGAACGCGGTACCGGCAAAACGCTGGCAGTACCCAACGTCGCGGAGGACTCCAGCTTCGGTTTCGGCGTCCGCGTGATCGTGAACGGGGCGTGGGGCTTCGCGTCGTCGCCGATCGTCACTCCGGCCGAGATCGCGCGCGTCACGGGCGAGGCGGTGATCATCGCCAAAGCCAACGCCGCGATTCAGCCGAAGCCCGTCATGCTGGCCGCCGTGAAAGCGTATCGCGACGTCTGGTCCACTCCTCACGAAAAGGACCCGTTCAGCGTGCCCATGGCCGAAAAGCTCGACCTGCTGCGGCGCGTCACCGAAGAAGTCAAGAAGAACGCCAAGGTCTTCAGCGGCTCGGCCAGCCTGAATCTGCGCAGCGAGGACAAGTACTTCTGCTCCTCCGAAGGCTCGTCCATCCAGCAGCTCATCCTGCAGATCTACGGCACCGCGGACGCCACCGCGGTCGATCGCGAAAATAATGTCTCGCGCACCCGCACCTACACGCCGACGCAGGCCTCGGCCGGCTGGGAGTACGTGCCGGAGATGAACCTGGAGGAGAACGCGTCGCGCATTCGCGAGGAAGTGGTCGAGCACCTCTCCGCGCCGCCTGTGAAGCCCGGCGTGAAGGACCTGCTGCTCATGCCCAACCACCTGATGCTGACGATCCACGAGAGCGTGGCGCATCCCACCGAGCTCGATCGCGCGCTCGGCTACGAGGCCAATTACGCCGGCACCAGCTACGTCACCATGGACAAGATCGGCAAGCGGATCGCGAGCGAACACTGCACGTTCATCGGCGACCGGACCTCGCCGCGCGCGCTGGCCACCGTGGGCTACGACGACGAGGGTGTGAAGGCCTCGCAGTTCACTATCATCGACAAGGGCATTTTCCGCAACTACCAGACGACGCGCGAACAGGCGCACCTGGTGGGTGACAAGGAATCGCACGGCTGCAGCCAGGCCGATTCATGGGCGACGGTTCCCTTCCAGCGCATGCCCAACGTGTACCTGCAGGCCGGGCCGCGCGAGACCACCCTAGAAAGCCTGATCGCCGGCATCGAGGACGGCGTCCTGATCGACGGCCGCGGCAGCTATTCGATCGACCAGCAGCGTTACAATTTCCAGTTCGGCGGCGACGCCTTCTGGGAAATCAAAGGCGGCAAGAAGGGCCGCATGATCTCGCGCGTGTCGTATCAGGCGCGCACGCCCGACTTCTGGCAGGCCTGCGACGGCACTGCCGGGCCGGCGTACTGGCGCCAGTTCGGTACCACGGGCGATGCCAAGGGCGAACCCACGCAGATCAATTCCATCAGCCACGGATGCTCGCCCACGCGCTTCCGCCAGATCAACGTATTGCTCACGGATTAACGCCATGATGACTCGCGACGAAGCACAGAAACTCGCCCGCAAAGTGCTCGGGCTCGCCACGTTCCCGGAATGCCAGGTGACCATCACGGCGTCGGAGCAGGCGTACACGCGGTTCGCCAACAACGGCATCACAACCGCGTCGCTGAATCTGCGGCACACGGTGGCCGTCGCGGTGACGCGCGAAGGACGCAGCGGCGTGATGACCGTCAACGATCTCGACGACGCGTCGCTGAAGAACGCCATCAAGAAGGCCGAGGAATTGGCCGCCATCGCGCCGCCCAATCCCGAGCATCTGCCGCTTCTGGGCGCGCAGCAATACCCCGAGACGCACGATTTCGACGAACGCACCGCCAACGCGCGCGCCCCTGAGATGATCCCGCACGTCAAGACCATCATCGACGCGTCGATCTCGCGCAAGATGGTGGCCGCTGGGCTGGTGGAACGCACCCATCGCGTCACCGCCATCGCCAACAGCGCGGGACTGTTCGGCTATCACGCATCGGCCGATTCGCAGCTCACCACCACGGTGCGGATGGCCGACGGGTCGAGCTCGGGATGGGCGGGCCAGCCCTCCACGCGGCTCTCGCAGATCGACAGCAAACAACTGGCCGCGGTCGCCATCGAGAAGTGCGGGCGGTGGAAGAATCCGCAGAAGCTGGCGCCCGGCAATTACACGGTCGTGTTGGAGCCGACGGCGGCCGGCGACCTGGTGCGCCTCATGGCGAGCGGCTTCAGCGCGCGCAATACCGACGAAGGCCGCACGTTCCTGAGCAAGCGCGGCGGCGGCAATCTGCTGGGCGAGAAAGTCTTCCCGGAATTCGTGACGATCCGGAGCGACCCGTTCGATCCGCGGCAGCCGTCGTCGCCGTGGACCAGCGATCTGCTGCCCACGAGCGCGATCACCTGGGTCGATCAGGGCATGATCGCGAGTCTGGCATACGACCGGTATTGGGCCGGCAAGACGGGCAAGGCGCCGACACCCACGATCGGCTTCGGCTTCGGCGCGCCGGCCGGCGGCAGCATCACGATGGAAGGCAGCAACGCCACGTTGGATCAGCTGATCGGGTCGGTGAAACGCGGCCTGCTGATCACGCACTTCTGGTATATCCGCCCGGTCAATCCTCAGACGCTACAGCAGACGGGACTGACGCGCGACGGCGTGTTCCTGATCGAGGACGGCAAGCTGACGACGCCCGTGATGAACTTCCGCTTCATGGAGAGTCCCGTGCGGCTGCTGAAGAATACGGTGAAGCTCGGGCAGGCGGTGCGCGTGCGCGGCCTCGAAGGCGGCATGATGATCGCGCCGTCGCTGGTCGCCAACGATTTCCCGCTGCCGTCTATTTCAGACGCAATCTGAAACTTATGCCGACGCGGCGGCCACGGTCGGAAATTGACTCATCAGGTGATCGACGCCGGTCATTTGAAACAGGCGCTGAATGCGTGCATTCGCGCCCGCCAACCGCATCTCTCCGCCTGCTTTTTTGATGGTCGTCAGGCAGGAAATGAAGGTCCCGATTCCGGAGCTATCGGCGTAGTCCAGCCCGGTTAGATCGAAGACGAAGACTTTGTTTTCCCCCGCGGCCGCGAGGTCCTTTACCATGGTTTCCAACCGCTCGATATCCTTCCCCATCGTTAGCCTTCCCGACACGGAAACGACGACCTTACTGGGGTCCAACTGCTTCGACTCAACCGGCATTGCTACAGGATACAACGGATATCCCGAGGTGGTAGGCTAGCGGCAGATGAAGGTCGCTGATATCCGGTGGAAAGATGCCGTGGCGGAGGAGGCCTCCGACGCCGCTGGCCACGCCGTACAGGCCAAGCTGGTGGAACTTCAGGAAGTGGGATTCCTGCTCGACGAAAACGACGAGGCCGTCGAAATCGGCATGGAGGCGACCGACGATCCGGGTGTGACGCCCGGGCGCTGGCGGCTGCAATTACTGCCCAAGCGCAGGCGTAAGGCCGCTGGGGCATAATGTGGGTGTGACTTCCCGACGCACGTTCCTCAAATCCAGTGCCCTCGCCGCCGCTCTCGGCAAGTTCGCCGGCGCCGCGCAATTGAAAGACATCGGCATTCAACTGTACACGGTGCGCACCGTCCTGCCGCAGAAGCCCGCCGAGGTTCTCAACGCGATCCGCGCCATCGGATACACCCAGATCGAAGCCACACTGGCCGGGTTCGACAAGATCTGGCCGGCCGTGCAGGCGAGCGGACTGAAGCCCGTCAGCATGCATCTCGACGCCGCTCAGATCCTCGAGAAGAAACCGGAATTCGACGCGGTGCCGGACCAATTGGCGAAGTACGGGTTTAAGTATGCGGTCTTCCCGTACGTCCCGCCGAATGCCCGTGGTGGGCCCGACGTGATCAAGAGCATCGCCGAGAAGCTGACGTGGGCCGGACAGAAGTGCCACGCCGCCGGCCTGAAGTTCGCGTATCACAATCACGCGTTCGAATTCGCGCAGGCGGACGGCGCGCCGCTGATGAAGGTCCTGCTGGACAACAGCGACCCCAAGCTCGTCGGCATCGAACTGGATTGCTTCTGGGCGAGCGTGGCCGGCCACGATCCGGCGCAGATGATCGATAGCCACAAAGGCCGCGTGATCCTGCTGCACCTGAAGGATAAGGCCGAGGGCACGCCGGTCATGTTCAACGAATCGGTGCCGAAGACCGCGTTCAAGGAAGTGGGCCATGGCGTGATCGACTGGGTCAAGGTGCTGCGGGCCGCCAAGGCCGCGGGCGTGGCGGAGTACTTCGTCGAACAGGATCAGACGCCTGGGGATCCGCTGGACAGCCTGCGCCAGAGTTACGAGTACCTTTCGAAGCTCACCTATTAGCTCACGCTAAAATAGAATTTGCTCCGACTTTTCGCAGCTCTGCTGTTCTCCGCCGCCTTACTAAGCGCGGCGGACGATCTCGACTCGCAACTGAAGCGCGTGATCGACGCGTATGTACTGGCCTCGCAGAATGCCGCCGACCCGGTGGCGGGCGAGGCAGCCTTCTATCAGGGCGCGATTCCCGGACTGCTGCGCAAGCTCGATCCGCACTCCGTCTTCTTCGACTCCGGCCAGTTTCAGCAGTTGAAGAAGATGGAGGAATCCACGCAGAAGGGCTTCGGCACGGTGGTGTCCATCCTGCCAGGCCGGGTGATTATCTTGCAGACGGTGCCCGGCACGCCGTCGGCAAAATCGGGGCTGGCGCCGGGCGACGAGATCCTGTCAATCAACGGGTATGTCATCGCGCGGCTGGATATGGAGCAGATCCCGGAGTTGCTCGGCGCCGCCCGCCAGGCGCCGGCGCGATTGGAAGTCCGCCGTCCGGGTGAAGCCGCGGTCCTGCACTTCATCCTGACCCCCGAGGAGTTGCAGGCGCCCAGCGTGGAGCGCGCGTTTTTCCTGGCGGCCGGCGTGGGATACATCCGGGTGTCGAGCTTCGACGAGAAGACAGCGGTCGACCTGAAGGCGGCGATCGAGAAGCTGGGCGGCGACCGGCTGGTCGGGCTGGTGCTGGACCTGCGCAACAATCCCGGCGGCATCGTGGGCGCGGCGCTGGACACGGCGGCGCTGTTCCTGCGGCCCGGCCAGAAGATCTTCACGGTACGCGGACTGCACGTGCCGGAGAAATCGGAGGTGGTGCCGGACACGGCCAAGCCGTACAGCTTCAAGCTGGCCGTGCTGGTGAATGCGAAGTCGGCCAGCGCCTCGGAGATCGTCAGCGGAGCGCTGCAGGATCACGACCGCGCGACCATCCTGGGCGAATCGACGTACGGCAAAGGGCTGGTGCAGAACGTGTTTCCTCTGAGCCAGGGCACCGGGCTGGCTCTTACGGTGGCGCTGTATTACACGCCCAGCGGGCGGTCGATCCAGAAGCCGCTGAACGCGTCGTTCGCACTAGGGGCCACGACGGCGCATCCGAACACGCAATCGGACTTTCAGACCGACGCAGGACGCAAGGTCACCGGAGGCGGCGGGATTCAGCCCGACGTGGTGGTCTATCCGCAGGCGATGAACCGGCTGCGGGCGGTGCTGGACGCGACCGCATCGTTCGTGGAGTTCGCGACGGCGTACTTGAAAGATCACAAGATCGATCGCGACTTCGAAGTCACTCCCGAAGTGCTGGACCAGTTCCGCGCGTTTGTGGCCGAGCGGCGCATTCAGCCCGCATTGTCGGAATGGCTGAGCGAGCGGACGTGGGTGAGCAATCGCCTGAAGACGGAGCTGTTCAACCTGGCTTTCGGAGTCGAGCAGGGCGACGAGGTCGAAGCCCAACGCGATCCCGTGATTCAGAAAGCCCTCGACGTAGTTGGCGGCTAGAGCCCGGCCTGCCTGAGCAACACGAACTCGGAGAGATGCTCGGCGGTGAGCATGCCGACAAGGTGATCGTCGGCATCCATCACGAGAGCGCAGTTGGCGCCGGCCGAGAGTTTGGGCAGCGCTTCGACCAGCGACATATCGGGCGGCACGCGGACGAAGTCGCGATCCATGGCGCCGGCGACATAGGCATCGGGACCCTGGCTCATCATGGCGCGCACCAGTGCGCCGCGGGTCAACAGTCCGATCACTGCATCGCCGTGGACCACGGGAAAATCGTGCTGCAAGGTCTTCAGCAGCAGGTCGCCGGCATCGCGAATGGTGGCGCCATGCCCCAGCGTGCGGAGGTCGGTAATCATGGCGGCGCGCACGGGGTATCCAGCGGTGAGAATGCGGCTGCGGGCCGCCGCTCCTTCCTGGAACGCGCCCAGGTAGACGAACAGCGCGACGAACACCAGCATGTAGTTGCCCCACAGCAGTCCGGCCAGCCCGAGCATGATGGCGAGACCCTGACCTGCGCCCGCGGCGATGCGGGTAGCCTCCTCTTCGGAGCGGTGCAACGAGAGGAACGATCGCAGAATCCTGCCGCCATCCATCGGATACGCCGGGAGCAGGTTGAAGACGCACAGCACCAGGTTGCCAAGGGCGATGCGCTGAGCGAGGTTCGCATCGGTAGGCTGGGCCAATTCGCGGAAGGCCTGCAGCCCCTGATGCGCCACGACCCAGCCGAGCAGAGCGGCCGCGATCAGAAGATTCACCATCGGACCGGCGAGAGCGATCCAAAGCTCTTCGCGCCCGGCAGGCTGGCGCTCGGGGCGCGAGACTCCACCGATGGGGTACATGACAATCTCGAGCGTGCGGATGCCGTACCGCCGCGCGACCAGCGTGTGCCCGACTTCGTGCAGCAGGACGGAGGCGAAGAGCCCCAGGATATACAGCGCGGTCATGGGGCCGGACTGCCGGTCGCCGACACCGATAAAGAGCAGAAAGACCAGCAGCAAAACGAAGGTGAAGTGCAGGCGCACCGGGACGCCGAACAGCCGGATAGTGCCGAGGCTGCCGGCACGATTTGCATTCGCCTTCTCGTCGTTGGTCACTGCGTGTTCGCTACCGGTCGAGAGGAACCGCGCACCAGCATAACACCGGTAACGACGCCCGCGGCAAGCGCGAGCGCCTGCCGGTGCTTCCTGATACGCAGGTAGATTCTAATCGCTTTTCGGTACTTCCAAGCCAGGTGAATTTTTCGTTCAAGTGTCATGCGGTTGGATTCCAGACGAACTTGCCGTCGCGGTTAACGTAACCCCAGGCCGAGCCCAACTGGACAGGCGCCAGACTGAGCGAGAACGGGCGGGCATTGTCGAACTGCGGGGTGATTACCATCTTCCCCGCCTTGTCAATGTAGCCCCAGCGATTGCCGACGCGCACCGGCGCGCGGCCACCCGAGAAGTCGTTGGCAGCGTCGAACTGTGGATTCACTGCCATCTTGCCGCTCTTGTCGACGAAGCCGATCCGTCCGCCGGTTTCGATGATCGCGAGGCCGTCGGAGAAGCCGCGGGCTTGGTCGAACTGCGGGCGGATCACCATGCTGCCGCTGCGATCGATGTAGCCCCACTTGGGTCCGATGCGAACGGCGGCGCGATCCTCATAGAAATCCTCGCCCTCGTCGAACTGGGGATTGATCACCAGCTTGCCATGCGCGTCCACGTAGCCATAGCGGCCACCGACGCTGACCTTGGCGAGCCCGTCGGAGAACGCGGCGGCGGAATCGAACTGCGGCGGGATGACCATCTTGCCGCTACGGTCGATATAGCCGACGCGCGCGCTGGGACCCGTTGCCACCGGGGCCAGGCCGCCGGAGAATTGCATGGGCGCGCGTCCCGGGTCCTGATAGCGCGCGGGGATCACCATCTTGCCGTCCTTGTTGATGAAGCCCCAGCCGTTGCCCAGACGGACAGCGGCGAGTCCTTCGGAAAAAGGAGCGCCGCTATCGAACTGCGGGCTGATTACGACCTTGCCCGAGGTATCGATGTATCCGGCGCGCCCGTTGATCGCGACCACGGCGAGTCCGTCGGAAAACGGCGCGGCCTGCTCGTACTGCGGCGGGATCTTGACGTTGCCGTGGCCGTCGACATAGCCGGACCGCCCGTTCTGGTGAATCAGGTACAGACCGCTAAGTTGCTCTCCGGGCCGCACCGCATCGTGGCGGCCGCACGCGGCCAGGCCAATGAGTAGAAGGAACGCCGTCCAGCGCATACACTCGCCCTCCGGCTTAGAAGGCATGCAGGCGAACGACCATGGTGTTGGGCGTTACAGCCTGGAAGCCCCTCTTACGTTCGGGGCTCCGATGCCAAGCGGTATGCGTCACCCGGGTGATTTGTCGATGGCGGACTTCAATTCGATACCGGCGGCGAAACGGGGGACCCGTTTGGCCGCGACGTCGATGGCGTTGCCGCTGCGCGGATTGCGGATGCGGCGAGCTTTCCGCTGCGATACTCCGAAGGTGCCGAAGCCGGAGATGATTACCCGATCACCCCGGACCAGACTGTTTTGGATACCTTCAAGGAAGGCATCCAGTGCGCAGGCGGCTTGCGCCCGCGTTAATCGAGCATCCACTGCAATTTTTCCGACCAGGTCTCTTTTATTCACGAGGCACCAATGCCAGCGAGTTGTATCAAAGCCAGGCGTCGGTGTCAATGAAAAACGTAGACGGTCCGTTTTCGCACAAGGTGGTATACTGCCGATTCATGGACCCGAATACCACAGTCAAATTGATCTCCGGGGTGTTGGCCCTGGCACTGGTCGGCATCATCATCATGCGCCGCAAAAAGAAGAAGGGCGCCGAGGAAGACGACTTCTAGACCTGCTTCAGGACTTCGTTGAGCGATCCCTGGCGGTAGCCTTCGAGGTCGAGCGTCACGTAGCGGAAGCCGAGGGCGCGAAAGATCTTGGTGAAGCGGCGCGCCATTGCGAGGTTCAGCGCCTTCTCCAACTCATCGGGCGCGATCTCGACACGCACGACGTCGCCGTGGAAGCGGACGCGGAATTGGCGGAAGCCGAGGGCCTTCAATTCTTCCTCGCCGGCCTCCACCGTCTTCACGGTTTCGATGGTCACGGGCGTACCGTAGGGGACGCGCGAGCTCAAACAGGCGGATGCCGGACGATCCCAGGTGGGGAGATCGGCGCGGCGGCTCAGTTCGCGGATCTCGGCCTTGCTCAGGCCGGCGTCGGCCAGGGGCGAAGCGACGTGATGATCGCGGGCGGCGTTCTGCCCCGGACGATAATCGCCGAGGTCGTCGAGATTGACGCCGTAAATGATGTGCTGGTAGCCGCGGTCGGCGGCGACTTTTTCCAGGCAGGTAAACAACTCGTCCTTGCAGTGGAAGCAGCGATTCTTGTCGTTGCGCACGTAGTCGGGATTGTCGAACTCGTGCGTCTCGATATACTCGTGCGCGATGCCGAAGCGGGCGACGAAGGCTTCCGCGTCGCGCTTGTGCGACTCCGGCAGAGAGGCCGAATCGGCAGTCATGGCCAACGCGTTGGCGCCGAGCACCTCGCGCGCGGCCCATGCGAGGTAGGCCGAGTCGGTGCCTCCGGAGAAGGCCACGATCACACGTTCGAAGCCGCGGAGCCGGCGGAAGAGTTCTGCTTCCTTTTCCGCCAGACGCGCCGGGTTAGCGATTTCGACTATCGACACAGGCAGCCCCCTTTCCAGTTTACTGGACTGGCAGGATCTCCTGGCCGTTGCCGTTTCCGTTCTCGGAATCGGGGATGACGGAAGCCGCCGCCACCTTGTCGCCCTCTTCCAGGCTGACCAACCTGACGCCCTGCGTGGAGCGCCCGGCCTGCCGGATGGTGGACGATTCGATGCGGATGATTTTGCCGTTCTGGCTGACGATCATCAGGTCGGAATCTTCGCGGACGGAAAGGATGGCCACCACATGACCGGTCTTGCTGGTGGTCTTCATGTTGATGACGCCCTTGCCGCCGCGCGCCGTGAGGCGGTAATCCTTCA
>Ga0207695_10012759_pt1 | contig 10059 bp, 4 predicted proteins | sample KBSC54metaG_FD_184354 | JGI IMG/M metagenome (GOLD analysis project Ga0207695, IMG submission 184354) | Corn rhizosphere microbial communities from Kellogg Biological Station, Michigan, USA - KBS C5-4 metaG (SPAdes) (version 2) | ecosystem: Host-associated > Plants > Roots > Rhizosphere > Soil... | reverse complement strand
TCGCGGGCGATTCTCGCCCGGCGCGATAGCTGCGCGCTTCCAGGTCCAGGACTTCTGCATCCGTGAGGCGCTCCCGCACCCGCAGCTCGTCGCGACGAACCGCCACGTGAGCTGCGGCGGTGTGGATCTCGTTGATGTCTCATGGCGCGGCGACACGCTGAGTGGCACGAGCGACGTCGTGGCCGGCGATGACTACGTGCTCTCCGTGCGCGAGCCGGCAGGGTTCCGGTTCGTGCGCGCCGAGGCGACCGGTGCTGCGGTAGTATCGTCCGCCCTGCAGGGTGGCGTCCGGCGAGTCCGCCTGCGGTCGGCGGCCGGCGGGCGGGTAGGGTGGCGGATTGTATACCAGGGGCTGCCCCTGGGAAGCAATAGGGTCAGCTTCGAATTACCGGGCCCCATGGGATGGGACTCGGCCTGACGGCAAATTCTTTGGGAACGGCACTGTGAGAATCCTGCAAATAGGGAATCGCCCGCTTCCCGCTTCCCGCAGCCCGTGGCCGCAGGCCACCGGGCGCTTCCCGCAGTCGCGCTTCGCGCGACGCTTCCCGCAGCTGGCCGCAGGCCAGCGCTTCCCGCACTACCGTGCCAGCCAGTACGAGAACTTTATCAGGAAGATGTCGTTCGACCGCTGGCCGAAGAGATTCCCGATGTCACCGCCGAAGGATTGGTTGCCTTCGAACGTCGTGGAGGCATCGCGCCCCTGGCTCCAGACCAGGAACAGTGTCGAACCCGCGCGATACTCCCAGCGGAACACCACGTTCGAGCGGAACTGCTGGAAGTTGAACCCGCCTGGATCGTTCGCCACCGCCGTGTCGGCGTACGGCTGGTAGCGATCCGCGTACGCCAGTGCCCTCGGCTCATCCAGTTCGCGCACATTGCTGTACGTCCCCTTGGAAATGAATGGGGATGCATACACCTGCAGGGACATCTCCGGCGTGAACGTGTAGCCCAGGCGCCACGTGAGTCCCAGCGTCTTCTGTTCGAGATGCGCAAAGGTGTAGTGCTGCTTCGCCGTGGAATCTGTGAAGGTGCCGAAGTACTGCACGTCGCTCCGGTTGCGCGTGTAGTTCGCGCTCAGCGACGTCGTGAACCGCGTCGAGACCTTGAGATCCAGCTCCGGCATCAGACTGATCGATGTGGACCGTCCGCCGTCGCCCCGGAAGAAGTTCGCCCCGAAGTACGGAACCAGCGCGTTGCGATCGTCCCCCTGGATGTTGATCCACGGCGCGAGATAGGGATCCTGCCGGATGGCGGGTCCACCCCGCGCGCAACGGTCGCAGAACGTCGTGCCCATCTGCCCCACGGTGCCGCCCATGTGCAGCCACCAGCGATTGTTGAATTGCGTGTGCACGTTGGTGTTGAAGGCACGCTCGGTGGGAAGCCCCGCCACGTTCCAGTACTGCCAGTAGTTGAAGTTCCAGCGGAGCTGCTGCCAGAGGTGGTTGGGCGTGCGGAACGCGAGCGCGGCCCAGTTCATCCACTCCTGCTGATCCGCCTGGAGCAGGAAGCCCACGTCGTTGATCTCGAATCCCGGTGTGCGTCGCTCGTACGCGGTCTCGAACTGCAGCAGCCTGCCACCCACCTTGGCGAAGCGCATCTCGAGCGAGTTGCCCGAGAGCGAGGTCCGCGTCGAATCGAACGTGAGCGGGCCATCGGGACGCTGATAGAGGTGCACGGGATCCCGCTGCGTGCGCGCGATCGCGGCGGCGCTTCCCGCCACGCGGCTCACGTCGAACGAGCCGGACACCTCGAAGTCGCGATGAAAGCGCCGCCGCGCATCGATGCCGCCGCTGTACGCGCTCGATCGCAGGTACGGATCGCTCGACGCATCCATCGAGCGATTCACCGCTGTGAAAATGAACCCGACGTTTCCGTTGCCAGCCGCGAAGTCCTGGTTCGCGCGGACGATGCCATAGTTGGCCGACGGTTCGAGCGTGGTGCCCTCGGGGCCGGCGACGTGATCGGTCACCGCATCGAGCACGCCGATCGCGAAGCCGTTGGGCAGACGCCCCGTGAGCTTGGCGGCGCCGAGTATCCGGCTCGAAGTGGGCGACGACGCATCGCCGTAAATGCCGGCCAGCTCCGGTGCGCGCCCGATGCGCCGCGAGTAGAAGAGCCCTTCGCCCGTGTTGCAGTCCAGCACGACCACGCAATTCACGTTGAAGGTGAACAGGCCCTTTCCCTCGACGAAGAATGGCCGGCGCTCGGTGAAGAACGTCTCGAACGCGCTCAAGTTGAGCTGCGACGGATCAGCCTCGACCTGACCGAAGTCGGGATTGACCGTCGCATTGAGGAGCAGCTTGGATGAGAGCTGATACTTGAGGTCACCGCCAACCGTAAACTGCTGATCGCGCGCATAGCCCGACGCCGTGGGCTCCTGCACGTTCTTCGTGACGACGTACGGCGTGACCTCCGCGTCGCCCGGTCGCGCGAGGCCGTTCAACCCCGTGAGATCACCGAACTGTGACACCAGCCCGGAGCGCGACATGCGGTAGAGCGGCCAGGTGATCGTCTCGGTGCGACGCTGGATCACTCGCCAGATGAGAATGCCGAACGTTCCGTCGTTCCGGGCGGTGTAGTGCAACTGCGATAAGGGAATGCGATACTCGGCTGTCCAGCCGAGTGAATCCGTGCGCGTCGCGACATCCCAGATGGCGTCCCAGGCGACGTCCTCGGTGCCGTCATTGTAGATGGCGTAGTCGGACTTGACGCCCGCCGGGTTCACCGAGAACTCGTAGCCGGTGCGACGGTCGTGATACGAGTCGAGGAGAATCGTGACGTGGTCGGACGCCGTCTGATCATCGCGGCGCGACAGCAGGCTCACGATGCTGTCGGGATGCTGATCGAAGGAACGGACGAATACGTAGAGGTAATGCGAGTCGTATGCAACGCGTGCCTCGGTGCGCTCGCTGGGTTTCGCGCCCTCCGTGGGCTGCGCCTGGAGGAAGTCGCTGATGACAGGTGCGTCGCGCCAGACCGGATCATCCGCGCGACCGTCAATGACCGGCGGCGTGGCCGCCCGCGTCGCGCGGACGGTCGTGCTGGTCGATGGCGGCGTGGGCGACGATACGGGGTGCGCCGCCTGCAGCAGGAGCAGCAATCCGAGCAGGTGAGTCACGTGATGGCATCAATTGAGAAGTCATCGCGTTGGACAGCGGCACCAGATGATTGGTTGGATGCGAAGGGGCAGCCCATGGGGCTGCCCCTGTGCTGCATGGGCGCCACAAAGGGGCTGCCCCATGGGCTGCCCCATGGGCTGCCCCTGTCCCCCCGCCCTACTCCACCACGGCGCATCCTTTCGCCGCGGCGCACTGCGGGTCGATCGGCGCCAGCCCCTGGCGCACCAGCTCGCGGTTCACCGCCGGCAGCTCCGTCTTCCAGAGCCGCGAGAGCGCACCGGTATAGCCCTGCAGCTCCGCCGAGAGAATCCGGAAGATCTCCCCCATATGGTTCGTCGGGCGACCATCGCCGCGTTCGGCCATCGAGAGCAACACCGCGAGCCGGTTGTTCACCTTGATCGGAAAGTTGAGCGGGTCCTGGCCGCTCTGGTTCTTCACCTGGTAGATGTCCTGCTCGATGACGGACGCATGCGCGACCAGCGAGTCGGCCGCGCGCTCGAGCGCGTCGCTCTTCGAGCGCTTCATCCGGTCGTCGATCTGCGCCTTCACGCGACGGATGGCAATCACGGCGTCGTTGGCTTCGGTGACCTTGTCGCGCACCTGGCGCGAGAACGCGTACTGCGCCCGCAAGTCTGCATCCGTCACGCCCGTGACCCACGGATTGCGCTTCACCGTGATGGGCGCGGTGAGCGTATGGCCATCGGCAGTGAGGCGCATGGTGTACCGGCCCGGCGGGAGCGCGGGGCCGCGTGTGCGTGCGCCCCAGAAGATCATGCCGGGGAACGTGGTGCTGCCCTGCGCGCGGAGATCCCAGGCGAGCGCATTGACTCCCGCGTGCATGGGGAGCCAGGTCTCGGCCTCGCGCCGGGGCGGCGGTGCACTCCTGGCCGTATCACGCTTCGCGGTGGAGTCGCGCCGCGGCGCGGACCCGCCGTTCGCCGCGGAATCGCGCCCCATCGCGGAGTCGCTCTCCATGGCGGAATCACCGCTGGCCGCGGAGTCGTGCTTCGTGGTGTCCGGTACATACGTGCGCAACACGGCTCCGGCGGAGTCGAGGATGTCGAGTCGCGCGTGCGCCGGTGCGTCCTTCAGCCACCAGCTCAGGGCGACGTCCGGCCCGGAGCGAATGGCCACGGGCGGCGTGAAGAGGTGCGAGTTCGACGCGAACATCCTCTCGCTCACCTGTCTCAGCGGCGCGATGTTGTCCAGCACCCAGAACCCGCGGCCGTGCGACGCGATCACCAGCTCATTCGCCGTCACGACGAGATCGGCGATCGGGATGTCCGGCATGTTGAGCGAGAGCGATTGCCACGACGCGCCATCGTCGTACGACAGGTACACGCCGTGCTGCGTGGCGGCGTACAGCATGCCGCGCCGTACGGGATCCGCGCGCACCGCATGCACATACGCGTCCGGCCGGATGCCAGTCACGATCTTCGTCCAGGTGCGCCCGAAGTCGGTGGTCCTGAAAATGTACGGCGCGAAGTCGTCGAACAGCGGGCGCCGTACGGAGATGTACGCCGTCGCGGCGTCGAACGGCGACGCGTCGATCTGGCTCACGCGGCCGAGGTCCGGCATGTCTTTCGGCGTGACGTTGGTCCACGTCTTTCCACCGTTGCGGGTGACGTATACGAGCCCATCGTCGGACCCGGTCCAGATGACGTTGATGTCGCGCTTGCCCGGTCCAATGCTGAAGATCGTGCCGTACACTTCGGGCCCGTTCATGTCACCGGTGATCGGGCCGCCAGATGGCCCCATCGTTTTCGGATCGTGACGCGTGAGATCGCCGCTCAGCGCGGTCCACGTCTGGCCGCCGTCGGTCGTGCGCCAGAGTCGCTGCGACGACGTGTACAACGTCGTGTCGCTCAGCGGGGAGAAGAGGATCGGGAACGTCCACTGCCAGCGCTCGCGGATGTCGCGCGATGCCTCGCCGGAATAGAACCACGGATACGGATTCACCTCGCGCGTCTGTCCCGTGCGGCGGTTGTACTTGTCGATGTACGAGCCGTTGTTGCCGCCCGAGTAGAAGAGCTCGGGATCGCGCGGATCGGGCGCGATGTAGCCCGGCTCCCCGCCGGCTACCTCATAGGCGAACTCCATGCCGCCCGCGGTGATGTCACGTGGCGGCGTGGTGTCCCGCGCCGCCGGACCGCCGCGCCGCGTTCGACGGCGACCGGCCTGCTCCTGCTCGCGCTGCCGCTCGCGCTCGAACGCCCGCAGGTTCCAGTCGAACGGGACGCACAGCGTGCTGTTGTCCTGCTGTGCGCCGCACACGTGATAGGGAATGTGTGACGTGAGGGCGACATGATAGAACTGCCCCGTGGGGTAGTCCTCGTCGGTCCAGCGGCCGCCCGTGTTCACCGACACCGCGCCGCCGCCGTCATTCCCCACCACCAGGTGCCGGACGTTGTCCGGATCGATCCACAGGTCGTGAAAGTCGCCGTGCGTGCCGTTGATCGTCTTCAGTGTCTTGCCGCCATCGGTCGAACGGAAGAGCGACGTGTTCTCCATGTACACGACATTCGCGTTCTTCGGATCGGCGAAGACGTGCGTGTAGTAGAATGCGCGCTGGCGAATGTTGTGGCTGTCGTTCGCGAGCGTCCACGTGGCGCCGGCATCGTCGCTCCGATAGAGCCCACCCTTCTCGTTCTCCACGAGCGCATACACGCGATTCGGATCGGCGCCTGACACCGCCACGCCAATGCGGCCGTCCACACCCGATGGCAGTCCCGGGTTGCGCGTGATCTCCTTCCACGTGTCGCCCCCATCGGTGCTCTTGAACAACCCGCTCCCCGGGCCGCCGCTCGACATGTGATACTCGTTGCGGTATGCCTCCCAGAGCGACGCGTACACCACGTTGGGATTCGACGGGTCAATGCTCACGTCGATCGCGCCGCTCCGGTCATCGCGATAGAGCACGCGCTTCCACGTCTTGCCGCCGTCGGTGCTCCTGTACACGCCGCGCTCACTGCTTGGCTCGCTGTATTTGCCGAACGCGGCGACGAAGATGATGTCGGGATTGGTCGGATGGATCCGGATCTTCGAGATGGCATCGACGCCGCTGAATCCCACGTGCGTCCACGTCTTCCCCGCGTCGGTGCTGCGATAGACACCGTCACCGGGCATGATGTTGCCGCGGATGCAGCTCTCACCGGTGCCGATGAACACGATGTCGGGATTGCTCTCGCTTACCGCGACGGCGCCCACGGATGCACTGGCGATCTGCCCGTCGGTGACGGGCGCCCAGTCTTCCCCGCCGTCGGTCGTCTTCCAGAGTCCGCCACCGGCCGCGCCGAAGTACGCTTCCTGCGGGCGTCCTTTGACGCCACTCACCGCGATGGACCGTCCGCCGCGATCAGGTCCGATGTTGCGCCACTGCCAGGCGGCGAGAAAGGCCGAATCGAGCACGAATGATGCTGCGACGTGCGGGGCGCGGTTCGAGGCGGGCACCGCGCCGGCGCCCACGAGCGCGGCCAGAGACAACACAGGGAGGGAGCGGAAGGAGGCCATGGGAGGAGAGAGGAAGTGTCGGAGAAGAGAGAGCGGAGTGTCGTTGCCGGCCACCGGCAACGCCGACCAACGATGCGCGCGGAAAATATGGGTGGTGCTGACCGGCTTCCGGCAAGAGACAGGATTTACAGGATGGACAGGATTCACAGGATTGTGGGGAGCCGAGTCCCCAAGTTTCACTCCGTTCGCTGAATGACGGCACCTGCGTTGGGAACGGTACCGTGGAAATCCTGTGAATCCTGAAATCCTGTCCAGCCGTGAACGGCGGCGCAACAGGCTGCTCGGAATCACGGGCGAATCGGATTACCCTGAAATGCTGTCATGCGATGGCCGGTGTCAGCCGAACTGAGTGACGATGTGCTGGTGCCGGGATCGGCGCATGGCGGTCGCCGACCAGATAAACTATAGCGTTCAATCCCGGCTCGCCGCAGGCTCCCGCACCATTCCTCATTTTCCGCCGCCGAATCGTGCCATCCCGCCGCAGAACGCGCGCTGTTGCCGGTGCCATCACGCTGCTCGTGCTGCTCTCCTGGATCGCTGCCGCATCGCCGGTGCGCGATGCGCTCACGCTGGCGAGCGTGCCCGGAGTGCGACTCGTGCGGCCGTTCTGGTACGTCGTGCTGGCGCCCGCGTGCGATGTGCTCGATGCGCTCACGTTGCTTTCGGTGCCGCAGAATCTCGCACTGATCGTTTCGCTCGTGGTGATCTACGTGCTGTGGCGCATCGCGCGCTGGTCCGCGGGACGCCGCTCGGGGAGTCGCCCGGTCCTCCGCGCCGTCCTCCGCGAGCTGCGTCTCGCGCTCCGCGCCCTCGGCGTGCTCGTCGCCGTGTACGGCATTGGCATCGTCGCGCCCCGTCCCATGGCCGCCCTCCGCGTGTCCGACCCCGACGCGGTCATCGTGGACGTGCACAGCCATACGAACTTTTCGCACGACGGGCGCGCGGATTTCAGCCCCCGGGTCAACCGCGCCTGGCACCAGGCGGCGGGTTTCGACGTTGCATACATAACCGACCACCGCAGCTTCGATGGCGCCGCGGAAGCCATGGGGCTCAATCCGCGCGTGTCGGGCGACAGCATTGTCATGTTGAGCGGACTCGAATTCGTCATGCACAACAGCCATCTCATTGCCCTGGGCATCACCGCGCCGGACGAGCGCTGGCTCTACGTGGACCGCCGGAAGGCGCACCCCGGCTGGCCGCCGCCGATCAGGCCACCACCGGTGCTCATCCAGACGATTCCGGAGAATCTCGACAATCTGCCGCCGCCGGACTCCACGGGCACACCGGGCGTGCTCGCCATCGAGCTCTCCGATGGCGCACCGCGGGGCATCGCACAGGCGCAGCGCGATCGCGCACGCATCCTGCACCTGTCGGACAGCCTGCATCTCGCACTCGTGGCCGCCTCGAACAATCACGGGTGGGGACGCACGGCGGTGGCGTGGAGCGTGCTGCGCATTCCGGGGTGGCGCGCGCTCACTCCGGATTCGCTCGACAACGCCATCCAGCAGCGCATTCGGACGGCGCGGCGCCAGGCGGTGCAGGTCATCGAGCGCCGCAGCCCAAGTGCCGATCGCTCGCGAGTCGCACTGGCGGCCACGCTCCCGGCGGTGGCGTGGAACCTGTTCGTAACGCTTTCACCGATGGAGCGGGTATCATGGATCGTGTGGGCCTGGATCATCGCGGTGCTGGTCGCCCGCGCCGGCGGCCGACCTGTGGGCCAGCCGGAGGGATAAACGCACTCGCGACGTACCCCGTCGCGCCGCGGGTTCACGACGTCATCGCCGACCGTGCGTTCGGGTACGCCATGCTCATCCTCGCGGGAGCCGCGCTCGTGCGACTGGCGCTCGCGGCGGTGGTGCCCGTGGTACCGGACGAGAGCTACTACTGGGATTTCTCGCGCCGTCTCGCCGCCGGCTACTTCGATCATCCCCCCGCAATTGCGCTGCTCGTGCGTGCGGGAGTCGCGCTCTTTGGCGTGAGCGCACTCGGCGTGCGCTTCTGGCCGGTCGTGGCGGGATGGCTCGCATCCGTGCTGCTGGTGCTGCTCGCGCGCCGTCTGGGCGGCGATCGTGTCGCGCTGCGCACCGCGGTGATCGTTGCGTGCGTGCCGCTCGCGGCCGCGGGTCTCGTGATCGCGACGCCGAGTACGCCGCTCATGCTTGCTGCGGCGGGCGTGTTGTACGCGCTGGATCGCGCGGTGACGGAACGCACGGGGAGCCGCGCGTCGCTCGGCTGGTGGCTCGTGGCCGGCGCCGCACTGGGATTCGCGCTGCTCGCCGACTACGAGGGTGCGCTCATCGCGCTCGGCGTGCTGGTCGCGCTGCTTGCCTTCGCGCCGCTGCGCCGGCAACTGGCAACGCCCGCGCCGTACCTCGCGGCCCTCGTCGCGTTTGTGCTCTTTGCGCCCAACCTCTGGTGGAACGCCCGGCACGACTGGGTGTCGTACCGTTTCCAGTTCGCGCACGGACTCGGCGGCCTGCATCACCTGGGCCTCGCGCATCTCTGGTCGTTCCTCGGCGGACAGCTCGCCGTGGCCAGCCCGATCCTGTTCGGACTCGGCGCCGTTGCGGTGACGCGTGCGCTCCGGCGCGGCACACCGCGAGAGCGACTGCTCGGCACGATCACGGCGACGTCCATGGTGGTGCTGCTCGTGAGCGCTCTGCGCGGTCCGGTGGAAGTGAACTGGACGGCAACGGCGTATCTGCCGGCGATCGCGCTCGTGGCGCTCCGGCCCAGCAGCGTCGCATGGCGTCGCTGGCTCGTGGGCGGGTGCGCACTCGGGGCGACGCTCGTGCTGCTGACCTGGGCGCAGGCACTCGTGCCGGTGCTGCCCATCCAGGCCGCGGACGACCCGACCGCACGCGGCACCGGATGGGCGGAGCTCGCGCAGCGCGTGGAGCGGACGGCCGCGGCGCTGCGTGCGGACCCGCCCCCGTGCGCCGGTTCGGGCGACTCCGCGTGCCACTCGTCCGCGCGGCACACCGTGTGGATCGCCGGCAATCGCTATCAGGAAGCCTCGGAGCTCGCCTTCCACCTGCCGTCGCATCCGATCACGTTCTCGCTCAACCTCGGCAGCCGCCCGAATCAGTACCATCTCTGGCCGCTGCTCTTCCAGGTGGTGAAACCGGGCGACGATCTGGTGCTGGCGCTCCCCGCCGTGCCCGACCGCGCAGCCCAGCCCGTGATCGAGCAACTGCGCCCGCACTTCGCGAGCGTACACCGCGCTTACGCGATGGCGCTCATGCGTGGAAAGCAGGTGCGCGAGCGGGAGGAGGTGTGGGTTCTCGAGGGGGCTAGGCGGCTAGGGGCCAGGGGGCTGGGGAACGGCTCCCTAGCTCCAGCCCCCTAGCCCCAAGCCGCTTAGCCGCCTATCAATCCCTAGCCCCCTAGCCCCCTAGCCCCCTAGCCCCCTAGCCCCCTAACATGGGCG
>Ga0207695_10012756_pt1 | contig 10061 bp, 5 predicted proteins | sample KBSC54metaG_FD_184354 | JGI IMG/M metagenome (GOLD analysis project Ga0207695, IMG submission 184354) | Corn rhizosphere microbial communities from Kellogg Biological Station, Michigan, USA - KBS C5-4 metaG (SPAdes) (version 2) | ecosystem: Host-associated > Plants > Roots > Rhizosphere > Soil... | reverse complement strand
ACACCTCGTCGCGGAACGCCATCGCCGTGGCCAGCTGCTCCTTCGCCGCCGCCAGATCGTACGACAGGTGCGGATCGGACCGCACGTCCACCGGGCGCCGCTCCGTCTGTCCGTTGGCCGTCACGACCGCGGTGTAGGTCCCGGGCAGGACATCCGGGCCGGGGAACCCGTCGTCCTCGCCGGCGCCGGGCGGCGGGGGCGGCGCGATCGCGAGCTTGGTCGGGCCCTTGTGGTCCAACCGCCAGTCGAACGCGTTCATCCCGGCCTTGGCGCCGCCGTCGCCGGTGAACACGGTGTCGCCCTGCGCATCGAGGATGGCGATGCGCACCGCGCCCTCGTGCCGGGCTTTCTGCACTGCGTTAGGCTCGAGCTTTTTGCTCAGCCAGTACCGGATCACGGCCGCGCGCGGCGCGCTCGGCGCATGGAAGGCCGATGCCGGCGACCCGCCGTACTCGTTCGCGTGCCAGAGTGTGGCCGGCGACACGTCGAACACGTGGAACGCCGATGAGGCCACCTGCGGGGTCAACGCTTCGAGCGGGGCGATGTCGTCGAGCATGAAGAGGCCGCGCCCGTGCGTCGCGATGGCCACCGAGCGCGTGTGCTTCACGAAGAGAATGTCGAACACCGCGGCGGTCGGGAACGCGCTCGCCATGGTCTTCCACGTCGCGCCGGCGTCGCGGGAGTACCAGAGCCCGTTGTCCGTGCCTAACAGGAGAAATCCCTTCTGCGCCGGATCCTCGCGCACGACGTGCGCCGGATACGCGGGCAGTCCGTGCGAGATGGACGTCCAGCTCGCGCCGTAATTCGTGGTCTTGAACACGTACGGTGTGTCGTCGCCGAACTCGTGGTAGTCGAGGGTGATGTACGCCGTGCCGGGGTCGAACGGCGACACGCCCACCTGGTACACTCGGCCTTCGTCCGGGAGTCCCTTCACCTTGGGCCGCACGTTCGTCCACGTCTTGCCGCCGTCCTTCGTCACCTGGACGTTGCCGTCGTCGGTGCCTAACCAGATGACGTTCGTGTCGGTCGGCGCGATCGTGATGGCGAGAATCGTGTTGTACGTCTCGGCGCCGGAAATGTCGTACTCGACGTTCCCGCCGCTCGTCACCTGGCGGCTCTTCTCGTTGCGCGTGACGTCGGGGCTGATCTCGGCCCAGTGGGCGCCGCCGTCGGTGCTCTTGAAGAGCACGTTGCCGCCCAGGAACACTTCGTCTGCGTTAGTCGCCGAGACGGCGATGGGCGATGTCCAGTTGAAGCGATACTTGAGGCTGGATGGCGCCTGCATCTCGACGCCCGGGATGTACGGCCGGATGAGCCGCGACACGCCGGTCTTGAGGTCGAGGCGCGTCACGAACCCGTTCTGCGAGTCGACGTAAATGATGTTCGAATCGCTGGGCGCCGGCACGGCGTACTCGCCATCGCCGCCGGTGACGGTGTACCACGCCGCCCCGCTGCCGTCGCCTTCGACCTGATTGCTCGACGGCCCGCACCACGCGTTGTTGTCTTGCAACCCGCCGCACAACCGGAACGGCTGGCGAGAGTCGGCGGCCACCATGTAGAACTGGCCAATGGGCAGATTGTTGAGGTAGCGCCAACTGGCGCCGGCGTCGTGGCTCACGTACACGCCGCCGTCGTTGCCCTGGATCATGCGATTGCCGTCGGTGGGATCGATCCACAGTGCGTGGTGATCCGGGTGCACGACGTTGCCATCGATCTCGTGCGCGGTGTGCCCGCCGTCGCGGCTCTCCATGAGCTGGAACGACGAGAAGTACACGCGGCGGTCGTCGGTGGGCGAGACGTCGATGCGCGAGAAGTAGAACGGCCGCACGTCGAGGGCGTGGTTGCCGCTCACCGACGACCAGTGGTCGCCCAGGTCGTGCGTCTCCCAGAGGAGCCCGGACTTGGCCTCGACGAGCGCGTAGACGTGCGTCGGATCCGATTTCGAGGTGCCTAACGCGATGCGTCCGTAGGGCCCGTCGGGGAGGCCCTCGTGCAGCCGCGTCCACGTGTCGCCGCCGTCGGTGGAGCGCCAGATCCCGCTTCCCTTCCCGCCGTTCTCGAGGTTCCACGGGAAGCGCCGCACCTGCCACATGCCGGCGAAGAGCACGCTCGGATTGCCGGGTTCCATCACCAGGTCGGACGTGCCCGTGGTGTCGTTGACGAACAGGACCTTCTTCCAGGTACGTCCGCCATCGGTCGTCCGGAAGACCCCGCGCTCTGCGTTAGGCTTCCACGCATTCCCGATGGCGGCCACGAAGACGCGGTCGCTGTTGGCGGGGTCGATCACGATGCGGGAGATCTGGCCGGCGTCCTTGAGGCCCATGAAGTGCCAGCTCTGCCCCGCATCGGTCGACAGATAGACGCCGTGTCCATCGAGCACATCGTTGCGGATGTTGCCCTCGCCGGTGCCCACCCAGACGATGTTCGGATTGTTAGGCGCGAGGGCGATGGCGCCGATGGACGCCTCGGGCTGCTTCTCGAACACCGCCTTCCAGGAGATGCCGCCGTCGGTGGTCTTGAACACGCCGCCGCCGCTCGGACCGACGTAGTAGACGTTGGGCTGCCCTGGGACGCCGACGACGGCGGCAACGCGGCCGCCGGCCACGGTTGGGCCGATGTTTCGGATGCCGAGCCACGAGAGCGAATCGATGCTCGCGGTGGATGCGGTGGTGTCGGCCGACGTATCGGCGGCGGCTTTGCGCGGAGCTTTGCCTTTGGCGGGCTGTGCCGCCGGAGCGGTGGACGTGTCTGTGTTCTGCTTGGCTTGTGCGGTGATCGGCGCGGGCGTGGCCGCAATCACGGCGGCGAGGAACGCTGGAACCCAACGCGAAATGGCCGGACGTGTCATGTCGAGGCAGTTAGTGGCGCGAGGCGCGCCGTTTGAGTGAGCTTGGCCGGGAGAAGGTACCGGCTTGCGCAACCGACGGCCACGCCGTACGCCCGCCGCCGGCCGTTGACGGGCTCTGCAATGTCATAGGAATGTCATCGCTCCCATGGCGGAGTGCTCGCGAAATTCTGCCATAAGATTATCTTGGTGACGTTCCACCGGCGACTGGTGAACATCGCCATTGGTGTGGCGAAGGTCCGGTGAGGATTGGCGGACAGCACGTACGCATGGAGGCTGAGTACGTTGCGCGAGGTGGCGGCATGACGATGGTGCTCGTGATCGAAGAAGATCGGACGGCATCCGATTGGCTCGTGAGGACGTTGGAGACCGGCGGACATGCCGTGGAAGCAGCCGGCAATGTCGAGACGGCGATGCATCGTGTGCGCTCGCTGCCGCGCGCAGATCTGGTGGTGCTCGACCTCGCGCTGCCGCGCACGTCGGGCTTTCAGTTCTTGCGCGAGCTGCGCGAAGAGCGCAACGATGTGCCGGTGATCGCGCTCAGCGCCACGTGGGACGAAGCGGACCGCGTGCAGGCGTTTCGGTTAGGCGCCGACCAGCACGCCGTGCGGCCGATCGGCGCGTCGGAGTTGTTGGCGCGGGTGGATGGGCTCATCGAGCGCACGCGCGTGCGTCGCGGGTCGGCGCTTCCTGCGCAGACGTTCCGTGTGAGCTATCGGTTCGGGGACGTCGAGGTGAACGCGGCGACGCGCGAGGTGCGACGCGGCGGCGCGCCGGTGCAGCTGGCGCCGCTGGAGCTCGAGCTGCTGTTGGCGCTCATCCGTCGCGGCGGGGCGGCCGCGGCACGCGTCGAGCTCCTGAAAGAGGTGTGGGGATACGAGTCCGACGTGGTGAGTCGGACGCTCGACACGCATGTCGCCAATCTGCGCGGGAAGCTCGAGCGCGATCCGGCGATGCCGCGGCACATTTTGACGGTGCGCAAGACCGGCTATCGGTTGCAGACGTAAGTCGACAGTCGTAGTTCCACCTCGCGCGGCGACGTCGCCCAAGGGGGTCACATGGCTGGCTCAGTGTTAGGCAGGACGGGCGTCCTCATCGCGGCGCTCGTCTGCGCTTGCGCGGGGCACCGTGCACCCAGGACGGTGGCGGCGTCCACGCCGGGGATTCGCACCGACGGCGGCGTGACGATCCTCACCAGCGATCTGCTGCAGCGGCAAAGCCGCTCGCTGCTCGACCTGATGAAGGCGCGCATCCCGTCGATCACCATCGTCGATGACGAGCCGTGCCCCGACGTTTACCTGCGTGGCCGGTCGACGCTCACGACGGCCTCGAACCCGACCATCTACGTCGATGGCCAGCGCGCCAACAACACGTGCGTGCTGGACATGATGGACGTGTTGGACATGGAGCGGGTGGAGATCTATCCGAATGGGCAGCCGAAAGGCGGGTATCAGAGCAGCCCATACGGCGTGATTCTCATTTTCATGAAGACGTCGTAATTACGGCCCACGAAGACACGGACAAAGCACGGTCACTCCTGCGTCAGAGCCGGCATCTACGCTCATGAAGGCGGGTCGCGTCTGAGGCTGGGGTAAGGCGCAGCGACGAAACGGCGACTGGCGCCGCGTGGGAGAACGGATCCGAGGATCCGTTCCCCCACGCGGCGCCAGTCGCCGTTTCCGAACGTGGTGTCCGGCGCGCGCGAGCGCGCGCCGGCGTTACATTACGGACCCGTGGGTTCGTTGCACGACGAGGTGTGTGTCGGCGCGGCATCCGGGTTCGAATCCCACCACATCCGCGTGGCGAAATCGTCCGGGCCGCCCATCTCGGCCAGTGCCGCGTTCACGTTGGCCGCATTCACCGAGTACTCCGTTTGCGAGTACTCGAAGCGCCGCGGGACAAAGCTCACGATTGCGTTAGGCCCAGCGTGCAGCGTGACCGGCTGGCACGTCCGGCGCCACTCGGCCCAGGCCTGGGTCCCGTCGCCGTAGAGCGCGACGTACTTCTGAATGGCGATCTCGTCCAATCCCGGCGTCCCGGTGACGAACGCGACGCCAGGCTGCGCTTCGAATACGGTGACGGCTGCTTCGTCCGTCACGCCCCACTGATCCATCGATGCCTGGATGCCGCCGTAGTAGTCGGTGGCTGCTTCCGCCGGCGACAGGCCGCCCATGCTTCGGGCCGCCGCCTCGGCCTTGGTGAACTCCACCTCGGCGAAGGTCATCAGGTACGTGGGCCGGTGCAGACCCGAGCCGTCGCCGAACGTGCCGTACGACGTGGCGCCGGGATAGAAGATCACGCCGGGCCGCGACGCGACGTTGAACCACGTGCCGGCGGTGTCGGCGTTCAATCCGTTAGGCATCCCGCCGTATCCGTTCGGGTAGATCGTCGAGTCGAGCACCGGCTGGGCGTAGATCGGCACGCGCGGGTCGCCGAACGGCACCATCTCGTTCATGAGCGTCCGCGACATGCGATGATCGTCGCGTGTCTTGAAATTGTCGGCCCAGGGGTTGTCGTAGACGCCGTCGCCCGGCCACGGCATCTTCGCATTGTCATCGTTGCTGGCAAAGATGCCGCCCGGATCGGCCAACGCGGCAGCGAGCTGGGTGTTCGCATCCGCGGGGTCGACGTTGACGATGCGCATCGCCAGCCGCAACCGGAGCGAGTTGGCGAACTTGACCCAGGCCGTGAGGTCGCCGCCGTAGATCGGATCGGCCGCTCCCAGTCCCGTCGAGTCCGTCGATTCCATCGCACTCACCGCATCGGCGAGGCGCGAGAAGAACGACGCATAGATGTCCGACTGCTTGTCGTACGCCGGCGCCAGCGTGCCGCCGACCGAGTCCGCGCCTAACGCTTGGGAATACGGGATGTCTCCCCAGAGGTCGGTGAGGTACTCGAACACCCAGATCTGCAGCACGGTGGCGGGTCCCCAGATGGCCGGATTGCCGCCTGCTTGCCCTTTCTGGATGACCTTGCGCAGGTCCTGCAGCTCCTGGAAGTACGCGTCGTCGAAGTACGACGTGGTGCTCGGCCCCTGAAGCCGGCTGTACCGGTCTTCGTCGGGGTACTGCACTTCGGACAAGTGTTGAGCGACCCACTCCGTGGAGCGCAGGTCGCGCCCGTTGCCCACCCAGTGCGCAGCGGTCTGGGCCGCGTTCGTGAACACGGCGCCGGCCGGCGCATCGGTCGGGTTGTTCGGGTTGTTGTTGATCGAGGTGATGTGGCTGTTGTCGCACGCGACCGCGGCGACGAGGACACCGCAGCCAACCACCAGCGAAAAGATTCGCTTCTGCATGTTCGATCTCTCCATTGGTGGCGGTTACGGCGTGACCTGCAACTGGATACCGAACGATTTCGGATTGGCCAACGAGGCGAATTCGACGCCCTGGAAGTTCCCCGTCTGCGTGGAGAACTCCGGATCGATGTTCGGCACCTTGGTGCTCGTCCACAGGTTGCGTCCGTACACCGCGATTTGGAGCTGCGAGGCGTGCATCATCGACACCAAGTTAGACGGCACGTCGAGGGAGACGCGCAACTCGCGCAGCTTGATGTAGCTGTCCTTGTACACGAAGGGCTGCTGAATCGGGAACAGGCTCTGGTAATACTCTTCGGCCGTGACGACGGTGGTGTTTGCCTGACCTGTCGCATCGTCGATGCCCTTGATCACCAGGCCCGGGTTGTTCCAGTCTTTCTCCCGCCCGTGGACCGTGGACGCGAGCACGCCGGTGTACTGGCCGAAGAAGTTCGTGACGCTGAAGATCGAGCCGCCCTCGTGAATGTCGAACAAGCCGGACAGCGTGAGCCGCTTGTAGCGGAACTCGTTGTTCCAGCCTCCCGTCCAGTCCGGCTGGACGCTGCCGAGGACTTTCTGCGGGCCTAACTGCGGCAAGCCGTTGTGCAACAGGAGCTGGCCGGTGGCCGAATCGCGCAGCAAGACGTTGCCGTAGAGGGCGCCGTACGGCTGACCCAGGCGCGCCTCTTCGGTGAGGTACCAGGAGCCGCCGAGCACGATCGTCTGGACGCCGTTGGTGAGCGAGTTGACGCGGCTGTTGTTCTTGTTGAAGGTGAACGTGCTGTTCCACTCGAAGTTGCCGCCTAACGCACGCACCGGCGTGACGTTGAGGGAGGCTTCGTAGCCTTCGTTGGTGATCTTGCCGGCGTTGATCCACTTGGTCGAGAAGCCCGAGGCCGGGGACACCGGCACGCTGATGATCTGGTTCGTCGTCGCGCGCGAATAGTACGACGCATCGATGCTCGCGCGGTCGCCGAACAAGCCGAGCTCGAATCCGACTTCGTTGGCGCGGGTGATTTCCGGCTTGAGGTCGGAGTTGGCCAGCGCGTCGTCGAGCGTGTACAGCGGCTCGCCACCGAACTTGGTGGACTGACCGTCGAACGTCGTGAGCAGCGAGTACGCGGGCGCCGTGTTGCCGACCTTGGCGATCGAGCCGCGCAGCTTGAGGTAGGTGAGCACGTTCGACTTGATCTGCGGCAACGCATCGCTCAGGACCAACGACGTGTTGACCGAGGGATAGAAGTACGAGTTCTTGCCGCGCGGCAGCGTCGATGACCAGTCGTTGCGCGCCGTACCCTCGACGGTCCACCATCCATCCCACGTGAGCGACGCGGAGCCGAACACGCTGTTCGTCTCCTCCTTCTCATCGTACTGCGAGAGCGTCGGCGAGATCGCGGCGTTGCTCACATTGTAGATGTTCGGCACCGAAATGCCTTGCGTCGACTGCCCGTTGGTGTGATACGACTCCTGCCGTTGGGCCGCCGCCACCAGGCCGTTGAACTGGAGCCGGCTCGTGACGTTGGTCGTCGCGTTGAGCAAGCCGGTCGTCGTGTAGTCGGTCTGGTTGTCGTTGAACAGGTTGAACGCGCCGGCGTAGGCCAGATCCTCGAGCCCGGCGCCTGCCCAACTGACGTTGCCCGACGCGACGTCTTGCTGCGACTGCGTGCTGAAGATGTCACCGCCGGCGCGGCCTGTCGCACTCAGCCAGTCGGTGATCTTGTACGTGGCCGACACCGAACCGATGTACTGGTCGCGCGTGTCCGCCTCCGGATTCATGTACTGCAGGAAGAACGGATTGCTGTGGTAGTTGCTGTTCCAGTTGTAGCGGTTGCCGAACTGGTTGTAGTCCATGTAGTGCGCCCGGAGCGCATTCATGTCGACCTGGCGGCCGAACCAGACATCGAGTCCCTCGAGGATGCCGGCGTTGTAGCCGACCCCCGCGCGATTGAGACCGTTGTTGCGGAGGAACTGGAGACTCGCAGTCGTGGTGAAGTGGTCGCCGATCTTCAGGTTGCCGCCGAGAGAGCTCGTCCACTTGTGGAAATAGTTATTGGGGACGACGCCGCTCTGGTTCTGGACGCCGACGGCCATGCGGGCGTTCGACCTGTCGGTCCCGCCATCCACGGCCAGGTTCGCCTCGAACGTGCCGCCTTCGTTGAAGAACGAGGAGACGTTGTTCGGGTGCGCGATCCAGGGCATTTGTTGACCGGTGAACTGGTCGATGGGGCGGCCGTCGAGCCGCGGACCGAAGCTCTGATCGTTGCCGTCTTGAATGCCGTCGCCCAAACCATCGACGTAGCTGAACTGTCCGCCCGCGCCCTGACCATACAGGTTCTGGAAGGTGGGGAGGATGCCGACGTGGTCGAACGAATAGCTGGTGTTGAGGTGCGTCTGGATCTTGCCGTCGGTGTTCTGGCCATGGCGGGTCGTGATGATGATCGCGCCGTTGGCCGCTTCGGAGCCGTAGAGCGCCGCTGCGTTCGGTCCCTTGAGGACGGTGATCGACAGGATGTCGTCGGAGTTGAGATCGCTGATCGTGCTGCCGTAGTCCCAGCCGCCGTTGGCGTCCGAGCCGCGGTCGCGCGTCAGGATCGGCACGCCGTCGATCACGTACAGCGGCTGATTGTTTCCGGTGATCGACGCCGAGCCGCGGATGCGGATGGCGACGGAGCCGCCCTGCGTCCCCGGCGACGTGACTTCGACGCCGGCGACCTTCGCGCCTAACTGTTCGACGAAGTTGTTGTTGGGCGCCTGGGTGAGCTGTTCGTTGCTCACGGCCTGGGCGGACGTTCCCAGTTGGCTCTTCTGTACCTGCTGGCCTTCGGCGACCGTGATCACGCCTTGCAACTGCACGGGCGCGACTTCGAGCGCGAAGTCCATGGTGTTGGTGCCCTGGGTGAGCTTCGCGGTCTGTGAGCGTTCGCGATACCCGATGAGTCGCGCGGTGATCGTGACGCTCTGGCCGACCTCGGCGGTCGGGAGCGGGATGCGGTACACGCCGTCGCTGCCGGCGATGGCGCCCAGTCTCGTGCCCTGGATGTACACGGTTGCGTTGGGCAATGGTGTCCCGCCCGCACCGGTCACGTGGCCCTGGAGGACATCTTGGGCCGCGAGGACGGTGGGCACGAGCGCGAGCGCCGTTGCTGCGATCAATGCATGACGAAATCGAGCGTCCATGCTGCCTCCTGTTCCAAGTCGCTCGGGAGATTGGCGGACCACGCTGGCAGAGCCGTCAGCGCCAGGATGGGCGCCGCCAGTGGCACGTTAGGCGGGGCGACGTTCGCCCGTCATGAGCGGATATGATGGCGGGAGGGCCGCGCGAGGGTCAGCACGCGCGCGACAGGATTCACACGTTCTTGACGGTTCCTTGACAAACGTCAAGGCAGGCTGGGCCGCACAGGCTGGCTCAACGTCGAGTTGCCGCGGTTTGTCAGCCGTGATGTCAGGAAAATGTTACGAACAATTGGCCGCGAGCGGGCGTGCGGAGCGGCGCGCGCCAGGTGCGCGACAGATGCGCCGCGGCGCGGCGCCGCTTTCGCCTAACGGCCGAGGATGATTTGCTCGGTCGCGCCGGGACTGATGACGAACCGGATGCGCTGCGTACGGCCGCTCACGGATGGCACCGCCACGAGCGCCAGACGCGCGCCCGGGTACACGACGCGCCGCGGCACCCGGATCTCGACCGTCTGGAGCGGTGAGATCGTACCGACGTCGAGATTCTGACTGCCGTCGGTCACATAGAGCTGATAGCCCAACGGCAGCTGATTGCGGACCGTGAGATATGCCGGTGCGCCCCGGGCGTCTTCGGATGGCCGATGATGAGCGCAGGCTCCCAAGGCCGCCGCCGACACAGCCGCCACTGCGCTCAAAGCGAGCGCGACCGCGAAGCGCTTCATGGATCGCTCCTCCCGAGACGGATACCCG
>Ga0207695_10012750_pt1 | contig 10063 bp, 8 predicted proteins | sample KBSC54metaG_FD_184354 | JGI IMG/M metagenome (GOLD analysis project Ga0207695, IMG submission 184354) | Corn rhizosphere microbial communities from Kellogg Biological Station, Michigan, USA - KBS C5-4 metaG (SPAdes) (version 2) | ecosystem: Host-associated > Plants > Roots > Rhizosphere > Soil... | reverse complement strand
ATCCGCACGGTGGAAGTTGTGGCGCGCAGCGCAGGGCCGCAGCGCCTCGACCCCGCACGACTCAGTGAGCTGGTCCTGACGACCCGCACGGGACGCGTGGTGCCCCTGAGCCAGATCGGTCATGTCGAGATCCGTCCAGAGGATCCCATCCTCAGACGCCGCGACCGTACGCCGACCATCACCGTCCAATCCGACTTCGATGAAGCGATGCAGCCGCCCGAAGTCTCCATGGAGATCGAGAAAGCGCTCGCACCCATCATCGCGCATCTGCCGAGTGGCTACCGGATCGAAACGGGGGGGAACATCGAGGACTCCTCCAAAGCGAACTCCGCGCTGCTGCCTGTCCTTCCAATCATGGTGCTCCTGACCCTGCTGGTGTTGGTCGTGCAGACTCGCTCGCTATCGGCGATGACCATGGTGTTCCTGACTGCGCCGTTGGGCCTGGTCGGCGCCGTTCCGATCCTGCTCATTCTGCACCAGCCCTTCGGCTTCAATGCCATTCTTGGACTGATCGGCTTATCGGGCATTTTGATGCGCAATACCTTGATCCTGATTGGCCAGATCCACGCGAATGAGGCTCAGGGTTTAGATCCTTATCACGCGGTCGTCGAAGCTACGGTACAGCGCGCCCGACCAGTCATTCTGACGGCGCTCGCGGCGGTGCTGGCCTTCATTCCGCTCACGACTTCTGTGTTTTGGGGGTCGATGGCCTGCACGCTGATCGGCGGCACGGCCGCCGGCACGGTGCTGACACTGCTCTTTCTTCCGGCGCTCTATGCCATCTGGTTCCGAGTAAGGAATCCAGCAGTGCACTCCCTCACGGTGGGGTCATTGGCTGCGGCACGGTGATGGAGCTGAATCGAAGGTGGCCCTCGTGACTGGCGGAAGCCGTGGTCTTGGTCGCAACACCGCTCTGCAATTGGCGCGCAGGGGGGTTGGGGTCATTTTGACCTATCGCAAGCGGCGCTCCTCCGCCGAATCGACGCTGTCCGAAATTGCCCAGATCGGGGCGCAGGCTGCGGCGCTTCGGCATCGGTGCACCTCATCTACGGAGAAAAGGACTGGTCGCGGACGCTGGACCGGCAGGCCGACAGGCAGCTGCTTCCCATGGCCAGATTCACTCAGGTGCCCAGCGCCGGTCATTTTATCGCCCTGGAAAGACCCGACGTGCCAGCCAACTTGCTCCGTTGAATTGCGATGGCGGGGAGGGCTTGTTCGCCGCCGAAGCGCCGGCGTCGGCTGTACGGTTCGGCGACAGCTGGTGGCCGGCCGCGCGCTTGTTCTCGAGCAACTCCGCTCCACCCTCTGTGAAGCGCCAAGGGTCCCGCCGGATCAGAGAATCGCTGCGAATGGCGTAAAGCCGTAGATGTCGCTTGCCTACGATGCGGCGCGCCTCGATCGTATCCCTGGCACGAGCCGCGTTTCGTGCCCGCGGCGAGCAATGTGGCGCTCCAGGTTCGAGGAGATCACCATGAAACCAGCGGGACAACCGGTTTCGCACCGAGGCCAATCCCCAGATGCATCTCACGGCGGAGGAGACCTCCGGGGCTCCGAGCGACGCCGTTCTGCCAACACTGGCTGGGCAAACTGGCCACCGCCCCGACTCTGGCTGATTTTTCTGTTCATTCTGGGACTGAATTTTCTCCTCACGGAGCTCCTGGCACCTCACGGCGAGACGCCGATCACCGTGCCGTACACCGTGTTCAAGCAGCAGGTCACGAGCGGCAACGTCGAGTCGATCTACAGCCAGGGCGCGATGATCGAGGGTCGCTTTGCGAAGGCCATTACCTATCCTCCGCCGGGTCTCGAACATGCCTTGGGCTCGCACTCTGAGCCGCGCACTGCGACGAATTTCAAGACGACACTGCCGGCGTTCGTGGATCCTGGGCTCGAGAAGCTCCTGATCGACAACAAGGTCGAGATCAGTGCGCAGCCGATCCAGGAGGGCGGTAGCTCTTGGACGACGTTCCTGTTCGGTTTCGGCCCGGCGCTGCTCATTATCGGTTTTTACGTCTGGCTTTTCCGGCGGGCCGCGAAGCACGGGGGTGGAATGGGCGGTGCGCTCATGGGCATCGGCAAAAGCGGCGCGCGCCGCTATGACCAGGCGCAGGACACCAAGGTGACGTTCGATGACGTCGCCGGTATTGACGAAGCGGAGAACGAACTGGTCGAGATCGTGGATTTCCTCAAAGAGCCCGATAAATACACCCGTCTGGGCGGTACCGCTCCAAAGGGTGTCCTGCTCGTCGGCGCGCCCGGAACGGGTAAGACGCTGCTGGCGAGAGCCGTGGCGGGAGAGGCAGGCGTGCCGTTCTTTTCCATGAGCGCGGCAGAGTTCGTGGAAATGATCGTCGGCGTAGGAGCTGCCCGGGTTCGAGACTTGTTCAAACAGGCGCGCGAGCATGCGCCAGCCATCATTTTCATCGATGAGCTCGATTCCATCGGCAGAGCGCGGGGCCCGATGGCTTTCGGTGGCAGCAGCGAGCAGGAGCAGACGTTGAATCAGATCCTGACCGAGATGGATGGTTTCTCGAGCCGCGAGGGCGTGATCGTTCTAGCCGCAACGAATCAGCCGGACGTACTCGACCGTGCGCTCCTGCGCCCAGGCAGGTTCGATCGTCGCGTAGTGGTGAACCTCCCCGACAAGCGAGGTCGTGAGGCCATCCTCAAAGTGCACACGCGCAAGGTGCCGCTTGCCGCCGACGCCAGCCTTGCGCTGCTCGCCGCCTCGACTCCGGGCCTCGCGGGGGCGGATCTGAAGAACCTGGTCAACGAGGCTGCGTTGTTGGCGGCCCGCCGCGGCCAATCCGACGTTCGTCAAAAGGACTTCCTGGATGCGCTGGAGAAGATCGTTCTCGGACCGGAGCGTCCGCTCCTGATGAGCCACCAGGATCGGGAGCGCATCGCCTATCACGAGAGCGGGCACGCCATACTTGCGTTGGTGGTCCCAGGTGCCGATCCCGTACACCGAGTGACTATCGTACCGCGCGGGCAGGCGCTAGGTGTGACCTATCAGCGACCCGACAGCGATCGCTACAATTACCCGGAAGCTTATCTGCGCGGTCGCATCATCGGGATGCTAGGCGGACGTGCTGCGGAGGAGATTGTCTACGGCACCAGAACGACGGGTGCAGAAAGCGACATCGAGCAGGCCACGAGTCTTGCACGGAACATGGTCACCCGTTGGGGCATGAGCGACAAGCTCGGCATGGTGCAGCTTGCGCCTCGCGAGAATCGTTATCTGCCCGGCAGCATGGGCGTTGAGAGGCCAATCAGCGAGGCGACGGCGCGTGCAATCGACGAGGAGGTTCGCGCGATCATTGGTGAGAGCCACGAACAGGCGTTGCGCCTGCTCCGAGCGCATCGCCATGAGCTCGATGCTCTGGTGGCAGCATTGCTGGCTCGGGAGACGCTCAACGAGCAGGAGGTGCTCGCCGTCACCGGTTTGACACCGGCTCAGCAGCCGGCACACGCCGTAACGGATGAGAAGAGTGCTGCCATGCACACCTGATGCGCCGTCATGACTTGCGAAGGGCGGCAGACGCCTTAGATCCAGGGGGTTGTGTCAAAGCGTCGGTGACTTTGAACGGTGCACGCTCGCGCGCATCAGAAGCATGGCCGTCATGGGAGAGGTCATCACAATGAAGGCCGTGACCAGGATCTCATGCACTATGGGCCGGTGAGCGAGGGCCGAGGAGACGAGCATCGACGCGGTGAGCACGCAACCCAGGCCGAGGGTGTTGCCGATGGAAGGTCCGTGCATGCGCGCGTAAAAGGGCTCGAGCCTCAAAAGGCCAAGGGACCCTATGACAGTGAGCAGGCCGCCGGCGATCAGGAGCAGGGCTGCAGGCAGGATGATCCACGCCGGCAGTTCGTTCATTGTCATGGCTCGATCACCTCGCGGCCCAGCAGGAACTTCGCCAGGGCCACCGAACCGACGAAACCAAAGAGTGCGATCATCAAGGCGATGTCGGTATATACCGTGGTGCTCGAGTGAATTCCGAGCATCACCAGCATCATCATGCTGCTGACGTATAGCGTGTCCAGGGCCAAGGCGCGATCCTGCGCCCTCGGCCCTCGCAGCAGGCGCAGGGTGGCGAAGATCATCGCCAGGGAAGAACAAACCTGTGCAAAGGTCACTGCGAGCTCGAACAATGCGTTCATTCAAAGATCTCGATCAGCGCCTGTTCATAGCGCTGCTTGATGGTGCGGACCCACTGGGCCTCGTTTCGAAGATCGAGGACGTGCAAGGTGAGAGTGCGGCCGTCCGGAGCGAGCCCGGCCCAGATTGTGCCGGGAGTCGAAGTGATGATGGCGGCGAGCACCGCAAGTCCCTGCGGATCGCGCAAATCGAGCGGAACCTCGAGGAAGCCCGATCTGATTTCACGGTCACGCACGAGTCCGAGGATGATGCGCGCGACTGCGATGTTCGAGCGCACGACATCGAGGAGCACTCGCGATGCCAGGCGCAGCGCAACAAGCGGCCGGTGCAAGCGCGGCCGTACCGGCCGAGCCGCAGCGAAGGCGCAGATCGCTCCCAAGGAAAGCAGGACGCCCAGAGCAATCTGAGCAGGCGCAAGAGTGTCCTGAAGGACGACCCAGATGGCCGCGAGAGCGATCACGAGAAGTGTCGGTGGGCCTCTCACGGCGCTTTCTCCAGCGCATCGGTCAGGACGGCACGGATGTAGGTACGCGGCTCGTTTAACATGTGAGCCGCGGAGTCGACGTAGGTCATCACGTGGCCTGCTGCGGCCGTGAGCGCTACGCAGCTCAGAATCAGAAATGCGACCGGTCCGGCCTCGATGAGGCGCAACCGCGGTGTCACGCGGCCGGTCACGCTCCAGAACAGTCGCATGCCGATGCGGCTCAGCGCGAGCAGTCCGGCAAATCCCCCCGTGAGCAACAGCCCGATGAACAGCCAGCCGCGCAGAGCGGCCGCCCCTGCCGACATGCTTGTGAATATCCCGGACAGCAACGCCAGTTTGCCGATGAATCCCGCGAACGGTGGCATCCCGGTGACGAGCAGCGTGCAGCAGACGAATGCGAGTCCGAGAAACGCCATGGCGGCTGGAATCGCGATGCCGATTTCGGCATCCGGCGCATGAGGTTCTGGAGGCTCGCCGACGCTGAAGGCCGAGTAGGTAACCGGTTGCGCGGCAGGAGAGTATGCGGTTTCCAGTGCCATGATCCGCATCCGCTCCGTCATTCCCGTCAGCATGAAGAGTGCACCGCTCGCCAACACCGAACCGAGCAGGTAGAACAGAGCGGGCCCGATCATCGGCCTCGGGCCAAGGCCGATCGCCGCGAGCATCGTGCCGGAGGACAAGATGACGTTGAAGGCGGCCACTCGCTGCAGTTGGCGCGAGGCCAGGATTCCCAGGATCGCGAAGACCATTGTGGCGATTGCGCCATAGAACAGCCAGATTCCCCCAAGTGGCGTCACTGAATAGCCCAGGAGTGAACTCAGGCGTAGCGTGGCGTAGACACCGATCTTGGTAGCGATCGAGAAGATGGCTGCAACCGCGGGATGAGCCGCCGTATAGGTAGCAGGCAGCCAGAAATTGAGAGGCCAGCCCGCGGCCTTCACGAGGAAGGCAATGGCGAGGATGGCGGCCCCGGCGTGGGCGATCCCCACATTGCCGCCCTGCAGCTCTGGCCAGCGCGCGGCAATATCCGCCATGTTCAGCGTCCCAAGGGCGCTGTAGAGCATGGCGATCCCCAGCAGGAATGCGAATGAGGCGGAGAGGTTCACGACGATGAAGTGCAAGGCTGCCTTGACACGCTGCGCTGCTGCTCCATGCAAGAGCAGCGCATAGGATGCTGCGAGTACGATCTCGAAGAACACGAACAGGTTGAACACATCCCCGGTCAGGAAGGCGCCGTTCACCCCCATCAGCAGGAACTGCAGCAGCGGGTGATAGTACACACCGAGTCGATCCGAGCGTGCGATCGAGTACACCAGGACGGGCAGGGCAAGCAGCGCGTTCAGCGCGAGCATCAATGCTGAAAGGCGATCCACGACCAGCACGATGCCAAAAGGCGCCCGCCATCCGCCGATTGTGTAGGTGCCGATTCCTTGAGCCCAGATCTGGGGAACCGCATCGCTCGTCAGGTAGAGCAACGTGGCGGCAGCTGCGAGTTGGCCAAGGCCGGATGCAAACGCGAGCGCCAGCCGTGGAGTGCGCTGGGGTTCGGCAAACAGCAGCATGGTCGCTGCGGCGGCCAGGGGTATGAGGATCGGGAGGACGGGCAGGTGCTGCCAGAGGTTCAAGGCTCACCCTCCTGACCATCGACGTGATCGGTCCCCGTCAATCCCCGTAACGCGAGCAACACCACCAGAGACAGAGCGGTGGTCGCGAACCCGATCACGATTGCCGTGAGTACCAGAGACTGGGGCAGGGGGTCGGCGAAATGCCCCGGGTCGGAGGTGCCGACACCTGTGATGATGGGCGGCGCGTCGATCACCAGCCCACCTGCGGCGAAGATGAACAGGTTGACGGCATAGGAAAGGAGCGAGAGGCCCAGCAGCACCTGAAAGGTGCGCGGCCGCAGCAACAGCCAGGTTCCCGAAGCCGTCAGTATCCCGAGCACGAGCGCATAAACGATTTCCATCGTTCAGCTCCTCCTGCCCGTGTCGACACTTACATTGCCCCGCTCCCGTGTCGATGCCTCCTCGAGCGGACCCTGGCGCCGGCTGCGCAGTGACTGATGCGCGAGCGCAATGACCATCAGAACGGTCGCGCCAATTACGAGCAGGTAGACCCCGATGTCGAACAGGAGCGTGCTCGAGAGCTGCAGGTGCGCGAACGGCATGTCCAGGTCCCACCTCATGCTCGTGAGAAAGTTGCGGGACATCAGCCAGGCGCCCGCACTCGCCGTCACGGCTGCAAGCAGGCCGGCTGCGATCCAGTATTGAGGATGGATGCGGATTCGTGACTCCACCCACCGGGTTCCGAACATCATGTACTGCACGATGAAGGCGATTGAAATGACCAGGCCGGCGACAAATCCTCCACCAGGGGCATCGTGGCCGCGCAGCAGAAAGAACATCGAGACGACGCCGGCCACTGGCAGAACCAGGCTCCCGAGAACCGCGGGCACCCTCAGGTACCCGCTTGGCAGAGCGTCGCCCATTTGCGCACCGTCCAGTTGCTCCTGCGGCTGCTTCCCCTGGATGCTTTCGGGCGCAGGACGGAAGCGTCGCAGCAGTTTGTAGACGGTGAGGGCGACGATGCCCACCACGGTGATCTCTCCCAAAGTGTCAAACCCACGGAAATCGACCAGAATCACATTGACGACGTTATGGCCGCCGCCGCGCGGAAGCGCCTGCTCGAGGAAGAACTGTGAGACGCTCCGGTGCCGCGCCGGGCGCGTCAGCATTGCGTAGGCGAGTCCGGCCATTCCAGTGCCGGCAAGCGCGGCAAGGGCGAAGTCGCGCGCGCGACGCATCCGGGCACGCGGCGTCTGTCTGCTCGCCTCGGCTATCAGGAGGCGCTTGGGGAGCCAGCGCAGGCCGAGCAGAATCAGCACCAGCGTGACGACCTCGACACTGATCTGGGTGAGCGCGAGATCCGGCGCGGAGAACCAGGCAAAGGTCACGCAGGTGAGCAGGCCGGTCCCTCCGACCATGATGAGCGCCGCCAAGCGGTGAAACTTGGCCTGCAGTGCCGCGCCAAGGGCGCATGCGGACCCGACCACCCCCAGCAGCAGGAACGCCGGATGAAGTGGCGAGGTGCTGCGGGGACTGGCGAAGCTCAGCTCGCGCAGCGCAGATCCGGCGATGGCTATGACCACTGTGACGAGCACGGCCAGCTGAGTCTGAAGTCGATGCGAGTAGAGCAGTCGCAGCATCCGATCAGCGGTGCGTATCAAACTGACGAGCAACACTTCGAAGTTGCGCTTTCCATCGGCCAGCTCCGCGAAGGGAGCCGGACGCAATGCGTGATCCCAAACCGAGTAGAGCCACCGGTACAACCCAAGGCCGCCGGCGAGCGCCAGGGCGCTCATGAGAAGGGGGGTGGTGAATCCGTGCCAGACGGCGAGACTGTAGGGAGGCACCCCCGCGCCGAGGATCCCGCGCGCGGCCGTGTTCAGATAGGGGCCTATGGTGATTGCCGGCAACGTACCCACCAGCACGCACATGGCAACGAGCAGGGTACTCGGCAGTAACATCCAATGCGTGGGATCGTGAGGTGCTCGAGGCAGGTCCGTAGCAAGCGGCCCCATGAACACGCGATGTATGAAGCGCACGGAGTAGGCGACGCTGAACGCTCCTGCGATGGTCGCCGCAACGGGAAGTCCGATGCGAAGCGGCAGGGCTTCCCCGGCGAAGATCGTTTCGGAAAAGAACATCTCTTTCGAGAGGAATCCGTTCAACAGAGGCACCCCGGCCATGGCGGCAGCCGCGACTGTGGCGAGCGTGGCGGTGATCGGCATCGCATGCGCCAGGCCGCGCAGGCAGCTGAGATCGCGCGTGCCGGTCTCGTGATCGACGATGCCGCTCGCCATGAAAAGTGAAGCTTTGAAAGTGGCATGGTTCATCATGTGAAAGACCGCGGCGACCAGAGCGAGCGCGCTGTTCATGCCCAGGAGCAGCGTGATGAGGCCGAGATGACTCACCGTTGAATAGGCAAGCACTCCCTTCATGTCACGCTGAAAGGTGGCCGCGAAGGCACCCAGAAGCAGCGAGGCGAGGCCGACCGTGCATACGATTCCGAACCACAGCTGGGTGCCCGCGAGCACGGGCCAGAGTCGAGCGAGCAGGAATACACCGGCCTTCACCATCGTCGCTGAATGCAGATAGGCGGACACCGGTGTGGGCGCCGCCATCGCGTGGGGCAGCCAGAAGTGGAACGGAAACTGGGCGCTCTTGGTGAACGCCGCTACCAGCACGAGGACGAGGACGGCCGGATACCACGGGCTGCGCCTGATCACATCGCCGGAAGCCAGTACGGTATCCAACTCGTAGCTCCCGGTGATCCGTCCCAGCATGAGCACCGCTGCCAGCAGGCACAGGCCCCCGAACGCCGTCACCAGCAAGGCCATCGCCGCGCCTCGGCGCGCCTCCACGCGGTGATACCAGTACGCGATCAACATGAAGGAAGTGAAGCTCGTGAGCTCCCAGAAGAGCACGAGTTGAATCAGATTGCCCGACAGGACCATGCCCAGCATCGCGCCCATGAAAGCCAGCAGGAATGCGAAGAAGCGCGGCACCGGGTCACTGGGGGACATGTAGTAGCGCGCATAGAGCACCACCAGCGCACCGATTCCCGTCACGAGCACACTGAACATCCAGGCGAAACCATCCATGCGCAGCTGCAGATCGAGCCCGAGTTGCGGCACCCAGCTGAGGTTCGCGCGGACGACCGCACCCGCGATCACCTGAGGGTGCAACATGGCTGTGAGGGTGAGGCTGACGAGGCTGACGGCAACCGCGAGCCAGGCCTCGACGTTGCGCGCGTTGCGAGGCAGCAATGCCGCACAAAGGCTGCCGAGAAAGGGCAGCAATAGAATGCAGGTGAGAGTCACCTGCGGATTCTAGCGGGGGCCCGGGCGCCAGCCCCATAGTTAGTTGCGGGCGCCCGAGCGCGACTCATCCCGCAGGGAAGGGTCGTTTCAAGGGAGTGGGAAGCTCAGTCGGTTCCTGCGCTCGGGGGTGGCACAACCAGAACGTCACATTCGATCTCCGACAAGACTCGCTCGGCGACGCTGCCGAGCAGCAGCCGCTTGAGTCCCCTCTGTCCCCGGGTTCCCATCACCAGCACGTGCGGCCGGATCCGCTCGGCGACTCTCTTGATCCCAATGAACGGCGGCCCTTCCTCGAGCACCACGTTCTGTACGGTGTCTTGCAGATCGATCGAAGCGAGCAATCGATGCAGCAGCTCGCGCTCCTCCCGCGCCCAGCTCGCTGTGTATTCAGTCACGGTCTCCTCCCTCACCCCCACCCAGCCCATCATCCCTTTGTGTATCGGCTCAAAGGCGTGCACGACCGAGATGCGCTTACGCTCGAGCAAGCCGAGATCCTTGGCGGCGCGCGCGGCCCGAGCGGAAGCGTCGGAGGCAT
>Ga0207695_10012747_pt1 | contig 10064 bp, 8 predicted proteins | sample KBSC54metaG_FD_184354 | JGI IMG/M metagenome (GOLD analysis project Ga0207695, IMG submission 184354) | Corn rhizosphere microbial communities from Kellogg Biological Station, Michigan, USA - KBS C5-4 metaG (SPAdes) (version 2) | ecosystem: Host-associated > Plants > Roots > Rhizosphere > Soil... | reverse complement strand
CGGGACGTGGACACCGGCGCGACTGAGAAGCTCGTAAGCGAGGTCCTTCGCCGACGCGAGCTCGATAGAGACCGAATCGGCAAACGGTGTTCGTTGTCCGAGCACGTGCACCGCCAGACCGTCGCGACAGAACTCGAACAGTCGCGGCGCTGGTTCTGAGATGGATGCGCCGACCGCCTCGGCTGCCTCAGTCCACATCCGGCGGGTGAACGCTTCGCGGCGCGCCGGTAGCGCTCTCCCGAGGTGCCGGTCGGCTCGCCAACGGCGGACGCTGTGAGTGACGCCTAGCTCGCGAACGAGCGATGCGCGCGCCAGCGTGAGGTTGAACCGCTCCGAGAGGGCCTTATCAGGTCGCATCAACCGGGTTGCCGTTGCTCTTCGACAACGAAATGGCCCCTGCGGCAACCGTGGCGGAGCAGAAGACTGGGTCGACGAACCGCAGCCTCGCCTCTCCGATCCATTGGGGTTTCTGCCCATACAACTCGAAGATCGTGTAGCCGCGGGCAAACGCCCAAACCGTGGCGTGCGGAAACGAACTCGCGAAGCGCAGCGTGCTGTGGCCGACGTTGGCGCCGACGTCGAAGATAGTTCCGAAGCTCACCTGCGGTGCCCGCCGATCGCTGTCCGCCTGAAGTCCATCCCCCAGGGCAGGTCGCGAACGCGGTAGACCCGTCGTCCGGTTCTCTCGGCGACGTCCGAACATCGAGGAAAGGGTATCCGCGGCGCATCCAGGTGCTCCAAGCCGTTCGGCTGTTGCGGCACCATCGTGCTGCGCGCATGCTTCGGCCATGGGAGCCGCCTCGGCAGGAACGCCCTCCGCCAATGCGCCGCCGCTCCGCATAGGCATCCTCATCGACTCGCACGAGCAGCCTGCCTGGGTCGCGCGGGCTCTCGAGCATGTGCTCGCGTCTCCTCGTGCCGAATTGGTGCTCGTCGTGCGGCGTGGCCTCTCCGTGACGCAGGAGCCGCCCACTGACCGCGGGCGAGGCGCACGCGTTTCACGTTTCTGGCGGAAACGGCGTGTAGCCCTCGCAGTTCTCTACGCCCGGCTCGACAGGCGGCTCTTCCCGGTTCTATGCGACCCACTGGCCGTGGTCGACATCGAGCCGCTGGTTGCCGGCTGCCCCTTGATCGATGTAGTACCGACCGAGACCCGCTTCAGCGATTTGTTCTCCGACGAGGACGCTGCCGCGATCGACGAATACCGACTCGATGTCGCCGTCCGCTTCGGCTTTCGGATCCTCAGGGGGCGTGCCTTGAGCATCGCCCGCCATGGCGTCTGGTCATGGCACCACGGAGACAATCTCGTCAACCGCGGCGGGCCACCGGGCTTCTGGGAGGTCATGCAGGGATCTCCCACCACCGGTTCCATCCTCCAGATCCTCACCGACGAGCTGGACGCAGGCGAGGTCCTCTACCGATCGTGGTCGCGGACGGATCCTCGATCGGTGCACCGGAACCGGAGTACCTATTACTGGAAGTCCGCCGCCTTCCTGGAGCGAGCACTGCGGCGGCTGCACGAACAGGGGCGGCCCCTGTCCGCCGAATCACCGAAAGATGCTCCATGGCGGCCCTACAGTCACCCCCTCTACCGCGAACCGACGAACGGTGAGACCGCTCGCGGCCTAGCGCGCCTCTCGGCTCGCTTCGCACGCGACAAGGTGTGGGCAAGCCTCCGCCCGGATCAGTGGTTCCTCGCCTACCGGATCCACCCCCAGGGTGCAGATCCCGAAGTTCCCGACACTTCTCCCTACCGTTTCCGGGAACTGCTGCCCCCGAAGGATCGGTTGTGGGCGGATCCCTTTCCTGCCTTGCATGAAGGGCATCACTGGATCCTCTTCGAGGAGAGGATCTCCGCCGGACCCGGCCGCATTGCGGCGGTCGAGGTCGGACCGAGCGGGGTGATCGGAACACCGATACCGGTACTCGAGCGGCCGTATCACCTTTCGTATCCCTTCATTTTCGAGTGGGACGGCGCGACCTACATGATCCCGGAGACAGAAGAGAACCGGACGGTCGAGCTGTACAGAGCGGAGGACTTCCCGACACGATGGACGCTCGACCGCGTTCTGTTGTCCGATCTCCGCGCTGTCGACGCAACATTGGCCCAGATCGACGGCCGGTGGTGGATGTTCGTGAACATCGCCGAGTCGGAAGAGGCCCCGCTCGACGACGAATTGCATCTGTACTCCGCTGACTCGCCTCTCGGCCCGTGGTTGGCGCATCCCTGGAACCCGGTGAAATCCGACGTTCGGAGCGCGCGGCCCGCGGGACGGCCTTTCCGCTTCCGCGGCGCCTGGTACCGACCTTCGCAAGACTGCTCGGGTCGCTATGGAGCCGCAGTCGTGGTCAACCGGATCACGCGCCTCGATGAAACGGCTTACACCGAGACAGAAGTGGGACGGCTGCTGCCTGCCTGGCGGCCAAATCTCGTGGGTACGCACACGCTGAACGCCGGTGGAGGGCTGACCGTGATCGATGCCCAGCGGCTCCGCCCGAGGATGCCGTTCACTCGCAAGGCCCGGGACTAGGGGAAGGCGCGCGCGTGAGCGAACGACGGGACGAGCGGGCTCCCACGGAGCAGCCGGCCTCGGGGAGAGTCCTCGGGCGGGCTCCCACTCTGGCGTCTAGCGGTGCTCTCCCGGGGCAAAATGGTCGAATGGAGTCAGACCCAGCCCCGATCGCCGGCGAAGGGCTTTCCACACGGGCTGCTCCTCTCAGGCTGCTTCTCTCCGCCACCGCAGTCGAGACTGTCTTCGCCGCTGTCGGCCTGGGCACATGCGTCGTTTGGGCGTGGCGCGACGGCGGTTTTGCCCCGGAGGAATGGCTACCCGGCGGCCTCCTACTGCTCGCGCTCGTGTGTACAGCCGCCGCATCAGCCGACTTCCGCAGAAGGCTACTCACCTTCAGGCTATCGCTTGTCCTGTTCGGCCTGTACGTGGCATGGAGCTATCTCTCCATCTTCTGGGCGCAGGTGCCTGCGGACGCGGTCGACGGGGCTAACCGCACGCTCGTCTACCTGTTGATCTTCGGGCTCTTCGCCGGACTCGGCGTCACCGAGCGAGTTGGCGCGGTCCTGGTGCTCGCATGGGGGTCAGCACTCGCTGCACTCGGCCTGATCGGGCTCATCCAGGCCGGGTCCGCCGCTACGGCAACTCACTTCGTCCAGGGACGCCTGGCGTCGCCGATCAGCTATCCGGACGGAGACGCTGCACTCTTCCTGTCGGCCAGCCTCCCCCTGCTCGTTCTCGCATCTCGCCGGCACGCCAATACCGGATCGCGGTTCCTCGCCTGCGTCGCCGGAGTCGTGCTCGCCGACCTGAGCGTGCTCTGCCAGAGCCGGGGCTCGCTGATCTGGCTGCCCTGCGCACTCCTCATCTATCTCGCGCTGACCCGTAGCAAGCTGCGAGCATTCGCCTACCTCCTCGTCGCGGCGGCCCCGGTCGCCGCGGCGACCCCCGCACTGTTGGGCGTCTACTCGGCTGTCGTAGCTGGACACGGCCGCAGCGGGGCCGTAACCCACGCCGCAGTATGGATCGCTGTGAGCGGGGGTCTCGCGGCTGTCGGTCTGGCTTTCCTCCTGCTCTTCGAGCGGCGCGTTACGTTTTCGGCCCACACGCGTGTCCTCATCGGCACCGGCGTGTCGGCGTTGGTGGTTGTAGCCGTCATTGCGGCGGCGGCCATCGCCGCCGGCTCCCACCCGTTGGGCCGGGCAGAGCGTGCGTGGCGGAATTTCACGACGAACCAGGCGGTCGCGCCGACGGAGGCCCCGCATTTCTCCTCGGGTCTTGGCACGAGCCGCTATGACGTCTGGCGGATCGCGCTGCGCCAGTTTCTTGCACATCCGGTGACCGGAGTGGGCGCCGACAATTACATCGTCGGCTATCTGCGACAGCGGCGAACCCACGAGACATCGCGCTATCCGGAGAGCATCGAGCTACGGACGTTTTCCGAGACGGGGATCGTCGGCGCCGCTCTCTTCCTCGGATTCCTCGGCGTTACCTTCTTCCGGGCGGCGCGCACCGCCCGCCGTACACGTCTGCCGGGACTCGCGCTTGCCTGCTTCGCAGGGTCCACCTACTGGCTCCTCCATGCGTCAACAGACTGGTTTTGGGAGTTGCCCGCGCTCACCGGTGCCGGTCTAGCTCTGCTGGCAATCGCGGCGGCTCCGCCTGCCAGGGAGAGGTCGCCGGCCCAGCCGACCACATTTCCGAGAGTCAGAGTCGCCGCCGTCGCGGCAACCGCACTGCTCCTGGCGGGCGCCCTCGCCATTCCGTGGGCCTCGGTCAGCCTCATCGACGCGGCGGTCGCTCGCGGACCGAGTCCAAGCTCCGGCTCCTTGCTCGACACCGCCGCGAGGCTGAACCCGTGGAGCGAACAACCGGCACTCGCCCGAGCCGCGCTCGCCGCGAACGCCGGCGACCGGAAGCAGGAGCGAGATGCGTTGCACGAGGCGCTCCGCCGAAACCCCTACGACCCGTACCCGTACCTCATTCTCGGAGTCATGGACGGACGCGACCACCGCACGGCGCTCGCGCGCGAGGAACTCCAACAGGCGCACCGGCTTTCCCCAGAAGATCTCGTGGTCACCTGGGCCCAGCGGCGCCTGAGCTGGGGTAACCCGGTCACCCAGGAACAGGTGAACCAAATCCTCCGGGGGGAATGAACTCAGCCGTTTGGGGGGGTCGCCGAACGTGGGCCACGAAGAGGATTCGCTTGACGCCCCTTCGGGAACGAGGTCGTCGTCATTTTCGACTTGGGGAGAAGTGTGGTGGTGAAGAGGATTCTGGTTCTGGCCGCGATCGTGGCAGTAACCCTTGTCTTTTCGTCCGGGGCCCTCGCGAGTTCGCGGACGTGTGCGCACGGCGCCAACTGCGGATCGGGGAACTTGGGCGGACCGACCGGCAACGGCAACGGGACGTTGCCGTTCACCGGGCTCAACCTTGCCGGGATTGCCGGCGCAGGCGGCCTACTGCTCGTTGGTGGACTGACGTTGCAGCGGGCGAGTCGCCGTCGCCGCTAGACATCCCGCTTGAGCCTGGCAGGTCTGGTTCTGCCGCAACCGAACGCGTCCGCCGAAGTTCCGCCAGACCAGCCAGCTCGGTCCGGGCGGCTCCTGTGCGTGTACCAACACGCACCGACGCCCGACGCACCAGGCATCTACCGTCATCGTCGGTACTTCGCCGAGTTGGCAAGACGCGGCTGGCATGTCGATCTCGTCTCGACACCTCGCAACTACATGACGGGAGAGGTGCCGGCTCGGTATCGCGGCCGTCCGTTCACCCGCGAGACGATCGAAGGAATCGAACACCATTGGGTCTGGACACCCGGCGGTATCCATCGCTCCCGGGTCGCCCGCGTCGCAAACTACCTCGGCTTCGCGACCGCCGCGGGTCTCCGGGCAGCCACGCTGTCGCGCCCGGACGTCGTGCTGGTCTCATCTCCGCCGCTGCCCGTCGCAGGGCTCGGGCCGCTGCTCGCGCGCCGCTTTGGCTCTCCCTGGTTACTCGAGATTCGAGACATCTGGCCGGAGTCTGCGGTCTCGGTCGGCTGGCTCCGTCCCGACAGCGCCGCGTACCAAATGCTTTCCCGGTTCGCCCGCTCGGTCACCCGTCGCGCCGCGCAGGTGGTTGTGCCGACTCCTGGATTGGAGCCGCTGGTCCGCTCACACGGAGCTCGGCACGTGAACGTCATGCCGGGAATCGTGTCCCTTCGGACGAGCGATCCCGCGGCGCGTCGGCGCATGCGAACGCGTCTCGGAATCACCGATGACCAGTGCGTCTTCCTCTACCTCGGGGCGATCGGCGTTGCGAACGGCCTCGATCTTCTGCTCGAGGCGGTCGACTCACTCCCGGAGGACGTCTCGATACGGGTCGTCGTCGCGGGAGACGGCAGCGCGCGTCGGTCATTCGCAGAAGCCGTCAGCGCCAGAGGAGACACACGAATCACGCTGCTCCCTCCGGTCGATCAAGGGGGGGTCAGCGACCTACTCGCCGCGGCCGACGTCGGGTTGCATCTGCTGAGGCTCGACCCCGTTTTCGGCTCTGCTCTGCCGACCAAGGCGCTCGAATATCTGGGCGCCGCCTTGCCCTTTGTAACCTCCGTGCCGGGCCTACCCTCGGAGGTCGCGGTGGCGAGCGGTGGCGCAGCAGTGTCGTCTGCGGTCGAGCTGGCACGAGAGCTCGCCGCATGGTCGGCGCTGACCAGCGAGGAGCGGCTGGCCCGCGGCCGACGGGCGCTGCGCTACGGACTCGAGAACTTCGGTCTGGAAGCGAACGTCGATCGGCTAGAGACGCTGCTCGAGACGGTTCGCCACGAACGGCCGCAAGGCTAGCCGTCCGCCTCGGGTCAACGCGACTCAGCCATACGATCAGATACCGACGTCGGCACCGGCGCAGCGCTTCTCGTCGCGGACTGATCCCCCTGGATGACCACGGCCAGCGTGCGCAGGAGAATTGCCAGATCGACGGTGAGACCCCGGTGACGGAGGTACCACAAGTCGTACGACAGCTTTGTCGCCGTCTCGTCGGCGCTCGCTGCGTATCCCTGTCGGACCTGAGCCCATCCGGTGAGGCCCGGCTTGATCAGGTGCCGACGCGTCCAGTACGGAACACGCCCACTCAACTCGGCGAGAAACTCAGGGCGCTCCGGTCGGGGACCTACGAGAGACATCTCGCCGCGCAAGACGTTCCAGAGCTGTGGAAGCTCATCGAGCCTGAGCCGGCGCATCATGCTGCCTGTCCAGGTCAGGCGCGGATCGTGCGGAGTCGCCCAGATTGCTTGTCCGGCTGCTTCGGCGTCCGCGTACATGGTGCGGAACTTGAAGATCGTGAACAGCTTTCCGTGCTCGCCGAGTCGCGTCTGGCGCAAGATCAGCGGTCCACTCGTCTGGCGCACGAGGAGCGCCGACAAGGGGAAGAGCGGAAGGGTGGCGATCAGGAGCAGAGATGCGCCGACGATGTCGAGTGACCGCTTGAGCACGCTCGAGTAGCGGCGCTGGTAGAGGTGCAGAACGCTCAGAAACCAGTCGTGAGGAAGATCCTCGATCGGAACGCGTCCGAAAGCGTATTCGTAGAACTCGGCGAGCTGGACGACTCTGAAGCCCGCTTGCGCGACATCGAGAAGGCGGGAGAACGTCTCGGGTGATTGGCGACCGCTCAGGACCACGAGGTCCGGGTGATGTGTCCTGATCACCGAATCGAGCCGTGAGGGCCGACCCAGCAGGGGCGCCTGCTGGTCATGACCCCGCGTTTCGTCGCCGTCCTCGACGACCCCGATCACCTCATATCCTCCACCGCGGCCGCGTCGAAGGTCGTCGAGCAGGGTCGTTGCGCTGGCGAGTTCACCGACGAGGAGCAGCCGCACCGCGGGAGCGATCTTCCGCAAAACGAACGTCTCCCACGCCGCGCCAGCCGTGAATACGACCACCGCGAGAAATGCGATTGCGTCAAGCGAAAGATTCGCATGCGGAAGCCAGGCCGAAGCGGCCGCCGAGGTGACCACCGCGATCAAGATGCAGCGTCCAACTGCAATCCGCGGCCCGAGGGCGGTCAGTGCCGGGCCACTTAGACTGTGGCCGATAGCGACCGCGACGCCCCAGAGTGTTGCTTGCAGGGCACCCGTGAGCATGCGCTGCTCCAAGCTGCCCCCGTGCAGCACGAGCACGACGGCGGCGACCGGCACCACCGCCACGACGATCCGCCCGGTTTCCCGGATCGCCGCAGCGCGGCGCGGAGGCAGCCGACGCGGCGGCGCGCTATCCCCTTCCCGAGCGCGCACGCTACGACGATTTTAGGCGCGGCGCTCTAGCCCCAAACCAGGACCAAAGGCCAGGCACGACCGACCCGAAAGTGAGCGGACGTAAGGCAGATGTGAGGATTTTCGTGGTCCCGGTTTATGGGAGCCAGTTTCGGTAGAACTCACATGGACGCGGCCGGAGCCACCTTCGGCGGGTGTGTCGGAAGGGGGAGCAGGATGAACGAGCAGTATGTGGAGCGGCTGGTCGCGCCGGCCAGATCCAGCGCGCCCGACAGGCCGGAGGCCGCCCTGCCGGGTACGACACCATCGAGGGGATGGGAGCGTGCGGACCGATTCCTCCTTCTCAGCATCGTCTTGATCGCCCAGCTCTCGTGGCTCGCGACCTTGGGTTACCTCGCCTTCCGTTTCCTCTAGGAGCGCGAGACCTATCTGACCGAGGCGGCCTGGGCCGCCGCTTCGCGGTACAGGCGCTCATAAAGCGCTTCGAGGCGGTCGAGTGCTTGCTCGAAGCGAAACTCCGCTTGCTGCCGTCGACGCGCCGCCTTCCCGAGCCGTGCTCGCTCGGAGGGGTCGTCGAGGAGCCGCCCGATCTCGTCGGCGAACGCGAGGTGGTCGCGCGGCGGAACCAGGAGTGCCTCCTGACCGTGTTCGACTATCGAGGGGATCCCGCCAACTCGGCTGGCGACGATCGCCTTGCCCGCCGCCATCCACTCGAGCATCGCGAGTGGCATCCCTTCGAACCGCGACGGCAGGACGACGACGTCCATTGCAGCAACGAGATCCGGCACCTCGCCGTTCGGCCGATGTCCCGCGAACAGCGTGCGTACCCCCAGCTCCTCGGCTAGCCGCTCGAGGTGGCCGCGTTCGGGTCCGTCCCCGACCACGAGGAAGCGTACGTCGGGTCGCTGCTGCGCAAGGGCACCGAGCGCACGTACCGCGGTTCCGAGTTCCTTCTCCGGCCGGAGACCACACACCGTCCCCACGACGTGCTCCGAGGCGGCGATACCGAGCTCGCGCCGCGCCCGTGCTCCGTCCCCGGCAGGCCAGTCGGGAATCCCATTGGGGATGAAGATCACCTTCTCTGCGGGGATTCGCTCGAGCTCGATCATCCGCATTCGATCCCTCGGCGATACAGCGACAATCGCCCGCGCCCTCGAGGCGATCAGCTCACGATCCATGAAACGCCGCAGTGTCCCTTCGTATGACCACGAGTGCTCATGTGCGAGCAGCACGGGCAACGGACGCCTGGGGACAAGCAGGGCTCCCCAGAGATTCGAGCCGAACTTGTGGGTGTGGACGATGTCGATTCTCCCGCTGCGCAGCAGCCGCGCCAGGGGCCGCCACCGCCAGACGTCGAGACGCGACCGGCGGTTCAGCTCCAAGACCTCGACACCACGCGAGCGCGCGGCTGCGACATGCTGTGGAGCAGAGGGACGGGTCGAACAGATGATGCTCTCGAACCGGCTGCTGTCGAGCCCGAGCGCGATCCGGGTCGCGACCGCCTCGGCGCCCGCGGTCATCAGGCCGTCGATGACCGTGAGGACGGTCAGCCTTTTCTTTCGATCGAAGTCGGGTTCCGCGCCGGCTTGAAGCGTGTGGGTTCGAGGGGACGTGTTTGGCACGTTCAACCGAGGTCCTGATCCTGAGAGGTGGCTGCTTCCCGCGCGAAGATAGCGACTGCGCGGGTCTCACTCCATGGCTCGCGGCCGCTCGATCGGCACCGCCGCCGCCGCCCCGTGAGGACGGCGCAGGGTCCCTGTCCAGATCCGCCTCGCGACCGCTCCTCCGAATCGGATGGCATCGACTGCCGTCGGCGTCAGGTCGCGCCGATCGAGGTCGCTGCGGACTGATCTGTTCGCAATGTCTCGCGCGATCGATCCGGTCGAGCTCGGTCGCGCAAGCATGTGGAGGAGGTCATCGAAGATCCAGCGGAACCGCAGGCCGACCTGATAGTCGACGACGGGAGAGAACTCCTCTCCGAGCGCGACCCGAATCGCCAGCCACGGGAAGTCGACGCCCGCCGCGACGGAGAGGTCGAGCGACCCCCAGAACTTCGGATTGATCTCGACCAGCTTGTACTCGCCGTCGCGCTCGTCCAGTTTGAACTCGGCCATCGCCACTCCGTGCCAGTCGAGAGCACGCAAGAGCTTCAGTCCGTGCTCACGCAGCCGCGGGTCATAGAAGCTCTCGGCCGCGGTGCTCGCCCCACCCGTGACCGGGTACTCGCGTACGCGCCGGTGCATGAACACCGCCTTTTCGGTGCCTCGATCGAAAAGGGCGAAAAAGCCGTAGCCGGTGCCCGGGAT
>Ga0207695_10012745_pt1 | contig 10065 bp, 8 predicted proteins | sample KBSC54metaG_FD_184354 | JGI IMG/M metagenome (GOLD analysis project Ga0207695, IMG submission 184354) | Corn rhizosphere microbial communities from Kellogg Biological Station, Michigan, USA - KBS C5-4 metaG (SPAdes) (version 2) | ecosystem: Host-associated > Plants > Roots > Rhizosphere > Soil... | reverse complement strand
TGGTCAGGAAGGACTGGGCCGAGGACGTCTTGCAAGAAAGCTTCGTCAACATCTGGCGCCATGCCGGCGATTACCGCCCCCACATGGCCGCCCCCATGACGTGGATGACCACGATCGTGCGCAACCGCGCACTCGATTGCCTGCGCCGGCAACATGCCGAGCGCGTGCAGGAATCCGTGCCGCTGGATGACAGCTACGCCGATGTCCTGGCCGACCACGCCCCTGGTCCCGCCGACCTCGCGCTGGCCGGCCAGCAAGCCCGCGCGCTGGCCGAATGCCTCAAGCGCCTGGACCCGAAGCAGCGCGAAGTCGTGTCGCTCGCCTATCTGCGAGACCTGTCGCACAGCGAGCTGGCACAAGCGCTGTCACTACCGCTGGGCACCGTCAAATCCTGGATGCGGCGCGGATTGGACCGCCTGCGCGAATGCCTCGGAGCACCCTGATGGACCCGCGCCGCCACCCCGATCTCGTCGACAAGCTGGCCGCCGAATACGCGGTCGGCACATTGCGCGACGGCGCACGCCGCCGGTTCGAGCAGATCCTTCGCCACGACGACGCCGTGCGTGCCACGGTCGAACGCTGGCAACGCTATCTGGCCGACCTGCCCGCGCTTCAGCCGGCGACGGCGCCGCTGCCGGAGATTTTGTGCCGCGTTGAAGTGCAACTAGGCTGGCGCGAGCCGGCGCCACCGCGAAAAGCGCTCTGGCAACGGCTTTGGCAAGGCACCGGCTTCTGGCGCGGCGCCACCGTAGTCGCCGCGGTGATTGCGGCGGTGGCGATCGGGCTGAACCTGCGGCTGGCGCAGCAATTGCGCGAGGCGCCTATCGCCAACGCGGTGGCCGTGCTGCAGGACGCGCAAGCCCAGGCGGCCGTCCTCGTCACCTGGGATGCGCGCACCGGCACGCTATCGCTCAAGCGGCTGGACGCAACACCCCTCAACACTGAACAGGCCTTGCAGCTCTGGGCGCTGCCGCCCGGCGGGCATCCTCAGTCACTTGGGGTGATCGGGCACCAGCGCGCCGTGCGGCTGACGGTGGCGCAGCCGTTGCGGCAGGTGCCCGCACTGGCCATCAGCGTGGAACCGCGTGGCGGCTCACCCAACCCCGAGGGGCCGACCGGGCCGGTGGTCTTCAAGGGCGCGCTGATCGACAGCACGCTGTAGCGCACCCCGGCGCGGCGGCCGGAAGGCCCGGCGGGCGATATAATCGCGGTTTCCTGAATTTGCGGCTGGCGCCTCGCCGGCCGCGCTCCTCCAGCTGTCCGCCCATGACCTCCCAACTCGCCAAGAAGGCCGAAGCGTGGTCCGCCCGCTTTAACGAGCCGGTGTCCGATCTCGTCAAGCGCTATACCGCGTCGGTGTTCTTCGACAAGCGCCTCGCACTGTTCGACATCCAGGGCTCGCTAGCGCACGCCGCCATGCTCGCCAAGCAGGGCATCATCGCCGAGGCAGACCGCGCCGCCATCGAAAAGGGCATGGCGCAGATCCGCCAGGAGATCGAGGCCGGCACGTTCGAGTGGAAGCTGGACCTGGAAGACGTGCACCTGAACATCGAAGCGCGTCTGACCGCCATGGCAGGCGACGCCGGCAAGCGCCTGCACACGGGCCGCTCGCGCAACGACCAGGTTGCCACCGACATCCGCCTGTGGCTGCGCAGCGAGATCGACAACATCGTCGGTCTGCTCAAGGCCCTGCGCAGCGCGCTGCTGGACTTGGCCGAGCAGCACACCAACACCATCGTCCCGGGCTTCACGCACTTGCAGGTCGCGCAACCGGTGGTGTTCGGCCATCACCTGCTGGCCTACGTCGAGATGTTCACTCGCGACACCGAGCGCATGCTGGACGCCCGCAAGCGCGTCAACCGCCTGCCGCTGGGCGCCGCCGCGCTGGCCGGCACGAGCTACCCGATCGACCGTGAATTCGTCGCGCAGCAACTGGGCTTTGATGGCGTGTGCCGCAACTCGCTGGACGCCGTGTCCGATCGCGACTTCGCCATCGAATTCTGCGCAGCGGCCGCACTCGTCATGACGCACATCTCGCGCTTCTCCGAAGAGCTGGTGCTCTGGATGAGCCCACGCGTGGGCTTTATCGACATTGCCGACCGCTTCTGCACCGGCAGCTCGATCATGCCGCAGAAGAAGAACCCCGACGTGCCGGAACTGGCTCGGGGCAAGACCGGCCGCGTCAACGGCCACCTGATCGGTCTGCTCACGCTGATGAAGGGCCAGCCGCTGGCCTACAACAAGGACAACCAGGAAGACAAGGAACCGCTGTTCGACACCGTGGATACCGTGGTCGACACGCTGCGCATCTTTGCCGACATGGTGCCGGGCATCACCGTCAAGGCCGACGCCATGCGTGCCGCCGCGCTGCAGGGCTACGCCACGGCCACCGACCTGGCCGACTACCTGGTCAAGCGCGGCCTGCCCTTCCGCGATGCACACGAAGCCGTTGCCCACGCCGTGCGCGCGTGCGACTACCTGCGCTGTGATTTGGCAGACCTGTCCGTGGCACAACTGCGTGACATCTGCGGCCTGGGCGACAAGTCCGATCTCATTAGCGACGATGTGCACGCCGTGCTGACGCTGGAAGGCTCGGTCGCTTCGCGCAACCACATCGGTGGGACGGCGCCGGAGCAGGTGAAGCAGGCCATTGCGTTTGCGCGGGCCGCGCTGGCTGAATAATCCGCTGCACGCTCTAAACAAAAACGCCGCGCTAAATCAGCGCGGCGTTTTTTTTGGCCGCTGCTTCTGCCGCGGACAATTTCCTAAGGCATCACTCCACGACGCGCGGCATCGCTCTTTCCGGTACTACGGCCGTTGCCCCTCCTTGGCGCCCCCCCCTTTGGCGCCCCCCCAAAAACGTGGCACAAATCTTGACGTGATTGCGCAGAAATAGTTGGGAGAATCACCTGCCCCACATTACTTCGAACGCTATCCGCGGCATGTCGAATAACAAAAATCCCAACGCCATCGCGGAGATAAGGAGATGTACCAATGCGCGCGTTGAAAAACCACATCCCCCACCTGCGCACCGGCATGCAATGGCTCGCGCCGTTTCTGGTGATGGGGTTGATCGTTAGCTGTCTCGACAACAAGGCCACTGTCGAGATTACCGGCTACGACCACATGCAGAAGCGCGCGATCCTGTGGTTCACCGTCAATGACGCCAGTGGTCCCAACCTGTTTCCGGAAAGCGGTGGTGGGAAGTACAACTGCTGCGTAGAAATTCCCAAACGCTGGCACCGCGGCATGAAGGCCACCGTTCGCTGGGAATACGGCACGGGCGACGACAGTCCTCGCGAAGCCGTAGTCGATATTCCGGAATACACCTCTGAAAACCGCGGCCCCGTGCAGGTCCACTTTTACGACAACCATCGCGTCAAGGTGATCGTTTCCAAGTGGGCTCTCGGGAATGCCGAATATCCCTTACCCAAAGAAGACTGGGCTCCATGGACCATCAATGAGCGATGGGAGCGCAATATCCGCGAAATTCGAGAAGAAGGAGGAGATGTATGACAGCGATCGACTTCGCACTAAACCCCGACCTGAAACTTGGCCGAACCCGCAGCAAGGAACGTCCGCTGAGCGAAAAGGCAATAAGTCTATGCGCAAATTAAAAAACTACACGTCCCGACTGCGCAACGCCATGCAATGGCTCGCGCCGTTTCTGGTAATGGGACTCATCGTCAGCTGTCTCGACAACAAAGCCACTGTAGAAGTTTCAGGCTACAACCACATGAAAGACCAGTCCATTGCCGGCTTTTCCGTCAATGGCGCCAGCGGCCCCAATATCGGGCCAGAAAGTGGCGGCGGCGCATTCAATTGCTGCATAGAAATACCCAAACGCTGGTATCGAGGCATGAAGGCGAAGGTGGAGTGGTCTTACGGGTACGGCATTGAGGGACCGGGGTCGCAGCCCCCTCCTCAAGAAGCTGTGGTCGATGTTCCGGAATACACCGCTGAAAATCTCGGCCCCGTGCAGGTCCACTTTTACGACAACCATCGCGTCAAGGTCGTTGTATCGAAATTCGGCATTAGAAGCCCTTGCGGACCACTGCGGGAGGAAGAAAAAGCGCCATGGGAAACCCGACAGGACTTGATCGAGTATCACCGCACGGGCGAGGGAAAGAATGAACGCTGCGATGGTCCGGGGCTAGATCCTTAACGGCTGCGCCATTTCCCCACAAATATGATGAGACGATAAATCGAATCAACGAACCATGGCTGATATCGACTTCGCACTAAACCCTGACCTGAAACTTGGCCAAACCCGCAGCAAGGAGCGCCCGCTGAGCGAGAAAGAAACCATGCAGCGCATGTGTGCTTTAAACGCCCTGCTCCCCAAGAGCCACATACCGTCTTGCGATGGCAATCTCTTCGTCGGCATGTTCTTTGATGGCACAGGCAACAACGAAGATGAAGATTACAAGAAGCACAAGGGCGACCCACGCCATCAAAAACACACCAATGTCGTGCGTCTCTACCACGCCTATCCGGATTTGAAGAAAAAGGACGGAACAGATGCCTATTACCGTTACTACATTCCCGGCGTCGGCACGCCGTTTGACAAGGTTGGGGATGACGGCAAGGTTATTCCCGGCGTTCCAAACCCGCTTGGGTCCGCCGCAGGCTGGGGTGGCGCGCCGCGCATTTTTTGGGGGCTGATACAAGTATTCAACGCTATCCATCGTTACTTCCACGAAAGCGGTCTCATTTCGGAAAGCGAAGCTAAAGACCTGTGCAACCCGCTGAGCTTCTCGCCCACGAACTTCGCCAAGCGGTTTGCTGTTTCAGCAAACCCCTTCCAGGCATTGCTCAACACACAGCAGACGTTGAACTACAAAAGACGGCTTCGTGAACTGAAAGACGTTTACCAGGCGCGGCTCAAGACAAAAATCCGTGGCCGGAAGCCGGAACTGCGGCAAATCAACCTGAGCGTGTTCGGCTTCTCGCGAGGGGCCGCGGAGGCACGTGCTTTTGTGAACTGGCTCTACCAGTTGTGCGAAGAGAAAGACGGCGGTTGGCTCTTTGCCGGCATCCCGCTGCGGATACAGTTCCTGGGCATCTTCGACACAGTGGCGTCGGTGGGGCTGGCGGGCTTGTACCCGATTACAGAAGGCAGGCAAGACTGGGCCGACGACAACATGCAGATCCACCCGGCGGTGGAGCGATGTCTTCATCTGGTGGCGGGCCATGAAATCCGCGCCTGTTTCCCGCTCGACTCCGTGCGCGTCGATGGCAAATATCCGCCCAACTGCAAGGAGTATGTGTTTCCCGGCTCGCACTCCGACGTGGGTGGGGGGTACATGCCGCAGGCGCTAGGCAAGGCCGATTGGAGCCGCGACGGCAAAAATACCGATCTCCAACTCGCTCGGGTGCCGGGTTTCGAGATGTACTGCGCAGCACTTGCAGCCGGTGTACCGTTCTACTCGCCAGAAGAGCTTGCCGAAAGAAGGGAGCAACAGATTTTTGACGCGTTAGCACCTTCTAAAGCCACCCTTGACGCCCTCGCCGCCTATTACCAGCACGCCAGCATCCAACCTGGCCCGGTTGAAGACATGGCACGTCAGCATCTGAGCTGGTACTTCAGCCACCGCTGGCAGCTGCTGGAAGCGGGCTTTCACAAGACGCCGCAGTACCAACGCGCTCGGGGTGAGCCCAACGCAGACCAAGGTAAGGACTTCCAGGGCGAATCCACGTGGATGCTGCACACCCAGCGGGCACTCGTTCAAATGATTGCGGCATCCTGCCATCACCTCGAACAACGCATGCAATTCAATCGAGAGGACGTGGAACAACAAGGCGAGCCGTTGAGGAGTCCATTCGAGTTTGGCGCGGCTGCAAAGAACGCGGCCGCCAAATCGTTGGGCAGCCCCGTAGCCGCGATCTATCATGCCGTGGAGCACCAGAGCGGCCCGCTACAGGACGATGCGCGGCAACCCCGAGCCGATGCCATCGCTAAACGAGCGCCGGCTGTGCTTGCACAGTGGCGGCAGTGGCTTGCCAACAATATGTACCCGGAGGTGCGGAATGCTGACGCGCCCGAGCGAGACGTCATCCGGTTATTGGAAGCTCTACGGAGTCGCCCCGTTCCGGAAGCGATCGGCAACTTCTTCGATGCCTACGTGCATGACTCCATGGCCGGCTTTATCGGTTTCGGCATGCCCGAGTTCCAGCTGAATGGTTATGGGCTCGCGAAATTCCGGCGCATCTACTTTGGAGATCACGGAGACAAGATCATTCGTGACAGGGTCAAGCACGAAAACGAACAGCGTATTGTTGAGGCGAGAGCCCAGCGCAACAAAGCGGCCTCAGAGCGGATGCCGCCGCGCATTCCGCCAATGTCGGAGTGGTTTCCAAGCCTTTGATCGCTTGAGCTAGCGGGGCCATGGGCAGCACCGCCTCCAAACAAAAAACGCCGCGCTGAACAACTCAGCGCGGCGTTTTTGTTTGTGCAACTGGAATTCAGCGCACGCAGTCGACGAAATACCCCATCTTGCCGTCGACCTCTTCCTCCACCAGCCCGTGGATGTCGGTCTCAAAGCCCGGGAACAGCTTGTTGAACTCGCGTGCGAATTGCAGGTACTGCACGATCGTCTTGTTGAAGCGCTCGCCCGGAATCAGCAACGGAATGCCCGGGGGATACGGCGTCAGCAGGATAGCGGTGATGCGGCCCTCCAGGTCGTCGATCGCCACGCGCTCGGTTTCACGGTGGGCCATCTTGGCCCAGGCGTCCGACGGCTTCATCGCTGGTTCCATGTTCGACAGGTACATCTCCGTCGTCACGCGGGCCACGTCGTTGGCCTGGTAGACGCTGTGGATGCTGTCGCACAGCTCCCGCAGCCCGATGCGCTCGTACTGCGGATACTGGCGCACGAACTCCGGCAACACGCGCCACAGCGGCTGGTTGTTGTCGTAGTCGTCCTTGAACTGCTGCAGCTCGGTCACCATCGAGTTCCAGCGGCCCTTGGTGATGCCGATGGTGAACATGATGAAGAACGAGTACAAACCGGTCTTCTCGACGATGATGCCGTGCTCAGCCAGGTAACGCGTCACGATGGCGGCCGGGATGCCCGAGTCGCTGAACTTGCCGTCGACGTCCAGGCCCGGGGTGATGATGGTGGCCTTGATCGGGTCGAGCAGGTTGAAGTCTTCCGCCAGGTTGCCGAAGCCGTGCCAGCGCTCGTTGGCCTTGAGCATCCATGCTTCGCGGTCTTCGATGCCCTCGTCGGACAGGTCGTTCGGGCCCCAGACCTTGAACCACCAGTCGTCGCCGCGGCCGTTGCCACCGTTCGTGCCCAGGTATTCGTGCTCCACCTTGCGCATGGCGCGGCGGAAGTCCAGCGCTTCGGCAATGCTCTCCTCCACCAGCGCAGTGCCGCCCGGCGCTTCCATCATCGCCGCCGCCACGTCGCATGAAGCGATGATCGAGTATTGCGGGCTCGTCGACGTGTGCATCAGATACGCCTCATTGAAGCGGTACGTATCGAGCTTGCGCGTCTCGGAATCCTGGACAAGGATCTGCGAGGCCTGCGACAGGCCTGCCAGCAGCTTGTGCGTGCTCTGCGTGGCGAACACCAGCGCGTCCTTGCTGCGCGGGCGGCCATGACCAATGGCGTGCATGTCCTCGTAGAACGGGTGGAACGACGCGTGCGGCAGCCACGCTTCATCAAAGTGCAGCGTGTCGATTTCGGTCGACAGCATGTTCTTGATCATCTCGGCGTTGTACAGCACGCCGTCGTACGTGCCCTGCGTGATGGTCAGGATGCGCGGCTTCTTGTTCTTGGCCTGGCTGGCGAACGGGTGATCGGCGATCTTCTTGGCGATCGTTTCGGGCTCGAACTCGCTCTTCGGGATCGGGCCGATGATGCCGAAATGGTTGCGCGTCGGCATCAGGAACACAGGGATCGCGCCCGTCATCATGATCGCGTGCAGGATCGACTTGTGGCAGTTGCGGTCCACCACCACGATGTCGCCGGGCGCCACGTTGGCGTGCCACACCATCTTGTTCGACGTCGACGTGCCGTTGGTCACAAAGAACATGTGATCGGAGCCGAAGATGCGTGCGGCGTTGCGCTCAGACGCGGCCACCGGGCCCGTGTGGTCAAGCAACTGGCCCAGTTCTTCCACAGCGTTGCAGACGTCGGCGCGCAGCATGTTCTCGCCGAAGAACTGGTGGAACACCTGTCCCACCGGGCTCTTCAGGAACGCCACGCCGCCCGAGTGCCCCGGGCAATGCCACGAATACGAGCTGTCCTGCGCGTAGTCGATCAGCGCCTTGAAGAACGGCGGCGGCAGTGAATCCAGATAGTTGCGCGCTTCACGGATGATGTGTCGGGCCACAAACTCGGGCGTGTCCTCGAACATGTGGATGAAGCCGTGCAGCTCGCGCAGCACGTCGTTCGGCAGATGGCGCGAGGTGCGCGTTTCGCCGTACAGGAAGATGGGAATGTCGGCGTTGCGGCGACGCACCTCGGCCACGAAGGCGCGCAGGTTTTCAACCGCTTCCGGTTCCGGCTTGTCGTTGTCCGGGTTGATGAATTCATCGTCGTCGATCGAGACGATGAAGGTGGAGGCGCGGCTCGACTGTTGAGCGAACGAGGTCAGGTCACCATAGCTGGTGAGACCAGTCACCTCCATCCCCTCCTGCTCGATGGCTTGGGCCAGCGCGCGAATGCCCGACCCGGAGATGTTCTCGGAGCGGAAGTCCTCGTCAATGATGATGACGGGAAAACGGAATTTCATCGTGGTTCCTTATGGATGAAGCTAAAGGCACCGCTCCGGATACGCCTGAACGCGCGGAAACGGACTACAAAAACTAGGTCTTGGGCAGCGTCACACCGTGCTGGCCCTGATACTTGCCACCACGATCCTTGTACGAGGTTTCGCATTCCTCGTCGCTCTCGAAGAACAGCACCTGCGCGCAGCCTTCGCCGGCGTAGATCTTGGCGGGCAGCGGCGTGGTGTTGGAGAACTCCAGCGTCACGTAGCCTTCCCATTCGGGCTCGAACGGCGTGACGTTGACGATGATCCCGCAGCGCGCGTACGTGCTCTTGCCCAGACACACCGTCAGCACGGTGCGCGGGATCCGGAAGTACTCCATCGTGCGGGCCAGCGCGAACGAGTTCGGCGGGATGATGCACACATCGCCCTTGAAGTCGACAAACGACTTCTCGTCGAAGTTCTTCGGATCGACGATGGTGCTGTTGATGTTGGTGAAGATCTTGAATTCGTCGGCGCAGCGGATGTCGTAGCCGTAGCTCGACGTGCCGTAGGAAACGATGCGGCGCCCTTCGGATTCGCGCACCTGGCCGGGCTCGAACGGCTCGATCATGCCGTGCTGCTCGGCCATGCGGCGGATCCACTTGTCGGATTTGATGCTCATGGAGCGTCCAGATACCTTGGATGAACAAATGGGGGCAGCCTTCGCGATGCGAAAACTGTCCCCATTTGGTCACGCCAGCGGGCCAGCCCGCGGCTGGGGCCGGTTTGGAACGCGGATTGTACTCCCAAACCTGTGACGGAAAACCCCGTGGCGGCCGATGGCTTGCGATGGCCTTTATCCGAACAAACCGGGCAGATCAGCGGCCGGATTCCGCAGGCTGCGGCAGTTCTCCGCGCGGCCCGACCGTGCCGGCCACCTCCGGCTCGGCCACAAAACGGTCGCGCCCCGTGTAGAGCAGAAAGTGCCGCCCAGTGCACCGCGCAAACAGCGTCAGGTTGACCCGCTGTGCCATCTGGTGGCCCATCTGCGTGACGCCCGAGCGCGACAGCAGGAACGGAATGCCCATCTGCGCGCCCTTGATGACCATCTCGGAGGTCAGGCGGCCGGTGGTGTAGAAGATCTTGTCACCGCCGCCCATGCCCTCAAGCCACATGAGACCGGCGATGGCATCCACGGCATTGTGGCGGCCCACGTCTTCGATGAAGTGCAGAAGCCCGCCCTGCGCATCGAACAGCGCGCAGCCATGCACGGAACCCGCTTGCTTGTAGATCGACTGCTGCAGGCGGATGGTGTCGACCACGCGATACAGCGTGGTCTGCGTCATGCGTGCGTCGGGTGGC
>Ga0207695_10012740_pt1 | contig 10066 bp, 6 predicted proteins | sample KBSC54metaG_FD_184354 | JGI IMG/M metagenome (GOLD analysis project Ga0207695, IMG submission 184354) | Corn rhizosphere microbial communities from Kellogg Biological Station, Michigan, USA - KBS C5-4 metaG (SPAdes) (version 2) | ecosystem: Host-associated > Plants > Roots > Rhizosphere > Soil... | reverse complement strand
TCGCGCGCAATGCGATTAATAAAGTAAGGCCCGGAGGAACTCTAATCTTCATCGGTGGCACGGGTGCCCGACGCCCAGCAATCGGCCTGAGCATCGCTTGTGCCATGACCGCCGCGTTTCCAGCCCACGCCATTGTCGCTGAGGAAGGCGGCGGTCATGAAAACAATTCCGGTTATCGCTGGTACGTTGACCCGCTCGATGGCACCACGAACTTCGCCCATAGCTATCCGGTTTGGAACGTGACCATGGCTCTTGAGAAAGCAGGTGAACTAATCGCCGCGGTAGTCTTCGACCCCACGCGCAATGAAATGTTCTCAGCTGAGCGCGGCTCCGGCACTTTTCTGAACGGGCGAAGAGTCCGCGTTTCTTCCGCGGCGCGCGTAGCGGAAAGCCTGCTGTGTACCGGTTTCCCGAATCACAATCGCTCCACTAATCCAAATATCCATTTCTTTTACGAATTGGCTCAGAATTCGCACGGCGTAAGGCGCGGCGGGTCAGCCGCGATCGATCTTGCATACGTTGCCGCGGGGCGCCTCGATGGTTTTTGGGAAATTGGTCTGAGCCCCTGGGATATGGCCGCGGGCATTCTCCTTGTGGAAGAAGCGGGCGGTATTTGCACCGACATGCGGGGCGGCGCGCATAATTTGACATCGCCGCACATACTCACCGATAACCGGCTGATTCATAATGAGATGCTTTCGGTTTTCAGCGAAATCTTCGAACGCAAGGCGCCCGATTTCGACGCGCGCTGAGCAGATTCGGTGCCCTTGCCCCTTCGCGCGGCCCGACCGACGAAGGTCGCATGACGGCAGCCGACGAACCTCCCCCGGCGGAATACAGTCCGGACGCCGTTGACCTGACTCTTATCCGCTGAATGCCTCATAGCGACCTTCTCGACGCATTGCGCGCGGCCTGGCAGGTGTATGGAACGGCGCGCCCGTCAACCCCTTCGACGATGCGTTCTATCGGATGCAACCGGAACGCCGCCTCAGGCCCGGCGGAAGCCATTTGCGGTCCGCTGGCCCTCAAAATCTGATGACGAACTGCGGCCCGCTCAATGTCCTCTGCGCCATCGGGCGCGGGCTGGTTTATGAGGATCTGCTTCCAAACAGTTCAAGTTTGGAAATCGGATCGGGCCTGCGGGTCCACGTGCTGAATTTGCCAATTCCTTATTGCTCTTAACGAGGAACTCGCCGCGCAAAAGGACGTCGCCATGCTTCCTGTCCTCCGGCGGACTCTTGCAGAACGGGAACCCGCGCGCAAGTCCTGAGCCGGCAGACCGCGGCTTCACACCCGCGCCTGCGAGCGGTGTGCGTCACAATCCCAAGCTTAAACAGTCATCCGGAATGGCGCGATTAGCATTCTCTATTACTTTCAGTGGGTTAACATGATAACCTGAATGAATCATCATGCGTACAGTTGACCTGATCCTGCGGAAACGCGGGGGTGACGAGCTTAGTGTGGAAGAACTCCAGTACCTTGTGAATGGGTACACTTCCGGCGATATTCCCGACTATCAGATGTCGGCTCTTCTGATGGCCACGTACTTTAGTGGCATGACAGACCGCGAACTGAGCGCGCTCACCGAGGCGATGATGCAGTCGGGCGAAGTCCTGACGCTCAGCGACATCCCGGGGGTCAAGGTCGACAAGCACTCCACAGGTGGTGTTGGCGACAAAACCAGCCTGATCTGCGCTCCTATCGCGGCTGCGGCGGGCGTTCCGGTCCCCATGATTTCGGGCCGCGGTCTCGGCCACACGGGGGGCACTCTCGATAAGCTCGAATCCATCCCCGGTTTCCGCACAGACCTGACACTCGATCAGTTCCGCGCTCAGCTCAAAGAACTCGGGCTGTGCTTCATCGGCCAAAGCGAAGAAATTTCGCCGGCCGATAAGCGACTCTATGCGCTTCGTGACGTTACCGGTACTGTGGAATCCATCCCGCTCATCGCATCGTCCATCATGTCGAAAAAGATGGCCGAGGGCATCGATGCGCTCGTGCTCGATGTGAAGGTCGGCAACGGTGCGTTCATGAAGAAGCAGGTGGATGCCCGCCGCCTCGCCCAGGCTATGGTCGGTATCGGCCGCCGTTTGGATAAGAAGGTTCAGGCGCTCATTACCGATATGAATCAGCCCCTTGGCTACGCCATCGGTAATGCGCTCGAAGTGATGGAAGTGTCGCAAACGCTGCAGAAAGCCGGTCCGGCGGATCTGACCCGTTTGAGTCTCGAACTTGCTGCCCGCATGATTTTCCTCGGCAAAATTACACCCACCCTGGACGATGCGCGCAAACTCGCCGAAGACAAGCTGATGGATGGCTCCGCCTATGCGAAGTTCAAGCAGGTCGTGGCCGCGCAGGGCGGAAACCCGCAGGCGCTCGACCGCTTCGAACTGCTTCCGAACGCCACTGGCATGAGGGAAATTCTTTCGCCGCGCGCCGGTTTCGTGAGCGCGATTATGGCGGAGGATATTGGCCGCGCCTCGCAGATGATGGGCGCCGGCAGAGCACGCAAGGAAGACATGATAGATCCCGCAGTCGGCGTCATCCTGGAAGTCAAGGTTGGGGAAAAGGTGGAAGCCGGTTCCGTTCTTTGCCGTCTCTATTACACAGGCGAAGAAAATCTCGACGAATCTGCCGATTTGGTGGAAGATGCCTTCCGGATCTCGGGCACGCGCCCCGAAGAGCGGGAATTGATCCTCGAGGTCGTCGGCTAGACTGATGACCCGATTCACGGGTGTTCTCGGAATCGCGGCTGTTCTCCTCGTTGCCTGGTTGTTGTCACACCACAAAAAGGCAATCAATTATCGGGTAGTGCTGTGGGGCATGGGGCTGCAGTTTGGCTTCGCGCTGCTCGTTCTGAAAACTGAAGTCGGCAAGCTCTTTCAGGCTGCCAGCGCCGGAGTTACCGCCATGCTTGGCTATGCGGAAAACGGCAGCGCCTTCCTTTTCGGCGATACTCTCGGTCGCGCTTCCGGCTCGCTCGGCGTCATCTTCGCGTTTCAGGTTCTTCCGATCATCATCTTCATCGCATCGTTTTTTTCCATCCTGTATTACCTGGGCATCATGCAGGTGATCGTTAAGGCATTCGCCATCGTGATGCAAAAGGTCATGGGCGCGAGTGGCGCCGAATCTTTGAACGTCGCCGCCAGCATCTTCATGGGCCAGACAGAAGCCCCGCTCACCATCCGGCCGTTTCTTGCGGGGCTGACCCAATCGGAACTGTTCACCATCATGGTGAGCGGCATGGCGCACGTATCCGGCGCTGTCATGGCCGCTTACGTGAAGTTCGCCCACGTGGAAATTCAGCACCTGCTCACTGCCGTGATCATGACCGCGCCCGCCACCATCATGCTGGCGAAGATCATGGAGCCGGAAATAGGCACGCCTGCCACAGCGGGTAAAATTGACGTTAAGCTCCCCAAAACCGCCGTCAACGTCATTGACGCGGCGGCGCAGGGCGCGGGCGACGGTCTGCATCTCTGCCTCAACATCGGAGCCATGTTAATCGCGTTTCTCGCGCTCATTGCTCTGCTCAATGGGATTTTCGGCTGGGCGCACGGCATGGTCGGCTGGATTCCGGCCTCCATGGAGCAACTCTTTGGCCTCGTCTTCGCGCCGGTTGCCTGGCTGCTCGGCGTATCGTGGAAAGATTGCGCTTCCATCGGCCAATTGTTGGGCGAACGCCTGGTCACCAACGAATTTATCGCCTTCATCGATCTCGGCAAGATCAAATCTCAGCTTGATTTCAAGTCGTTCACCATCGCAACCTATGCGCTCTGCGGCTTTGCCAACTTCAGTTCGATCGCGATCCAGGTTGGCGGAATCGGAGCCCTGGTTCCGGAGCGTAAAGGAGATCTCGCAAGGCTCGGAATGCGCGCGGTAATCGCGGGCACCATGGCGAATTTCATGTCCGCATGTATCGCGGGAATGCTGGTTTGAATTTGAAGGGCGTCTGATGTTGCACCAAGCCGTCCCATATATCGCCTCCCGAACTTCCCTCAAACCCCGGGTTGCCGTGGTGCTGGGAAGTGGCCTCGGCGCCTTTGCCGGGACGCTCGATTCCCGTACTGAAATTCCCTACGCCGAGATCCCCGGCTGGCCGCAATCCACCGCGACAGGCCACGCGGGCAAACTTGCGATTGGCATGGTTGGCGATATAGCCGTGGCCGCTCTCTCTGGCCGCGCTCACCTTTACGAAGGCTACACCGCGGCTCAGGCGGTTTACGGCGTACGGGCTCTGCGCGGCCTCGGCGCCGAATCTCTCGTGCTTACGAACGCCGCGGGAGGCATTCAGCCATCCTGGGTTCCAGGCACGCTGGCGCTGATTTCAGATCACATCAACCTGCTTGGGCAAAACCCGCTGACCGGTCCGAACGAGGATTCTTTTGGCCCCCGTTTTCCCGATATGAGCGAGGCGTACTCCCGAAGCTTTCGCGAGATCGCGCGCGAGGCAGGCAAATCCCTCGGCCTCGCGCTGCCCGAAGGCGTCTACGCCGCGCTTCCCGGCCCAAGTTATGAAACGCCGGCGGAGATCCGTTACCTTCGCGCCATCGGCGCGGATTTGGTGGGAATGTCCACCGTCCCTGAAACCATCGCGGCGAATCACATGGGCATGAAGGTGCTTGGCATCAGCTGCGTCACCAATCACGCGGCAGGTGTCATCGAACAGAAACTCGACCACAAAGAGGTTCTGGAAGTGGGTGAACGCATGAAGGGCGCGCTCATCGACCTCCTGCGGCGCGTCATCCCGCAACTGATATGAAGCACGACGGGTTGATCGCCGCCGCTATCGCCGTTCGCGAAAACGCACATGCGACCTTCTCGAACTTCAAAGTGGGCGCGGCGGTAGAGGATGATTCCGGCCGCGTCTTCACCGGCTGTAATGTCGAAAACGCGACATACGGGCTTACCGTTTGCGCCGAACGCGTAGCCATCTTCAAGGCGATTTCCGAAGGCGCCCGCCATTTCACGCGCATCGCCGTTGTGGCCGATACGGAAAATCTCACGCCGCCTTGTGGCGCCTGCCGTCAAATCGTTTGGGAGTTCTGCGGGGATATCCCGGTCGTGCTCGCCAACCTGCGGGGCAAGACCGAAACTCTGCAAATGAGGACGCTGTTTCCAAGGGCCTTCGATGCTTCGTTTATTTAGCGCAACTGTCTTGTTTTTCGGCATTCTCAGGGGTGTTGTTGCCGCGGCTTCGTGCGATCTTATTGTCAGCGCGAAATACGTGGTCACCATGAACGGGCAACGCCGCGTATTTCAGAACGGCGCAATCGCCATCCGGGGTGAGCGCATTGTCGGCGTCGGTACCAAAGCTGATATCGACCGCGACTGGCAACCGAAAAAACGCATCGACAAGCCAGCCGCGCTCCTCGCTCCTGGTCTGGTCAATACGCACACACATGCGGCCATGTCGCTGTTTCGCGGCATTGCGGACGACTTAAAACTGCAGGACTGGCTCAATAACTTCATCTTCCCCGCCGAAGCGAAAAACGTCTCGGCCGATTTCGTGCGCTGGGGCACCCGCCTCGCGTGCCTCGAAATGCTTCTCTCGGGCACCACAACGTTCACCGACATGTATTACTTCGAAGATGTGGTGGCCGAAACTGCCAAAGAAGCGGGTATGCGCGGCGTGCTCGGCGAAACCATCATCGGGTTTCCGGTCCCCGATGCGAAGACACCCGCCGACGCCCTGAAGTACACCGAGAAGTTTCTCGCGCGCTTTCATGACGATCCGCTCATAGTGCCGGCGGTCGCGCCTCACGCGCTCTACACCAATTCGGATGAAACTCTGAAAGCCGCCCGCGCGCTGGCCAACAAGTACAACGCCCCGATCGTAATTCACGTTTCAGAGACTAAGAAAGAGAATGACGATAACCAGGCGGAGCGCCACCAAAGTCCGGTGCAGACGCTGAACTCGCTTGGCGTTTTCAACGGCAGGACGGTAGCGGCTCACTGCGTGTGGGTCGACGCTGCCGATATGGGTATCCTCAGGCAGAAGAACGTGGGGGTGGCCATTGCCCGTCCAGCAACATGAAGCTGGCAAGCGGCGCGGCGCCCGTTGTCGAAATGCTTCGGCGCGGCATCGTAATCGGGCTTGGTACCGATGGTCCGGCCGGCAGCAACAACGACTTCGACATGCTGGAAGAAGCCGACCTGGCCGCCAAACTTCAGAAGCTGATTCGAAACGATCCCGAAGCTCTTCCCGCCGTCCGGTCTTTCGAGATGGCCACCATCGGAGGCGCCCGCGTGCTGGGGCTTGAAAAGGAGATCGGCTCCCTCGAAACCGGCAAACGCGCCGACCTGATTGCGCTCGATCTCGATGCGCCCAACGCGACTCCCCTATACGACGTCTACTCGCAATTGGTTTATGCGCTGAAGGGCTCCAACGTAACGGACGTGATCGTGAATGGTCGTGAAGTGGTCCGCGACCGCCGGCCGCTAACGCTCGACCAACAGGTAGTGCTGGCAAAAGCGCGCGAGTACGGCCTGAAAGTAGCCCAGTCAGTCCAACAAAAGCATTGACACAAAAAAAGGGGCGTCTGTCCCCCTTTCCCCTCTAACGCAAAAGGGCCGGGAGCATTGTCCTTGCTCCCGGCCCCTCCGCCTCTTGACCTTACCCGTTAGAACGACAGCCGAAGTTGCAGTTCCACCTTGCGGTTACCCGCTGCGCCGCCACCGCCGCCCGGTCCACCAAATCCACCGCCGCCGCCGCCAGGACCACCCATTCCGCCGCCACCGGCCGATGAGAGCGACTCGCCGAAGAAGGGCGAGTTCAGGGTCCCCACAGGCGAAGCAAAGTTCACGTGGTTAAAGGCGTTTCGTGCCGAGATGGTGAACGTCAGGTTGTACTTCTTTCCTGTGCCGCCGCCGCCGAAGCCACCGAACCCACCCATTCCACCGCCGAACCCGCCACCGCCGCGCATACCGCCACCGCCAGGCCCACCGCCGCCTGGGCCACCCATTCCGCGGCCTCCGCCACCACCCGGGTTCGGGTTAGAGCCGGCGCGTTCACCCCAACCCCATGTCCGGCTGAGGCGCAGGTTAACCGAGAAGTTCGGGAAACCCGTTCCGTAATTTATAGGAATGATCGTTTCGCCCGCCACCGGAGCCAGGTTAAACGTCCCCCACTGAGTTACCTTCACGTTCTTAGGATTTGAAACGCTCGTCGCAAACGACGGGCGATCTGTCAGGATGCCGTCACCGTTAAAATCCGTGCCCGTCGTAATGTTGAACGGCGGAGCCGAACTCATCGTTACGAACGGTGCGACCGTCCAGCGGAACGGAAGACCAACATTGCCGCCGATGAATGCGCGATGCCGAATATCGTAGCTGGCGCGGCCGTAATCGATAGCCGTGTTGTACTGATTGCTCGGGAATCCGTTAGTGTTGCTGTTGACGTGTCCGTACACATAATAGCCCTGAAGCGACAGATGACTGTTCACGCGGCTGTTCACATTCGTGATGAGCTGCGTCTGTCTATAGACGCCGGTCGATTCATAGTCGTACAGATCGCCCTGGCCGGGGAACGGTCGCACCCCGCCGGTGCGCGTGACAGGGTCATACGTGCCGGGCAGATAGGCGTTGATGTTTCGCGTCCGCTGATCGTGCGTCCCGCGGGATTCGACGAAGTTGAACGACAACGACGTGCGCCCCGGCAACGCCCGGTCCACACTAAAGGCGTATTGCATCATGTAAGGCGCCTGGAAGTGCGAATCCACTCTGTAGATAGCCTGATTTTGCAGGGCGAGCAGTGAAACCGAAGGCACGTTTGGATAAGCTGCGAACGCCAGCGCCGCCTGCGCGGGATTCTGGGTTGCGTTGATGTTGTAATTCTGCTGCGCCACGCCGTTATACCGGCGCGTCTGCAGCACATTGCTTTCGTCGAAACGGTCGTAGAATATGCCCGCGCCGCTGCGGATTACGGTTTTACCGGGCTTGTTACCCTTTGATCCAGGAGCCCATGCGATCGCGACGCGCGGGGCGAAGTCCGCATGGTCGGAAATGTTGTTCTGCGTCTCGTATCGCAGCCCGCCGCTGAGCGTCAGGTTCGGGCGAACGCGCCAGTCGTCCTGCACGAAGAAGCCGAGATCGAACTGGCCGACGCTCGCAAACGGGGTACCGCTGTTCAGCGTGAACTGAGTGGGGCCGCAACCCTGCGCGATCACCGAAGACATCGGAATGCCCTGCGACAAGAGCACCTGCGTCTGGCGATATACATCGAGCGATGTCGGGTTAGCAATGCCCGCAAGGCAAGCCGGCGTGCTGGCGAGCGAGTTCGGGGTTGTGAAAGTGTAGGTCCCGTTGAAATTCGACGTGGATTGGTTGCCCAGCGTGGTGTACCGCAGGCGCACGCCGGCTTTAATCGCCTGTGTGCCCTTTGTCATCGTAATGTTGTTCTGCAGTTCCATTCCCCTGGTGTCGGAGAAATTGGCGATAAGAGGCGCTCCGCCGGACGTGAACGAACTGGCAACGTTAATTGTCGGCCCGGCGATCCCTGATCCGGTCTGATCGATGTGGCTGTCGCGGAACTGGAAGCGGGTTTCATCAACCGCAATGCTGCCCAGAATCGCGGTCTCCGTAATCTGAACATTATGGTTCTTCGAAGCTACGTTAGTTGCCTGGCTGGCAAGATTGAATCCGCCTACTCCGCCGATGTTTGAGGAATCCACAAAGTTATATCGCGCGACCAGAGTGTTCGTGGCATTCAACTGATAATCGATGCGCGGGCTGATCACCCAGAATTTCTGCGGAGTGACAAACGTTCCGTTCTGCGCAACCGGATTGAAGCTGCTGTCGAGAAACCGCGCGTTGATGAGCGCTTCTTCCGTGATATCCCGGCGATTGAAATCGAGGAAAAATGACGACTTCTTATTGATCGGTCCGCCGAAATTGAACGCGAAGAATTTCGAATTGTAAGCCGGCGGTTCCGTCGTTAAAAAAGGATTCCGGCTGTCGAACACTTTGTCGCCGTAGTTGAAAAAGCCGCCGCCGTGATAGCTGTCGGAGCCGGGCTTCGTCAGAATTTCGATGCGTCCAAATCCAGGGCGATCGTATTCAGAGGAAAATGGATTGGAGTTGATCCGGATCTCGCGAATCGAACTCTTCGCCGGCAACTGCCCGCCGCTGAAGCCATCCACGAAAAATTGCGCGCCGTTCGGCCCCGCGGCGGGTCCCGCAAGAGCTTGCAGATCGGCCTGCAGATCGTCCGGGTCGTCAGGCAGGGACTCGAGATCTTCGTTCTTAAGCACCAGCGCGCCCACGTTTGCGGAAGGGTCGGTGTTCACCTGTCCGGCGGCCTGGTCGCTTACCTGCACTTCCTGCGCCTGAGCGGCAATCTGAAGCGCGATGTCGAGCGGAGTTACCTGCCCCGCCGCGGCGTTAATCTCAGGCTGAGTAAAAGTGATGAAGCCCTTGGCATCCGCCCGGACAGCGTACTTTCCCGCCGGCACTGTGAGTTGGAACTTGCCTTGTCCATCGGACTTGGCGCTGCGTGAGACTCCGTTGCCCGTCACCTGCACGGTGGCTCCGGGAATAAGCGCGGCCGAGGGGTCGGTTACCTGGCCGCGAATGGTCGCTGTGCTTTGCGCGAGAACTGTTTTGGATGACAGTGTTGCGGCAACCAGTGCCGCCGCCAGCCAGGCTGTTTTTTTGAATTGGTTATTCATAGACTTTGTCGCTTCCTGAGATACGGTGCGCTAAGCCTATTGTTAGCTGAATTGTCGTAAGTCCAGTGTGAATGTATGTAAGGCTTGCGCAATAAAGTGCAACCCGGGGTGCTTACAAAAATATACAATCGGCGCGCTTCACGTCCAATTGTTTAAAGCCACTTCCGCTGCTGCCACGCCGCCACACTCGCGTCTGTAAGTCCTTCGAGATCTGAGAGAAGCCCCGCATCCGGAACCGTGCGGAAGTTGAAACAACTCTTGCCCCGCATTCGCCGCTTCAGCGCGGGCGTAATCTTAGCCTCAAGGTCAGCGCACATGTATACAGGCATCAGGTGAAAACTTACGTAACCCTTCCCCATCCGAATCGCTCCGAAGAACAGGGGACGACCTTTGTGCTG
>Ga0207695_10012739_pt1 | contig 10066 bp, 9 predicted proteins | sample KBSC54metaG_FD_184354 | JGI IMG/M metagenome (GOLD analysis project Ga0207695, IMG submission 184354) | Corn rhizosphere microbial communities from Kellogg Biological Station, Michigan, USA - KBS C5-4 metaG (SPAdes) (version 2) | ecosystem: Host-associated > Plants > Roots > Rhizosphere > Soil... | reverse complement strand
AGCTCTACCTAAAGTTGGACATCGCGCTATACGACGTAAGCTGTTATTTGCGAATAGGTTGCCTCGTAGTTACATCTGCCGTGTTACCCTGATTTGCGGGCTGACTGGCTGCGTTCGTGGGCTCATAAGCCACCGCAAAAACTAGCAGCAACGCAAGGAACACAGCAAACACGAGGACGCGGATTTTTCCGGAAGTCATACAACTCCTCAGTTCCAGCTTCCATGCTATGAGGCCCTTTGCTCCCCGCCTGTGCTCAAGATCACACCTGCGCGTGACCCTCAACGATGTCCACGTGCGACAGCCAGCCTCCATCGTAAAATGCTCCGAGGACTAAATTTGAATCTGACCGAAGATCCGCACCGGCGGTTGAATGCTCTTACGGGCGAGTGGGTGTTGGTCTCGCCGAATCGCACAAGTCGTCCCTGGCAAGGGGAGGTCGCAAAGCTCAATACCACCGCTGAGCCCGCGTACGATCCCAATTGCTACCTTTGTCCCGGAAATGCCCGCGCGGGAGGAGTTCGCAACCCCAAGTACGAAGATACATTCGTATTCGAAAATGACTTTGCCGCACTAAAGCCTCAAACGGCTCGGGGCCGTCTCGACATCGAGAACAAGGGCCTGCTCGTCGCCGAGACCGAAGCGGGCCTTTGCAGAGTCATTTGTTTTTCGCCGCGACACGACCTGACGCTCGCAACCATGTCGCCTGAGGCAATCGAGATTGTTGTTCACACGTGGATGGGGCAGTTTCGCGAACTGGGCGGGCTCGACAACATCAGTCACGTGCAGATCTTCGAGAACCGCGGCGCCATGATGGGCGCCAGCAATCCGCATCCGCACTGCCAGGTCTGGGCGACCGCTTCAATTCCGCAAGAACCCGCAAAAGAGTTGCGCAGCCAGCGTGCTTACCTGAAATCGCACGGCAGTTGCCTGCTTTGTGATTACGTCGCTCTGGAAGCCCGCCAGCAAACGCGTATCGTTTTGGAACATGCAGGCTTCGTCGCCATGGTGCCGTTTTGGGCGGTCTGGCCGTTTGAACTGCTGGTCTGCAGCCGGCGGCATATCGGCAGCATGAACGATTTCACTCCCGAAGACGCGCGCTCGCTGAGTGGGATTCTTCACCGTGTGACGTCAACTTACGACAAGGTCTTCGGCGTTCCTTTCCCCTATTCCATGGGATTTCACCAGTCGCCATGCGATGGAGAACAACATCCGGAATGGCATTTTCATGCCCACTTCTACCCGCCACTGCTGCGTTCCGCCACCATTCGAAAGTTTATGGTCGGCTTTGAGATGCTGGGAACGCCGCAACGAGATATAACCGCGGAAACCGCGGCGGAAAGGTTACGGGATCTCGCGAGAACATAGCAGGAAGCACTTCGCTGCAATGCGCCATACCCTCTTCAAGAAAGGCCGTTCGCAATGAAAATCAGACTACTACTCACCAAAAGCGTCCTTGCTGTCGCAGCCGCATTCCTCATGGTCGTTCAAGTTGCGGGACAGGCCACAGCGATCCCGCCGTCCCGGCAGATCACTCCGGAAGATCTGGTCAAGTTGCTCCAGAGCTCGCCGGAACAGAAACCGTTGATGATCCAGGTCGGCTCGCACGTCCTCTACACGCAGGCCCACATACCCGGCTCTGAATATATTGGTCCGGCCTCGACCGAAGCCGGTTTGCAGCAACTTCGGAAGCGGGTTGCAATGTTGCGCCGCACCCAATTGATCGTGCTCTATTGCGGATGTTGCCCATGGAGCCACTGTCCCAATGTGGAACCTGCTGATAACGCTCTCCACAAAATGGGCTTTCGCAACGTGAAGATCCTTTATATCGCGGAGAACTTCGGCAATGATTGGGTGAATAAGGGATACCCCACGGCGAAAGGAGATTAAGAACCTGTCCTCCACAAAGCTGACGATCGTCGCCGCAGCCGTGCTTTTGCTTGTCTTGGGTTTGCTTTGGGGCAGGCATATGCGCTCGGGTACGCAAGCGTCTGGCCCCAAGCAGCATCCCCTTGCGCCCGACTTCACGCTAGCCCAGGTGAATGGCCCATCGCTCACTCTGTCGTCCTACCGCGGCCACGTCGTGCTTCTCGATTTCTGGGCCACATGGTGTGTTCCGTGCCGCGAGGAGATTCCCCATTTTGTTGAGCTGCAAGACAAATTCCGAGCCCAGGGACTTCAGATCATCGGCGTCTCGATGGACGACAGCGCGGACCCAGTCCGCCCTTTCGCGCAGCAATTCCATATGAATTACCCCATCGTGATGGGCAACGCCAAAATTGGCGAACAATATGGAGGAGTGCTCGGATTGCCCATCGCGTTCCTGCTCGACCGCGATGGCCGGATCACGAAGAAACACATTGGCGCCACCCCTGCCGAAGTATTTGACAAGGAAATAGCCACGCTCTTGCTGAAACAGTAACGATCCTAAGTGGCTAATTTTGCAGTAGTTTTCGTTCTGGCAAAGCCCCCTTAGTGCCCAATCACACACCTGTGTGATCCTAATCGTCGTTTCGGTTCACCCCGCAGGCTAGCCTCAGAAGTTGGCGTAGTCCTTCCGGACGGACACCTTCCTCCATCCCGCGAAACGACGCCAGCCCCCCGGACGACGCCGTCCCGGGTTACACGTCATGCGAGACAATATCCAGCGCTTGTGGCCGGAGATCGAATGGATCAGCAATCCTCAATTACGACAACAAGTCACAGAAACCTGGATTAAAGCCTTCGAACGCAGCCCGCTGAAGCCAGACGATTTAAATCGGATTCCATTCACCCTGCTGGTCCCGAACTGTCCAATCACCTTCATGGAACACAAGCGCTGTGTGGTGCACATTGCACGCGACAGTGCCGAAGCAATGCAGAAGTTTATGGGACGCGCACTTCCGATCGACCTGGACACGGTGATTGCGGGAGCGATCCTCGCGGATGTGGGGAAGCTGCTGGAGTACGAACTGGGCCCAGACGGAACGGTCCACCAGAGCGAGCGCGGCTGCGTCATCCCTTTACCGGAGTCGCGCTCGCGTTGGAGTGCGGAGTGCCCGATGCAGTCTGCCACATCATTGCCGCGCATGCCGCTGAAGGGGACTTAGTCAAGCGCTCCACCGAAGCATTCATCGTGCATCACGCCGATTTCATGGCGTTCTTGCCCTTCAAGAATCCAAGAAATATAAGGACGAAATAGGAGCCCACTTGCCTACGACGAGTTCAACCGGAAAAGAAACGATCACGGCAGCGATGTCCCGCTGGGCGGCGGGACTGCGTTTTGAACAGCTCTCATCCGAGGCAGTGCATCAGGCAAAAAGGTTGCTGCTCGACTCCCTGGGATGCGCGCTCGGCGGATACCTGCAGCATGATGTGCAGATCGCGCTTGCAGTCCTTGACGAAATTGCGGGAGACGGGCCGGCGATTGTAATCGGCTCTGGTAGGCGTGTCGATCCGGCTTCGGCAACCCTGGCCAATGCGCTGATGATCCGCTGCATGGATTACAACGACATTTATTGGAAGCAGGATCCATGTCATCCTTCCGACATTTTCCCGGCAGCGTTGGCCTGCTGCGAACGCGCCCGCCGCAACGGAAAAGAACTGATCGTCGGTCTGGTGCTGGGGCACGAATTCGAGATGCGCCTCTGCGAAGCCGCGTTTCCTGGCATCCGCGAGCGCGGATGGCACCATGCGACCCTAACGGCATTTGCTGCCCCGATCGTCGCGGGCCGCGCGCTGCACCTGACGTGGGAACAAATCCAGCACGCCATCGGAATCTCGGGCAGCCGGCACTGCACGCTGGGAGCCGTCACTGCCGGAAAGTTAACCATGATGAAGAACACGGTCGACCCCATGGCGACCCAGAGCGGCGTGCTGGCCGCGCTTCTCGCCGAAAAGGGCTACACCGGTCCCGAGCACGTCCTCGACGGGAAAGAGGGGCTCACTCAGGTCTTTAAGCCGGATTGGAAGCTCAACCTTCTGACTGACGGACTAGGCGAGACTTGGCGAATCACACAATGCGGGATGAAGGCCTTTCCTACCGAAGCTCTCACGCACACGGCCATCTCCGCAGTGCTCGATCTTGTAAAGAGCAATGACCTGCATCCGGACGACGTCGAGAAAATCCAGATTCGCTCGCTGGCCCGCGCGGCCGACATTCTTTCCGATCCCAGCAAATACGATCCGCGCAGCAAAGAAACGGCGGACCATTCCCTGCCCTACGTGATCGCCGCGGCTCTGGTTGACCGGCAGGTTACTCCAGCGCAATTCACTATGGCCAAGATTATGGATCCCCAGATCCGCGAACAACTTCAGAAAGTAGAAGTGGTCGCGGATCCAGAGATCGAAAAAGTATTTCCCGCTCTACAGAGGGTAATCGTGCATATGGACACAAGAGACGGTCGCTCGTTCAACAAACAACTGGATTATCCCAAGGGTGATCCACGCAACCCACTCACGGATTCGGATGTTGAAGAAAAGTTCGCTGCGCTCGCGGACGGAGTGCTAAGCAGCGCCGCCCAGAAGAGAGTTCGGGATGTCGTCTGGAATCTTGAGCATGTCGGTTCGGTGGCAGAACTGATGGCGCTCATGGAAGCGGACGTTCGCCATCCCAAGGCTGCCAAAGCAATGGCCAAGCGCCGCATGAAACGCGGTAAGCGCTCGAAGGTGCACGTTTAGCGCGTCGCTGACAATTTGCATGCGGCGGGAGGAGCTCGTATGCCCCAGACAGTTGTGGAAAAGATCGCACAGAGACACCTTGCCGGGGGACCCAGCCGCCCTCTGCGCACCGGCGACTTCGTTTCCATTGGCCCCTTTCATGTCCTGACGCACGACAATACCTCGGCCGTGATGAGCAAGTTCAAAGCCATCGGTGCGACGACCGTCCACGACCCCAAGCAGCTGGTATTCGCGCTTGATCACGATGTTCAGAACCATGACGAAGCCAATCAACGAAAATATTGCTCGATCGAATCCTTCGCCGCCATCCAGGGAGTGGACTTCTATCCAGCCGGCGCGGGCATTGGACATCAGATCATGATCGAGCGCGGCTATGTCACGCCTGGTTCGTTCGTGGTTGCATCGGACTCACACTCCAACATGTACGGTGCGCTGGGAGCCATCGGCACGCCCATCGTCCGCACCGACGCAGCCGCCGTTTGGGCCACCGGTGAATTCTGGTGGCAGATTCCGGGCACCATTCAGGTTGTGCTCGAAGGCAACCTCCTCGAAGGGGTAAGCGGTAAAGACGTGATCATCACCCTATGCGGGCTCTACAACCATGATGAGGCGCTCAATGCCGCACTCGAATTCTCGGGACCCGGCGTGGCCAGCCTGTCGATGGATGCTCGCTTCTCGATCGCAAACATGAGCACGGAATGGGGCGCCATCGCCTGCTGGTTCCCGGTGGATGGGGTCACGATCCGGTATCTGGAGAATGCTCACCGCAAATTGCAAGAACAAGGAGTGGAGCGCTTTACGGAAGACGACATTGAGCGCTGGCGTAAAGCTCCGCCGCACCCTGATCAGGATGCCTTCTATTCCGCGCGCATCAGCCTTGATCTTACCCAGGTCACTCCGCACGTCTCCGGTCCCGACACAGTGCAGATGATGCGTTCCATAGCAGAGATCGAAAAGGAGAAGATCGCCATTCAGAAGGCTTACCTGGTCTCCTGCGTCAACTCGCGTCTGGAGGACCTCGAAGCTGCCGCCTGGGTACTTTGCGGAAACAGAGTCGCTTCAAGCGTGAAGTTTTACATCGGAGCGGCCAGCGCGTGGGTGCAAAAAGAGGCGGAACGCCGTGGCATTTGGCAAGCCCTACTGGACGCGGGCGCCATCCCGCTGCCCCCGAGTTGCGGGCCATGCATCGGGCTGGGAACCGGGCTTCTGGAAAAGGGTGAGGTTGGCATTTCGGCGACGAACCGCAACTTCAAGGGCCGCATGGGATCGCGCGATGCACAGTGCTTCCTGGCCAGTCCCGAGGTGGTGGCTGCATCCGCACTCGCGGGCTACATCCGCGGCGCGCGGCGCTTCACAGATCGCAAGCCGGAGCGTCAGTACGAGGAACTGAGTGCGAACGTTGTTGCCAGCGAAACCGTAGAAATCCTTCCCGGATTTCCCGAGCGGATCAAAGGCCGGCTCGTATTCATGCCGCAAGACAACCTCAATACCGACGCCATCTACGGCAAAGATCATACTTACCGCGACGACATGACGCCCGAGATGATGGTCCGCGTCGTTATGGAGAACTACGACCCGCAGTTTTCGGCCCGTGCTCATGCCGGAGATGTCCTTGTCGGCGGTTTCAATTTCGGCACTGGATCGAGCCGCGAGCAGGCAGTTACGTGCCTGAAAGCCAAGGGCATTCCCCTCATCATTGCAGCCAGTTTTTCGCAGACCTATCTGCGCAATGCATACAACAACGGGTTCCTTTGCATTGAGGTCCCGGCGCTGGTGAACAAGCTTCGCCAGGAGTTAGCGACCGACATCGCTGCCAAAGAAAAGACGATCATCCCCGGCGACGACATTGAGATCGATTTCACGCATTGCTGTCTGCAGTGGCGCGGGCATAGTTTCTCTTTCCCGCCGCTGGGATCGGTGCCGCAGTCGCTGGTAATCGCGGGAGGCGCAGAGAACATCGTAGCCAGGAAATTGGGTCTGAAGCAGGAACTTCCCCAATTTGTACATCCAGGAGATTGAGTCATGGCGAAATACACGGTCGTCACTATGCCCGGAGACGGAATTGGCAACCAGGTCCTTCCGCAGGCATTGCTCGTACTCGAGGCGGTGGGGTTCGATGCCGAATACATCCATGCCGATATCGGGTGGGACTGCTGGTGTCGAGAAGGCAATGCCCTGCCGCAGCGCACGATCGACCTGCTTGCGAAGCACCGACTGGGGCTCTTTGGCGCCATCACATCCAAGCCCAAGAAGCAGGCCGAGGCCGAACTGGCTCCCGAACTGCGCGGGAAGGGCTATTCGTATTTCAGTCCCATCGTGACCATGCGGCAGAGGTTCAATCTCGACACCTGCATTCGCCCTTGCATTTCGTTTCCCGGGAATCCGTTGAACTTCGTTCGCAAGAACCGAGACGGAGGCTTTGAGGAACCGATCGTGAACGTCGTCGTCTTCCGCCAGAACACGGAAGGGCTCTACGCCGGAGTGGAATGGTCCAATCCGCCGGAACAAGTGCGCGCCGCGCTCGCCACGCATTCGAAATTTAAGCCGTTCGCCGGAGTGGGCGGAGCCGATCTGGCGGTCTCGGTTCGCATCATCACGAGACAGGCAGCCCGCAAGATCTGCAAAGCGGCCTTTGAGTGGGCCGAAAAACACGGCTATAAGTCAGTGACGATCTGCGAAAAACCGAACGTGCTGCGCGAGACTTCGGGAATGATGGAGGACGAAGCCCGATCCGTCTCGAAGGAGTATCCCGGAATCGCACTGTGGTCCACCAACATCGACGCACAGACCATGTGGCTGACCAAGAATCCCGAAGACTACGGTGTCATCGTTGCCTCGAACCTGTTCGGCGACGTGATTTCGGATGCCTTCGCGGGCCTGATCGGCGGATTGGGCTTTGCCGCGTCGGCAAATATCGGGGACGAAGTGGCCGTCTTCGAGCCCACCCACGGCTCGGCGCCGAAGTATGCCGAACTTGACCCGCCGATCGTGAATCCGATCGCAATGTTGCTTTCCGCAGTGATGATGCTGGAGCACATCGGCGAGATCGAAAAGGCCCGCCTCATCCGTAACGCAATCGCAGCGGTGGTGAAACAAGGCAAGGTCCGCACTTACGACATGATGCGACTTCCCGGCGGCCCGAAAGCACTCGCTGCCGGTGCAGCCAGCACAGTAGAAATGACAGATGCAATTCTGGGGAAGCTCGAGTCAAGCCCACAACTGGCTCTCGCGGGCACACAGCGGGAATTCGCATGAATGCTGATCCTGAAATGAAAACCGTTTCCGAAAAAACCAAACATCCGGCAAGTGAAGCTGGGCGCTGCGGCCCCGACGTCCGCAGCGATCTTCGAGTACGAATCGAGCACCCCGAGCACGGCGGAATCGAAATCGAGCTCCACTCCCGAGTACAGCCCTACTACGGCGAATCCATCCGGCGTGTGGCCGACACAGTTCTGGAAGAACTCGGCATTCATCACGCTCGTGTTCAGATCGAGGACGAAGGTGCGCTGCCATTCGTTATTTCCGCCCGTCTCGAAGCTGCAGTCAGGCGCGGGGGACTGGGCATGGGTACGCGCGTACTGCCGGAACGAGTGCCGTTTCCTGAAGCGTCACCTCGAGACCGCCTGCGGCGCTCTCGTCTGTATGTACCCGGCAGCGAACCCAAGTACTTCATCAACGCTGCGCTATACGGAGCTGACGGCGTCATCCTAGACCTCGAAGACTCGGTCCATCCAAGTGAAAAAGATGCCGCGCGCCTGCTGGTGCGGAATGCCCTCCGCGCCGTCGATTTTCTTGCGTGCGAACGCATGGTGCGCATCAACCAGTTGCCGCTCGGATTGGAAGATCTGGATGAAATCGTACCCGAATGCCCAGACCTGATTCTGGTTCCCAAGGTGGAAGTTCCAGAGCAGGTGATCGCTGTCGAAAAGCGGATTGACGAAGTGAAAAGCGATTATGGACTCACCCGGCCGACATGGCTGATGCCGATTCTGGAGTCGGCACTCGGCATTGAGAATGCATTCGCTATCGCGACAGCCAGCGACAAGACCGTCGCTCTGACGATCGGGCTGGAAGATTACACCGCCCACATAGGGGTGGTGAAGACTTCGAGCGGCACAGAATCTCTTTATGCGCGCCAACGAGTGCTCAACGTCGCGCATGCTGCTGGAATACAGGCTATTGATTCCGTGTTTGCCGACGTCGGAGATCTCGATGGATTACGGGCGTGGGCCACACATTCTCGTGGCCTCGGCTTCGAAGGCATGGGATGCCTCCACCCCACGCAGATCTCTGTCATTCACGAGGCGTTCGCACCCACAGCGATCGAGATCGAACGTGCGCGCAAGATTCTCGCCGCCTACAACGAAGCTCAGGAAAAGGGCGTGGGGGTGGTGAGCCTGGGTTCGAAGATGATTGATCCGCCAGTGGTAAATCGCGCTCTGAAGCTCATGGCGCGCGCCCAGGCCATGGGAGTGGTCCAATAAGGGAGCCCTGATGCCGGTTGCAGAAAAAGCGGAAGTAGTTACGAACGCAGCGGGTCGATCCGTATTAGAGATGGTCAATGGTCGTCCACAAACGCCGTACATGGGCATTGGAAAATACCGGCCGACCGGAGCCAAAGCCTCCGCACCCATTCACACCGTGGCAGACTTTCCAGCGAATGGTGACAAGGTCGTTGCCGACCTCGAAACCGCTCTGCGAAAATGCGGCCTGCGCGATGGCATGGTGCTTTCCTCACACCATCACTTGCGGGACGGCGATGCAGTAGCCTTGATGATGTTGAATGCTGCGGGCAGGCTCGGCGTCAAAGATCTGACCTGGTTCCCCAGCGCGTCCTTCCCCTCTCAGAAATCCGCGATTGAACTGATGAAATCCGGAGTAATCGACCACATCGAAGGCAGCATGAATGGCCCGCTTGGGGATTACTGCACGCAGGGCAAAATGCGCGGCCTGGGCGTGCTTCGTTCCCACGGCGGGCGCTGGCAAGCGATTCAGGACGGAGAAGTCCACATTGACATCGCCGTGATTGCGGCGCCCAGCGCGGATGCCTTCGGCAACTGCGACGGCTCCCATGGGAAGTCCGCTTGCGGTTCGCTGGGCTTTGCGCTTGCCGATTCAATCTACGCCGACCACGTCATCGTCGTAACGGACAATCTGGTTCCCTTCCCCTGCGTGCCCTGGCAAATTCAAGGCAACAACGTCGATTATGTCGTGCAGGTGGACTCGATTGGCGATGCCGCAAAAATTGTTTCGGGCACGACCCAGATCACCCGCTCTCCCGACCGCCTGCGCATCGCTGAACTTGTCGCGCGATTTCTCCGCGACGCGGGCATCATGCGCGATGGATTCTCGTTTCAAGCTGGTGCTGGCGGAATTGCTCTCGCGTTTGTCAGCTATCTGAAGCAGTTG
>Ga0207695_10012738_pt1 | contig 10067 bp, 10 predicted proteins | sample KBSC54metaG_FD_184354 | JGI IMG/M metagenome (GOLD analysis project Ga0207695, IMG submission 184354) | Corn rhizosphere microbial communities from Kellogg Biological Station, Michigan, USA - KBS C5-4 metaG (SPAdes) (version 2) | ecosystem: Host-associated > Plants > Roots > Rhizosphere > Soil... | reverse complement strand
GCATCCGGGTGATGCGGGCATCGTCTACTGCCTGTCGCGGGCCTCGGTCGAGAAGACCGCGGATGCGCTGGTGGCCGAGGGCGTCGCCGCCCTGCCGTATCACGCAGGCCTCGACGCGGCGACCCGAGCGCGCAACCAGTCGCGCTTCCTGCGCGAAGACGGCGTCGTGATGGTGGCGACGATCGCGTTCGGCATGGGCATCGACAAGCCCGATGTGCGCTTCGTGGCCCACCTCGACCTGCCCAAGAGCGTCGAGGGCTACTACCAAGAAACCGGTCGCGCGGGGCGCGACGGGTTGCCATCGACCGCCTGGCTCGCCTACGGGCTGCAAGACGTGGTGCAGCAGCGCCGCATGATCGACGAGAGTGAGGGCGATCTCGCGCACCGCCGCAAGCTGTCGGCGCACCTCGACGCGATGCTGGCGCTCTGCGAGACGATCGAGTGCCGCCGCGTTCAGCTGCTCAACTACTTCGGGCAGCCGTCGGTGGCATGCGGCAACTGCGACACCTGCCTGTCGCCGCCGGAATCGTGGGACGGCACGGTTCCGGCCCAGAAGCTGCTCTCGACGGTGGTGCGGCTCTGGCGCGAGCGGCACCAGCGGTTCGGGGCCGGACATCTCATCGACATCCTGCTCGGCCGCGAGACCGAGCGGGTGCGCAGCCAGTCGCACGCCGAGCTGACCACCTTCGGCATCGGCACCGAGCTCAGCGAGCAGGAGTGGCGCGGTGTGGTGCGGCAGTTGCTCGCCCAGGGGCTGCTCGGAGTCGCCGCCGATGGCTACGGCACGTTGGTGATCACAGAGGCCTCGGCCGCGGTGCTCGACGGATCGCGCACGGTGCTGCTGCGTCGCGAGACCGCCCGTCCGACCCGGGCCGCCAAGTCCAAAGCCGGAGTCGAACTGCCGGTCGAGGCCCGCCCGCTGTTCGAACGCTTGCGCGAGTGGCGTGCCGGGGTTGCCCGCGAGCAGGGTGTGCCGGCGTACATCGTGTTCGGCGACGCGACCCTGCGCGGCATCGCTCTGACCAAGCCGGAGTCGCTCGAGCAGCTGGGCACCATCTCGGGGGTCGGCGAGAAGAAGCTCGAGAGCTACGGCGAGGGCGTGCTGGGCGTGGTCGCGGGCGAGTCCGCGGCCGCGTGACCGAGATGGTCAGCCCGCTGACCGTCGGTCAGCGCCCGTTACCCTGAAGGCATGAGCGACGGGATGCAGGACTGGCCGACCGGCCGCCTGCTGTCCACGGCGTCCCGCATGGTCGAGCACGCCTGGCTCGAGGCGCTGACCGCCCTCGGCCTGAGCCATGCCGGCCTGATCGTGCTGCACCTGCTCGAGGGCGGGCCCTCGACCCAAGTGGACCTCGCCGCTCGGGCGCGTGTCGAGGCGCAGACCATGTCGCGCACCGTGGAGCGGCTCGAACGCGAGGGTTTCGTGGAGCGGCGCTCGGATGCCGCGGACCGCCGCCGCCGCCTCGTCGAGCGCACTCCGGCCGGCGCCGAGGTGTTCGGCCGGGCCCGACGGATCGAGGCGGAGCTGTTTCCCGAGGTGCCCGACCTTCCGGCGCTGCGCGAGGCACTGCTCGGAATCATCGGCCGCTCGGGCGGCTCGCGCTGGACCGAGACCGGCCCCGCGGCCGCCGACGGCGAGCAACCGCCCGCGCCGTAACGCTCCGCTCGACGGTACCGTCGTCACATGACCTTCAACGATGACGCCGACATCAAGGGCGGGCGAGTCAGCAAGCGCGGGCGGAACACCGCCATCGGCGTCGGCGGGGGTGGGCTCGGCCTGGTCGCCATCGTCATCATCAGCCAACTGCTGGGGGTCGACCTCACCGGTCTGATCGGCGGCACGGGCGGCGGTTCCAACGCGACCGACACCCCGGTCAGCCAGTGCCAGACCGGTTCGCAGGCCAACACCGACATCGACTGCCGCATGCAGGGAGCAGCGACATCACTCGACGCCTACTGGAGCGGTCAGGTCAACAGCTACACCCAGCCGCAGCTGGTGATCTTCGATCAGGCGACCGACACCGCGTGCGGTGGCGCGACGACGGCGGTCGGACCGTTCTACTGCCCGAACGATCAGACCGTCTACATCGACACCGCCTTCTACGACGAGTTGAAGAGCCAGTTCGGCGCGAGTGGCGGCCCGTTGGCGCAGCTCTATGTGATCGCGCACGAGTGGGGGCACCACATCCAGACCATCACCGGGATCATGAGCGACAAGCTCGACCTGCAAGCGACCGGGCCGACCTCCGACAGCGTGCGCCTCGAACTTCAGGCGGACTGCTTCGCCGGCGCCTGGGTGGGTGCCGCGCAGACCACGAAGGACGAGAACGGCGTGCCGTTCCTGCAGCCGGTGACGAAGAGCGAGATCGCGGATGCGCTGAACGCGGCCGCCGCGGTCGGCGACGACCACATCCAGCAGTCGACGCAGGGCCAGGTCGACCCGGAGTCGTTCACCCACGGCACGAGCGCCCAGCGCGAGAAGTGGTTCAGCGCCGGGCTCGACGGCGGTCCGCAGTCGTGCGACACCTTCGCCGAGAGCGCCTCGACGCTCTGAGCTACGGCACCCGGCGACCCAGTCGAACGCCCCACAGCAGGATGCCGGCCAGGATGTACGCGGCTCCGATCAGGATGGCGAGCACGATGTTGCCGATGAACGCACTGATCACCAGCAGGGCACCGAGCACGATGAGCACGATCCAGAGCAGCCGGTCCGCTCCCCTATCGGTGAGCAGCAGGATCGAGGCCACCAGGATCAGCGCAGCGATCGCCAACTGAACCACCAGTGTGATTGCTCCCCAACTCCCGCCGACCAGCCACAGCAGCGCGCTGACGGCCATCAGCGCACCGGCGATCAGGTAGAGCCACGGGACCCAGCGCCGCGACCGGGTGCCTCGGAACCCGATCCCGAACAGGATGAAGCCGGCTCCCTCGAGCAGGAGTCCGATCAGTCCCAGCGTTCCCCCGATGGCTGACCCGGCCAGGCCGACCAGGGCTCCGAGGATGGTCAGAGCCCCTCCGATGACGAAGAGGAGTCCAGCGATCTTCCAGCGCGACCATGTCATGGCCCGAGTCTTGCAGGCCGCCGAGGCCTGAGGAACTCCACACGGCTGCTCTTCAGCTTTTGTAGAATGTGCCCAAGCTGTACGCGTGGTCCCGGACCCCTGGTCGTGGGCTGTGCACCACGGAACTGCGGCGTTCACGGCGCAGGCGTAGCGTGCGAGGCACGACTTCTCAGGAGTGCATCATGACCGACACCATCGAACGCACCGGCACCGCAGCGGGCGTTGCTCCCCGCGATGCGGAGCTCGTCGATTCCGCCGCGCTGGCCGAGGTGCTCTTCGCCCGTTGGGCCGACGCCCGCAAGCATTCGCGCGAGCTGCTGAAGCGCGAAGAGTTCCACCAGATCCCCGGCTTGAGCATGGCGGAGCACCGGCTGCGCGCCGCTGCCCAGCTGAAGCGGCTGGTCGAAGAGGGTGTCGTGCACCGCGCATTCCCGAAGAGCCTCGGGGGCGAAGAGGACCACGGCGCCAACATCGCATCGTTCGAAGAACTGGTCATCGGCGACCCGTCGATGCAGATCAAGTCGGGCGTGCAGTGGGGCCTGTTCGGCGCGGCTGTCATGCACCTGGGCACCCAGCGCGCGCACGAGCAGTTCCTGCCCTCGATCATGAGCCTGGCCACCCCGGGCGTCTTCGCGATGACCGAGACCGGGCACGGATCGGACGTCGCTTCAATCGGTACCACGGCGACCTTCGACAAGACCGCCGATGAGTTCGTCATCGACACCCCGTTCCGTGCCGCGTGGAAGGACTACCTCGGCAACGCCGCGATCGACGGTCAGGCGGCCGTCGTATTCGCGCAGTTGATCGTCGACGGCGTGAACCATGGCGTGCACGCCTTCTTCGTCCCGATCCGCGACGGCAAGGAATTTCTGCCCGGCGTCGGCGGCGAGGACGACGGGCTCAAAGGCGGGCTGAACGGTATCGACAACGGTCGCCTGCATTTCAGCGGAGTCCGCATCCCGCGCACCAACCTGCTCAACCGCTACGGCGACGTCGATGAGAACGGTGTCTACAGCTCGCCGATCGCCAGCCCGGGCCGGCGTTTCTTCACCATGGTCGGCACGCTCGTGCAGGGCCGGGTCTCGCTCGACGGGGCCGCAACGGTCGCGAGCAAGCTCGCCCTGACGATCGCCATCCGGTATGCCGATCAGCGCCGCCAGTTCGCCGCCGGCTCCGACGCCAATGAGGTCGTGCTGCTCGACTACCAGCGCCACCAGCGCCGGCTGCTACCGCGGCTCGCGACCACCTACGCCATGTCGTTCGCGCACGACCAACTCCTCGAGAAGTTCCACGGGGTGTTCTCGGGCGAGCACGACACCGACGAAGACCGTCAAGATCTTGAGACCCTTGCCGCATCGCTCAAGCCGTTCAGCACCTGGTCGGCTCTCGACACGCTGCAGGAGGCGCGCGAGGCCTGCGGCGGAGCCGGCTATCTGGCCGAGAACCGCTTCACCCAGCTCTACGCCGACCTCGACATCTACACGACCTTCGAGGGCGACAACACCGTGCTGCTGCAGCTGGTCGCCAAGCGCCTGCTGACCGACTACGGCCGACGGCTTGCCAAGCCGGATGCGGCGACCATCGCCGCCTATGCCGGCCAGGCCGCGGGCGACGCGGTCAGCCGTTCCGGCCTGCGAGCGCTGGGTCAGCGGATCGCGGACTTCGGATCGACGGCGCGCTCGGTCGGCAACGTGCGCGGCGAGGCCGCGCAGCGCCAACTGCTCACCGATCGCGTCGAAACGATGGTCGCGGCGGTCGCCGGTCGGCTCAAGAACGCCGGTTCGCTCAGCGAACAGGATGCCGCGGCCCTGTTCAACCAGAACCAGAACGAGCTGATCGAGGCGGCGTACGCCCACGCGGAGCTGCTCGAGTGGGAGGCGTTCAGCGAGCGCCTCGCCACGATCGAGCACACCGGCAACAAGCAGGTGCTCACCTGGCTGCGCGACCTCTTCGGCTTCACACTGATCGAGAAGCACCTGGCCTGGTACCTGATCCACGGGCGCCTGTCGGCCACCCGCGCCTCGGCCATCACCGACTACATCGACGATCGGCTGCTGCCTCGGCTGCGCCCGCACGCGGTGGCCCTGACCGACGCTTTCCAGTTCTCCGCGGAGCACCTGCGCGCGCCGATCGCCAGTGGCGCCGAGCGCGAGCGCCAGGACGAGGCGCGCGCCTACTACGCAGCTCAGAAGGCGAGCGGAACGGCTCCGGTCGCTGAGAAGACTCTCGCCAAGAAGAAGGCTGCTGCGAGCTAGATCCTCTCGTCGGCGGGCCGCGACGGTCTCCGGCGTCGTCGGGTGCGAGTGGAGCGAGTCCCTCGAACTGGGGTAGACCCCCCGCTCCCTTCCGCGTAACCGCGGACGGGGTGCGTGCGATTACCCCATCAGACGGAGCGTGGGCTCCGGAGCTGGGGGAGCTCGATGCTGATTCGTACGCCGGGGCGCGGCATGCCGCATGTGAGCCGCGATCTGCACTCGGACGGGGGCTTCACGCTGATCGAGCCGATCATCGCCATGTTCGTCCTGATGATCGCAGCTGTGGGTGTGCTGCCCATCCTGACCCAGAGCCTCACCCAGTCGGTGAACAATGCCGAGTTGGTCACGGCGACTTCGCTCGCCAATCAGGCGATCGAAGACGAACATGCCCAGTCGAGCTGCGGTGGCCTCAGCCCGATCGACCAATCCGTGACGGCTCGGCCGAACATGGTCCTGCGGACGGTTCGCGTCATCGGCGCATGCCCCACGAGCTTTCCTGCCACGGTGAAGGTGAGCGTTACGGTGACAGACGCCACCACCGGACGAGTCGAGGTCTCGGTGTCCACGCTGGTCCTCGTGAAGAGTGCCTGAGACACCCATGTCGGTCGATGAACGCAACGACAGCGGCTTCACCTTGGTGGAGCTGATGGTGACCAGCGTGCTCACCCTGATCGTCCTGGCGGCCGTCGGCGGGCTCCTGATCTCACTGCTCCGCACGCCGCAGGCCGTGACCGCGCGGGTAGCCGCCTCGGGCGGCGCCCAGCTGGCCGCCGACTCGGTCGAGCTCGGCATCCGCAACTCGTCCGACTTCCGCCTGACCTCGCCCCAGGGCAGCGACCAACTGCTGGTCGCCCGCACGGCGCAATCCGGATCGACCATCGTGTGGGTCTGCTCGGCCTGGTACTACTCGGCGACGGAGAATTCGATCCGTGCCACGACCTCGTCGACCACGATCCCCGCCGCACCCACGGCGACCGACCTCGCCGCCTGGACTCTTCTCGACACCTCCGTCACACCGGTCTCGGGGACCAGCATCTTCACCGTGTCGGGTGAGGAGGTCCAACTCGCCTTCAACGGGGCGGTCACCGGCCAGCAACTTCCCCAATCGATCACGACCTCGGCGTTCAGCCGAGCCGGAAGCACCGGGAGCCCGCAATGCTATTGAGACACCGACTCGCTCGCCTGGTCGCTGCCCCCCAAGACCGGGGTTCCGCACTCATCCCCGTGCTGGCCGTCGTGGCGGTCGGTCTGATCGTCGGCGGGATGCTCTCGACGTCGGTGGTCAGCGGACTCACCTTCACCGGCACCACCCGCGCTTCTCTGCAGTCCCAAGCCGCGGCCGATGCCGGGGTGGCTGCGGCCGTCGCCGGCCTGTACGCCGGCACCTGCTCAGCTCAGCCGACCACGGCGACCTACAAGTCGACCGGCGCGATCACCTATTCGGCGACGGTGCAGAGACTGGCCAACGGCTTGTGGCAGACCGGATGCCCGGCGTCGTTGACGCCCCAGATCAAGGTGATCTCCACGGGTCGGGCGGTCAACTCGTCAGGAACGACCTACGGGGCGGCGACGACGGTGGAGGCCATCTACCAGTTCCTCTGGCCGGGCCCGAAACCCAGTGGCGTCGGGATGTACCTGTACGGCGGGGCCACCGTCCAGGCCAACGCATCGCTGGACCTCAGCGAGGGCGGGCTGGTCATCAAGAAGGGCAACTTCGTCTGCGGCAAGAACAACGCGGTGCTCAACGGGAATGTCACTGTGACGGGCAACCTCGACCTCGGCTCGAACAGTTGCGCCATCAACGGGAGCGCCTGGGTATCGGGCGCGGTGACCCTGGGCTCCAAAGGCAGCGTCAGTGGCAATCTGACTTCCGGCAGCGTCACGCCGAACCCGCCGAAGTCCCAGGTCGGCGGTACGTACACGCAGAACAGTTCGATTCCCGCCACAGCGCCGTGGACCGACATCCCCTACACGCCGACGGACTGGGTGGACTCGTCGGGAACCCCTTTCCAGGTGGTGACCTTGAGCGGGTCGTCGTGCACCCAGGTGGGCGGGTGGTTCGGCGGAGTCGGGGGACAGCCCACCATCATCAACGCGCTGGGTTGCCCGAACGGGATCCAGGTCAGCAATAATACGACCTTCAAGCTCACCAGCGATGTCGCGATCTTCGCCCCGACCTACAGCTGGGGTTCCATCAACCAGTTGAACTTCGCGTCGTCCGACACCACCGTGCACCGCTTGTGGCTCATGACCCCGGACAACCTCAAGGACGCCATGCCCACCTGCGCGTCGGGCGAGGGCGCCTTCGCCATCAACAACAGCTTCCAGATCCAGTCGCCCATCAACGCGATGTTGTACACGCCCTGCGCGTTCAACGGCAAGAACGGCTTCACCTGGAGGGGCCAGATCTACGCCGGGACCTACAGCGACGTCGAGAACAACCCGTCGTTCACCTTCATCCCCGTCGGGGTGGCGGGATACGACATGGGTACCGGACAGCAGACGGACACGGTGACGACGCCCCAGCCGGGTTCGTTGGTCTCCAACCGGAATGTGATCCTGGGCGGCTGACCTCGACCGCTACTTGTTCGCGGCCTTCGTCACGGCATCCGTGTTGTTGACGCGCTCGTTGCTGGCCTTCTTGGTGTGCTTGTCGAGGCGCTTCTCTTTGAGGGTCTTGGCGGCCGCCGTCTTCGGACTGTTCTTGCGTGCTGACTTCTCGCCCATGCGTGTTCCTCTGTTCTGTGCCGTCGGAGCCGCGGTGACCCTGTGGGCTGAGACTACGCGCCTGGGCGACCCATTCTCTGTATGTAACTAGACATGTACGTACACCAGCGTGTACATTCGAGGCATGGATGCGGTGGTGCAGGCTCTGTCGGACGACAACCGTCGCGCGATCCTCGAGACCCTGCGGCGGGGGCCGGCGACCGTGAACGAGATCGCCGGGAATCTGGCCATCGCCCGGCCCGGGGTGTCCCGTCACCTGCGCATCCTGCGCGAGGCCGGACTGGTTCGGGTGCGTAAGGATGCGCAGCGGCGCATCTACGCGATCGATCCCGATCCGCTCGCCCAGCTCGACGAGTGGCTCGGCCCGTATCGCGAGCTGTGGACTCAGCGCATGGCCGCATTGCACACCGAGATCGCGCGCGGCAAGCGCGCACGGCGGATGAACGAGGAGGAACAACAATGACCGATGCACTCCAGGTCGAGGTGATCGCGGACGGCGATCGCGGCACCGTCCGGCTGGAAGACCGCTTCGACACCGACATCGCGGACGTCTGGTCGGCGATCACCGATCCCGAGCGCACTGCGCGCTGGATCGCGGTCGTGACCGGCGACTTCCGCGTGGGCGGCGAGCTGCGGGGCAGCTTCACCAGCAGTTGGGAGGGGACGATGCGGGTCGACATCTGCGACGCGCCGCACCGGCTGCGACTGCTCTCGGGCACCGGCGACGAGCAGACCGTGATGGAGGCGGTGCTCAGCGAAGATGGGGATGGCACGCGGCTGATCGTCGAGGAGCGCGGGCTGCCGATCGCCGACGCGCCCTACCACGCGGCGGGCTGGCATGTGCACCTCCAGGATCTCGACACCGAGCTCGCGCGTGGAACCCGTGATCCGTGGGAACCGCGGTGGCGCGAACTGCTGCCGGCCTACGGCGTCGTCACCGCCTAGCCCGGCGCCGGATCAGCCCAGGAACGCCAGGCCGAGCGTCGCGGCGATCACCGTCACGGGTGCGACGATCAGGCCGAGCACCAGGTAGCGCGACCAGCGCAGTTCGACGCCCAGCGCCGTCAGGCGTGAGTGCCACAGCAGGGTCGCGAGCGACGCCCAGGGCGTGACCAGCGGTCCGGCGTTCACCCCGATCAACAGGGCGGCGAGGCGCAGCGGTGACGCGCCCGCTGCGCCGCTCGCGACCGGCTCGAGAGCGAGATAGGCGGGGAGGTTGTCGACGGCGTTGGCGCCCAGCATCCCGCTGAGCGACAGCCGCAGAAGCGCCGCTGGGCTCTCGCCCGAGCCGGCCAGCTGCGCCAGCGCGAGCGTCAGCCCGAAGGAGTGAGCCGCCTCGACCACCAGGAAGAGCCCGGCGGCGAAGAGCACCAACTGCCAGGGCAGCAGGCCGAATCTCAGCGTCGCGCGCCGCCGGATCGCGAACGCGACCGCGAGCAGCAACGCTCCGGCCGTGGCCGGGATCCACACCGGGATCCCGGTGACCAGCAGCGGCAGGATGACGACCAGCACGCCGGCCGCGATCCAGAACAGCGCGCGGTCCTCGGGCGCGCCGGCGGGTGCTGCCTCGAACCGGCGGCGGAAGTCGCGGCGGAACAGGAGGAAGAGGGCGGCGCACGGCACCACGATCGAGATCACCGCCGGGACGATCAGCAGCCCGATGAATCGGAGCGGATCCGAGAACCCGAGCGCGTGCAGGGCGAGCAGGTTGGTGAGATTGGACACCGGCAGCAGCAGCGACGCCGTATTCGCGAGCCAGACCGTTGTGAGCGCGAAGGGCAACGGGGGCAGCCCGTTGTGACGGGCGACCAGCACGACGACCGGAGTCAGCAGCACGGCCGTCGTGTCGAGGCTGAGGAACGCCGTGCTCGCCACGGCGAGCAGCACCACGAACAGCCAGAGCAGCCACGCGCGGCCCCGCGCGGCGCGGGCGGTGCGCTCCGCGACGGCGGCGAAGACGCCGGCCTCGGCGGCCAGTTCGGCCACCACCGTGATCGACACCGCGAACAGCAGGATCGGCCAG
>Ga0207695_10012737_pt1 | contig 10067 bp, 13 predicted proteins | sample KBSC54metaG_FD_184354 | JGI IMG/M metagenome (GOLD analysis project Ga0207695, IMG submission 184354) | Corn rhizosphere microbial communities from Kellogg Biological Station, Michigan, USA - KBS C5-4 metaG (SPAdes) (version 2) | ecosystem: Host-associated > Plants > Roots > Rhizosphere > Soil... | reverse complement strand
CGGGGTGGCGAAGCCGTCGCGGCCCATCGCGAACAGGATCCGTGACGCGCCGGTGGCCGTGCCGAGAGCGCTCGCGAACGCGCTCACGCCCGCACCGAGGTTGATCAGGTCGCCCATCCACGAGGCGATGTAGGTGTTGCCCAGCTCGCCGAGCGGCGAGCTCGATCCGGCGAACGCGGCCACGCCGGCCTTGTCGGTGCCGAAGCCCCACGTCTGCGCGAGCATGCAGAGGACGTAGAAGACGCCCGCGCCGATGACGGCGTTTCGGATCGCCCGCGGGATCTGGCGGCGCGGCTCGTGGGTCTCCTCGCCGAGCGCCGCGGCGCCCTCGAACCCGCCCCAGGAGAGGAACGCGAGCACGATGGCGAGCCCGAGCGCCGAGCTCGACGTGCCGCCCGGCAGCTTGAAGACGTCGGCGGTGAAGCCCTGGTTGCCCGGCGTGTTTCCGGTGGCGAGCTTCACGAAGATGACGATCATGAGGACGGAGATCAGGAGCACCGAGACGGCCTCGATCGAGAGCAGCGTCCGGGTCGTGATCTTGATGTCGCTGTACGCCAGGAAGCCGACTGCGAGGGCGGCGGCGAGGGCGATCCAGATCCATTCGCTGCCGCTCCAGATGCCGACGCCGTTCGCGAACTGGGCGATGAAGAGGCCGACCTCGGCGGTCGACGCGACCGTGAAGCAGAGATACGTGCCGAGCAGCGCCCAGCCGGAGAAGAACCCGGCCCGGGCCCCGAGGGTGGCGCCGGTGAACGCGTAGACCGAGCCGGCGTGGCTGTAGTGGCCCGCGAGGCGCATGATGCCGAAGGCGACGAGGAAGACGAGGATCGCCGATATCAGGAAGGCCAGCGGCACCGCCTGGCCGACGTTCGCGGCCACGCCGACGCCGTTCAGGGCCATGGCGGCGGTGGGCGCCATGATCCCGATCGACAGGGCGATCGCCTCCCAGAACCGGAGCTCGCGGCGCAGGCCGCGGTCCTTCTCAGCCGTGCTCATCGTCCCTCCTCGTCGAAGATCCCCAGCGGCAGGAACATGCCGACCACCCAGTTGGGCTGGTCGACCACCTCGTGGATGCGCAGGTCGCAGGCGACCGAGCAGAGCGCGTAGGCCTCCTGCCGGTCGAGCCCGCGGGCGCGGCCCAGGTGCTCGATCATCGCCCGCGTCGCCGCCTTCGTCGCCTCCATCAGGTCGGGGGCGACGCCGGTCGTGACGTGGTAGGCGCCCGCCTCGGTGCGGGCGAGCTCCCCGGCGGCCACCGCGTACTGCGGCGCCGGCACCGAGAAGTCGCGGCGGACGCTGAGGCGCACGACGATGTCCATCGCCGCCTCGACGGCCGTGCCGCACACCTCGCCGTCGCCCATGGCCGCGTGCGTGTCGCCGACCGAGAACAGGGCGCCGTCGACGCCGACCGGCAGGAACAGGGTCGTGCCGACGCGCAGGTGCTTGATGTCGAGGTTGCCGCCGAAGTTGGACGGCGGCACGATCGAGTGCCGGCCCGGCTCCGGCATGGCGACGCCGATCGTCCCCGGGAACGGCTCGAACGGGAGCGTCACGCCCTCGGCGAAGCGGACGCGACGGGCCCCGCCGTCGACGGTCGAGATCCGCAGCCACGGATCGGGGAACTCGTCGGCGAGCAGCCCGAAGCCGGGGATGATCGCCGTCCAGCCCCAGTCGCCCGGCCGCAGCTCGAGGATCTCGACGGCGAGCACGTCGCCCGGCTTCGCGTCCTTCACGAACACCGGCCCGCTGACCGGGTTCACGTGCGAGAAGTCGAGCGCGGTGACCGCCTCGGCGCCCGATTCGCGGCCGATCTGCTCGTCGCCGGCGTCGCGCACGTGCAGCTCGACCTCGGCTCCGGAATCGACCTCGAGGGCGGGCGGGATGGCGTTGTCCCAGACGTAGTTGAACGCCTCTGGCCGGACCTCGTGCAGAGAATGACGGTGCATCAGAAGACCCCTCTCCCAGTGACCGAGCGCGAGTCTACAGGTGCCGGCTACATGTGCGCCGGGAGGGGGCGCAGGTCGGGGTCGGCCCACGTCGTGCGGGCGGCCGGCGTGGCCAGCAGCTCCGCGCTGAAGTGGCGGGTTAGGAGGGCGCCGTCGAGCAGCCCCGGGAAGCGCTCGAGGAAGTCCTCGAAGTTCAGGGCCGGCTCCTCCGCCAGGTGATACCCGACGAGTGCCGCCCACGCCTCGGTGATCGTGCGGTGATACTTCTTCGGCGCGCCGTGGGCCTCGGCGACATGCCGGATTGCGGTCTCGATCCGCGTCAAGGCGACGTCACGCTCGTGCTCGCGCAGCTCGCGCCACGCCAGGCGCAGGTGCTCACGATGGCCGAACTCGCCCTGCGGGCCGAGCAGATCGGCAGGGACGGCGGGCATGGGGCGATGGTAGCTCGGCCCGCGCTCGCTCTCGTCGTCCAGGGATCTCCCCGACGCGGTCGGCGCGGGCGGACACGCTCGGCACATGACCAGAACCCACGATCGGCGCGACCCGGTGCGCTTCTGGGCTGGCATGACCCTCGTCGCCCTCTGGAACGCCGGACCGATCGCGCTCGCCGTCGATCTGGCGCATGATGGCTTCATGCCCCGCGGACGGGCCGGGCTGAGTGACCCATGCGCCACTCTCCGCAAAACACCACGGGCCACTTGGCGCCAGCCCCCACGGCCAACCGCCCGCCGCCGCTATGCTCCCGCGCCGATGGCAGAGCCGACCGTCCGCGATATCGATGCCCTGTGGGGGCCGGCGACGCCGCAGTTCGCCTACCAGATCGCCGTCCGCATCGAGGCGCTGATCGCCGATCTGCCGGCGGGGCACCCGGTGCGGCGGCACGGGGAGCTGCGGCTGGCGGAGCTCGACGAGCTCGGGCACGACACGACCAAGGGCCAGGAGCCCGCGCACTAGACCGCGCTTGACCCTGACGCAGCGTCAGGGTCTATCGTCGGATCCGCCAGGTGTTCGCGCGGGGCCGGTGGCGCTCGGCCTCCTCACGCCGATCGCGCGCACCGAGTCCGGCTACCGGCTCTACGGCCGCGCCCAGCTCGAGCGCCTGTACCGGATCCTCGCGCTGCGCTCGCTCGACCTGCCGCTCTCCGAGATCGGGCGGCTGCTGCGCGACGACGTCGGCCTCGCCGACGTGCTCGGCCGCCAGCTCCAGGCGGTCGAGCGGCGCATGGCCGCGGACGCCGAGCTGCACGCCCGCCTGCGCAGGCTGCTCGCGGCGAGCGCGGAGCACGGCGAACCGACGGTTGCGGAGCTGACCGAAACGATGGAGGCGATGGCGATGTCCGACCGCTACTACACGCAGGAACAGCAGGAGGCGCTCGCCCAGCGCCGCGAGGCGCTCGGGCCCGAGGGCATGCGCGCGGCCGAGCAGGCCTGGGCCGACCTGATCGCCGAGGCGGAGGCGGAGCGAACCGCCGGCACCGATCCGGCCGCCCCGCGGATGCAGGAGATCGCCCGGCGCTGGCGCGCCCTCGTCGAGCGGTTCACCGGCGGCGACCCGGCCATTCGCGAGTCGCTGGGGCGGATGTATCGCGAGGAGGGCGGCGAGCGGGCGTCGCGCGGCGCCATCTCCAGTGAGCTCATGGCGTATGTCGGCCGCGCGCTCAGCGTGAGCGAGGGATGAGCGCCCCCAGCACCGCCCCGAACACCGCGTGCCCGAGCACCTCCTGCGCGAGCTCGGCCCGGCTGCGGGCGAGCGCCGGCCAGACGCCCGAGCGGACGTCGGGATGAATGCGGTCGACGACGCCGCAGAGCGGCCAGAGGAGCGTGTTCTCGGCCTCGGCCGCCAGGATGCCCCGGCCCACCCCGCCGAGCCCCAGCCAGGCGAACGCCACGCCGAACGCCGCGCCGTTTCCGAGGTGGATCGCGAGCCCGGCCTCCTGCCACGGCCCGTCGGGCGTGACGACGCCGCCGATCAACCGCACCTGGGTATGACGGCCCCCGGTCGCCCGCTGGATCGCGGGCTCGACGGCCGCCCAGGCGCCGGCGGCGACAGCGCCCGCGACCGCGGCCCGCAGCGTACGGCCGAGGCTCACCGCATCCCCGGGACGATCGTGCGCACGACATCGCGGGCCACGTAGCCGGCAATGCTCGGGTTCTCCTTCAGCCGGCGCACGGAGTAGGCGTACCAGGCCCGGCCGAACGGCACGTACACGCGCAGGTTGTGGCCGTCGGCGATCAGCCGCCGGCGGGCGTCCTCGGCGACCCCGAGCAGCATCTGGAACTCGTAGCGGTCACGGCCCAGGCCGCGCCGGTCGATCAGCGCCAGCGCGCCGTCCAGAAGGGCGCGGTCGTGCGTGGCGATGGCGACGTAGCTGCCCTGGTCGACGAGCTGCTCGAGCAGCCGCAGGTAGCTCGCGTTGATCTCGGGCATCGTCTGGAAGGCGACGTCCTCGGGCTCGATGTAGATGCCCTTCACGAGCCGCACGCTGGGCACCAGATCGCGCAGCGCGGCCACGTCGGCCTCGGCCCGGCGCATGTACGACTGGATCACGATGCCCACGTCCTCGTGCCCGGCCGCGCGCAGGTCGCGGTAGACGGCCAGCGTCTCGTCGGTGAGGGCGCTGTGCTCCATGTCGATGCGGACGAAGATGCGGTGCCGCTCGGCCGAGCGCAGCACTCGCGCGAGGGTGCGGTCGACCAGCTCCCGCTCGATCTCGATCCCGAGCGCCGAGAGCTTCACCGACACGTTGGCGTCGAGCTGCCCGGCGGCGATCGCGTCGAGCGCCCGTTCGTACTCGGTGGCGGTCTCCTCGGCCTCCTCGGGCCGCGAGATGAACTCGCCGAGCACGTCGACGGTGGCCATCGCGCCGAGCCGGTTCAGCCGGCGTACGGTCACCACGGCGTCGTCGAGCGTCTCGCCGGCGATGTAGCGGTCGGCGATCCGGCGCACGACGACCCGCGGCACCGCGGGCAGCGATGCGGCGATCAGCCGGTCGAACGCCTTCACGCCTCGAGCTCCACACGGTAATTGTCCAGCACGTCGGCGACGAGCGCGTCGACAGCCCCGGAGGCGGCGGTCATCGCCCGGGCGAAGTTGCCCGGCTCGCCGGCCCGGCCGGCCGCGGCCAGCGCCGTCCAGGCCGCCTGGGCGGCCGGCGAGGCCTGCTCGGCGCCCTGGCCGAGCCGTTCCGCCTGGACGACGAACGCCTCGATCGCAGCCGCCAGCTCGGCGGCCAGCGCGGCCAGGCGGTCGAGATAGACGGGCGTCGCCGCCCGCGGGCCGGCGGCGGCCGCGCCCAGGCGGGCGCCGGCTTCGGCGACCGCCTCGGCGGCTGCGGCCGCCTCCCCCTCCCCGGCCCCGCGCAGCGACCCCACCGCCCCCCGGAACTGCTCCACCAGGTCGTCGGCGGCCGTCGCCCCCGACACCTCCTCGGCCCGCTCGGCCAGTGCCGCCAGCGAGACGGCGTCCTTGACCAGGCGGCGGTCGGCCACGGCCATGCCGGCCCCGTCGACCGCCACGAAGCCGAGCTCGTCGCCGGCCGCGAGCGCGACGACGAAGACGCGCGTGCCCCCCGGCTCCGCCGCCATCACCGCCACCGGCTGCTCGCCCGGACGGGCATGGCGACCCGCCGCCGTCACCGCCGTCTCGAGCTCCTCCTCGAGCGTCATGCAGCGGGCGTGTGGGCCGGGGCGACCGCCATCCGCATCTCGAACGCGATGAGCACGGCGGCCGCGAGCAGCGTCAGCACGAGCGGCGGCTCGAGCAGCGTCGCGGCGACGAGGGCGGAGGCGATGCCGGCGAAGATGATCACGGTCTCGCACATCGTGACCGACTCGACGTCTGCGGGGCGGCAGCGGAGGTGCGCGACGAGGCCGATCGCGTAGCCGAACACGAGCGGCAGCAGCCGCGGCTGGGCCGCCGAGCCCGCCAGCGCGGCGACCATCGCGACCAGGCACCAGGCGATCGCGTAGCGGCGGCCGTTCGCGAGGCCGAGGCGGACGATCGTCGTCACCTTGGGCGGATTGGCGGCCGCGTCGGCGTCGTGGTCGAGATAGTGGTGCACCATGAGCATGGATACCGCGTACCCCGCCACCGCAACCGCGGCGGCCACCGTCGTGCCGACGATCGCCGGGCCCTGGAGCAGGTGGGCGCCGAGGACGCAATCGGCGAGGCAGACGAACGCGATCGCTTCGCCCGCGAACGGGCGGTAGGCGGCCCGCACGGGCGGGAGCGTGTAGAGGATCGCCCCGGCCACGCCGACCAGCCCGAACGGGAGCATGACGAGGCCGCGGGCGGCGACGAGCGCCAGGCCGATCACCGTGGTCGCCGCGAACGCCGCCGCGAACACGCACCAGAGCGCCCGCGGCTGCAGCAGCCCGGCCACGATCACCTTGCTGCCGCCGGAGATGACCCGCGGCGAGGCGTGCGTGTCGGTGCCCGAACGCCAGTCCTCCACCTCGTTCACCGAGTGGGCCAGAAGGCCCTGGATGAGCACGCCGAGCGCGACGGCGCCGAGGTAGTACCAGACCTTGAGATCGTGCCCGCGGGAGGCGAGCGCCGTTCCGAGCGTGAGGGCCGAGAAGCTCCACAGGAGCACGGGGATGATCCGCACCTCGAGCCACAGGCCACGCAGGGTCTCGGACATACGCGGCTGACGATACCAGCGACTTCTTGGTCCGTCCGAGGGCGCTCCTACCATGGCGCGCATGACTCCGGCGAATGTCCTCGACGAGGGCACCGACGCGGCTTCGCAGGTGGAGGCGTGGCGGCTTCATGTGCTGCTCCAGGCGGGTTATCCGCTGCGGGTGGCGGAGCGCCTCGCCAAGAGCACGGCCGACCTGCACAGGGCGGTCGAGATCCTCGAGCACGGCTGCACCCCGCATACCGCGGCGCGGATCCTCACGTAGGCAAACGTAGGCAAGGCCCCTAGACTTCCGGCGTGAGCGCGAAGCCGGAGCCGACCACCTATGGCGACCGCGCCGTCTACTCGGTGGCCGGGTTCAACCAGGGCGTCGCCGACTGGCTGGCCCGGCTCGGCAATGTCTGGGTCGAGGGCGAGCTGTCGGAGCTCAAGCGCACCGACCGCTGGGGCCTCGTCTACTTCTGCCTGAAGGACGGGACGTCGGTGCTGCAGGGCTCGATGCAGAAGGAGAAGTTCGACCGCATCCAGCCGCCGCCGCGCGTCGGCGACCGCGTCCATGTCTTCGGCCGCGGGGAGCTGTGGCAGCGGCGGGGCGAGTTCCGCTTCCGGGCCTACGCGATCGAGCAGTTCGGCCTCGGCCAGCTCCTGCGCCGGATCGAGGAGGTGCGGCTGCGGCTGGCCGACGAGGGCCTGTTCGCGGCCGGACGCAAGCGGCCGCTCCCGTTCCTGCCCCGAGTCGTCGGCCTCGTGTGCGGCAGCGACGCGGCCGCGAAGCGCGACGTCGTCGAGACGGCGACGGCCCGCCACCCGGGCGTGCGGTTCCGGATCGTCGAGGCGGCCGTGCAGGGCGCCGGCGCGGCCGGCGAGCTGCGGGCGGCGCTGCGGCGGCTCGACGCCGACCCGGAGGTCGACGTGATCGTGCTCGCCCGCGGTGGCGGCAGCGTCGAGGATCTGCTTCCCTTCTCGGACGAGGCCCTGTGCCGGGCCGTCGCCGCCTGCGCGACGCCCGTCGTCGCCGCGATCGGCCACGAGCAGGACACGCCGCTCGTCGACCTCGTCTGCGACGTCCGCGCCGGCACCCCCAGCCTGGCCGCGAAGCTGATCGTGCCCGACCACGCCGCGGTGGTGGGCGAGCTCGACGCGCTCCTGGCCCGGGCCGGCCGCGCGCTCGAGGGCCGGGCCACCCATGCCCGCCGCCATCTCGAGCTGCTCGCCACCCGGCCGGCGTTCGCCGACCCGCGCAGCTGGATCACCACCCGGCGAGCCGCCCTCGACATGTCGGCCGCGGCGCTGCGGCGATTGCCCGAGCTCCGCCTCGAGCGCGAGGCGACCCGCCTGCGCGGCGCGCGCGACCGGCTGCGGCTGCTGGGGCCGGCGGCCACGCTCGAGCGCGGCTACGCGATCGTGCAGGACGACGCCGGCGCGGTCGTGCGCGAGGCCACGGCGCTCACTTCCGGCGACCGCATCGGCGTCCGCCTCGCCGCCGGACGGGTGGGCGCGCGCGTCGAGGAGGTCGAGCCGTGAGCGCCGGACCGAGCTTCGAGCAGGCCCGCGACGAGCTCGAGCAGATCGTGCGCAAGCTCGAGGACGGGAGCACCTCGCTCGACGAGGCGCTCGCGCTGTGGGAGCGCGGTGAGCAGCTGCACGCCCTCTGCCGCGCCCGCCTGGACGCCGCCGAGGAGCGGGTGGCGGAGCTGCTCGCGCGGCTCGGCCGCGCGCCCGGCGGCGATGGTTGATACCGCATTCCCGTGATGTCCAAGTGCAAGCCCGGCGGGCTTGCACCGGTCACTGGTGATCTGCGATCACGCAGGTGTGTCCTTCCTTGGGGGCGATCGTGCGGCGGGCCCACTTCCGCCTCGACCATGTTCGGCGCTCGGCCGGGCGGACTCCCGGCGGTGACGCCCCGCCACCACGAGCACCAGAGAGCCCCCACGGGAGGCCTGCGAGCGAGGAACCGCCTCGCACAGATGACGCCTCGGAGTGCGCGGCGTGCGGTATCAACCATCTAGGCTGAGAAGCCAGTCTCGCCGACCGGCGTCTCCTCGAGCACCTCGATGCCGGCGACGACGGCGCCGGACGGGCCCTCGCCGCAGTAGCGCACCATGCCGGCGACGTCCGGCTCGTCGCCCTCGAAGACGGCCTCGACCTGTCCCGACGGGAGGTTTCGCACCCACCCCGCGACGCCCCGGGTGCGGGCGTGCCGGCTCACCGCGGCGCGGAAGCCGACGCCCTGCACGCGGCCCGAAACGACGACCCGGCGGCGGACGGCCATGCCCGGAACGTACCCAAAATTTCTGGGAAGGACTGGGAGGCGAGGCGTCGAACTGGAAGGGTCCGCACGCTGAAAGCGACACCGATGCGCCTCAGAATCGCCGCAATTGCAGCCACCACGCTCGCCCTCGCCGGGGCCGCCCCCGCGGCCGCGCGCACGCACTACGTCGTGCGCTACGGCGACACGCTGACCGGCATCGCCCGCGCCCACGGCGTCGGCCTGCGCCGGCTGGCGCACGCGAACCATCGCCGCGTGTACGGCGTCCTGCGGGCCGGCACCGTCCTCGTCATCCCGGGCGGCCGCTCGTCGCCGCCTGGCGGCAGGTACACCGTCCGCTGGGGCGACACGCTCACCGGGATCGCCGCCCGCTTCGGCGTGAGCGTCGACCGGCTGGCGCGGATGAACCGGATCTCGCCGCACGGCCTCCTGCTGGCCGGCGCGACGCTGCACGTGCCCGGCGGCGGCGGCGGCGGTGGAGGCGGCGGCTCGACCGGAATGGGCGGAAGCTACGTCGTGCGCCCCGGCGACACGCTCTCGGGGATCGCCGCCCGCTTCGGCGTGGGGATGCACCGGCTGGCGCGGGCCAACGGCCTGCGCGTGCGCGGGATCCTGCTCGCCGGCATCACGTTGCGCGTCCCGGCGGCTTCGGCACCGGCGCAGAGCCCGCTCGGCCCGTGGTCGGTGCCGGCCTCGATCGACGCGTGGTCCGCGCACTATGGCGTCGACGCCGCGCTCGCGCGGGCCGTCGCCTGGCAGGAGTCCGGCTTCCACGTGAACATCCTCTCCGCCGCGGGGGCCTGGGGCCCGATGCAGGTGCTCCCCGGCACGTGGACGTACGTCGAGGATGTCCTCATCGGCCACCAGGTCTCGCACACCGGCGACGGCGACGTGCGCGTGGGCGTCGCCCTGCTCCACCACCTGATCGGCGAGTTCGGCGGCAACGAGTCGCTGGCGGTCGCCGCCTACTACCAGGGCGAGCGCTCGGTGCGCGAGCGCGGGCTGCTGCCGGAGACGCGCATGTACGTCGCGAACGTCATGGCCCTCCGCGGACGCGTCTAGATGGTTGATCGGTAAGTCCCGTGATGTCCTGGGCGGCTGCGAACCGAGCAGCGCAAGGACTGAAGGGAGGTCATACCTGGTCGTATGGGCGCGACCGAGAAGCTGTCAAGGGCGGATGCCCTTGACAGCGGTCCGAGGCGTCTGCGATCA
>Ga0207695_10012736_pt1 | contig 10068 bp, 9 predicted proteins | sample KBSC54metaG_FD_184354 | JGI IMG/M metagenome (GOLD analysis project Ga0207695, IMG submission 184354) | Corn rhizosphere microbial communities from Kellogg Biological Station, Michigan, USA - KBS C5-4 metaG (SPAdes) (version 2) | ecosystem: Host-associated > Plants > Roots > Rhizosphere > Soil... | reverse complement strand
TGAGCCGGGAGTATTCCAAAATATTTAAAAGCTGAAGATCAGTCCAAATGAAAATATACTTCTCATTAGTTATTATTCTACTTGCTGCTTGCAACAGTAACGAACCTGCAAAGATAAATTCCGCTATCACTTCAGACAGTTTACATAAAATGATGGAGCTATATGCACCAGGCTTAGGTGAAATTATGGGGGGCATTCAAACTCACCACGCCAAACTTTGGTATGCCGGGATAAATGATAATTGGAAATTAGCTCAATATGAAATTGATGAACTAAAGGAAAGATTTGAGCAGGCAAGAACTGTAGAATCCGGCAGGCCCGAAGTAAAAATGATTCCAATGATGTATCCTGCTATAGACAGTATTAAAGATGCTATCGGTCGTAAAAACTTAAATCAATTTAAATCAGGATTTCAACTGCTAACTGCCTCGTGCAACAGTTGCCACAGCGACAATAATTTTGAGTTTAATATTATTACTATTCCTACAGCACCGCCTGTGAGCAACCAGGATTTTAAGGTGCACTAAAATGAAAAAATAGATTGGACTGTATTGCTAAACATTCACTGCAACCGAATGCACAGCCGCAGCCATTTCCTGTATCAGGCTTTCATCTTTCTCAATTGCATTACCAACAACAATTACATCGGCACCGGCTTTGCAATTCAGATATGCCTTTTCAGGATCGGTTATACCACCGCCAACGATTAATGGGACAGAAATACAACTGGAAACTTTTTCTATCATGCTTTCGCTAATAGCTCGTTTAGCGCCGCTTCCGGCATCCATATAAATTAATTTCATCCCCAGCATTTCGCCGGCCATAGCAGTGCACATGGCTATTTCGTTTTTATCTGCAGGTAACGGAGCTGCATTAGAAATGTAGGAAACGGTTGTAGGAGCGCCGCCATCAATAACCATATAACCGGTGCTCATTATTTCCAGTCCGCTTTGCTTGATTACCGGGGCGCTTATAACGTGCTGCCCAATTAAAAGATCGGCATTGCGGCCGCTTATCAGGGAAAGGTATAAAAGAGCATCAGCTTTTTTGGAAATTTGATTAGCGCTGCCGGGAAAAAGTATAACCGGAATAGAAGAATGTTGCTTTATCATGCCAACACATTCATCTATATAATTTGAAACAACGAGGCTTCCGCCTACTAAAAAATAATCAACTGAGGCTGCTACGCCCAATTCAATTAACTTTTGTACTTTCTCTTCGTTCACTTTGTCGGGATCGATTAATACTGCAAATGATTTTTTGCCTGCATTTTTTCTTTCACAAAGGGAACTGTATATACCTTTTAACTTCATTTACGGACGGTTGAGTGCAAAAATGTCAAATTTTTCGTTCTTATAAAAATTAACGTTTAACAAATTACGTATTAATTCTTTGTAACGTTCTGACACGGTGCGCAACTTTTAAATTTTGTAATTTTAATTATGGTTGATGTTGTAAAGGAAATAGAATTTAAAACCGCACGCAGTGGCGGCAAAGGCGGCCAAAACGTAAATAAGGTGGAAACGATGGTTGAGGGTTGGTTTCATGTTTCTTCATCTGGAATATTAAACGAAGCCCAGAAAAATATTATTGTTGAAAAATTGGCCAGCAGGATAACTGACAGCGGCTATTTATTGGTAAAGAGCCGCACTGACAGGACGCAGTTGGGCAATAAAGATGAAGTAATAAAGAAAATTAATTTTTTAATAAACCAGGCTTTAATAATACCCAAGAAACGAAAACCAACTAAACCATCAAAAGCATCAAAAGCAAACAGGATAAAAGTTAAAAAGGAAAAAAGCATGATCAAAGAAGGACGAAAGAAAATAAAGAATTATGACGAGTAAAAGCCGGCAATATTATTGGTTCTTAATACCTGCTTTGTTTGCCATTTCAAGTTCGTTTCAGCAAAATAAATTTATTAAACAAAACAAGGATGCTTCAATAAAAGTCATTTTTATCAATAATGTAAATGGAAATAAAATCGTTTTGAATGATTCAACTTATACCAATCCTTTCGGAGAAAAATATACCATTTCAAAACTTCGATATTATGTTACCAACATTGAATTGCAAAAAACGAATATTCCTTTTAAAGTAAAAAACAGCTATCATTTAATTGATGAAAGTAAAACGGAGTCACAGGTCATCAATTTAACCATACCTGGAGGAAATTATACTCAATTACAATTCCTGTTAGGTGTTGATAGCCTGCACAACGTTTCCGGTGCGCAAACGGATGATCTTGATCCGGCAAAAGATATGTTCTGGACGTGGAACAGCGGTTATGTTATGGCAAAAATGGAGGGCAATTCGTCCGTATCAAAGCTGGTTAATAATAAGTTTGAATATCATATTGGCGGTTTTTCCGGACCTTATAATGTTCTTAAGAAAATCCGTTTAAGTTTCCCTGGCAAGTCTTTCGATTTTGATGAAGGGAAAAGCTATACAATTATTATTGATACAAATATTAATACCTGGTGGCAATCCGTTCATAATATAAAAATTGCAGAACATGCCAACATTACATCACCCGGTGAAAATGCAAAAGATATGAGCGATAATTATGCAAACATGTTTCACATTGAAAAAATTATCGCTGAATAAATTTGTTCAAAGAATGTTCATGTTGAAAAAAGTAATCTCTATATTAATTGTTGTTTTTATAATTTCTTTTGCATTACTGCTTGAGGCAGGACGAGTAGTTAATGATGATGAACAAACATTTCACACAACACCGTTAGAATTGAAAATTCCGGCAGGCTGGCCCAAACCTCCAACAAATATTTTTGCAAATAATCCACTTACTGAAGAAGGTTTCCAATTGGGAAGAAAATTGTTTTATGATGGAAGGCTAAGTAAAGACGGCAACTTTTCCTGTGCTTCTTGCCATCAGCAGTTTGCAGCATTTGCAACATACGATCATGATTTCAGCCATGGCTTTAATAACCAGTTTACAACACGTAATGCACCACCATTATTTAATCTTGCGTGGTCCAAACTATATCATTGGGATGGTGGTGTAAATCATATAGAACTACAGGCTTTATCACCAATGACAGCACCTAACGAAATGGCTGAAAATATTGATTCTGTTTTAAAAAAAATAAGAAAAGATGCCGCGTATCAACGTATGTTTAAAGCTGCGTTCGGAACTACTCTTATGAATAGCCAGCGCATGTTGAAAGCATTGGCGCAATTTACCGGGTCACTTATTTCTTCTGATTCAAAATATGATAAAGTTAAAAGAGGAGAAACAAAATTTAATTCGGCTGAGGAACATGGTTACGAATTGTTCAAAGCAAGATGTAATACTTGCCATAAAGAACCTTTATTCACTGATTATTCTTTTCGTAATAACGGTTTACCTGTAAACGATTTTTTAAAAGATTATGGGCGCATGAAAATTACCGGTAATCCAGTAGACTCGCTGAAGTTTAAAGTACCAAGTCTGCGTAATGTTTCCGTAACTTTTCCTTACATGCACGATGGAAGATTATATTCATTGTACAATGTTATTGACCACTACAGCAAAGGAATACAACAAAGCGCCACGCTTGATTCTTCTCTTCGTAATGGTATTCATTTTACCGACCAGGAAAAAACGGATATAGTATATTTCTTACACACTTTAAATGACACTACATTCGAAAAAAATAAAAGATTTTCGCAACCATAATAATTGTTTGCATTTTGAGTTAACGATTATACATCTAAATTTGACCTTTTTTAAACCCCGTTTTTTTGAGCAGCATAAAAAAATTAGCAGGACAAACTGTATGGTATGGATTAAGTTCCATTGCAGCGAGGTTTTTATTTTATCTTTTAACACCTTATTTTACCAATAAGCTTTCCGTTGCGGGGTACGGCGACATGAGCATTTTATATGCCGCCATTCCTTTTTTGAACGTGATCTTTACCTATGGTATTGAAACAGCTTTTTTCCGTTTCGCAACTAAAGATGAATATAAAAAAGACATTTACAGCACAGCCACTATTTCTATTTTGTGCAGTACTTTTTTACTTACATCTATCCTGATTTTTTTTCGTTCTTCAATTGCCCATTTATTACGATTGGATAATCATCCTGAGTTTATAACCTATTCTGCGATTATTATTGCTCTTGACACGTTAGCAACTTTGCCATTCGCTAAATTGAGGCTGGATCAAAGACCCCGGAAATACGCGTTGATAAGACTCTCGACAATAATTTTACAAATCGTAATCATTTATTTTTTAGTATCCGTTTGTCCGCGAATAGCAGTCAAAAATCCTTATGGTTTTATTGCGACTTTTTACAAGCCTAACTATGGTGTTGGTTACATAATCATTGCCAATTTATGCGCATCACTTTTTGCTTTAGTTCTTTTGCACAAAGAATTCTTTTCGTTTGAATTTAAATTCAACAGGAAAGTTTGGATTGTGATGATAATATACTCCATGCCATTAATAATAGCAGGTTTTGGAGGAATGATTAATGAAACATTTGATAGGATCATGCTTTCGTGGCTTGCTCCCGTTAGTAATGTTGAGGCCGCAAAAGACCAGGTCGCTATTTATTCCGCTTGTTACAAATTGTCTATTTTAATTACTCTTTTTATCCAGGCATTCAGAATGGGCGCTGAGCCATTTTTCTTTAAGCAGGCCGAAGGTGCAAATCCGCAAAAAGTGTATGCAAGGGTTATGAAATTTTTTGTTATAACTATTACCATTATGTTTTTGGTCGTAGCCATGTATATTGATCTATGGAAATATTTTTTGAGCACTGATCCGGCAAAGTTGAAAATTTATTGGACCGGGCTTAAAGTAGTCCCCATATTGCTTTTGGCCAACATGTTTCTTGGCATTTATTACAACTTATCAATCTGGTATAAACTTACCCATAAAACAATCGCCGGTGCGTATATTACATTAATAGGAGCGGTGGTTACTTTGGCTATTAATTTTATTTTCATTCCGTATTTTGGATATATGGCCTGTGCCTGGGCAACCTTCTTTTGCTATGGCAGCATGATGGTTATTTCATTTTTGTGGGGACAAAAGGATTATCGTATACCTTACGCCTGGAAAAAATTGTGCGCCTACATTATCATAGTTGTACTTCTTTATTTTCTTCATGAGGCTATTATCTACTTTGTCAAAGGCACGGCAGTAAACTTTATATCGGCAAGTTTGCTTTTGATAATGTACGTATGGTTTATTTTATTCGTTGAAAGAAAAGAATTTCAACGGCTCCCGGTTATTGGAAAATATTTTAATTCACGAAATCTTGCCGGATCTAATAATTGATGTGGTGTGAGGCCAGTTTCCCGGTGTGTCCTGGCAAACTATTCAAAGAGTTGCTTCGAATAAAGTCATGTTATTTAATATCTTTAAAATATTTAAAAAGTAATTTTTATTGTCTCATATTGAAGACCGACCTAAGTGAAAAAATTTCTTAAGAAGATATTGGGGCCTTTTTTAACAAGGCTTGCGTCAAACGCTTCGGCGCCGGATAAGAAAGATGTTTTTAAATCATTAAGCAAGTTATTGGGTGATTTAAATAAGAAAAAAAATAATCGTGGCCTTATCCTGAATGTTGATTTTGCTAAAGATAAATTCATCATTTTCAGCGACCATCATAAAGGCAATAAAGATGAGGGTGACGATTTTGCATCAAATGAAAAAAATTATTTGGCTGCTCTCGATTATTATTTTAGCAATAAATTTAATTATATAAATCTTGGTGATAGTGAGGAACTATGGAAGTATAAACCGTCAGAAGTTATTCCAAAAAATATGCAGGCATTACAGTCTGAAGCAAGGTTTCATAAGGAAGCAAAATATTTTAAAACCTTTGGTAATCACGACCTCACCTGGAAAAATAAATTAGATGTTGATATTTGGTTCAAAGGAATTTTTATTCTACCGCTTCCGGTTTTTGAAGGCTTAATTTTAAAAACCAAGGTTGAGGATAAACCATTATCAATCTTTGTAACACACGGCCACCAGGGAGATAAAATGAGTGACAATAATGGCTTTAGTACCTGGCTCGTAAGCCACATCTGGAGGCCTGTGCAAAGGTATCTTAACATAAATGTAAATACCCCGGCTAAAGATTATGTATTGCTCGACCGGCATAATATTATGATGTACGAATGGAGCAGGGATAGGAAAAATTTATTACTGATTACTGGTCATACACATCATCCCGTATTTGCTTCAGGTTTGTACTCAAACCACCCGAGTAATAAAATTTATGGTGATGATGTGACGGGCAAGGATAGACCAGAAAAGCTAAAACCCTTCTATTTTAACAGCGGCTGTTGTTGCTATAACGATGCTGACATCACGGGCATTGAAATTTCTGACAGTAAAATTGCTTTAATTAAATGGCATTGGATTGACAATGCTTCCCAACGGGTTGTGCTGGAGGAAGCATCCTTAAGTCAGCTCATTAAAGATTTATAGCGGTGAGGCATAAACGCAAAAACATATTCAATCATCTTTATCACTTTTCTTTTCATTCACTCTCACAAAAGCCGCTCTTCTCGGCGCCGGTACAGGACTATCCATTCCTTTAATTCCCTTCCATAATACATAATTAAAATCAGCTTCGTTTACTTCATCTTCTTTCGAAAAGTTGAAGGTTGCACTTTTTTCGGATAACTTATTAGTAGCTATATTTTTTTGTGTAATGTCGTACTGCGCCGGAACATGATTGAAGGCAGATGTGTCTGGCATAGCAGTAAAACTGCGCCAAAGCGGTGTAGCTGCTGCATCGTATTGACTCATGGGTGGTAATCCTAATATCAATTCAATAGTTCTTAATATCCCGGTTGTTGTATATGGAGTGTGGTCAACAAAATGCCTCTTCACGTAAGGGCCTGCGAGATATGCTGTACTTCTGTGTGCATCTACATGATCTGGGCCGTCCTGGGCATCGTCTTCCAAAATAACTACGAGGCTCTCTTTCCAAACAGGACTTTTGCTAAGGTAGTCAATAAACATGCCCACGGCCAGGTCATTATCTGCTGTATGAGCAAATGGCGTAGGCCTTCCCTTAGCCAGGCCTTCTGTATGATCATTAATAATCCGCAAGGTGTTTAGCCTTGGAAGTGCGTTTACACTTACCAGTGAGTCAAAATCTCTTTTCCATTGTCCAACCCGGGTGGTGTCTCTTACGTGCTGGTCCCAACTTGTATAGTAAGGGCAATAGTGATCTACCAGGATTGGCAGGTTTGGCTTATAATCATCAGCGAATTCACCGTAAGTTCTATAACTAATGCCCGCTCTTTTACAATAGCTCCAAATGAATCCGTTTTTGTTATTGGCAATTTCCCTGGTTCCTTCCGCATCATAAGTTCCACCGCGGCCACCATAGCTGGTAACCCAGTTTTTTTCAAGATAATCGTTGGCATAGCCGCCCATACTCCAGTTGTGCCCGTCTGCGCTTACTTCAGCATCTACATAAAAATTGTCGAGCAACACAAAATCTCTTGCAATCTTATGTTCATTGGGAGTAATTTTTTCTCCAAATAACACCAGGCTTGTGTCGCCATTGCCCTCAGGCATGTCTCCTAACACCTGGTCGTAGGTGCGATTTTCTTTAATTATGTAAAACACATATTTTATTGGTGAAGGATCGCCAACTTTTTCGGGAATAGGGTTTCCAGCTTCTCCTTGCGAAATAGTTTCCCGTTCTTTGGTGTAAGGAGTATTTTCATAAACTTCTTTTGAATAATCAGCCATTTGTTTATCATCCGGAACATCTATTATACTCATTGTTCCAATAAAAAGACCGCCAATATATTGTGTTGTTTTTATTCCAGACGTATCACCCTTTCTAAAAGTGATCGTTTCTTTTTTCCTGTATGGGTTTGGTCCCTGCGGGTTGGCAAATGATGAAAATCCTTTACCGTTAGTTACATAAATTTTATTGCCTATTGCCTTTACGCAGGTCGGGTACCAGCCGGTTGGAATAAATCCCATAGACTTACTTTCACCCGGTTCACTTACATCAAATACTGCCAGGCAATTATTATCAGCATTGGCTATGTAAAGCGTTTTTTCGTCTGGGCTTAATGCAAGGCCGTTGGTAGTAGAACCTTGCGGCGCATTGGGATACAACGAGGCTGTTAATGTTTCAATTATTTTTTTTGCAGGTAAATCAATTACAGACACTGAATTATCGTTGGCATTGGCAACAAATAAATATTTCCCATTTTTCGTAATGCAAAAATCATTCGGATGGCTTCCGGTGGCTATTGTTCCAGAGAAAGTTTTGCTGATGGTATTAAATACAAATAGTTTATCACAACCCCAGCAGGTAATATACAATTCGCTTTTGTCCGGCGAAAGCAGGCAGGTATAAGCTTCTCCATCGAGTTTAAACTGGTCCTTTACTTTTTTTGACTTCAGATCAACAATATATAAGGAATTATTATCCTTTGTCACCACATATAAAAGATTTTTATTGTCATCTATGTCGATCCCTGCCGGAGAAATTTTATTAGGCCATTTATCACCAAGTTTCAAGCTATCGTCTAATATCAATTTATTCCTTTTGATCGCGTATTTCAAAATCCAGTTATTATTGCCACCTGAAGCATATAGAAATTTTTCATTAGCGCTAAACTTTAAGCCCAGCCAGCATTCACCTACAACAATATTATCGACGATTTTGCCCGTTGCGACATCAATCAATTGTATACTTTGTGTGCTTTGACCGTTGTTTGTTACAGCCATTAATCTTTTTGAATCACTCACGGCAATATTTAGTGGAAGATCACCTAACAGAAAACCACGACCTGCAGGAGAGAGGCTCCATCCATTTGGCAGCGTAATTTTCGACGGTGACTGGGCCGTTAATTGCTTGGAAAAAATGAAGCTACCCAGAAAGCAACAAAATAGTAAAGCAATATTTTTCATGTTGATTCAGATTTTTTAAAATGTGAATTTACAATGTTTAAAGGAGGCACATGTTATCTTTTAATTATCAATCTAAAATCGTAAAACCCAATACGCTTGTTTGTAATAATAAAAATTAATAACCGGAAAATGCGATATAGAATTTCCGGCCTAAAGGATTTAACCGACAACTTTTTCACTCTTAAAAATACGAATGGAAATAACCTTAAATATTGTTAGAACAATAGTTGCTTTTTGGGTCTATCTCCTTACCTTTGCCGCCAAATTGAAAAAGACTCAACTAATAAGAATTTATGGCAAATATTGGACAGATAAAACAGATAATCGGAGCCGTTGTGGACGTGCATTTTGCTAATAACAGCAAACTTCCCGAAATTTTCCACGCCTTGGAAATTACCAAACCAAATGGTGATAAATTGATATTGGAAGTGCAACAGCATTTGGGGGAGGACAGCGTACGTTGCATTGCAATGGATGGTACAGAGGGGTTGAGAAGGGGGATAGAAGCGGTTGATTTAGGCTCCCCGATATTGATGCCAATAGGTGAGGATATAAATGGTCGCTTATTTAATGTAACGGGAGACGCCATCGATGGTTTGCCCCAGGTAAGTAAAAAGAACGGCCGGCCGATCCACAGTAAACCTCCCTTATTTGAAAATTTAAGTACAGCTTCCGAAATTTTATATACGGGAATTAAAGTTATTGACCTTATTGAGCCATACGCAAAAGGTGGTAAGATTGGGTTATTCGGCGGTGCCGGTGTAGGCAAAACTGTATTGATACAGGAATTGATTAATAATATCGCCAAAGCCTATAGCGGTTTATCAGTATTTGCAGGTGTTGGTGAAAGAACCCGTGAAGGAAATGACCTGATGCGTGAAATGATCGAGGCCGGGATTATGAAATATGGTGATAAGTTTATCCACAGTATGGAAGAAGGCGGATGGGACCTTGACTCCGTAAATATGGAAGAACTCAAAGAATCTAAAGCTACGTTTGTATTTGGCCAGATGAACGAACCGCCGGGAGCAAGGGCGAGAGTGGCCTTAAGCGGACTAACGGTTGCTGAATATTTCCGTGATGGCGATGGCACCGGCAAGGGAAAAGATATTTTGTTTTTTGTTGATAATATATTCCGCTTTACACAAGCCGGCTCTG
>Ga0207695_10012735_pt1 | contig 10069 bp, 5 predicted proteins | sample KBSC54metaG_FD_184354 | JGI IMG/M metagenome (GOLD analysis project Ga0207695, IMG submission 184354) | Corn rhizosphere microbial communities from Kellogg Biological Station, Michigan, USA - KBS C5-4 metaG (SPAdes) (version 2) | ecosystem: Host-associated > Plants > Roots > Rhizosphere > Soil... | reverse complement strand
GCTGATGCTGGCGTTGTCTTGCGAAATGCCCAAACCGGGTGACTACAAGGCGATGGAAGCAGCGGACCTGCCTGTCCTAATCACCCGTGACAAGTCAGGTACGACGCGCGCCTTCCTTAATGTATGCGCACATCGTTGGGCGCCGGTGGCGACTGAGGGGTATGGCAATTGCACGCGTTTCACTTGTCCCTTTCACGGCTGGACTTACGGCCTCGACGGTAAATTAACTGGCGTAGCGTCTCGCGCGAAATTCGGCGATATCGATAAGTCGGCGCATGGGCTCAAGCAGCTGCCCTGCGAAGAGCGCTACGGCATGATTTTTGTCTGCTTGACCCCGGGAGCACCGCTCAACCTGGAGAGCTACTACGGGGAATTGCTTGAGGAGCACGCCGTCGCCGGACTCGAGCACTGGAGCTTCCTGGGCAGCCGTGTTCTCGAAGGCGGCAACTGGAAGATCACGCTGGGTAACTTCCTTGAAACCTATCACTTCTCCTGCCTGCACCCCAATACGGTCTCAGAGGTCTTCGCCTCCAACACCTCGCACTACGAAGGATTCGGTCCCAACATGCGAACTGGCCTCGCGTATCGCTCGATTGCGAACCTGCGCGATTTGCCACGTGAGCAGTGGGGAGAGCGCGAGGGCCGGGAGTTCGCCTTCATCCGAATTTTCTTCCCCAACACCACAACTTTCTTGGCCGCCGACGGCGAGGTGTCTTTGTTCACTCAGACTTTTCCCGGCCCGACCCCGGATAAGAGTCGCACGGTGTTGCTTTTTTTGCGCAAGGAACCGCCGCGAGATGCTGCCGATCGCGAGAGCCTCGAGAATCACATCAATCACACGACGGCCACCATTGTTTACGACGAGGATGTTGCGATCGGGGTTCGCATCCAGAAGGGATTGCAGTCCGGTGCCCACCAAGGCCTTCTATATGGCCGCAACGAGCGCGCTAACCAGTACTTTCATGAATGGTTGAACTGGTACTTACGGGGCGATCCCGCCTCACCGCGCCCCGTCATGTGAAGCGGACTCGACTGATGACACTCGCCCTCAACCGAACCTCCCTCGCCAACCTTTGGAGCAGCCGATGAACTCGACTTCTCAAACGACCGAGCCGGTGGCGCCCTTTGTGGACGGCTCCGTATTCACATCCCAGAGCGATGCCACCATCGATGTCACTAATCCCTCGAACGGCCAGCGTTTGTTGACGATCCCAGCGGGCTCTGACACCGATGTTGATCGGGCAGTAATCTCGGCGCGCCGCGCCTTCGAGGACGGTCGCTGGAGTGAAACTCCGCCCGCCACGCGAAAGAAGGCTCTCCATCGATGGGCAGATCTGATTACCGCCGATGCGACGAATCTTGATGCACTGGACGCCGGTGAGATGGGCAAGCCTGTGAGTACTGGCGCCTTCAGTGCTCTGGCGGCTGCGGAGTTGGTCCGTTTCAATGCTGAAGCGGTCGACAAGGTGATGGGGGATGTATACAACAGCGACCGGCATAGTTTCGTTGCTCAACGCCGTGTACCTCGAGGGGTCGTAGCAGCGGTCGTTCCTTGGAACTTCCCGACGTTCAACGCCATGCTAAAAGTCGCACCCGCATTGGCGGCCGGCAATTGCGTCGTCCTGAAACCTTCTGAATTGTCCTCGCGATCCGCGCTGCGCCTGGCGCAATTGGCGTTGCAAGCGGGAGTCCCGCAGAGCGTCCTTAATATGGTTCCTGGGCTCGGGGAAATAGTAGGTCGTGCGCTGGGCCTACACAAAGATGTCGACATGGTCGCGTTCACCGGCTCGACCGAAGTCGGCAAGCTGATGCTTCAATATGCCGGCCAGTCCAACATGAAGACCGTCGCGGCCGAATGTGGCGGTAAGTCTCCGCAAATCGTCTTTGCGGACGGCGTGGATCTGGACGCCGCAAGCGATGTGATCGCCGGATTCTTGCTGGTCAATCAGGGACAGATCTGCAGTGTAGGCTCGCGCCTGTTGGTTCACCGGTCCATCGAGGACGCGATGGTGCAGAAAATTACCACTAGGATGAAGAGGATCGTCATGGGCGACGCGCTTGACACCCACACCACCTTTGGCCCGCTGGTTTCTGCCAAACAGTGCGAGCGGGTGATGCGCTACATCGAGGGCGCGCATGCAGAGGGAGCTCAGTTGGCTGTGGGCGGTAGAAGAGTACGTCAGGAGAGTGGGGGCTTCTTCGTCGAACCCACTGTGTTCCGGAACGTCTTGCCCACGGCACGTATCGCGCAGGAGGAGATTTTCGGCCCAGTGCTCTCGGTGATTCCTTTCGACGATGAAGCGGAGGCGATCCGCATCGCCAACAGCACGATCTACGGACTCGCCGCCTATGTCTGGACTGCTAACCTTTCGACCGGCATGAGGATGGCTAAGGCCATCCGCTCCATGGTGCTAGTCAATGCCGTTGCACCTGTAGGAGAGGGACCCGGGCAAGCGGGCTCCTGGGAGCCGACCGGGCAGTCCGGCATTGGCGCCGAAGGGGGGCTGGCGGGTCTGGAAAGTTATCTGCGCCGGCAGCTCGTTTGGTTCAATCACGGCTGAGCGGATCGGGGATGCAATTGGCAGCTTATAAGCGCTTTTTGCTGGGCCTGCTCATGGTGCTGTTGGCATTTAATTTCGTAGATCGTTTTGCGCTCGGATTGGTCCTGCAGGACATCAAGATCGACCTGCATCTCACTGACACTCAGCTGGGCGTATTGAGCGGCATCGCGTTTGCACTATTTTACTCCATCATGGGAGTCCCGATTGCGCGCTGGGCGGATCGGGGTAACCGTGTGACGATCATCTCGCTGACCACCGCGCTGTGGAGCGTAGCCGTCGCGCTGTGCGGAACGGTTGGTAGTTTCTTGCAGCTGCTGTTGATCCGCACTGGAGTGGCTGTTGGCGAAGCCGGGGGCTTTGCTCCCGGGCTTTCCCTAATCACGGATTACTTCACGCGCTCGGAGCGACCTCGAGCCGTTGCCCTATATACCTTGGGCGGCCCACTAAGCGCAGTGGTGGGCTACCTACTGGCGGGCTGGTTAAATGACCTTTACGGCTGGCGTGTCATGTTCGTTCTACTGGGCCTTCCTGGGTTAGTGCTGGCGGCCGTGGCGAGACTCTCCTTGAGAGAGCCGCGCAAAGCGCAGCGGGCTCACCCAGTCCCGCCCGGCTCATCGACATCGCCCCCAACTCTGAAAGACCTGTGTATCACCCTCTGGGCCAACGCAACCTTCCGCTACCTGCTGCTGTGTATGTCAGTCCTATTTTTCTTTATCTACGGCGTTCTGCAGTGGCAGCCGACCTTTTTCATTCGCAGCTATGGTCTAACCAGCAGCCAGCTAGGTTTCTGGTTCGCTGCGATCTACGGCGTAGGGGGCGCCTTGGGCACGTACTTGGGAGGGGAGCTGGCGACGCGCTACGCGGCCAATAAAGAACGCGTGCAGCTCATAGCGACCGCGCTGGCGATGATTAGCTGCGCTGTGTTGTCAGCCGGCACGTATCTCACGTCTAACTATCATCTGGCTTTTGCGCTTATGAGCGGAGTGAGCATCGCGCAGGCGGCAATCAACGGGCCGCTGTACGCGATGATGCAGACACTCGTGCCAGAACGGATGCGCGCTGCATCCGTCGCACTAGTTCTGCTTTTCGCAAATCTGATTGGCATGGGGTTAGGTCCGTTGACGACGGGCGCTCTAAGCGATGCTTTGCAGCCACGGGTCGCCGCGGAGGCCCTACGCTACGCCCTGTTAATGTTGGCGCCCGGTTACCTATTGGTCGCAGCACTCGCCTGGCGGGCCAGCAAGACCGTGGCACGCGATCTTGCCACTACGACAAACGCAAACGGTTCGGCGGACACGCCATCTAGTCCCTTACCTTCACACGGGAGAATGAGTCATGAGCCAGCACGATGAAGATCCAACGATTTACAACGGGCATTTCGAGGTCGAAGTATTGATCGACAGACCCGTGCAACAGGTGTGGAAAGCATTTCTCGATATCGGTTCCTGGGTAACCAGTCACGACATCGAGACCCTCCACGGCACCCCCGGCACCGTCGGCTCGATCACGCGTGTTTCTTTTAAGAAGGCCAAGGAACAGGGCGTCCCACTGCCTCACTATCACTACTGTAAGTTGATCAAAGTCGTCCCCGAGCAGCAGTGGATTCTTAAGACGTACTCGGAAGAAGGCGGCAGCTACGGCATGCAAATGACCGCCTTCGATGATGGCCGGCTCATCGCCGCCGGCAGTCAAACTCGGGCGACCTTCAACATTTTTGCCGAGATCCGCAGTGAAGCCGTCGCCAAAGATCCTAGCGCAATGAACCTCGACGTGAGCCGCGAAGGTATGCTCAAGAATCTTCAGAACCTGAAGCGAATGGTCGAAAGCCGCTGACTCCCCTGCAACTCCATGCTACCCCTCAGCGAGTCCGTCGACCCTCTCAGAGCCGCGGTCCAGTTTCACTGGGGCGTGAAAATTCCCCTCCGCGACGGTGTGCACCTCAACGCCACGCTCTACACCCCAAAGGCTCACTCTACACCCGGGCCGTGTTTGGTCACCCTAACACCTTACATCGGACAGATGTGGCACTCGTTTGCCGTTTATTTTGCAGCCCACGGCTACCCGTTTCTTGCAGTAGACTGTCGCGGGCGCGGCAATTCCGCAGGCACTTTCCGTCCCTTCATCCAGGAAGCCGAGGACGGTCACGACGTTGTCGAGTGGCTTGCCCGGCAACCTTACTGCAACGGCAAGGTCGCAATGTGGGGTGGCTCCTACGCGGGCTATGATCAATGGGCGACCGCCTCACAGTCGCCGCCGCATCTGGCCACTATGGTCCCAGTCGCCTCGGTCTACCCTGGTCTTGATTTCCCGATGCGCAACAACGTCGCGTATCCCTACGTCATGCAGTGGCTGACATTTGTCAGTGGCCGCACCTCCCAAGAGCGGATGTTCTTTGATTCACAGCCGTTTTGGAACATGCGCTTCCGCGAGTGGTTCGAATCCGGCGCTTCATTTAAGGAACTGGATGCTCTGCTGGGAAATCCTTCGGAGATTTTTCAGGAATGGATCTCCCATCCCCATGGATGTCCCTATTGGGATCACTACAATCCAACACCACAGCAGTGCGCCAGACTCGCCATCCCTATCCTCACTATCACTGGGATTTATGATGGCGACCAACCGGGTGCTCTCGCGCATTACCGGCAACATCTGGAGAATGCTCCGAGTGAAGTCTCTGCGCGGCATTACCTCATCATCGGGCCCTGGGATCATGCCGGTACACGCGTACCGAGGTCCGAGTTCGGAGGGCTCGAGTTTGGCCCAGCCAGCCTCGTCGATTTACCCAAGTTGCACCTGCAGTGGTATGCGTGGACGATGCAGCAAGGGCCGAAGCCGCCGTTCTTGCAACAGAATGTTGCTTACTATGTCACGGGAGCCGAGCAGTGGCGCTACGCGGATACTCTGGAAGCGGTGACGGCGCGGTCAGAGCCGGTCTACTTGCAATCCAGCGGCAATCCTACGGATGTCTTACACTCGGGCACTCTCGTTGCGGAGCCTCCACGGGAGAACGAGCCGGATCGATATCTCTACGACCCGCGTGATGTCAGCCACGCGGAGCTTGAAAGCACTATCGATCCCTACAGCTGGTCTGACCAACGCCTGGTCTATGCGACCCGTGGCCAACAGTTGATCTATCACAGCCTCCCGTTGGCCGCCGATGCGGAGATTTGCGGCTTTTTTCGCCTCATTGCGTGGCTGTCGATCGATCAGCCTGATACGGATGTGCGCGTGTCTATCTATGACATCGGGTTGGACGGCTGCAGTGTGGCCCTAAGCTCAGACTGGATACGAGCGCGTTACCGCGAAGGCCTACGCGAAGAAAAGCTCATTCGGACGCGGGCGCCGCTAAAGTATGAGTTCGCGCGCTTCACCTTTATCGCACGCCGCCTCAAAAAAGGGCACCGCCTGCGCCTGGTCGTCGGCCCCATCAATTCCATTTATAGCCAAAAGAACTACAACAGCGGCGCAGTGATCTGCGAGGAATCTTTGCAAGACGCGCGGCAGGTGAGGGTGCTATTGTATCACGATAGGCAGTACCCGAGCGCTTTATATGTGCCCTTTGGGCATCCTGAATCTTCAGGCAAGTCCGTAGTACCCCTAACAGCGCTCAGCTCTGCCACGGTGCGTGAAATAACGCCGTAGGATCGTAGGATTGAACTTAAGTCGCGTCCCTCGGGCTACGTGCCTGGGCGTCGCCGCGTTTGAGCACGTGGCGAGGCCTTTCGCTATCACGGCCCTCGAGCCACAGGATTTCCGTTAATGAAAATCTTTGCCGCCGGCATCGCTACTGAAACCAACACCTTCTCTTCCATTCCGACCAGCCTGGCCGATTACACGATCCAACGGGGTAAGCACGCGACGGCGGGTGAGGTCCAGCATTCCAGCCTCGATCTCGATAGCATCTGGGGCAAGCAGGCCGCAGCCCTCGGCGCCGATTTTGTATTCAGTCTGATGGCCTTTGCGCAGCCCGCCGGCCTAACCGTCAAATCCGCCTACGAGTCGATGCGCGAGGAAGTTCTTGCGGACCTGCGCAGTGCCGGCCCAGTCGACATCGTGTTGTTAATGCTGCATGGAGCCATGGTTGCTCAGGGCTACGACGATTGCGAGGAAGACATTACCCGTCGCGTGCGGGAGATCGTTGGTCCCAAAGCCATCATTGGCGTGGAGCTCGATCTGCACTGCCATCTGTCACCTGCAAAGCTGGCTCCGGCCAACATCGTAATCACCTACAAAGAATATCCGCACGTCGATATCAACGATCGTGCTCGCGAGCTGTTTGGTCTGTGCGTGCGCGCCCATCGGGGCGAGATCCGCCCGACCATGGCCTTGTTTGATTGCCGGATGATCGGGCTCTATCCCACCACGCAGCAGCCTTTGCGGGGATTCGTTGACGCCATGACCCGAGCCGAGAAACGTCCGGGCGTGCTCTCGGTGTCCTTCGGGCACGGCTATCAATTTGCCGACCTGCCTTCGGTCTCCTCCAAGATGCTGGTCGTGACCGATAACGACCTCGCATTAGCCGAGAGCATCGCGCGCGAGCTAGGGTTGCAAGTGTATGAATTACGTAGCAAAATAGGTTTCCATTCGCTGCCGATTGAGACTGCCCTGTCCCAGGCCCTAGCAAGCCGGACGGGCCCCGTCGTCATTGCGGATCAGTCCGATAATGTTGGAGCCGGGGCCCCCGGAGATGCTACTTTCGCCCTACGCTGGTTGCTGGACCATGGGGCCGAAGAGGCCGCAACCGCAATAGTCTACGACCCCGAGGTTGTGAGCATTGCCCATAGGGCCGGCGAAGGCGCCACGCTTCCCGTCAGGTTGGGTGGGAAATTGGGACCGGCTTCGGGCGATCCGCTTGATATCGAAGTGACTGTGTTAGCGACGCGCACTCAATATACGCATACCTTTCCGCAAGAGACGGGCGAGCCGATCGCATTCCCCCTCGGTGACGTCGCCGCTCTGCGATGCGGCACTCTGGACATCGTGGTGAGTAGCAGACGGTGTCAATGTTATTCGACGGGGATTTTCACCGACCTCGGTATCGATCCCACTCGCAAAAAGCTGCTGATTCCTAAGTCGACACAGCACTTTTATGGCTCCTTCGCGTCCATTGCCAAGGAAGTCATCTACATGGCGGCTCCCGGCGCTTGCGCTCCCGATCCGCGGCAGATTACTTACCGCCGACTGCAAACGAGTCGGCTGTACCCTTGGAATCCGAACCCCTTTAACACTTAGTGATCCTCTGACCGAACGCAATTATGGCCTCGAGCACCCCAAGCGCCTCCCGCCCGATTTTTGGCCCGCAACCGGCGGCCTCCCAGGACTCCGATCCCACTGAAACCCAGGAATGGCTCGAGTCGCTTGAAGGGCTTATCCAACATGTCGGCCCCTCGCGAGCCGCCTACCTGCTCAAGCAGCTGGAAATGCGTGGCCAGCAGCTTGGATTGGCCGCGCACGCGCCGCCGTATTCGGCGTACCAGAACACCATTCCCCTCTCCCAGCAGAGGCCTCATCCGGGCGATGTCGCTCTTGAGGAGCGCATCACCGCTATCATTCGCTGGAATGCGCTCGCGATGGTGGTGAGAGCGAACAAAGCGTACGGTGAGTTGGGTGGCCACATTGCCAGCTACGCCTCTGCAGCCGAAATTTTCGAGACGGGATTCAACCACTTTTTCCGCGCCAACGGCGCCGAGTCCGGTGGTGATCTGGTTTTCTTCCAACCGCATTCTGCGCCGGGGGTGTACGCGCGCGCCTTTCTCGAAGGCCGTTTGTCGGAGGCGCGTCTTGCGAATTTCCGCCAAGAAGTAGGCGGCAATGGGCTGTGCTCGTACCCACATCCTTGGTTGATGCCTGAGTTTTGGCAGTTCCCGACCGGCTCGATGGGCCTTGGCCCCATTAGTGCGATCTATCAGGCCCGCTTCATGCGCTATCTGGAGCATCGCAAGCTCGCTACGACAGACGAGCGTCATGTCTGGGGTGTCTTCGGCGACGGTGAGATGGATGAGCCCGAGTCCGTTGCGGCGCTCACATTCGCCGCACGTGAGAGATTGGATAACCTCACTTTTGTTATCAACTGTAACCTCCAGCGGTTGGACGGACCTGTCCGTGGCAACGGCCAGATCATCCAGGAGCTGGAAGCGCTGTTCACCGGCGCCGGTTGGAACGTGATCAAAGTGTTGTGGGGCTCTGACTGGGATACGCTGTTCGCCCGTGACCGCAACTACGCGTTGTTGCGACGCTTTGCCAACACTGTGGACGGGCAGTACCAAACACTGGGTGCCAACGATGGCGCCTACAACAAAACCCATTTCTTCGAGCTCGACCCCGAGTCGCGTGCCCTGGTCGAACACATGTCGCACCAGGAGATCGACGCCCTAAAGCGGGGTGGTCACGATTTTCGTAAGCTTTACGCGGCTTTTGCGGCCGCGCGCGCTCACCGAGGCCAGCCGACCGTCATTCTGGCGAAGACCAAAAAGGGCTTCGGCATGGGCAAGGCCGGCGAGTCGCGCATGACCGCGCACCAGGAAAAGAAGCTGGACGTCGCCGCGCTCCGGGAGTTCCGCGATCGTTTCGATCTGCCGCTCACCGATGAGGAGGTTGCACAATTGCGCTTCCTGCGTCCCAGGGAGGACAGTCGGGAGATGACTTACCTCAAGGAGCGCCGGGCTGCCCTAGGTGGCTACTTGCCTGCGCGGCGTACCCAGACTCCCGGACTGCCGGTGCCTGCGCTTGAGAACTACGCCGGCTTCGCGCTGGAGGCCAACAACAAAGAGATGTCGACCACCATGGCGGTGGCGCGCCTGTTGACCAACCTCTTGCGGGACAAGACATTAGGCCCTCGCATCGTACCGATCGTCGCCGATGAGGCGCGTACGTTCGGCATGGCCAATTTGTTCAAGCAGATTGGCATTTATTCCTCTGTTGGGCAGTTGTATGAACCCGAGGATGCCACTTCGCTGCTGTCCTATCGGGAATCGCGTGAGGGGCAGCTATTGGAGGAGGGGATCACCGAGGCCGGTGCGCTCTCCTCATGGATCGCCGCTGCCACGGCTTACAACGTGCATGGCCTGCCCATGCTCCCGTTCTATATCTATTACTCCATGTTTGGCTTCCAACGGGTCGGGGATCTGATCTGGGCCGCCGCTGACCAACGTGCCCGTGGGTTTCTGTTAGGCGCTACTGCGGGACGCACCACTTTAGGTGGCGAAGGGCTGCAACATCAGGACGGCACGAGTCATGTCATCGCCGCCACTGTCCCCAACTGCAGATCTTATGATCCGGCATTCGCGTACGAGCTGGCAATCATCCTCGATCACGGCATGCGACGGATGTTGGAGGAGAGGGCCGATGAGTTCTACTACATCACGGTGATGAATGAGAACTACGCGCAGCCGTCTTTGCCACCCGACGCCGCGGCGGGTATCGTCAAGGGCTTGTATCGATTTAGCGCCTCGCAAGACAGACAAGCTGCGGTGCGCCTGTTGGGATCCGGCGCGATCCTGCGCGAAGTG
>Ga0207695_10012733_pt1 | contig 10071 bp, 10 predicted proteins | sample KBSC54metaG_FD_184354 | JGI IMG/M metagenome (GOLD analysis project Ga0207695, IMG submission 184354) | Corn rhizosphere microbial communities from Kellogg Biological Station, Michigan, USA - KBS C5-4 metaG (SPAdes) (version 2) | ecosystem: Host-associated > Plants > Roots > Rhizosphere > Soil... | reverse complement strand
GGCGAGCATCCTCATGCAGCACAAAACCCTAAAGCCATTTAATTTATCAATTTAAAGGAGAAAAGAAATGCCAACAACTAACACTTCAGGCAGAAGAAAAACCGCTGTTGCACGCATCTACTTGAGCGAAGGCAATGGCGCCATTATCGTAAACGGTAAAGATTACAAAGAGTACTTCCCTACCTTGCCTTTACAATACATCGTTACCCAGTCGACAGAGGTTTCTGGTTCAACAGGTAAATATGATGTACAGGTAAACGTTGCAGGTGGTGGTGTAAAAGGACAGGCAGAAGCCGTTCGTTTAGCTATTGCTAAAGCCATTGTTGAACTTGATGCTGAAAAGAAACCAGCATTGCGCGCTAAAGGTTTAATGACCCGCGACGACCGTATGGTTGAGCGTAAAAAACCAGGACGCAAGAAAGCACGCAAGAGATTCCAATTCAGTAAACGTTAATCATCAAGGAGGACAACACAATGGCAAGAACAACATATCAGGATTTACTGGATGCAGGTGTACACTTTGGTCACCTTACCCGCAAATGGGATCCGAAAATGTCTCAGTACATTTTCATGGAGCGCAATGGTATCCACATTATCGATCTTAATAAAACTTTAACTAAAGTTGAAGAAGCTGCTTCAGCTATAAAACAAATTGTAAAATCAGGCCGTAAGGTATTATTCGTAGCTACAAAGAAACAAGCGAAAGATATCGTAGCTGATTATGCAAAATCAGTGAACATGCCTTTCGTAACCGAGCGTTGGTTAGGTGGTATGTTAACTAACTTCGCTACCGTGCGTAAGTCGATCAAAAAGATGTCAAACATCGATAAATTGACTAAAGACGGTACTTACAGTAACCTTTCTAAAAAAGAAAGACTGATGATTCAGCGTGAGCGTGTAAAACTGGAAACTTTATTGGGCGGTATTGCCGACCTGAACCGTTTACCGGCTGCATTGTTCCTGATCGACGTTAAGAAAGAGCACATCGCGGTTTCAGAAGCTTTAAAGTTGAATATCCCAACCTTTGCAATGGTGGATACCAATTCTGACCCTTCAAACATCGATTTCCCTATCCCTGCTAACGATGACGCTACCAAATCAATCTCATTGATCACCGGTATTATCATCAAAGCGATAGAAGAAGGTTTGGACGAGCGCAAACGCGAGAAAGAAGACGAAGCTGAAAAAGAAGCTGCTGCTGCAAAAGCAAAAGCTGACAGCCTAAAAGCTGAAGCTGCTGCCGGTGCACCTGCAGAAGGCGGCAAAAGAAAAAGAGTAGCTGCTGAAGCAGAAGCTGAAGCGCCTGCTACTCCGGCTGCTGAAAAAACAGAAGAGTAATTTCTTATAGTTTCGGGTTGTGGGTGTTGAGTTATAAATTTTTTATAATTCAATGCACACAACCCTTAACAATTTCTAAAATATTTGGTTATAGTTTGAGGGTAGCTTTGTAGCTCATCACTCAAAACTCAAGACTTAAAACAAAAAGACATGTCGACATTACAAATTAGCGCATCTGACGTTAACAAACTGCGCCAGCAGACCGGTGCAGGTATGATGGATTGCAAAAAAGCTTTGACCGAAACAAACGGTGATTTTGAAGCTGCAATTGACTACTTAAGAAAAAAAGGTGCTAAAGTGGCTGCAAGCCGCCAGGACCGTGAATCAAATGAAGGTGTTGTTATTGCACGTACTTCTGAAGATGGCAAACGTGGTGTGATCATCGAGCTAAACTGCGAAACCGACTTCGTTGCTAAAAACGCTGAGTTCATTGCGTTTGCTAACCAGATCGCTAACACAGCTGTTGAGAATAAACCTGCTGACTTAGCTGCTTTGACTCAATTACAAGTTGATACTGACGTTGACCGCGTTTCTATCGCTGAAGCAATTACCGAAAAAACCGGTAAGATTGGCGAGAAGATCGGCGTATCTAAATACGAAATAGTAGAAGGCGAAAAAGTGATCGCTTACATCCACGGTAACTTCCGTTTAGGTGTATTGGTTGGTTTAAGCGCTAACGTTGCCGGTGCCGATGAAGCAGGTAAAGACGTTGCAATGCAAATTGCGGCTATGAACCCACTCGCTGTTGATAAAGACGGTGTTGATGCTACCACCATCCAGCGCGAGTTGGAAATTGCTAAGGAGCAAATCCGTGCGGAAGGCAAACCAGAAGAAATGGTTGAAAAGATCGCTGCCGGTAAGCTGAATAAATTCTACAAAGATTCAACCCTGTTGAACCAGGAGTTTGTAAAAGATTCTTCTAAGAGCGTTGCCCAGTTCCTGAGCAGCGTTGATAAAGGATTAACCGTTACCGCATTTAAACGGGTAGCCTTAGGAGCTTAATTATAAAATCCCCCTCGTATTTAACGAGGGGGATTTTTTTTGCAATAACATTTTTGTTATACAGACGCAATGCATTTCGTCTCTGCGTAATATTGTAGCTATGACAACAGCACTTCACAATCTACAGATCATCTCGGATGGTCAGATCACCAAAGGCAAAGCAATTTTAATTTCAGGGGGAAAGATTAGCGGTGTTGTCGCGGATAACGCAGTTCCTCAGAATGCTGAAAAGAAAGACATGCATGGAGCTTACGCAGCGCCAGGTTTGATCGATTTGCAATTGTATGGTAGCGGAGGCAGGTTGTTGAGTATAGATACTGATGAAGCTACTTTGCTTCAAATGGAAGCGGATCTGTTAGCACAAGGTACTATAGGGTTTTTCCCAACTATTTCAACCAATACGGACGAGGTGATTGAGGAAACGATCAGGGTGTGCAGGTCTTATAGGGAAAAGCGTAAAGGCAATTTCTTAGGCCTGCATCTTGAAGGCCCGTTTCTAAACGCAATTCGTCGTGGAGCTCACCATAAGGACTTTATTAAAAAGGCATCACTCGACCTTGTAAAGAAATGGCTCGATATGGCTGACGGGGTAATAACTATGATGACCATTGCTCCAGAGTTGCAGGATCAGGAAGTGATAGATTACCTACACAACAATGGCGTGATCCTGTCATCCGGACATAGCAATGCTACTTATGCCGAAGGGAAGCGTTTCTTGAACAAGCCGATACCAGCGGTAACCCATATTTATAACGCGATGCCGCAAATGCACCATCGTGACCCGGGATACATCCCCGCTATATTTGAGGAGAGGCCTTATACCAGTATCGTACCCGATGGCATTCACGTGGATTTTGTGATGGCGAGGCTTGCAAAACGCGAACTGGGTGATAAGCTTTTCTTCATCACTGATTCTGTTACAGAAACTGGTCATGGCCCGTATCAGCATAAGTTTACGGGCGACCGGTATGTATTACCAGACGGCACCTTATCCGGCTCATGCCTGACCATGCTAAAATGTATCGAGAATGGTGTAAAACATTTTGGGGTTACTCTACCTGAATCTGTTAACATGGCAACTTTATATCCGGCTCAACTTGCAAAACTGAACAAAGGCAAAATAGAGGCTGGCTATGATGCTGATCTGACTTTCTTTGATGATAATTATAAACTGAAGGGAACCTTCCTGGCTGGTAAGCAGGTGAATTAAAACACTATATTTTAACACTCAATTTAAATTGATATTTTTGACAAACTACCCTCAATGAAATATAAACGCATTCTTCTCAAATTAAGTGGCGAGTCGTTAATGGGCGACAGGCAGTACGGCATTGATAATAACCAGGTTTTACAGTACGCAAAGGATATTAAGGCCGTTTATGACAAGGGAATACAGATAGCCATTGTAGTGGGCGGAGGCAACATCTTCAGAGGACTAAGCGCTGAAAAATCGGGCATGGACCGTGCTCAGGCCGACTATATGGGTATGCTGGCAACAGTAATCAACTGCATGGCGCTGCAAAATGCACTGGAAAGCATCGGGGTTGAAACCCGCCTGCAATCGGCTATTAAAATGGAGCAGATCTGCGAGCCGTACATCCGTCGGCGTGCAATGCATCACTTAGAATTAGGCAAGATCGTAATATTCGGAGCCGGAACCGGTAACCCATACTTTACTACTGATACTGCTGCTTCATTACGTGCCATCGAGATCAAGGCCGACGTTGTATTGAAAGGCACCCGCGTCGATGGTATCTATACTGCCGATCCGGAAAAGGATCCTGCAGCAACCCGTTATGACGAGATCACTTTCCAGGAGGTGTTCGACAAAGGGCTGAATGTAATGGACATGACCGCCTTTACACTTTGCCATGAAAATAAATTGCCCATCATCGTATTCGACATGAATAAGCCGGGCAATTTTATGAAGATAACCGAAGGCGAACACATAGGTACGCTCGTTAGATAAAAGATTTAATGAGTAAATGTCTGGATCAGGGTCGTGTAGGTCGCGTCATTATATTGATAAAAATCGGTTACTTTTAAGATAAGCTTATAATCGCTGAGATAAGTGATAATGCCGTCTACCTTATCAGTATTGTTGTCGTTTATATGAACAACCAGGTGAGATCCGCTTAACGTCCAGGTAAGCCCATTGGCTGTAAGACCGTTTGGATCGTTGGTATCGACGGCTGTCCCATTAGCATAAAATGTTACGTTATAAAGTAAAAGGGTTTGTAAGTAGGGGTCATTACTGGCCAGTGTCAAGGAGGTGTTGTCGGCCGCTACCAGCGTAGCACCGGTAGTATGCCATTCGCCTGACTGCACTAACATATCGGCTTGGGTCATCTTTGGTGACGGAGTATTATCTGCCTGCGAAGAGCAAGCCGAAATAAATGCTGTGAAGGCAAATGCGCCAATCAGTTTGAGAACGGTGCTTAACGCTTTCATCTTTATATCAAAAGGATATATTTAAGTTACGCTGGGTTTTAATCAAACGTTGCCTAACTACCGACTGCGTTTTTATTTCGATTATAGTGCGAGTATTTAGATGAGGTAAAATGATACTTTTTATTATTTTTGACAGCAAATTTTAAAAGCAATGAGCGAACTCATTAAAAAACAAGTTACTGAAGCAAAGGCTTTGATGGATAAAGCCATAGAACATTGTGACGGTGAATTACAAAAAATACGCGCTGGCAAAGCTAATCCAAGCATGCTGGATGATATATTGGTTGAATACTATGGTACGCCAACACCACTAAACCAGGTGGGCAGCGTAAATACACCTGATGCCCGTACCATCGTGGTACAGCCGTGGGAAAAATCATTATTGGGTGCTATTGAAAAGGCCATTATGGAAGCAAATCTTGGTGTTAACCCTCAAAATGACGGTGTGATCATTCGTATCAATGTTCCCCCGCTGACTGAAGAGCGCCGTCGTGACCTGGTAAAAAAAGTGAAAGCTGAAGCAGAGAATGGTAAGGTCGCGATCCGCAATATCCGTAAGGACGCCAATGAGAAGATCAGGAAACTGAAATCAGAAGGTGTTTCAGAGGACGAAATGAAAACGGGCGAAGCTGAAATTCAGAAGTTAACAGATGCACACATTGTTAAAGTTGACCAGTTGTCTGAAGTCAAGGAAAAAGATATCATGACAGTCTAACGACCAGAATATTGTCAAATTGAAGGGAATGAGCTATTTAGAGCCATTCCCTTTTTTTATTTTTGCGGAGCATGAATGTATTAACCTCATACCTCAAAAAACATAAATGGGTGGTGGTCGCCGCCCTGTTTCTAGCAGCAGCTAATATTGGCTTTTCCTTGCTTGATCCGTACATTACCGGAAGGATAGTAGACAGAGTAATCGAACAGCGGGATAAACTTCAATATAACGAATATATAAGCACCGTTCTTAAACTGATTGGCCTGGCCATTGGCGTCGCAATGGTATCACGCATTGCAAAAAATTTCCAGGACTATTATACCAATATCATTACACAAAAAGTAGGTGCTGAAATGTATGCCGATGGGTTAAAACATTCACTTGAATTGCCTTACCAGGTTTTTGAAGATCAACGCAGCGGGGAAACATTAGGTATACTGCAAAAGGTAAAGTTGGACTGTGAAAAATTTGTAACATCCTTTATTGGGATATTGTTCGTGAGCCTGGTGGGTATGGTGTTCGTTACCATTTATTCAATATCGGTGAGCTACAAAGTGACACTGGTTTATTTCGCAGCCATCCCTGTCATCGCTTTGGTAAGTTCGCTTATGAGCCGAAAGATCAAACGTATCCAAAAAACTATTGTATCCGAAACAACCGCTTTAGCGGGATCGACAACTGAGTCACTTCGCAATATCGAATTGGTAAAGAGTTTAGGCCTTGCCAAACAAGAGATTGAACGCCTTAATAAAACTACCTATAAAATCCTTGATCTGGAATTGCGTAAGGTAAAATATGTGCGTAGTATGAGCTTTGTGCAAGGTACTACGGTAAACTTTGTTCGGAGTGTGATGGTGGTGGTGCTGCTTATATTAATTTTCCATCAAACCATTTCACCAGGACAATACTTTAGCTTTTTATTTTATTCATTTTTCTTGTTCAATCCATTACAGGAATTGGGTAATGTAATCCTCGCGTGGCGCGAGGCGGAGGTTTCCTTAGGTAACTTTAAACGCATTTTAAGTATCCCCATTGATGCTAAGCCCGAAAAGCCGGTTCTTTTAGAAAATGTACGGAAACTGAGCTTTAATAATGTAAGCTTTAAACATCTGACGGCTAATCGCAATGCGCTGAACAATATCAGTTTCGAAACGTCAGTAGGGGAAACCATTGCCTTTGTTGGGCCATCAGGTTCAGGCAAAACAACATTAGTTAAATTGCTGGTTGGTTTATATCAACCATTGGAAGGGGATATTCTATATAACAAGATTCCAAGCAAGGAAATTGATCTGGATGAACTTCGTGAGAAGGTCGGTTTTGTGACACAGGACACGCAACTATTTTCGGGTACTATTCGTGAAAATTTACTATTTGTTCGCCCGGATGCGACGGATGAAGAATGTATGGAAGCTTTACAAAGAGCTGCCTGCCAAACCTTGTTAGCACGTGCGCCACAGGGCTTGAGTACGGTGATCGGTGAAGGTGGCGTAAAGGTATCCGGTGGTGAAAAGCAACGCTTGTCTATAGCCCGTGCTTTACTGCGCAAACCGGACCTGCTGGTATTCGATGAAGCTACTTCATCGCTCGACTCTATAACTGAAGAAGAAATTACCGAAACCATTAGGGATGTGTCAGTGTTAAAAGATCATGTAACTATTTTGATCGCTCACCGTTTATCTACTATCATGCATGCCGACACCATTTATGTTCTTGAAAAGGGGCACATCATTGAATCGGGCAGGCATGAAGAGTTATTACTTCAAAAAGGTCTGTATTACGCGATGTGGCGTCAGCAGATCGGTGAGAAAGTAACCGCTGATTATTGATTTAAACATTTTCTGCCATGTATCTGATCACGTCCACCATAGGGGGAACCTTTGGTTTATTATTTCTGTTTATCTGGGTTTTGCTGGGTATTTACGCCTTCTTCAATATCGTGCGGAACAAGAACATTAATAATGGCGCCAAGCTACTGTGGATCATAATCATCGCCGTAGTGCCCATTCTGGGTTCAATGACCTATTTATTTTTGAGAAGTTTGAAGACGCTTTAAATAGCAGCCGGTTTTTCTTCCACCTCTACCGTGTGAATATCACTTACGCCTAACGGCAATAGGCCCTTTGTCTTGAAGTAAGTAACGGTTACGATCAGCAATGTTATGCTGCCGCCCAATAATACAGCAGGAACCGTTCCAAGCCAATTAGCCATCACTCCAGATTCAACATCTCCGATCTCATTAGAAGAACCTATAAACATTGAGTTTACTGCAGAAACGCGTCCGCGCATATGATCAGGAGTTAATAACTGAACCAGGGTACCACGTATGATCACACTAATGCTGTCAAAAGCACCCTGACCGAATAAGAAGAGAACAGTGAGTAAAAAGCTTCGTGATAACCCGAAACCGATGATGCAAAGGCCAAAACCGGTTACCGCTATAAGAAGATTCCTCCATGGTTTATTTAATGGAGAATAGCGGACCATTATTACCATGGTTAAAGCGGCGCCTAATGACGATGCCATTTTCATTACTCCGAACCCTTCGGCACCAACGTGTAAAATGTCCAATGCAAATACAGGCAGCAAGGCTACTGATCCGCCAAAGAAAACAGAAAATAAGTCGAGCGTCATCGCACCCACCATCATTTTTGTTTTAAAGACAAAGTGAATGCCTTCAGAAAGACTTTTCCATATACTTTCTTTTGGCACAAATACCGCAGGATACTTTCGGAGGGTTAATACTAATACAAGCGTAACTAGTAAAAAAAACAGAATAACCAGGAAATTGCCTGTAATGCCACCACCAAAAGCATAAATAAAACCACCAGCCAGAGGGCCTAAAATAGACGCAATTTGCCAGCTTGTACTGCTCCATGTACTGGCATTGGGATAGATCTCCCGGGGAATGCTATTAGCATATACGGTAAATATAGCCGGCCCGAAAAATGCCCGTGCGACACCATTGCAAAAAATCATGCCATAAAGTATCGGCAATATCCAGTCGGTGCGAATATAAACGCTCATGCTTTTAAGAGTGGCGATGAACATAACCAATGAAGAAATGAAAACACCGCTAAAAATCAGCAAAAGCATTTTTCGCTTTTCATACTTATCAGCAATATAGCCACCATAAAGCGCCAGGCCGATGGCTGGTATGGCTTCGCTTAACCCAATCCATGCTAGGGCAAGTTTGCTGTGGGTAATATCATAAATATAATAGCCCAATGCGGCTGTTTGCATTTGGTAGGCAAAGGTGAAGAAGAACCGCTGACTTAAATAGATACGGAAATCCTTGAACCGCAGCGCTGCGAAAGAATCTTTTTTGGGCTGACTATAATCTTCGTCGGACACTAGTTTGTTTATAGGTTAATGCCCTGCAATTTACAATTATGCGATAAAATTCAAATTGCCGATTTTAATAATTATGTAAAATATAGAATCAGGATTATAGAGGCGATGCATCGCCTCTATACGAAAGGACCGTTAAATAGATTCGTTCAGGCTGACTAATATTAACAATGTAGAGACGACATGCGTGGCATCTCCAATCGAACATCTCAATTAAACCCTTGCTGATCGATCAGGTAGATCAATGATGCCATTGACGCTGAACCCAGTTCCAGCTCGCGTTTATTTACATTTTCAAACACATCGTTCGGCGTATGGTGCACATCGAAATAACGCTGCGAATCTGGATCAAAACCAATCAATACCACGCCAGGTGTTTTTTCCTTTAACGGACCAATGTCGCTACCGCCTCCGCCAACAACAAACCGGTCCGACCCGTAAGGCTCAAAAAGTTTTTTCCAGGGAGCCAGTTTTTTAAATTGTTCAGTTGACAATCCCGAAAGGCCAAAGCCGCGTGGCGTAAATCCGCCCAGGTCAGACTCGATAGCTGCGATATGTTCTTCTTTATTTTGGGCAGCTAATTCAGCATATTTAATGCCGCCTTTGTCGCCATTTTCTTCATTCATGAAGAATACTACACGTATTGTATTCTTTGGGCGATACTTTATAACTTTTAATATGCGAACCGCTTCCAATGAACCCATTACCCCAGTGCCATCATCGTGCGCGCCCTCGGCGAGATCCCATGAATCCAAGTGCCCACCTACTGTGATAAATTTGTTTGGATTTTCAGAGCCCTTGAGTTCGCCTACCACATTATATGATAGAGTATCGGGACGCAATTCGCAGTTCTGTTTGAAGTAGAATTTGACCTGTGGTAATTTCCTTTGTTTTAATAAAGCACTCAACTGATTAGCTCCTTTAGTTGATATCGCAGCAGCCGGAATATTCAAGCCGCCTGGTTTATAGCCCGTTGCGCCGGTATGCGGATAGTCATCCAGACTTTCAGTTAATGAACGCACGATCACTCCAATGGCTCCATATTTGGCTGCGGCTGAGGGGCCCGCAAAGCGTTGATCGCCCGCAGCGCCATAAGCACGTATTGTTTCGATAAAACGCGGATCGAAAGGGCGGTTAAAAAATACGATCTTACCTTTTATAATCTTCTCGCCTAAGGTATCCAGCTCTTTCAAGCTATGCACTTCGATCACATCAGC